>Ga0255352_1000391_pt1 | contig 24578 bp, 21 predicted proteins | sample HBST0metaG_FD_189939 | JGI IMG/M metagenome (GOLD analysis project Ga0255352, IMG submission 189939) | Peat soil microbial communities from Stordalen Mire, Sweden - H.B.S.T0 | ecosystem: Environmental > Terrestrial > Soil > Wetlands > Peat | place: Sweden: Norrbotten County, Stordalen Mire...
CGAGCTAACCGCAAACCGCGTCACGCCCTTGGACCGCAGGCTGGCAGGTCTCGCGATTCCATACGAAGCGGACCCTATATACAAAGATGCCGGAGCCGCAGCAAGCACGGCAGAAGTGGCCAGGCTCTGCCATCTCAAAGAGCTTGGGCTCTCGAAACTGTACGCCGGAGGCCGTTGGCTTATCCGGTCTGATTTCGTCACGCAGCTTCAACAGATGAAGGACATTCAGGATCGCGCACGGACGCTCTTTCGCAGTGGCGTGGCGATCAGCGATCCCCACGCGCCGATGGAGTATTCCTCATTCTCAAAGAAGCTGATTGGGCGGGTACTGCTCAACAGCGAAGATGAACGTACCGGCGCTCTGCAAACCATCTTCGAGACCACCGAAGGCAAGATCGAGATTATCCGACACGATGCCACGCTCCGGGCGGCATGGGCGCGCGGTGACCTCGAACCCGGAAATGTGGTGACAATCGACAGCCTGAGAAGCGATCCAGATAAGCTCTACGCCTCCACGACTGGCAAGGACAAAGACATTCTTCGCGATGGAAAGGCGCTTGATTCGATTGTGCGCCGAATGCGGGCCATGAATCTCTCGGTCGGCGAGTCCGACAAGGGATGGATGGGAGAGTTCAACAAAACACTCCGTTCGAGGATGATGGACCGGACCCGAGGCCGGAGTATCGCCGAGTGGTAGGGGCTGTTTGCGCCAATTGAGTTCCAAGCATAGCGTAGCCTCCCTGAACACGGGCCGACATTCCTTGCCAATTATTTGGCAAAAGCATCGAGGATAATCAGGAATAGGGAAGATACTCTTTGCAGAGGCGACAAGAGAGAAAATGAACGATTGGATAAAACGGATGGTCGCGTGTTTGACCCCTGAAGAGGTTGGAGACGTTAACGTGAATGAAGCTCTCGCAATCAAGTACCAGAATCGCCCCAAGAGCGTCTTTAAGTATCGCTGCGATAACGAGAAGTCACGCTACAACTTGGAGAATGACTTGGTATGGGTATGCTCACCAACCTCATATAACGACCCATACGACAGCAGCGTCTCCGTCACGACCAAGGCTCTAATAGAGACCGTATTACAGGACGGTGCCAAAAAGCTGATGGCGAACAGACAAGCCGCCGATATTGAGGCTCGCAAAGTTGAGCAGATATTGAGTGCCCGGAATCCGGCGCTCGCTCTTCAACAAACAATGGTAGGAGTAGACCCGTTCCCACCAGAATTCTGGCAGAGGTTCGTTGGATTGTTCGAAGTTCAAGAAAAGGCTTGGGAGGAAGCATTTGGAAAAAGCATCCCTGCCCACCAAAAGGATACTCTCAAGGTCTGTTCATTCAGCGGAACACCACACTCAATCATTATGTGGTCTCATTATGCGGACGAGCATCGAGGCTTCTGCATTGAATACGACACCGAGTCATTACCGCAGGAACATCTATTTGTAAGAATGCTGTATCCGGTAATCTACTCTGAAAAGCTATTCGACGGCACGAAGTACTATCTTGCAGCTATGCGAGATCGGAAAACATTCAACATCTTGTTCCTCGCACTTGCCGCCCTCCACAAGTCTCCGGAATGGAGCTACGAAAAGGAATGGCGTCTAGTGATTCCAGCAGGCTTGTTGAAAGAAGCATCACCTTGGCGTATCCCCACGCCAAAGCGCGTCTATTTAGGTACGAGAATGCCTGATGACAAGAAAAGGCAGATTATCGAGATCTGCACAAGAAAAGGGATAGAGATCCATCAGATGGACTTGGCTGATGACTCATTCTGCTTACGGTCACAGTTGATTGCCTCCACTGGGTGACCGCCTGTGTGTTCCAGTTCTCTACTCGGGGCACTTCTCACTGGGCGAATTTCCACCGATGCACGTTTCCTGGCAGCATCCCTGGAAACGCGGGAAGGGCTGTTCCCGTCAATCGAGAATCGGACTTTCTTCCGGCCAGCTGTGACCCAACAGATCCCGCTTCTGATTATTCTTTGGAACTCAACGGTTCTGGCACGTAGATGCGACGTAACGGCAACAGGCCCTTGTAGCTGGAATCGAACTCCTCATAGTGCGTCAGAATCAGGTCGACTAGTTCGGTCCCGCTAATGAGCCGGAGATTGCTCTTGCTTTTGGCGAAATTTGTTGCTTGAGTCGAGAATGTCCCCAGCGTCACGATCATCCCGAATTCCCCGTGGCCTACTTTTCCGTAGAGTGCCGAAACGACAGGGTCGCCGACCGTCCCCTTTTCGCCGCTCTTGACTTGGACTTTGATGATGGGAGGCTCAAATCCCAATTCGTCTTTGTGGGCAATTATGTCTATTCCACCATCGGGACCTTCAGGGGAGACCCGAGTCCGATAGCCCATTGTTCTTAGGAGGTTTGCTACAAAGTGAGATAGTGGGTGGCCTTTCAGTTCCTGCGCCAAGGTTTTCAAGACGAAGTCTCGGGTGTTTTCTTCAATCTCCTCAGCAACAATACCCACGGTCTCGTCTTGACTGACCGACTCTTCGACTGAAACCCCGGCAAGTATCTCCTTGTACTCATCAGCATAGGTTTTGATCTGGAAGAGGCTCATCGCTGACCCGAGTTCGTAAAGCGCACCCTGTGTGAACTGAGTCCGTGGTACAGCTTTGATCCATTTAACCGGGCGCTGATTGGGATATCCCGGTGAAACCTTGGGAGCATAGAGATATCCACCCTGCACTTGAGCGAAGTGGACCATCCGATCTTGCTTGGACGGATAGAGCACAAGGTCGCCGGTTTGAATTTCGCAAGCAAAGCGAAGGAGTTGACCTGCATTGTTCGGAACCGCACCAGGCTTCGCGTTAGGATAAGCCTTCGCAACGGCGAGTTTGTAAGCCTCTCGGTCGCACGGGATCTTGGATAGGTCCCCCATCTCGTGCCAGCCGACCGCAACAACGTTGTCCTTAAGAAATAACGAATCGGCATCACCCGTTCTTCCGGCGTGAATACCCCAAACAGCAGGTTCTTTCATGGCTGTTCCATCACCTCGTAGAAATCATAGACCTTCGTACAAGCTATCTCGTGACTCCGAGGCAGAAAAGCGCCAAATCGCCGGTTAACTCGTCGACGGCCATCTTTGACCCCAGATTACCACTGAAACTTCGCACCGATTCAAGCTCAAGCAGGACGGTGCACGCCGAAGCAGTCAAACACCTCTTCAAAGAATGGACGAAGAGTCCCCGCCGAGCTTTCTCCGAGCGCAAAGCGACCGCGGCCATAGACGCGTTTTTCAACGGCGGTACCAAGGGCTCGATCGGATTTGCCAGGCAGCACCAGCATGCGCCCGAAGATCCCCTCGAAGCCGGCCTCCCATCGGTAGGGGCCCGGTAGTTCAAGACGATTTGTCGAGAAATCGGCACATCTTCTCAAGGTTTCCGTGAAGGCATCTTCATTGAGTTCCACATGGGGCACTTGGGCAAGCCAGGAATCGACCAGCCAAATCTCCCCGGTCTTGAAGACATAGGCAACGGACCGAGTCGTGTTGTCTCCTTCGACCGAGTAATATCCGCCGCCGTCCGAACCACGCACGAAGCCGATGCTGTGCGCCGTGTGCAGAATCGGCATCATGGCGAGCTCAAGAGCTTGATCCTTGATGTCAAGCACGCGCAAGCGGCGGCCTGGATCAATCGCGGGCATTAATCGGAGCCAGCAAGCCGCTCCTTCGCCCAGTCGAAGTTCGGAGGACTCCGGCTGACCAATCAGCCGCGCGAAGGAATCGGACTGTAGGCCCAGCGGCTTGCTCGGAAAACGAAACCGCGCCATGCTTCCCGCAACACTTTTTTGTCTAGGGAAGGCAGGAGGTTTCGGACTCTTGAGCGTCTGCGTCTTGAACTCCTCACTCTCGAAGATCGTCCTCAAAGCGTCGGTCAGGTCTTGCGCCAGGCCTTCTCGCGCGCTGCGGCGGTCGCCATCGCTTGCTCCCTCCGGAAGGTCGAACGTGACAGGAAATCTTAAGTGCGCCAAATCGAAGGGAAGCCGTTCGAGCTTCGGGTTTCCATAGGCAATGTTCATTACAGGAATCATGCGCGAGTGGCCCAGCGTCTTCAGTGCCCACCCGTATTCAATCAGTACGTTGGGATTCGGAATTAGCTCGCCGTCTGACCGTTTAGCCACTGAGGTCAAGTCGGGAATGAAAATCGCAGCCCTATCGATCTTCGCGAGGATGGTGCTGAAGATAGGGGGGCTTCCCGGAACATTCTTGGTATCCTTGTCGAGCTCCAATCCATCGCGCAACGCCTCTTCAAGGGTTGCATCACCCGCTAAGGCTTCTAGCGCCATCTTCAGTGCTTGCTCGATTAGATTCCGGCATTCTCGTGCATTTCGGCTCGCCTGCCAAGAGAAGAAGACCGTATGTGTCATATCTCTCAATTATCGCTCTTCCGATGGTCCCAACGAAATCTGCCCGAGTGATAAATCCCCATACCACTTGTTCAGTGTTTTTGCCGATGATCCTCAAGGTTCACAATTTTGTTTGATAGACCGGCGAACAACCTCTCGGAAGGACAATTCACGGACTCTTGAAACCTGAGTTCTGATTTTGCAAATATCAGTAGTGAAATGTACACTCCATAAACAGGAGGCATTTCATGAAGAACGGCAAAATCGCTCCTCCAGGTTACGTGCTCCCCAACCGTCCGCAATGGCAGGGCGGTTTGAACCTTCGATCAGTCTTCGGGGCGGCAGTTGCATTCACGACGACCGCCAGCGCCGCGACCGAGTGGCTTGCCATTCAACTCAACAATCCAGTCGAGATGGGCAATCCGATTCTCTGGGTACGGGGCACCGCGATCTTCCAGCCCTTTGCGGCTCTCGTGCTCTGGAAGCATTACGCTGGCAGCCGCCTGATCAGTTCAGGCGTTCGCAAGGATCTCTGGATTGCACTTGGGGTGACCATCGTAGGCGGACTTTTTCTGGCCTACCTTACCTATTGGTTTCTTTCACTGATCCGTGACAACAAGAGCACAGACAGCCTGATGAACCTGCATGGCTCCGCAACCTGGGCAACGCGCGAAGACATCGAGAAGATCGGCCTGTTTGACGCAACGGATGGAGTCTACGTCGGGGGATGGCGCGATCCCGACACGCAGCAAATCCACTACTTGCTGCATTCGGGCGCGGAGCCTGTCTTGCTCTTCGCCCCCAGTCGAAGCGGCAAGGGCGTCTCCGCCATCATCCCGACGCTCTGCCAATGGCGGCAGAGCGTCTTTGTCTACGACCTGAAGGGTGAGAACTGGGATCACTCCGCCGGCTTCCGCCACGCCATCGGGCAGCGTGTCTTGAAGTTCGCCCCAACCCTTCCGCATGAGAGTTGCTGCTACAACCCGTTGTCTGAGATTCGCTGGGAAACTGACTACGAGATTGCCGACGCCCAGACGATTGCGAACGCCGTCATTCGCCACGGCGACGACGACAGCCTCTACAAGCACTTTGAGGACGCAGCTGTTGACCTGGTATCGGCGGGCATCATCCATCTTGGTTACGTCTATCGGAATCTTGATTCGCCGCGTGAACCTACGCTCCCCGACGTGCTCGCTCACTACTCCCAGCCGGGCATGGACTTCACCGACGTGCTCGTCGAGATGCAGAAGACCGTCCACATGCCAGGCGGCAAATCATCGCCGCGCCTGCAATGGCTCGATGTGAATGGCAAGCCAACTTTCACTCACCCCTATGTGAGCAAGGCCGTTCAGCGCCAACTTAATCGGGCCGACCGTGAGGCATCGAGCATTCAATCCAGCATCGTTACCCCGATGACGCTGTACGACGATCCGATAGTTCAAAAGACCGTCTCGCGTTCCGACTTCAGCGTTCGCGATCTTGTCTACGGCAAAGCTCCGATGAGCCTCTACTTTAAGGTTCCGCAGCCGGACCGCGACCGCCTGCGTCCGCTTGTCAGGCTCATGCTTCAGCTCATCTTCAATCGCCTCATGGAACAGCTCGACCCGGACCGTCACCATCTCCTGCTCATGCTTGACGAATTTCCAGAGCTGAGAAAGATTCCCAACCTGTCCGCCGCGATGAGCCTCATGGCCGGGTACAAAATCAAACCCTACCTCATCGCTCAGACCCTCACGCAGATCATCGAGGAGTACGGACCAAACGAGTCCATCACCGACAACTGCTACATCAAAGCCGCCTTCCAGACCGACAATCTCCAGACCTGCAAGAACCTCTCTGAGTTGAGCGGCAATATGACCGTCGAGAAAGAGACCGTCAACTACAGCGGCCAGCGGACCGACTTTTACCTCAAGCACATCTTTCGCAGCGTAGAGCAGGTGCAACGGCCCCTTATCACCGTCGATGAGATACGCCGCATCAAGCCGCCGACCAAGGCCACCAACGACCCAAACAGCAAGATCACCGCACCCGGTGACATGCTCATATTCATCAACGGCGTTGCGCCCATCTATGGCGTGCAGAGCCTCTACTTTTTGAATGACTCCTTGCTCGCTCGCACCAGGCTAAAGCCGCCCACCTTTCCAACTGCGGCAGTGCCGCTTCCAGCAAGGCCATCCGTGCAATCAACGCCATCACTCGACATCGCGGCCATTGCCCACGCCGCAGTTGCAGACCAAGCAATCGAGGAGAAAATCCGTGGAAATTCTTAACCAGATCATTCTTGCCGGAAACCTCACCGACCAGCCTTCTGTTTCAGATGCCGGAGGCCGTCAGTTCGTTCGGGCGCGGCTTGCACAAAACTGGTTCTACGACACCCAGGGAAGAACCGTTGCCCACCGACAATTCCTTCCCATCACCTTCTTTGGAGAGAGCGCCATCACCGCCAAGACCTTTCAGAAGGGCGACAACATCCACGTGACCGGCCAGCTCATCCGTCGTGAGCCGCGACCGCGCACCGATGGCGAGAGTGCTGCCCGCGAAGTGGGCACCATCTTCGAGATTCATGTCATTCGCGCATTCCGCATCGCCACCAACTCGAAATCGGAAACGGCATCCATCCATCAGAACGAGATTCGTCGCACCAACGACGCCAAGCAGATTCCAGCATTCCTTCAGGAGAGCATCCATGACTGGCCTGTATAGCCCGTACCTCCGCTCCGCTGTCCGCGCATTCTCCTGGCTGAGTTGTGTTTTGGTGCCTATAGCCGTTGTCGCGGTTGGCACGATGTTTGCGTGGGTTGGTTTCGACCTCATCTTCAACTACACGCATTCCGTGCCGTTCGGGATCTACCGGGAGATTGCCGACCCAGCGAGTACCCCACACAACCCCGCGCCATACGTGTTCTTTTGCCCCGATGTTCGCTGGCCTTCTATGAAGGGCCAGCCGAACTATCGAGATCCCATGCGTACCTGCCCGGATGGTTTTTCGCCTCTCATCAAGCCTGTGGTTGCATGGCCCGGCGACACGGTAGAGACTTCCGACGCCGGCATTGTCGTCAACGGTCAACCGTTGCAGAACACCACAACCATAAGCCGCGATTCGACAGGGCGGCAGCTTCATCCGTTCCCGGCAGGAAAATATCGCGTCCAGAAGGGCGAACTTTGGGTTGTCAGCTCCTTCAGTCCCCGGAGCTTCGATTCCCGGTACTTCGGCCCTATCCCCCTGCGATCCGTTCATAGTTGGATTCGCCCCTTGCTTGTAGAGAGTTCATACCACCCAACCGCCAACCCGAATTGACAGGGTTTTCCAGAGGGAAGATTGCGATGAACATTTCAGATTCCACAACCTTTGCGCAAAACAGTGTGAAATGGAGAATACTGAGTATCTCTCTTCCAGCTCAGGCCAGAACCGCAATCCTCTTCGCTGCCTCCGCCGCAATCGGCGGCGCTGGCTGGAGCGGCGACCCCACACTGAATTACTTCGCCTTGCTTTTTCCGTTCGTATATCTTTGCTCACGGCGGCGTCTGGACTCGCTCTGTGCCGTCTTCTATTACGCAGCAGCCACGTGGAGCGTCATTCCCGGCGCTCAGGGTTTCTTCCGGACGGGCCACAATTTCGTTTTGCCACTTGGCATCTGGGTAGCTTTGGTAACACTCTGCTCGGCTCCCTGGTTTTGCCTCTACAGCCGCCGCTATCTTCCGGTCTCCACAATCGCCGCACTCGCAGTTTTGGCACTGCCCCCGCTGAGTCTTGTGACCGTCGCTCATCCGCTGATTGCGGCGGGCCAATGGTTTCCTGGTACGCACTGGTCTGGTCTGGGGCTTCCAATCATATTGATAGCGGCGTACAGGCGATTCGGCACTGCCATGACGCTTATCGTCCTCATCGCGGCATCCATCGCAACCCACGCTCGATTCCATCGCCCTTTTCCCGACCCGCATATCCTCGTCGTCGATACTCACTTCGGCGGGCAGTCACCTCAAAACGACGTTGCCCCCCGGTTGGAAATGCAGGAGCAGACTATCCAGCAAATTGCGCTGGCCCATCCAGACAGATTGCTCGTCTTCCCAGAGTCCATCATTCCAAACTGGAATGGAATGCACGAGGCGCGCTGGGCATCCACCTTCGCGCAACTCAGACTACAACACACCGGCCTACTGATCGGCACTACAATCCCCATCCCGAACACGGAAGCCAATCGCAATGTTCTCCTCTCCCGCGGATACACAGAGCGTTTCTCCTACGTTCAGCGTGTGCCTGTACCACTTGGCATGTGGCACCTCGGCGAGCGGCTCAGCGGCTTTCCGCTGATGCTTCGATTCCCGCCAACCATCCGGATTTGGAATCACCGAGCCGGGATACTGGCCTGCTACGAGCAGCTCGCATTCTGGCCGGCCATCGAAACCCTCGCGCACAATCCCGATATGCTGCTTGCGCCCTCCAACCTCTACTGGGCGGCCAACACTCCGATTCCAGCAATTCAGCATGTGGCCGCGCAAGATTGGGCCGATCTCTGGTCCATCCCACTCTATGAGGCTAGCAACCGATGACAATTTTGACCAAAGTTTGCCTGCTCTGCTTTGCCGCCAATGCCTTCGGTCAACGGTTGGACGTTGCCGCTCTCCAATCGCACTGCCTACCGGCTGTGCCGCTATCGACTCTCAGCGCGATCATCCGCGTTGAATCCGACGGCAACCCGAACGCCATGCAGATCGACTTTCCCAGGGTGATTCTCAAACGGTGGCATCTACCGGAGGGGACATTGCGGCTCAAGCGCCAGCCCGCCACCCAACGCGAGGCGTTGGAGTGGCTCGGCTACTTCGAGCGCCGCGGCATCTTTGTTGACGTGGGTCTCATGCAGGTCAGCACGGCCGAAGCCAGACGCCGCGGGATTTCCGTCGAGTCGCTATTGGACCCATGCTCCAATCTCCGTGCTGGCTGGCAGATTCTCGACAGCGCATACCAGATCGAGGTCAAGATCTACGGACCCGGCCAAGGGGCTCTCCAGCACGCCATCTCTCGCTACAACACCGGCGACACCCAGCGCGGCATTGATAGCGGCTATCTTGCGCGGGTCATGGCGGCACTCCGTCAATCGCCCGCAACAACTTCCCCGACAAGAGGAGAAAACCGACGATGATCGACGCAACCGACTTTACAATACCTGGCACCGGTGTGTTCAAGAACAAGCTCGGCACCACCAACCCTGCCGATTTTTCGAGAACGGCGACGGGTTCGATGGCTCTTCGCCTTGTCGAGCTTCAGGCAACGCCTGTACGCGGCGGCTTTGACGCCACACACCTTCAGGCAATACACCACCATCTTTTTCAAGACATCTATGACTGGGCCGGAGAGTTGCGGACAATCGACGCCGGCAATGTGCCCGCGTCTCAGGTAGAGAAATCCCTCAACAGCATCTTGGATCGATTGAGCCGCGAAAATCACCTCAAGGGTTTGAGCGCCGAAGAGTGGACACATAGCGCCTCCGCCTACCTCTATGACCTCGGAGAGATACAGCCGTTCCTTGCGGGGAACGAAATCGCTCTCCAGGAATTTGCCGTGGAGTTGGCACGAAAGAACAACCTGAGCCTGCAATGGGGTGCGGCAACGGAGACTGCGATCGATAACGCCTTTGTCCAGGCTCAGCAACAGGAACAATCGGCAAACTTTAGGCGACTCCTCATGCTCGCGGTGGACGCAAACCCAATTCCGTTCAGACCGGATCGGAACACCCTCATTATGGATGGAATTGAGCGGAGCACTTCGTTGGGGAATCCCTTTCTCTAAAGGTGGTCGCGATAGGCGAGGAACCTTGAGGTCGACGTTCCTGGACCGCAGATTTCAGCTGATGAGACATGCCCGTTGCGATTTCGCGCAGTCGCAGACCCGCTTCATGGGTCTGCGGAAAAACTCTTGCCAACTTGCTGGAGCCCTTAAGATCCGCTCTACGCAAGTGAGCCAGATCCCCGGTATGCAGCAATGCGCCGTCTTCGGTTTTACGGTGCGTGTTACCGAGGTATCACGACCGGCGACAAGGCTGATAATCAGGTCGTAGATACTTCCCCATATTCCTTGAAGATTTCCAAATCGCCTCTGTCTGAGCGATAGTGCCTGCCTCTAATTACGGTTTTGAAATCGAGATCGATCGAAATCTCGGTTCCGTCAGTAAATCTGATTTGGACTTCGCTACAAGGCGGATCGTTGAACACCCGCAGGCTTGCGATGGTCATGTTTGCCGCTTCAGGGATCTCAAGAAAGCTCTGGTCCATCCTTCACTCCAAGGCCACGCGGTTCTTATTTCAGGAACAGCATACCGCGCGGAATGCCAGTCCTTATTAGGTACTTTACATTAAATTCACCACACTGGAAGGCGTGCAGAAGAGTGGGTCAGCGGAGACGCGTAAGTCAAGAAAAGCGAGAACCGCCCAATTCCAGCAGGCCTACGATACGTTGCTGGAGCGGCTTATCGCTGCTCGTGAACATGCCGGTCTGTCGCAGCACGAAGTCTCCGCCTTGATGGGGCGTTCCCCGAATTTCATGACGAAGTGCGAAAGCGGGGACCGCAGCATTGACGTCATGGAGCTTTTCGAACTGGCGAGGATTTACCAGAAGAGGGTAGATCACTTCTTCACCGAGGAAGGATAGTGCTTCGCGACCTTGCCAGAAGCCATTTCAAGAGCCACCTCTAGCAACGCTCTTAATGCCGGATGCCGGCTGTCTTCACGGGCGAATACGCCGCTCTTGCGGGTGAGGATTCGTGGTGTGAGGGATTTCGAAATGACACCAGTGCGCGAAGCCGCAGATGCCCCGAGAAGGCAGACACCAACTTTCTCCTCCGTCATAATTAAGGCTTCTGGCGGTCCCAAGGCGTCGGCCACGACGGATAAGCTCACTCCGAATCGGCTGAAGTATTCATCAATCTCTTCGTAGAGCCACGGCAGCGCAGCACGTCCAACCGCGATCAATGGTTCACCTCGCAAATCGGTGGGACGAATTCCAGGCTGTCCCGCGAGCCGGTGTGAAGTTGCCATAAAAACTTCGAGGGGTTCCTCCCACAGTATGCGCGTAAACAAATGCGGCCGATTCACCGGCAGGTAACCGAACCCGGCATGGAGTTCTCCTTCTTCTACGCGCCTTGCAAGATCGTTGGTTAGCCCGGAGACATGGTCGATATGGATGGGAGGAGGACCATCAAGCTTGAGCTTCAGGACGGTCGCCAATGATCGCGGCGTAAGATAAGTCGAATGTCCGATACGCAGGTGTTGGGCTTCAAGACTCAACTGAGCTGCGATCCTCTCTTCAGCCAACAGAGTCTGTTCGACCGCCTTCACCGCATCGATGTAGAAGGTTTCCCCGACAGATGTGAGCGTCATTCCCTCCACCGAATTGACGAATAGGGGAGCACCAAATAGATTGCTGGCGGTCTGTACCCTCTTATGTACTGCGGAGGCTGTTATCACCCCGATCTCTTCCGCGGCTTTCTCAAATGTCCTTCCATGAGCGAGCGCAATGACGGCGACCATCATATCGATTGTGACCTGCGGAACTCGCATGGAGACCTCTTCAAGCAACCAGAACTGGTTGATCGTGGAGTCGCGACAACGGGTCCGTACTCTGGCACGGTGAGAGTCTGCCAGTTTTGACAGGAGAATATATTCGGGGTCAAGAATCAATTGCTTGGAGACGCATGTTGCTTATACGCAACAAGAATATCTGGATGATACTAAAAGTATGCAGTTTCTGTGGCTTGCGTGAGCTTGGGCCCGCCGCCCATCATGTTGCTTATACGAAAATCGACAAGACAACAAGATCCCGTACACCAGATTGACGGAATATCTGGCGCTATTCGTTTGTCGGTCAGGGACCGTCCACAGCGAGGGGTATCAACTGTCGTTGGACTTCGCCCTTCGGCTATTCATTCCTCGGATGAGCGCGTCGGATACTGCTCTCAGTAACGGAGACGGCTCCTCTAGCTCGTTCACGGTCACCCCGTTTTATGTGCGCCCGAAGACGCGCAATGAGACTGGGAACAGTGGTTGTAATCGGAATGAAGTCGTCGGCACCGGCATCAAGGGAACTTGTTTCGTACAGCTCACCTTCCATGCAAGTTAATAGCAGGACGGGAGTTGTGACTTGCAAAGTGCGAAGCCGACGTATCAGTTTGAGTCCATTCCCCGCCCTGGGATAGGTATGACGTTCCGACTTGAGGTTGAATTCGATGAGAACCAGATCGAACCGCGCTTTCTGAATTTTGCCCTGGGCCGATTCGACGGTATGGGCGACCTCGACATTGAAGTCGAAGCTCTTAAGCATCTGTCGAAGGCCAGCACAAATGAACGGTTCGTCATCAACAAGAAGTATCGATTTCATGGCACCTCCCACTGAGCAATTGGAGCCGGTTGCAGCACTACGGGTGATTCGGATCTAGGCGAAGGTACGTAAAGAGCAGCGGTTTGCCGCTTGGCTTCGCGCTGCCGCCCTCGGGTTCGACAGTGACAAAAACCGCATCGATCTGCGAAATGGTCTTGGCGTCGTTGAACTTCAAGGCCCAGCGTTTCTGGTTCGCGTCATCCTTATAGAGGAGCCCCAGGCTGATGGCGTGCTGCCTGTCAGCTCCACGGCCTCCCCAAGCCTGAAAGGTTCCGGCCTTCTTGATACCTGGTTGCTGATCGAGATCGTACCCGTAGAAGATGAGCGATTTGTCCTTGGTGTAGAACACGCGTCCGAAGGGCTTTTGCGTATTCCCGCTCTGCCCGACGTCGTAGATTTCGGCAATGTAAAGGTTGCGGGCACCAATCAGATTCCGGATGTCGCTGTCGCGCTCAAGCAACTCGCGCTCCTCGGCGATCTGCCTCTCCTTCTCTTTGATCGCCGCGTTCAGGTCATTGACCTGTCCTTTGAGTGCGAGCGATAGCTGGAGGTCCTCGGAAGTCGCTCTGCCGATCAAGCTGAGTCTTGCCTCAAGGCTCGACGCATTGGACTGCACCTCGGCCAATTTCCTGTTCAGGTCGGCCCGATCCTGTACGCTGCGATCCAGTTCCGCGTTGCGCTCGGCCAGTTCGCTTTCCATTTGGCCGAGCCGATCTTTCAGACTGGTCATCTCCTGCTGGTTCAGGCGGGCCTGGGTGCGCAACGCGGCGGCCTGGGCATCGTTCGAAGCGGCTTTGTCTGGATGTGCTGGAACACTTGCCAGCACTGAGGAATCTAGGTGGGGCGGATTGCCCTGCACGGTTGACCCAACCGCCACGGCAGCAGCATCTGATTTGGCCCCGCGATGCACCCCGATGCGATATCCGGCGACGCTACAGGCCGCCAAGACCAGCGCCGCCACCGCATAACGGCGCACATGTTTCCATCTGGAGGATCTTACGAGAGAGACAGAGTGACCGCCGGATGGAACTGGCTCATGTCGGAGCGATTCCATCAGCTTGGCTTCGGCCTCTTCGAGCGACCAAACACCCGGCGCATCCTCGCTGTCTTCATCCGTTGAAGACTCGGCTCCCAAAGCTGGGATGGTTGTGGCGATCAGCCGTTCGTAATGCCGCTTGGCCTCCCGGCAGGAATCACAATGGGCGAGATGCTCGGTAAGCTGCGCCCATTCCTCGGCCGTCAACTCGCCGGTCGTCGATAGTGCGCAGAGCTCCTGAAACTCTTGATGGGAATCCCGTGGCAACATCCAAGCTCCCTGCCTGGAGCCATTGTGTACTATTTCACTCACTTTGACCGAAGTTTTCGGGTAGAACGTATTTGCGCATCTTTTCCAATCCGCGATAGTAATGATTTCTAACGTTGATCAAGGGCCGTCCAGTAAGCTGCGCGATTTCTTTAAACGCATAGCCTTCGAAGAAATATAGTTGGATGGTCTCTCGCTGCTCAGGTGATAGCAAGCGGTTGAACCTCTCCATCAAGGCCTTTCCGAGAATGCCTTCCATTGACCGTTCATGGAACGGGAGTTCCTCTCTGGGATCGGCCAGGAGAAAGGATGTGTCCACCAGTTCTCTGCTGGAATAGAAATGGCGTGAGTTTAGGTAGCGTCGGCGGTCGAAGCCACGATGATAGACAACTCGGAATATCCACGAAGGTGCAGCCCCGGCTGATGCCTTGTACAACGCGGCTTTCCGGAAGATGAACAGGAACACCTCTTGTACAAGATCATCTGCTTCCGCTTCGTTCCGCAATATCCTGTAGGCGACGTTGCGCACATTCCGTGAGTAGCGGCGGAAAAGCAACGCCAGCGCTTCTTTGTCTCCATCGGCGACCTGCTCCAGCAACAATTCGTCGGAGACTTCAGTATTGTCCGGGATGGCCCTTGCAGGCCGTTCAGCCACTCTGCTCTGAAATCTGGGAGTATCGAGGGATTCAGTCGAACCCTCCGACACGCAATGGCCATGTCCACGCACCGCTGGAGTGCGCGCCAGTGCATCGGGGAAATAGGCGGCTTCGGAACTCATGCTCCACTCCTGCTCTACGCGCGAGTTTTGATCGCTAGGGGCCTCAAATCAACGACTTCAAGGATTCCAGCCCCGACTTTTCAGTGGCATCCACTCGCTGGCGGCTGACAAGGTGTTCACACGCAAACACTTCCAGGACCCGGGTGAGGCCATTTACTAGTTCGAAAATGTCAGATATACCTGACACATTTGTCTGATATTAACGACACCATAGATGGATGTCCAGTCAAAAACACGCGACCCTTGTTGAACTTGGTCGCAGGATCAGGAATTTTCGAAGACTGAAAGGCTGGACCCAAACAGACATGGCCGTTTGCTTGGATATCGCAAGAACTTATATTTCAGAGATCGAGAACGGAAAACGAGAGGTAGGGGTGATTACCTTACAGATAATTGCGAAGGGTCTTGGAACCACTATGTCGAAGATTTTGAATAACCTGTAAATCTATTAAGCTCGCTAAGACTTGTTCCGCAGCGCATTTTGATCGGCGCGCCGCTCACCCTGTCACCCAGACACTTCTTACATTGATCGACCCCCTGTCGGTTCTCCAGCTTCGCAGGGAATTCCTCCTGGCGATCGACGGGAGCCATTTCCAGTTAGGAAATGATGCCGGAAGAATTTTCCGGTTTTCCCTCCGGATTTCAGCCTACCCTCTCATTGAGTACTCAAGCGAATGCATCGCCTAGGTGGCCTCGTCACCTCACTGCTTGTCATGTCCGATATTCCTTGTTTGATTCAACGTCACTTGGGAGGACCACAAAATGCCCTACCTTCTGGAGCGCAAGACCAGGATCATCTTTGTAACTGCATCTTCAGTTCAAGCCAAGAGAAAGCCCCGCGAGATTGTCATTGAAACCCGCCCAGAGTTCGCGATTGTGCGGCTCAACGGGACCAAAGAGCAATATCCTCTTCCCTGGGAGAAGATCTACAACGTAGCCCTAGAACATCACGAAGAGAATCTGCGTCTGGAGGCGAGGGCCGGAAACGCCGCTGGACGCGATCGCCGTCAACGGATCAAGAAGGTGCAGTGAGGTCTTCATGCGATAGCTTCTGGTTTGGTTTCTTTCGAATCTGATTTCAGAGCAACAGCCATATCATTCGAGGAAGTCGCGTTTTGGATGGGTTACCCACCGTTCATTACTCGGGATCTTCAGGATAATGGTGTCTGAACTGGTTCTCTCCAGAAAACCTTGCCAGATGCCAATATGCGGGTAGTAATAGACATTGCCAGAAACCCATCTTCTTCACCCTTGACGACGTGTCTGCTTTGGATCCCAGACGATTGGTTCTCTATCCGGTCGCCACACCGGAACCGATGTTCACCTACAACCGTATTTGTGCCTCGTGTAGACTCATAGGGGAGGATTGTGAATGAGCACCAAACAACTACTGGCTGAAATCGATCGCGGCATCAACGCTTTGCAGAAGGCGCGTGCCTTGTGTTTGAAAGGTGAGGCTGCTGCACCGAAGGCGCAGCCAGCCAAGGCAACAAAAGCGCCAGCAAAAAAGACCGCAAAAGGCAGTATGAGCGATGAGGGCCGTGCCAAGATCGCTGCTGCTCAGCAAAAGCGCTGGGCCAAGGTTAAGCGGGAAAAGAACAAGGCCGCTAGGGCGGCTAAGGCCGCTTTGGCCATCCCCGCAGCCCAGTAACCCGCCCTCGCATGTACGCATAAAGGCCCCGTGGCTATCGACCTCGGGGCCTTTATGTTTTGTCTCGACTTCATCGTCCAGAGCATATGGAGCAAAACATCAAACGCCTCAAGTGCAGCCTTGGCAGCTGATCGACGCCCGAATGGTGACAGGGACGAGTTGTTGTCACCATTCAGATCCGCGTCGTGACTAAGGAAAACTTGCGGGAAGGCGAAATTAACCGGCCAAAACTATCAACCAGCCTTTTAGAGGAGCAACTGACGGTCGCATGGAGCAGAAAGTTGGGTTATTATTCTTCAGCCGGTCTTCTTACTTCAGGCGGAGGTATTAGCGGTACCACTTACTTGCCGATTGGCTGTTCATGAGTGCCTGGAGTCCATGTAGAGGATGAACTCGAGCTTTGATGGCCTGACAGCCGTGCATATATAGAGCGCGACCGCCGAGGCCTTAAAGTAGACGATCGGGATTCCACTGGAGAGCACATGATCGCTTCAGCAGGAATATGGTAGGGGCGGCACCGAAATTCGCAATATTTTACACACCATGAAAACGGGCAGAGATTGACCGGTTAAGGCGACTTAACGGTACCGATCAGCCTCGGACGGTTTCCAAAGAAGATAGCCTACGACGCTAGAACGCAATCTGTATTGTCCTACCTCGCCCTGCAAGTCTGACTGAACTAAATCTCAACCCAGTCCGCAGGACGCTCGTATTCTTTTCCATGCAGAGTTTCAATCTTCTTGCGCTCTTCAAAGCAATGCTTACGGGCCGAGTCTATCAGGCCTAAAAGGTCAGTAAGGTGGATTCCCGCTTTCTTCAACCGCGACAATATATGGTCGTAGGTTCCGAAGAAGCGTGGCGGGGCATTCTCTATCGACCCTTTCAGCATCTCAAGGCCCATCTGCCTCGCGATTTCCCCTTTTTCGAGCTTTATCGCGAGCAACTCTGCCCCGTAGTCATTCGGAAATAACTCGAACAACGCTCGCCGGTCCTCGTCGCGTTTGAGCCAATCTCCGATTTTGCTCAAGTCATCGATGCACACCGGTGCAGCGAAACTCATCTCATGGAGCCAATTGCGACGTCGCTCTGAATCAGCTCTTGACAAAAGTGTGGCCCAGGAATTTGGAAGGAACATGCCCGTGCACTCAACACGCTGATTCAAAAGCAGCCGAAAAATGCGATCAAGATGCTCACCGGCAGCCGACTCCACTATCTTCGTCATTCGTGCGTCATCGTCGTGAAGAGCTACTTCCCCGAAGGTGGTTTCAAACATGGCGTGGCTGGAGTCGCTCTCGATGATACGCACGACATCCGCAAACGTGTCTGAGCAATGTGCAATGTTCCAGAAATCGCCAGGCATTCCGCATTGAACGGCAACAGCCGCATTCAACAGGTCTGGCGGAATCCTTGCAAGCAGGCCCGCTGATGGCGCTTCAAGTGCATCTAGCTTTCCCAAGATTTCCATCTGAATCTCTGGGGGTACATTCCGACGCGTGATGGCAACGGCATGTAGCCAACGTCGATCAGGTCTCGACTCTCGTAACAGGTTCAGCAGGGTCTGACGCTCGTCTTGCGATAAATCACCCCAAGAATTCTGAACATCGGAGACGATGTAGATTAACGCAGAAGTCGGTCGAATCGAAAGGAGCCGCGCGATGAAATCCTTACGAAGGTTAGGGGCTTTACGCGTTGCACTCACCAGTATATCGGTAACCCCAAGTTCGTACTGCTCAAATTGCCCCGCTGCGATCTGGAGTTCAATCCAATGGATCCACGACTCGCACATCGCGACGACCGCTTTCGGCTGGCAGAAACTCGCAGCCGACTGCATAACCGAATAGAGGCGGGGCCCGCTGAATGAGATCTGCTGCGGCAGCGCCGAAAGCACCACAGGCATAAGGCTTTCGAAAAGGCCCCATGGCGGGTTTTTGCCCGAGTACTCTATACGATCGAAAACTATCATCCTTGGCAAAACCGCAATCGCTGCGCTCTTTGACGAGACGGCAACAGCCAACCTTCTGGTTAACTCTGCTCGCCTCTCGGCACTCAGCCCGTTCCACTTGAGAACGCAACTCTCCAAAACCTCCAAAAGAACTTTCGGGTGACGGTCTTCGAAAATCCGATCAAGCAACTCCAAATCGCAATCTCGCTGCAGCGCTACCCAAGCCGCCGCGGAAGCAGCGCGAATGAGGGCCTCGTCGGAGCCGAGTAACCGTCCGACCAGGGCCGGTGATGCCTCATCGGGTTTGTCGTAAATGAACTGTGCCACCAGCGCGACACGCTCGGGCGGCACAGAGTTAGCCTCATCGGACTCAAGCAGTGCCTTATCGGATACGACCTTATTCCTTTCCAAACCCAGGTCGAAATGACTCAGGAACCTCCTGCTGCGCGGAATCCACGTTTGTCCTTTGTGCCACTTCAGATCATCTAGGTTTATATGTACCGCCAAACCCACCCACCGCTCAAGCTGCTTCTCGCGGTCACCGCCGTAGCTCTCCATGTTTCTCAAAAGGAACTCGAAACAAGCATCCCTCACGGCGGGAAAAATACTCTCCAGTCCCCGCTCAATACTTTCAACTATCTGTTGGCGTTCACCTTCGCGATCTTTGAGTGCGTCAATAATCCACCCAGCATTTGCAATCGCTGCCGCGCTTGTGTCGGTCGAGAGGGAAAACAATGCCCTCTCGAAAAGTCTGGCGATAAGCGTAGCGACCATCGCTGTTGGAGCACTAAGCGTGGAGCGAGCTGCCGCTTCGTAGAATGCATGCTTGAACGCGATTTTCCGGTCTTTGACTGAAATGAAGCCCCGTCCTTCAAGCAGGTGGATTTGTGATCGAATCTCCGCAGATAATCGGTGGTCCCCGCAATAGGACGGGAACTCGTCCTCCTCCCCGCGCCCTCCAAAAACAACGTATCCCAGATCTTCTCTCTGCCCAGGAAGGCTCGAATCCGCCTCATCGAGCAGAAAGGCTGCTTCCGCTAACGCTAACGGCCTGCCTGGAGCGATCCCAATAGCTATTGCGAACAATAGAGATCTCATATGCGCATTTGAGCGTGCAAGCGATGAACCTATCGCGGCCGCATCTTGCCTCGCGAGCTGAAAAGCCTCTTCTAGTGTTGGGTTATCTGGAAGTTGCGCAGCGTTTGCGGCAAGATGGTACAAACATCCAATCTCGATGTCCGCCTGAGTCTCCTTCAGTGATCGCTCAACAAGGTGCCTAACATCTAGTCGAACATCAAAATCCTCAGCAAACCTTACCCATGTTTTTGACAAGAAGTCCGAAGGGGAAATGCTCAAGTCCTGCCATGAGAAATCTCCGATGCGACAATCAGAGAGCCTGTCCTTCCCCATCACCTCGAAGAGTTGATCTTGGCTCTGCGCAACAATAAGTTTTCGATTCGGCTGTATCCTCCTATTCAACCATCGGAACCTCTCTAGTGTTTGGCCCGCCACTGGGTCTAGTTGCAGGGCTCCCAGCGGGTCATCGACGACACATAGGCGTTGCGACGCGGAGCAGTCCATAAGAAATCGCTCTGCCTCGCTCAATTTTCTGCATTCTCGAACTTCGTACCCCATCTTCTGGAAGTCCGCTGCAACTGCTCTCGCTGCGTAGGATTTACCACATCGAGGACGCCCGGAAAGCAAGAGTACCCCATCGACTGAGAGCTGGCTTCCCCATTCGCTTTCATCGCCCCTCGCTAAGTATTCAGGAGGTCGCACCGACCGTCCCGCTAGCTCGACGAGTAACGAATTCAGCCGGGGCCAAATATCAATCTGACACTCGATTTTTCTGGCCTCAGATTTTGTGGCCTTGATCGCCGAAAGTAGGGCTTCAATGCCTGAATCTATCCGGTCATCTGGAATAAGATAAACCGTCCTCAATATGGACGTGCATTCTGCGATTACGAGGTCCCCCGTAGTCTGGTCCTCAATGAGCAGCCTCTTGAGCGCCTCACGGAGTTTTCGCGGAGTCACAGTTTTACTCAACTCCAGGCAACGCGCACAACGCGCGGATTCAAGCAGTGATCCCTTGCGCTTGTGCTGGCGAGAGATCTCGACAAGCAAAGCCTTTGCTTCCTTAATGGGTAGAAACATAGGGGCGTGGGCAATTAAGCTCCAGGGATTGGGCGCGCAGAAGTGAGAAGCGTCATCGTTGCATCGGCCGGTTGCTGTTAACAAGACATATTTTTGTTCAGAGTCGAGCAAGCGCTCTAGCAACGAGCCCTCTGCACGTCTTGGAGGGAAGTGCGCCAGCCATTCCGCAATGGAATTCTGAGTAACTTCTGTTTGCGCTCCTTTGACCTGAAGTTCGATCTCGATCGAAACCCCACCATTAGAGACGCGGAATAGGGCATCCTCAAGGCCCACAGGCTCGATAAAGGCCTGGAGATCCATCAAATTCCGAAGGCGTAGCGCAACCAGTAAACAAACGTGGTCTTGGAAATCGTATTTTTCGGGGCCGGTAACTTCTATCGACATGATTGCTAGCAATGGTAAACCTAGGGGCTACGGTCGCGGTCAGGCTCGACGAAAGTGAAACAAATTAATGGACTTCGTTAAAACGGATCTCTATGAATCAGAGGCTCGCTTCCGCCGAGATTGGAATCCCTACCGGCAAACGCCCTTCCCAACGGGGACCATTGATGACTGACCTGATCCGGGGATTCGCGTCGCCATGGCGACATTAAGGTAGTAATCCGTCCCGGTGAGTGACGATTATGCGCTCATTCAGCTTTTTGCTGTCGCAACTCTTCGTTTGCAAGCAAGGCTACGGAATGCGGCTTTCGATGTTACTGGCGATAGCCAAGATGCGGTCGAAACGTGTCTGAAAGACTGCCTTGGATGCGGTCGTGTAGTTGTTCATGGGATCATCATGTTCTGCAGGGCTCAACTTTGAAAACAATTCTTTTAGCTCCGCAGCCTCGCCGACAGAAATAGGTGTAACTTTCGTGTACGCTTCAAACCTGCTTGTCGACTGAAGCTTCTGTTTGAACTGGTGCCGCTCGTTAGCGAAGACATATGTGTTCACGGCCATTTCAATCAAGCGTCGTAGCTTTCCAGCTAATGATTCCTTTTGTTCAGGTGTGGGTTCTCCGCTCCGAGACAAGGCCTCAATAATCTGGCTCTTTAGCTCTAAAAACTTCTCACTGTACTCGGCTACGTGGCGACACCCTTCTAGCACTTGGATAGAGGCGTGGTCCGCCCCGAGATCCGCACGCTTCAGCGCCATCTGAGTCTGGACGAAGCATTCCCAGCTGTGCGTCATAATGATCACTTGACGGTGTGGGTATGATTTGCAGAATCGTGCCAACCGATTGCTGAAGTTTTCCGAGTAGTTGTAGTCGAAGCTTGCAATTGGGTCATCAAATACCAACACACAGTGCGAACACGTCTCCAGTTCTGCAAAAAAGAGAGCGAGCGCGTGAATCGTCTGCTCTCCTTCGCTCAGAACATCCCCAATGTCCTGTCCTCCTATCTGAGGGAGCATCGTGACGCTGGAGTCACTACCTCGCTGTGCCAGCTTCACGCAAAAAGACTCCATATTTCTTTCGGCAAGGCTGATGTATTCCTCATTAAGGCGCGCCTCGAAATCTGAGACAACCAGGTCAACGTATGCTTCCTTTGCTTTGACTGTGATCTTCCGAAGGAGGGCAGGGAAGGCACCAAGGGTTTCATCCCAGAAGTCCGCCGACTTCATCATCCGTTGGATCGCCTTGAACTTCTCCAACTCGGCGGCGACCATGTTCGTATACTCGAGATCTTCAACTTCGTTCTGTAGGGCAACCAGTTGCGTCAAGAGCGTAGCGCGTCCAATGGTGGCGGCTTCAATCGCGAATCTCTTTCCATCAGCCATCAATCTAATCTTCTGCTCTAACGTCTCGACTACATGTAACGCTGCGATGGATTCTGGTGATGGATCTCTCACTGCGTTTGAATCGGCAAGAATAGGCTTTGTGGCGTCGATAGCTTCTATGAGTAGTGCTGGGGGAACCGCTACGAGCTCTTTCAATTTTTCGAGGTTGAGTTCTGAGAGTGCTTTCAGGTATTCCTGAGCCTTTTGTGAACTGGCTTCAAGAGTCTCGATGTCCCTTTCAAGCAGACCGTTCAGCAGGTCATGGTATTTCCTGAAGAGGGTAATCTCGTGCTCTCTGAGTTCACGTTGGCACAGTGGACACGAATGTCCCTCGGCCTCCGCTAAAGGACAAACTGTCGATGTGATTTCTAGGAGCGCCATGAATGTCTCAGGGTCTACTCCCTTCGGCAAAAAGGCTTCAGCCAATGCGCGTTGTTCCATACGTTTCTCAACGAGAGATGATGCCGTCTGCGCGAGGTTCAGAGCCCAGCCCGATGTCGCAAGCTTATGGACGTTGTTGAGAAGGGACATTAGGGATTCTAGGTCTCGGTGTTCTGTACGTAGGGCGGTCAAACCTTCAGATGATGTCGCTCGCTTGAGTTCCGTCAGTTTTGTCGACTTTGTAGCGAGGATATCCTGGTCGCTAAACTGTTCTCCTAGTGTGATGATGGCTTCGACGGCGGCAAGACTTCTGTCGGTGAAGGTAGATGCAGCACGGTTGGGACACTTTTGGAATGCCACGCGCAGACTTTGCGCCGCCAGCGTCAAGTCCGTTGCGTTCGAAGCTTGATGACGTTGCAAGTCCCTGCGGAATGTAGCGATGTGGTCAGTGAGTGTCTCGAACAAGCTCAACTTGAACGGGGAGACCTCGATGATGCGTTCTGGCGCAATGGCAACCTTGACGTTGCGCATCGCCACGCTGGTGTCGAAATACTTGATGGTCATGCTCAGCGACCCGTGGCCCACCGCTTTCGTCCATGTTCGCGCCGCTTGGTCGGTGTCAAATTGGTACTGAAACTCGGTAGGCGTGGATACTGGGCTACGCAGGTTACTGAGGGGTCTGGCTGGGAGTTCACGATTTGCGAGGACTTTCATCGCTTCGCATAGACTGGACTTGCCACTTCCATTCGTACCGAAAATGACGGTGATCTGCTTCGCAAAAGTCACGTTGAGCGTTTCACTCAGCAACTTGAAGTTCTTGAATCCGAAAAGTCTTTGCAGTCGGTCGGATTGAATTTCGGGCGTATTGATGGTGGCATCGGCCATGGTCGCAGTGGCGCTTGTGTAAGTTTCGTTGCCGACGAAGATGGCATGAAGCTGCGACAGTTTGACCGGGGCGAGCGGAATGCTTCCATGGGCGACAGAGTAGTCGCAAAGGAATGAGAACCAAGGTAGACCTACCTCGGTGGCAAGTTCACGAAGATGACCAACAGCATCTGGATATCGTGGCATGGCTCTGGTTTGTGCCGATCTTTGTGCAAGATGTGTTCAACCAGACTAGTCCCAGACGGCGGAGTGGTCAAAGGGCCAAGGGGGAGTAGCCGGAACCCGATCAGAGGGGCTTAGCTGGAGGAATAATCCCCCAGTCATCGATGCGATGTACCACTGGCTAAATAAATCCCATGACATGGGCTGCCACATGCAGTAGAACTGCAGATAACCTTCGGCGCGAAAAGTTAGGGAGGGCAAATCACTCATCCAGCATAGTTTCCGGGGTCTTTATCGGATTAATACCCGTAAACGCCGATGGGGCCTGGAATCACTCACGATCCGTGCACGGTCAGGCTAGCGACGAAAACGAGGCCGCTCGTGTCGCAGAGTTCTCCCCAATAATGCCTTGGGTTATAGTGGCCTGAGGTAGATTCAGGATTAGTCCTTCCGATCTGCGCGGTCTGGATATCAAGTCGCGGAAAAAGAACTCGCAATGTGATCACCAATCATAATCTGGCGTCAGAAAAGGATAAAAGGCCCCAGGACTTCAGAGGCAAGTGTTCGGAGTCGACACGTACCATGCGCGTACATCGAGGGGCCGGAAATATCCCAAATCGTCCCAGACGATCCTAAATCGCGTTCAACTTAACCTCCATCCTATCAATCATGTCCGCTGATTCCAGGCGACTTGAGCCATTCGGTAGGCGGCCCTGAAAAGGCCGGCGTCGGCGGTTCAATCCCGTCTCTGGCCACCACTGCTCCGTTTCACCCCGTCCCATCCCGTGTCATAAACGTTCCAACTATATTATTTTCAGTGAACCTTAGCGCCAC
>Ga0255352_1000394_pt1 | contig 24525 bp, 23 predicted proteins | sample HBST0metaG_FD_189939 | JGI IMG/M metagenome (GOLD analysis project Ga0255352, IMG submission 189939) | Peat soil microbial communities from Stordalen Mire, Sweden - H.B.S.T0 | ecosystem: Environmental > Terrestrial > Soil > Wetlands > Peat | place: Sweden: Norrbotten County, Stordalen Mire...
TCTCGGTACATTACACTTTTTAAAGATGAGCACAACGGTTCAAGTACACGGCATGGATGGCACGCTGGTCGATGGCGACTGGCCTGCGCTGAAGCTCGACGAGGTGGGCGCGCTGCTGGAGAAGTATCCCGGCAGCGGCGCACCCAGGCGCATCCTTTCCATCAGCCCTCGCCCCTTTTCCGCGGCCAGCGTGGTGGAAACCACGGCAGGTTGTATCTTCGTGAAGAAGCATCCGCGTAGCGTGCGCACGGCAGAAGGCCTTGGCGAAGAGCATGCTTTCCTGCGCTACCTGCGCGAGCATGGCGCCGGTGTGCCGCGCGTGTTTTTGACGGAGTCGGGTGCGAGCGCGGTCGAGTGCGACGGCTGGACTTATGAAGTACACGCGCTGGCCGAGGGCGTCGATGCCTATGAGCAGGCGATTTCGTGGACGCCGTTCTTGACCGTGGCTCATGCGCGGGCGGCAGGCGTGGCGCAGGCAAAATTGCATCTGGCCGCGGAAGGGTTCCGCGCTCCGAAAAGAGCGCCGCATCCGCTGGTGGCGAGTTTTTCCATCTTTTCTTCGAGGGATCCGCTCAAGGAGTTAGACAGATATTTTGCGGCGCGTCCGGCGCTGGCAGCCAGTGCTGCTGCTCTCGCATGCGCGCGCAAGGGGATCGAAGTTCTCGAACCCTTCGCCGCGGAGTTGCGGCCGTTGTTGCCCGCGCTGCCCGCGTTGTGGACGCACAACGATCTACACGCTTCCAATCTCTTCTGGTCGGATGCGGGGCCGGAGGCAACGGTGACGGCGGCGGTGGACTTTGGCCTGTGCGATCGCACCAATGCCGTGTTCGACCTTGCGCAGACGATCGAGCGGAACATCGTCGAGTGGGTCACGCTGATGGTGCAGCCCGACCATCCCGAGGCGGTGGCGATTCACTTCGATCATCTGACGGTGTTGCTTAAGGGCTATGAGTCGGTGCGGCCTTTGAGCAGGGAAGAGAAGCTGGCGCTGCGACCGATGGTTGCGCTTTGCCACGCGGAATTCGCGCTGACCGAAGCGGATTACTTTCTGGCCGCTCTGCATTCGGAAGAACGCGCCAAGGTGGCCTACGACGATTACCTGATCGGTCACGCACAGTGGTTTCACGGCGCGGGCGCGAAGCTGCTGGATGCGTTGGGCGGATGGGCTATGGAACCAGCCGCGGTAGAAGAGGAGCAATAAGCATGGAGTTTCTGCCTGTCGCACTGGCCTATCTGGGCGCTCATTGGATCGAAGATCTGGGCTTCTCGACAACCTTGATTGGCATCTGGCTGACGACGCGGCGCTCGATGCTCTGCTGGCCGTTGATCCTGATTGCCAACCTCTGTTATCTGGTGGTGCTGGCGCACGCCTTTCTGCTGTCGAGCGCACTGCTGCAGTTTGCCTACATGGCCTTCACGCTCTACGGCTGGTGGCATTGGGCGCGGGGCAAGCGAGAAGAGGGCGAGGTGCGCCTCGTGCCGCTCGGCCAGCGTGGCCTGTTCCTTGGTCTGTGCGCTGGCGTCGCGGGCTCCTTGTTGCTGGGATGGCTCATGGCGCACACCGGCGCGTCGCTGGTCTATCTGGATGCCGCGCTGGCCAGCTTCAGCGTGCTGGCTACCTGGTGGCAGGTGCGCAAACACAGGGCTAACTGGTGGCTATGGATCGCCGTTGATCTTCTCTATATCGCCGAATATCTGACGAAGAAACTGTATCTGACGTCGCTGCTCTATGTCTGCTTGGTCCTGCTTGCCGTTCTGGGGCTGCGCTCGTGGAAAAATGCGTCGATGGCCGAGTCACGGCCCGCGGCGTAGCGCGAACAGTGACTCCGGGGGTGGTTTATTCTGCAGGGTTCGGAACCTGGTTCACGAGCGGCTCACCCTTCATGTAGCGGCGCAGTTCGTCGGCGGCTACCTGGCAGGCGTGTCGGCTGAACTCTGGCGTAGATCCGGCAACATGTGGCGTGATGTAGACGTTCGGGCAGCTCCAGAGCGGATGACCGGCGGGGAGCGGCTCGGGGTCGGTGACGTCGAGCGCGGCGCGAATTCTTCCAGACTGCAACGCGGCAACCAGCGCATCGGTATCGACAACCGGGCCGCGCGCGGCATTAACCACCAACGCGCCTTGCGGCAGCAGCTCAAACTGGTGCACGCCGAGCAGATGGTGGCTCTCGTCGGTGAGTGGCAGAATCAGAATCACAATTTCAGCGTTGGGCAGCAACCAGTCGAGCTCGGTGATCGCGTGAACCTCCGGGCTGGTCCGCGCATGGCGTGCGACGCGCGTCAGCTCCACGTCAAAAGGCGCGAAGAGGCGCTCGATCTGTTGGCCGATGGATCCGTGGCCGATGAGCAGCACGCGCTTGCCGTGCAATTCTTCGAGCATCACGGGAGGGTAGAGCGGGCGCGCGTCGCCGCTGATCGACGCATAGCGCGCGGGCATCTCGAAGCGCTTCTTCCACTCGCCGGATTGCTGTAACTCGCTGTAGAAGGGAAAATGCTTGAGCATGGCCAGTGTCGCGGAGATGGTCCACTCGGCGGTGCTGTGCGAGTGCGCGCCGCGGCCGCTGCAGATGATGACATCGGGGCCGACGGTGCGGGGAATCCATTCGGTGCCTGCCATCAGGCTGAGCACAAGCTTGACGCCGCGCAACTGCGGCCAGACGCGCAAGGCCTTCGGCATGTAGGGGTCGGGCAGCCATACGTCGATCCGGGTTTTGTGGTCGAGGTCGTCGGGAAGTGGAACAAGTTCAACTTCGGCGGGAAAGACGCTGAAAAATTCGGCGGGAATTGTGGCAGGATATCCAACACGCAGCATAGTTGTTGTTCCGCGGAATGCGGCTCCTTGCCTTCATGCTATCGCAAAGGGCGTGCTCGTCCTCGGATGCTGTGCCTGCGGGTTGTCACTGCACGAGAGTTTTGGTATGCGCGATACTGAAAGAGTGAGAGATTTGAACCCTGGAGTGCATCGATGCGTCTGAGACCGAGCAAAACCCTGTCCCAACTCGAACTCGCGGCCAAGCTGAACATGGTGAAGAACGCGCACTCCAATTTTTTATTCTGGGAGCACCGGCATCTGATCGTGAATGCGATCAAAACCGGGATTGCAGCAGCTTTGTCCTGGTGGATCTCGGGACGCATTGGTATGCCGGACGGTTATTGGGCTTCGATTAGTTCGGTGATTGTGTTGCAGTCGAATGTCGGCTCGACGATCTCTGCCTCGCGCAATCGATTCATTGGCACGGCCATTGGCGCGGTTGTCGGCATTCTCTTCTCGACCTTCGGTGTGTTGCCGTGGAATTACATACTGGCGATTACCGTGTCGCTATCGCTCTGCGGCTTGCTGGGGCTGGCCAATAGCCTGCGCATCTCGGGCGTGACCGTGTCGATTGTGATGTTGGTGGAATCGGCCGGGCACATTCATCTGGCCTGGATGCGCGTCAGCGAGGTCTTTCTCGGCATCGTGACCGCGCTGGCCATCAGCACGCTGATTCTTCCTGATCGCGCGCGCCTGCGCCTGCGGGACGGCCTGGCGCAGCAGTTTCTGGTCGAGGGTGCGTACTTCGAGGCGATTCTCGAGGGTTTCGGTGGCGTGCCTGCCAAAAATCTGGCCACGCTGCGCATGGATGTTTCCGTGTTGCTGAAAAACAACAATCTACTTCTGCTGGCGGCGCGCAGTGAGCCTTCAGGCGGCGCGGGCTGGCGCGAGGGGTTGAGCATGTTGTCGCAGTTTGGCCGCTCCATTCCCGAAGCTCTGCGCGCACTGGAGTTTGCCGTGCAAGGCAGTCACGAGGACAGGTATGCATCGCAGCTTGATCCGGAGTTGGGCAAGCTGGCCCTGCACATCCGCGGCGGCTTTCATCACGTGGCGCGCTGCATTCACGAGTGGCGCTTCAACGCGCCGGGAGAGATCAATCTCGAGCAGGACATTCTCGATCTGGAGGCGCGGATGGATTTGGTGGGCCACACCGGCATCGGTTTTTCGCAGGCCGAAATTCTGCGCGCCTACGCCGTGCAGTTGCACCTGAAGCAGGTGGCGCGGATGCTGCGCGCCACGCGTGTGGAAACGGGACGCGCAGTGGGTGGCCCTGAAAACGATATAACTTCAGACAGCGAGTAGGTTGGTGTAAACGGCCATGCCGGCAACGGCGTCGACCTTCATCGCGTGAAGCGTGTCGATCTCCTGTTGAGAGCGAATGCCGCCGGCGACGATGAGCTGTTGCGTGGTCAGTTTGCGCAGCCGCTCTGCGACTTCGATCGGAAATCCCTGCATCATGCCTTCGCCGTCCACGTGCGTGTAGAGATAGGCAGAGACATAAGGCTCAAGCTCTGGAATCGCCGCGTCAGGCGTCAACTCTACCTGCGCCTTCCAGCCCTTCACCGCGATCTTGCCGTTCTTGGTGTCGATGCCGGCGACGATTTTTTCTTTACCCACGGCGGCGGCAAGTTCGGCTGCGAACGCGGTGTTCACCTGGCCGTCCGCAGTGAACAGCGACGAGCCAAGGATGACGCGTTGCGCGCCAGCCGCAAGCACCTTTTGCGCGCGCTCAACGGAATGAATGCCGCCACCGGCCTGCACCGGAAGCCGCTTTGCAATCTGCTCGACGAGCGCCGAGTTATCGCCCTGGCGCATGGCTGCGTCAAGGTCGATCAACTGCACCATCGGATAGCGCGAAAATTTTTCGATCCAGAAATCGAAGTCATCGAAGGCGAGCTTCAACTTCTCGCCGCGCACGAGCTGGACAATGCGTCCGCCCAAAAGATCAATCGAAGGAATCAGCATGGCAACCTCACGGAGACGCCAGCCCGGGCCAGCTCTTCTTTGAGCGAACGCGCGCTCGAAATACCGAAGTGAAAGATGCTCGCGGCGAGTGCGGCATCGGCTTTGCCGCGTCCGAAGACGTCGACGAAATGATCGACCGTGCCCGCGCCGCCCGAGGCGATGACGGGAATGCCGACGGCCTCGCTGACGGCGGCGGTCAACTCGCAGTCGAAGCCGGCGCGCGTGCCGTCGGAGTCCATCGATGTGAGCAGAATCTCGCCCGCGCCACGCTGTTCGGCCTCGCGCGCCCATTCGACGACGCGGCGGCCGGTGGGTTTGCGCCCGCCTTGCACGTAGACCTCGGCCTCGCGTACCGGATCAGCGGCTGCGGGGTCGCGCCGCGCATCGATGGCGACGACGACGGCCTGCGCGCCGAAGCTGCGGCCGATCTCGTCGATAAGCGCGGGTGTTTTCAGCGCCGCCGAGTTCACGCTGATCTTGTCGGCGCCGGCCTCGAAGACCAGCGCGGCATCGTGCGCGGTGCGAATGCCGCCGCCCACGCAGAAGGGCACGAACAGTTGCTGCGCGGTGCGGCGCACGGTGTCGAGCAGTGTCTGACGGCCCTCGTGTGTCGCGGTGATGTCGAGCAGCACAATCTCGTCGGCGCCTTCGCGGGCGTGGTGCGCGGCTTGCGTGGCCGGATCGCCGGCGTCGATCAGATCGACAAACTGCACGCCTTTGACGACGCGGCCATCCTTCACGTCGAGGCAGGCAATGATGCGCTTGGTCAGCATGTCGCGCTCCAGTTCAAAAAATTGGTGAGAATCTTCAGTCCCGTCGCGCCGGATTTTTCCGGGTGGAACTGCGTGCCCATCACGTTGCCGCGTTCGACTGCCGCAGTGAACGGCTCGATGTAGAAAGTTTCGGCAGCCGTGTTGGGGATGACCGGCGCTTTGAACGAGTGCGTGAAGTAGACGTACTCGCCTTTTTCGACGCCTGCCAGCAGCTTTGAGTCAGGACGAATTTCGAGCGAGTTCCAGCCCACGTGCGGCACTTTTTCTGTGCTCTCGGCAAAGTGTGTGCAGGCTTCGGGGAAAGCACCGAGCCCCGGCTGTTCCGGCGCTTCGCTTGAACCGGAAAACAGCCACTGCATGCCGACGCAGATGCCGAGGAACGGCGTGCCCTTGTTGATGGCTGCGCGCACGGTGCCGGTCATGCCGGTCGCATCGAGCCGCGCGGTCGCGGCGAAGTTACCCACGCCCGGCAGCACGATGCACTCCGCGCTTTCAATCAGCGACAGGTCGCTGTCGGTGACGATGGTCTCCGCGCCCAGATGCCGCAGCGTCTTGAGCACGCTGGTCAGGTTGCCGGCTTTATAGTCAATGACGGTGACGCGCATGGCGTCCTCCATAAATAAAAAATAGCGCGCATCCGAGGATGCGGTTAAAGAAGACCCTTGGTCGAGGGCAGCATGTCGCCCAGTTGCTTGTCGCGTGAGCAGGCCACGCGCATGGCGCGCGCAAAGGCCTTGAAGATGGCCTCGATCTTGTGATGGTTCGAGCGGCCATACATCGTCTTCACGTGCACGTTGGCGCGTGCGCCGCGCGAGAAGGCTTCGAAGAAATCGACGACCAGTTCCGATTGCAGATCGCCGACCAAACGCGTGCGCACCTTGGTGTCGACCACGTAGGATGAGCGTCCGCTCAGATCCACGGCGGCGATGGCGAGGGTTTCGTCCATCGTCATCAAAAAGTAGCCCGCGCGCAGAATGCCGCGTTTGTCGCCGAGCGCTTTGTCGAAGGCCTCGCCGAGCGCGATGCCCACGTCCTCAACGGTGTGATGCTGATCGACGTCGAGATCGCCCGTGCACTTCAGTTCCAGGTCGAAGGCGCCGTGGCGGGTGAACAGTTCCAGCATGTGATCGAAGAAGCGAATGCCGGTGGAGACGTTGTAATGTCCACCGCCTTCGATGGTGAGCGTGAGTGCGATCTGCGTCTCGGCGGTGTTGCGTTCGATCGAGGCCGAGCGCACGCCGCTCGGTGCGGATTTTTCCGCGGCAGTTTTCTTGGTTGCCATCGTTACGATTCCTTCTGCGCGCGCAGCACCATCATGGTTCCGCGCAGCACGGCTGAGGCCTTTTGCATCTGTTCGCGCGTGCCGATGGTGATGCGCACGCGCCCTTCGCAGCCGGGGTCGGCCGAGCGGTCGCGGACAAGAATACCGGCGGCTGACATCAATCGCACGAACTCCTTGTGCTGTGCGCCAATCTCGGTGAGGATGAAATTCGCACGGCTCGGCCACTGGCGAATGCCTTCCTTGTCGAGCGCGGATTCGAACTCGGCGCGCGCGGCGACGACCTCGCCGACGTACCAGTTCAGATAGTCGGTGTCTTCGACGGCGGCGGGCAGGCAGGCCAGCGCCACCGAGTTCACGCTGTAGGGCGAAAGCACGCGGCGTACCCACTGCATCAGCGCGCCCGGCCCGGCCAGCAGGCCGAGGCGCAAGCCCGCGAGTCCATAGGCCTTCGAAAAGGTGCGCGTCAGCATCAGATTCGGAATCGTACCGAGCAGGTCAATCACCGTTTCGCCGTAGAAGTGGAAGTAGGCTTCGTCGACAAGCAGGATTGCCTGCGGTGCGCGGCGCGCAATTTCGAGCAATTGCTCGCGCGTGGCCACTGTGCCCGACGGGCTGTTGGGGTTGGCGATGGCGATGATCTTGGTGCGCGGCGTGATGGCGGCAAGGATCTGTTTCTGCGGAAAGGCAAGGCTGTCGTCGGCGAGCACCGTGACCACCTTCGCGTCGGTCGCCGAAGCATAGACCTCGTACATCGTGTAGGTCGGCACCGGCAGCAGCAGTTCATCGCCCTCGTCGAGAAAGGCCGAGAAGAGCACGTGAATCGCTTCGTCAACGCCGTTGGTCAGCACCATCAGCGAGGGATCGATGCCGAGCGCTTTGCCAACGATGGCTTCAATCGGTTCGCGCTCGGGATAAAGCGTGAGCGCGCCGGTGGTGATGGCGGCGAGCGCCTCGCGTACCTTCGGCGAGCAGCCTAGCGTGTTCTCGTTGAAGTCCAACCGCAGAGCCTTGCGGCTGCCGAGCGGTGGATGATAGGCCATCATGGCTGCGACACGTTTGCGCGGGGCGATGCGCGTTTGTTTCTCAACCACGATTGCCTCCCTTGCCGAGCCGCGTGCGAATCGCGGCGGCGTGTCCGACGAGTCCCTCGGCCTCGGCCAGCAGCGCGGCCTGGGGCCCTAGCGCGTGCATGGCTGCGCTGTTGTACTCCTGCACGGTGATGAGCTTGATGAAGTCGTTCACGCTGAGTCCGCCGCGCAACCGCGCCGTGCCGCCGGTGGGCAGCGTGTGATTCGGACCTGAGATGTAATCGCCCATTGGTTGCGACGACCAGCGGCCCACAAAGACCGATCCGGCGTTTTCAATCCACTCAAGATCCTTCGTGGAATCAACCGTGAGATGCTCGGGTGCGAGACGATTGGTGATCGACTGTGCTTCCTTTGCGTTCGCGGCGATGATGACGAGTCCATAGCGCGCGAGTGATTGCAGCGCGATGGGATTTTCTTTGGCGCGGAGTTTTGTTTCTTCGACAACTTCTTTCGCCAGATCCTCGCGCGTGGTGATGAAGATGGCGACCGCCTCGGGATCGTGTTCGGCTTGTGCGACAAGGTCGGATGCAATGTCTGCGGCGCGACCGCGATCGCTGGTGACGACAATCTCCGTCGGCCCGGCGAGCATGTCGATGCCGCAATCAAAGGAGACCAGCCGCTTGGCTGCGGTCACGTAAAGATTGCCGGGGCCGACGATCTTGTCGACGCGTGCAAGCGTCTCGGTGCCATAGGCCAGTGCGGCCACGGCATGCGCGCCGCCCAGGCGATAGAACTCGGTGATGCCTAGTAAATATGCGGCTGCGAGGGTCTCCGGTGCGGACTTCGGCGAGACGACGACGATGCGCTTGACGCCTGCCACCTGTGCGGGGATCGCTGTCATCAAGAGTGTTGAAGGCAGCGGGTGGCGGCCGCTTGGCACATAGCAACCAACCGAAGCCAAAGGTCGAACAAGTTGACCGGTGGTCAGTCCGTCGATGGGCGAACTGGTCCATGACTGCGGCAGCTGCTTTTCCGCGAAGCCGCGAATCTGCGTGGCCGCTGTCGTCAGCGCATTGCGCATGGGGTCGTCGATGGCCTCCCAGGCGGCTTTCATCTCGTCCGCGCTTACACGCAGAGCCGCGAGGCCGTCCTGTTTGCCGAGTTGTGCGCCGTCGAACTTGACGGCAGAACGCAGTAGCGCGCGGTCGCCGCCCTTGCGCACGTCGGCGACAATGCGTCGCACGGCGGCCAGTACCGTATCGAGCGCTGCGCCGCCGCGCCGCTCGAGCGCGGCCAGCGTTTCCGCCGTCTGCCGCGCTCCCCGCCCTTTGGTTCGGATGATTTTCATTTGTATTTATTCCATCGGTTCGGTTGCGACGTTCAGTTAAAGAACGACCTTGTTGAGGGAGAACTCGACGATGCCCGTGCCGCCGGCCGCCTTCAGCCGGGGAATGATGTCGCGCGCCGCGTTCTCGTTGACGATGGAGTTGACCGCAACCCAGTCGGAGTTGCTCAACTGCGAGACGGTCGGCGAATTCAGCGAGGGCAGCACTTCGAGCACCTTCTTCAGGTCCTGCTGCTTCACGTTCAACATCAGGCCCACCTGCGACTGTGCATCAATCGCGCCGCGCAGCATCATCGCGATCTGCTCGATCTTCGCGTTCTTCCAGGCATCGGCCAGCGCGTCCTTACTGGCGATCAGGTGCGTTTCGCTCTCCATCACCGTGTCGATGATCTTCAGGTGATTGGCGCGCAGCGAACTGCCGGTTTCGGTGACCTCGACAATAGCGTCGGCCAGCGTCGGAGGCTTCACCTCGGTCGCGCCCCAGCTGAACTCGACCTTTACGTTCACACCTTTCTCGGCGAAGTAGCGTTTCGAGACCTCAACGAGTTCGGTGGCGATGGTCTTGCCTTCGAGATCCTCGGCCTTTTCAAAGCCGCTGCCCTCGGGCACGGCCAGCACCCAGCGTACCTTGCGGCGGCTCTGCTTGGCGTAGACGAGCGAGGCCACGCTGGTTACGTCGAGGCCGCTTTCCACTACCCAATCGATGCCGGTCAGGCCCGCGTCGAGCACGCCGTGATCGACGTAGCGCGCCATCTCCTGCGCACGGATCAACATGCACTCCACCTCGTTGTCGTTGATCGACGGGAAGTAGCTGCGGCCGTCCGCGTAGATGCTCCAGCCGGCGCGCTTGAACAGCGCAATGGTTGCGTCTTGCAGGCTTCCCTTGGGAATGCCGAGTCTCAGTTTGTTAGCCACGAGCGTTCTCCTTCGTCACTTCGATTGGTTTGGTGAAGCAGCTGACCGTGCCCTCGTGGCAGACCAGTCCGTCGCCTTCGACCTCGACGCGGAACAACAGCGTGTCGTTGTCGCAGTCGGTGGCAGCGGCGATGACCTTCAAGCGATTACCGCTGGTCTCACCCTTCATCCAAAGCTTCTGGCGCGTGCGGCTCCAGAAGGTGACGTAGCCGCTTTCCAGCGTCTTGGCATAGCTGACTTCGTTGAGAAAGCCCAGCATCAGCACTTCGCCCGTGCGCGCATCCTGCACGATGCCCGGGACGAGTCCATCCATCTTGGCAAAATCAATCGTAGGGTTGCTCATTTGTTTTCCTGGTCTTGGGTTAAGGGTTTATTTTTGGACATGAAAAAGCCCGCGGGCGATAGTCGCCGGCGGGCTTTTTGTCCTACTTCGATCTCTGGGTGGCCTATTGGTGTAGACCGCAGCAGTCCGCCGACATGGAATGTCCATGATGGTGGTGGCCGTGATGGAGGCTCAGCTGCATTGGGTCCAATCTATCGGCAAACCAGCTTCGTGTCAAATCATTTTTCTGCATTTCCGCTTGAGCTGGCGGTGGAATCGCATGAAAATAAGCGCGTGCGGCGAATAAGAATTTTTTTTGCGCTGGCTGTTTTTCTTGCGGGTGTGATAAGTGCCATCGCGCAGGAAACGCCCTGGGAAGGGCGCGGTGATCTGCGCACTTCACAAAATGCGCCGCCACCCGAGGACCGCATCGACATCAATCACGCCAACCTGCAGGCTCTGCTAAAGGTTCCTGGCATGACGCCGAGCTGGGCCGGGCGCATCGTGCGCTTCCGCCCCTATCGCACCAAACTCGACCTGCTCGACCGTGGCATCGTTCCTGACAAGGTCTACGACTGCATCAAGGACTTCATCATCGCCCATCGCGATAAGCATTGAGCCGCGCGGCACCGCAAATGCTCGTCGCGGACCGGTCTGTGTCGTAGCTCCACGCTTCCCGGATCGTTGCCACTCGGTTGGTAGATGCTTTTGACAGAGTTGCGCTGAATTGATAGCCTTGGAATGGCTCTGTATGAGCGCAGTTGTGCTCCAGAGTCATCTTGCCGCGTCCCCGTCGTCTAGCCCGGCCTAGGACACCGCCCTTTCACGGCGATAACACGGGTTCAAATCCCGTCGGGGACGCCAATTATTTCAAAAATTTAACTATTTCAAACAAGCCAAATATGCTGAGCTCTACACCGTAGAGCCTCAATAGAATGACGTACAGCGATTATTCCCAGATAGCAACCGGCGATTTCCTTTGCACTGTCTCAAGCATCCTATTTGGATCATCTGAGAAGTGGGAGAACTGTTCCCCGGTCACCTAAACTGGCAGGAATAAGAAAATCCTATGAGTAGACGACCACGTCGGAACCACCGTGCCGCGTTTAAGGCGAAGGTAGCGCTGGCGGCCATCAAGGGCGAAAAATGAGCTGTGTCTGCAAGGCAAACTGCCGCAACCGTTCTCCTGGAATGAGTCACTCGGCACTCAAGAAACTGATCCTGCTCGCGTAAAACAGGTGGAGGGTGCGGCCGCCCCGCCCTTCACCCATTGTCCAATCCCTGTTACCATAAGGTTTACACTGGCCCCGCGTGTGGGCAGCTCTGTAAAGATTCAACGGAAAGAGGTTTTTGACCGTGGCCGATACCACCAAAATCGCAGACAAACTGGAACGCAAAATTGTGAAGCGCGCTGCCCGCAAGAAGGCGGCCCCCAAGGCCAAGCGCACCACCCCTCGTGGCTCGAACAAGCAAAAAGTCAAGAAGTTGGTTCGCGGCCAGTCGAAGCGCTAGCGCCGGCAGTTCGTAGATTGACGTTTGCCTAAGGGTTCCGGCTCGATTCGCTCGGACGGAACCCTCTCCCTTTTTTGTAGAGGAACCGTATCTAGATCCCAGCTCTCTCCCCCATGGGGAGATGAGGAGAACTGCCCTGCTTCGCCAACTGTTTGCCCGCAAGTCGATCGATAAGCTCCTTCATGATTCGGAAGAGCCAGCCCACGCGCTGAAGAAGACCCTTGGACCGTGGTCGTTGACGGCTCTGGGCATCGGCGCCGTGATCGGCTCGGGCATCTTTACGGTGATCGGAACGGCCATGGCCGGCCAGACGATCAACCCGCCATCGATCGGTAACACTCCGCTGCTGCACTATCTCGTCTACCACATGGCGATGCACGGCCGGCCCGGCGCCGGACCGGCGCTGGCACTTTCCATGGTGCTGGTAGCCATCGTCTGCGCCTTTACCGGCCTCTGTTATGCCGAACTGGCGTCGATGATTCCCATTGCCGGCTCGGCCTACACCTATACCTATGCCACGCTCGGCGAGTTGACGGCCTGGATCATCGGTTGGGATCTGATCCTCGAATACGCCTTCTCGAACATGAGCGTCAGCGTCGGTTTTGCCGCTCATCTGGTCGATTTCCTCGACTGGTTCGGCTTTCATCCGCCGGCCCGCTGGATCTCTCCGGCCTATCTGCCCACCGGCATGCAGGATCTGGCCGGCAACACCATCTACCATCCCGGCTGGCACTTTGGCTTCAATATTCCGGCGTTTCTGGTCGTGATGATCCTGACGGTGATTCTGGTGCGCGGCATCCGCGAGTCGGTTCGCACCAATAACGTCATGGTGTTCATCAAGATGCTGGCCATTCTGGTCTTCATCTTCGCCGCTGCCGGCTTCATCAAGCCCGCCTATTGGCACCCGTTCATGCCCAACGGCTATTGGGGTGTTTTAACCGGTGGCTCGATCATCTTCTTCACCTATATCGGATTCGACTCGGTTTCAACGGCGGCCGAGGAATGCCGCAACCCGCAGCGCGACGTGCCCATCGGCATTCTCGCCACGCTGGTGGCCTGTACCGTGCTCTATGGCGGCGTGGCCATCGTGCTCAGCGGCATCGTTCCCTGGGACTGGGCTCGCGACGACGCGGCGCCGGTCGTGAATGCTCTCAAGCTGCTTTCGCACGGCACGCCCTGGCTCAACTGGATTCGCCTCTTTGTGCTGATCGGCGCCATGATGGGCATGCTCTCCTCGATTCTCGTCTTCCAGCTTGGCCAGGCGCGCATCTGGTTCGCCATGTCGCGCGACGGCCTGCTGCCGGGCATCTTCTCGAAGATCCATGCGCAGTTCCGCACGCCGGTGATCGCCACCTGGGTGGCGGGCTTCGTGGTAGGCATTCCGGCCGGCGTGCTCGACATCGGCACCGTCGCCAATCTGTCGAACATCGGCACGCTCTTTGCCTTCGTGCTGGTTTCGATTGCCGTCATCATTCTGCGCTACCGTGAGCCGAACCGCCCGCGTACCTTTCGCGCGCCGCTCGGCCTGCTCTTTCCCGTGCTCAGCGTGATCTGTTGCGTGGTGCTGATGATGGGTCTGGAGATCATGACCTGGGTCGCCTTCTTCATCTGGTTGATTCTCGGCCTGGGCATCTACTTCTTCTACTCGCGCCACCGCTCGGAGTTCGCTGGACTCTAGCCGCACCGCTTTGCAGAAACAAGAACGGCTCGGCATTTGCCGGGCCGTTTGTTTTGACTCTTTCGTGTGGGCGACGGGTCCTTCGCCGCTCAAGGTTTTCCTCGCTCTGCCGTAAACTTGATCTGTGACCGAAATCCAGGAGTTTATTCGTCGGCTTCCCAAAGCTGAGCTGCATTTGCACTTTGAGGGCACCATTCTGCCCTCGACGCTGGTCGAGTTGAGCCAGCGCCACGACGCCACGCCGATCACCCCCGCCGCTGCCGAGGCTCTTTACCACTACACCGACTTCACCGGTTTTCTGCTGGCCTTCAAAACCGTCTGCGACCAGCTTGTGAAGCCCGAGGACTACGAACTGGCGGCATGGCGCATGTGCCAGCACTTGGCCGAGCAGGGCATTGTCCACGCCGAGGCCTTTCTTTCAGTGGGAGTGATTTACCACTGGCAGGAAAATGGTGAAGCCGCTTTTCCGGCCATCTTCGACGGCCTTGAACGCGCTCGTGAGCGCGCCGCCCGCGAGCTGGGGCTCTCGCTTTACTGGATCTTCGACGCCGTGCGCCATTTCACGGTCGAGGAGGGCGAGCGGGTCTTCCGCGTCGCTGCCGCAATGCGCGAGAAGTATCCGTCGATTGTCGGTATCGGCCTCGGTGGCGACGAGCGGCGCACCGGCTCCGAACCTTACCGCGCAATCTACGCCGAGGCGAAGGCTGCCGGGCTGCGGCTCACCAACCATGCAGGCGAAACCACCGGTCCCGAGGCCATTCGCGAGGCGCTTTCCATTGGCTCCGAGCGACTCGGCCATGCGCTGTCGGCTGTCCAGGACTCTGCTCTCCTCCAAGAGCTGAAAGTGCGGAGCACCCCGCTTGAGATGAATCCGACCTCGAATGTGCGCACCGGGCTTTGTTCAAGCTTTGCCGAGCACCCGCTGCGGCGCTGCTTCGAGGCGGGGTTGCTGGTGACGCTCAACTCCGACGACCCGGCCTTCTTCGGCTCGGACCTGCTGGGCGAATACGAGAAGGCCCATACCGAGCAAGGCTTTACGCGCGATGAACTTGTCCAGCTTGCCGTCAATTCCATCCGTGCCAGTTTTTTGCCGGAAGCGGAAAAGCAGTGTTGGAACTCCAGGATCGCGGCTCTCGTATAGATGATTGTGTGGTCGGTGTCCTGCAAGAGGCACAAAGAGTTTTACGAACTGCGTTATCATAAAAGCCGTAGGAAGGGGATCTCGACCATGGCCGTCGAACAGGAAAATGTGGTAGCAACGGAAGCTCAACCGGAAGAAAAAAAAGATTCGAAGGCCCTGAAGGTCATCGGCTGGCTCTCGGTCGGCATGGCCGTCGCCGCCCTCGGCATCTACATTGGCACGGAGTTGCGCAGTCGCTCGAAGTTTAAAAAGCGCACCCCGTACGACTTTTACGCCAAGGCTGGCGAAAACGAGCAGAACGAGTTCGGCGTCGGCATCTAGCCTTGTATGATCCGATTCTTTCGCGTGCCGCCTCTCGCAGGCGGCATTCGTGTTTCGGTATGTTTTTGGTGCGGCTCTCCGCTGCGTTACCCTAGAGTTCTTATGGGCCGCATTCGCGTACTCTCCGATCAGGTTGCCAATCAGATTGCCGCCGGCGAGGTGGTTGACCGGCCTGCGTCGGTCGTCAAGGAACTGCTGGAAAACGCGCTCGACGCTGGCGCGATGCGCATTCGCGTCGAGGTGCAGGCTGGCGGACGCAAGCTGATCCGCATTGCCGACGACGGCTGCGGCATGAATCGCGACGATGCGCTGCTGGCCTTCGAGCGCCATGCCACGTCGAAGCTGCGCACCGCCGACGACCTGCTTTCGATTTCAACCCTCGGCTTCCGCGGCGAGGCGCTGCCCTCGATTGCCTCGGTGGCCCGGGTGACGCTGGAAACCGCCACCGGCGAGGCCGGAGCGGGCACGCGGCTGATGATTGCCGGCGGCAAGATACTCTTTGTCGAGGACGCGGCGCTACCGCGCGGCACTACGCTCACCATCGCCGACCTGTTCTTCAATACCCCGGCGCGGCGCAAGTTTCTGCGCGCCGAATCGACCGAGTTGCAGCATGTGACGGCGCTAGTCACCCACTACGCGCTGGTCTACCCGGAAAAGCACTTCGAGCTGCTTTCGGCCACGCACACCATCGTGCTGGCCCCACCGGTGGAGCGCACCGCCGAACGCATTTATCAGATCTTCGGCAAGGACACGCTGGCGCAACTGCTGCCGGTGGCCGCCGAAAAGCCGCTGCTGCACGCCGGCTTGCCCGCGCCGCCGCCCTGGAAGCGCGATCCGGACGAGCCCGCACGCGATCCCGGCGCTCTGCGGCTGACGGGTTTCTACTCAAAGCCGGAGCTGCAAAAGCTCAATCGAAATTCGATTTATGTATTTGTGAATAAGCGGCTGATTCGAGATAAGATTCTGCTGCACGCCATCAGCGAGGCCTACCGGAACGTGATTCCGCCGACCAGCTCCCCGGTGGTGTTGCTGTTTCTGGAAATGCCGCCCGAGGAGGTGGACGTCAACGTTCACCCCTCGAAGACCGAGGTGCGCTTCCGACAGCAATCGCTGGTGCATGATTTTGTGCGCGACAGCCTGCGGACGGCGCTGATTGCGGCGCGACCGGCGGCCGGGTTCCTGGGCGCCATCGATGCGCAGCCCACGGCCAGCCCCTCGCTGATGCCGCCGCCCAGCGAAGGCGCGCCCGATTCCGAGCCGTATGTGGCTGCGACGGCCCGCGAAGAGGCTCAAAAATTTACGCTTACGCCGAGGAATCCGGCTCCGGCCTCCGGGCGGCTGCCCTTTCAGCAGCCGGTGCAAACGCCGGTGGGCGGCTTCGATCTGCGGCAGTGGGGCGAGGCGGCCACGGCGATGTTCACCCCGCCGGAGAACTCAGGCAAGAGTGGGGTAGAGGCCATTGCCACGCCTGCCGCCGGGGCGCTGGCCATTGAGGCCGAGCAGGCCGCGGCCTCGCTCAGTCATCTGGCCACGGCCCGGCCCCTTGGCCAGCTCCGCGACTCCTTTATTCTGGCCACGGGCGAGGACGGACTCTGGATTATCGATCAGCATGTGGCCCACGAGAGAATTCTTTTTGAAAAAATTCTGAAAGAACGTCAGGTGGAGCAGGTGCAGCGCCAGCGGCTTCTGATGCCGTTGCTGGTCGAGTTGAAGCCCGATCAGATGATCGTTTTCGCGCGCATTGCCGCGGAGCTGGAACGCAACGGGTTTGAGGTGGAACCTTTTGGTCCGCAAACACTTGCGGTAAAGGCCGCGCCGGTGGGCCTGGAAGGGGCCGATCTGGAGCAAATGCTGGCCGAGGTGATCGAACAGACCGCCGATGAGTCGGCGAAACTCGATCAAAAGGAAGACCTTAGCGCCCTTCGCGCGCGCATCGCCGCCTCCATGGCCTGCCACGCGGCGGTCAAAGTGAACATGTCGCTCGATTCGACCCGGATGGAGTGGTTACTTTCGGCATTGGCGCGTACCGAAATGCCCACCAGTTGCCCTCACGGACGCCCGATTGCCCTCCTTTACTCATGGAAAGAGATCTTAAAGGCCTTCCATCGTATCTAAATCGCGTCTAAAATTAAGGGACAGGCTGCCGCGATGCTCTCAGGGGCATACGTTGTACGGCGGAACGCCAGCTTGGAAGTGAGGGTTTTTCTTTGACATCAGAGCAATTAGAAGCTTCGCGCGCCGAACGGCTGCGCCAGAACGGACACGGGACCTTGACCTTCGAGGAGGCCCGTACGTGGATCGAAGAGACCGGACTCTGTCTATTCTTGCCCAAGCGGCAGATCACCACCTCCGTCGCGCCGACCTTCGTCGAGGCTGTCGCTGGTGAGCACAATGCGACGATCGATGCGAAGATGATTGCTCTGTCGGAAGAGCTGCTCGTGCGCCTCGAACAGGATGGCGTCGTGGTCCGGCTGAACCTGCTGGGCGTGCCCAGCGAGCAACCCGATTACGTGGTGGCCACCTGGGTCCTTCCTTATGTCTACGCTCTGCGCGGCGACCGTGACTGGCGTCGTGTGCCGCAGTTGACCGGTTCGCGTCAGGTCTCCCCGCTCGCGGTTCAAACCTACAAAGTGCTGGACGCCAAGGGCGATTGCACGGTGTCGCAACTGGCTCAAGAGCTGGAAAGCGGCGTGACGGAAGTCGCCGTGATGCGCTCGATTGCCGAACTGTGGCAGCAGTTGCGCATTATTCCCGTGGTTGAGGCTCCGGGCAAGGCTGCCAAGTGGCAACTGTTGCGCCTGCGCTACCAGAAGGCCATTGCCGAAGGCGCGTCCACCTCGCAGGTGACGGCCATCTCGGTTCTGGCTTCAATCTATCTGCAGGCCGTGATTGCCGCCACCATGGAAGACGTGGAGATGTTCCTGTCGACCCTGACGGCGCGCAGCAAGGTGCGCGAGGTTCTGCGCGGTCTGGTGGCCACCCGCCAGGTGCACACGATTTCGTTCGGTCATGCGCCCCACTTTTATGTGGCTGGTACGTTGCCCGAGTTCTCGACCTCGCCGACCGCCTACGCCAGTTCGGCCGCTGGTTCCAACTACTTCTTTGAGCGCGAAGAGGAGCATATTGCTCCGGTCTTCCATCCGGTGCCTCCCACGCCCGCGCAGATCTTTCGGATTGCAGCTTCGGTAGCCTCGCCTGTCGCGGCTCCCGTGGCGGAAGTGGCTCCCGCAGCGGAACCGAGCACAGCGGTGGAAGCAGTTGCTGAGCCGGTTGCCGTGGAAGTTCCCGCTCCGGCGGCCAAGCCTCAGCCTGTGGCGCAACCTGTGGCCAAGCCAGAGCCCGTTGCCTCGCCTGCTCCCAAGGCCGAAGCTCCCAAGCCTATTGCTCCACACTCGCAGCACACGGTGCGGACGGCGGCGCACAAGCCTGCCCCTTCCGGCGCGCGGCACACGAGCGGCGTGGCCGGTCACGGACATTCCGCCACGGCCTCGCATCGCAGCTTCCCGTCCGCGAAGCCCGGTGCCGCCCAGCATACCAGTGCTCATGCTCCGGCAGCCAAGAGCGTGCCCGCCAAGCCTGCGGCCTCCAGCCATGCGGCCAAGCCCGTGCATTCGGTCAAGCCTGCCGCGAAGCCCAAATTCAGTGCGAAACCCAGTGCGAAGCCGGTGCCGAAGTCCGCTCCCGTGCACAAGTCCAGTTTGGCTCGTCCGGCGGTGCACAGCAGCCGCAAGCCGGTGATGGCCGGTGCAAAGTCTGGCGGAGCCAAGCGCGCTGGCGTGAGTTCCTCGCGTCCGGTGACGAAGAAGCGGAAATAAATGAGCTCGAACAGCGCACAACAACGCAAGCCCATCGTGGCCATTGACGGCCCGGCCGGTGCCGGCAAAAGCACCATCGCGCGCCATCTGGCCAGTCGCTTCGGGCTGCTGAATCTTGAAACGGGCGCCATGTATCGCGCCTTTGCGTTGAAGGCCACCCGCGCCCAGGTGCCGTTCGATGACGAAGCTGCGCTGCGCGCGCTCACGGCTACAACCTCCATCCGGCTGGAACCGACCGCCGAGGGCAACCGCGTGTTGCTCGACGGCGAAGAGGTAACGACGACCATCCGCACTCCCGAGGTGACGCAAGCCGCCTCGAAGGTCAGCGTCTTTCCGCCGATCCGCGCCTGGATGGTGGCCCTGCAGCAGCAGCTCGGGGCCGAGGGCGGCGTGGTGATGGAAGGCCGCGATATCGGCACCGTCGTCTTTCCAAAGGCCGAAGTGAAGATCTTTCTCGACGCCGACGCGGAGATTCGCGGCCAGCGTCGCTTCGACCAGATGGGGCCGAAGGCCACCATGCCGGCCGCCGAGGTGGTTCGCGAGCTGCGCGAGCGCGACCAGCGCGACCGCACGCGGGCCGATTCGCCGTTGTGCCCGGCCGAAGACGCGATTCTGCTCGACTCGACCCACTTGACGCTTGCTGAAACCGTCGCCAAGGCCGAAGAGATTGTGGCCGCGCGGCTGGCCCGATAGCCTTGCAAAAAGACGCATGGAATGGGCGCGAGCTAAAATAGGCCTACTGTGGAGATTCTCTGTGATCGGTGCCATCAAAGCGTAGAAGAAGGGGCCTGTTTCTGCCCATCGTGCGGTTTGCCGCAACTGGTGTTTCCCGACCGGGGAACCACTGAGCTGGTGCTGGCGGCGGACTCTGGCGAGGTGTTGCGCGATGCCAGTTGTGTGGAATGGCGGAGCGCTCTGCGCATTGCCCTCCTGCTGGCCATCCCCACTGGAATCTTCTGCAACATGCTTTCGCCGCTGGGCATTTTAGGCGCGATACTCATGGCGCTGGCCGCCAATTGGGTGGTGATGTTTTATATGCGCGGCCGCCAGCCGGCCTGGATCACGATGGGCGCTGGAGCGCGCATCGGTTTGGTCACGGGGCTGCTGGGCGGTGCGGCAGCGGCGACCACCACCGGCGTCATCCTCTTCTGTTCCAGATTCTGGTTCCATCAGGGAAAATTCTTCGACGACCTGTGGCAGAATCTTGTCGGTCAGCAATTGGTGCAGCAGTGGACGGCGATGGGCATTGACGCGGAGAAGATCGCCGAGACCCGCGCGATTCTGCTTTCCTCCGAGGGCCGCGCCGGATGGCTGCTGGCCACCGTGTCGTTGTTGATGATGTTTCTGCTGTTGTTTGCCGTGCTGGGAGGCGTGATTGGCGCTCGCGTGTCCGCCCGCGCTCATCGGTCGCGGCTGTAAGAAGAAGGCCGAACGGCCTCCTTCCTCCACAACTTGCCCAAATTTACAAAGCCTCGTATCATCCCACGAGAGATGCGCGGCGAAAGGTTGTCATGAGCGAAGCCCAAGAAAATTCGAGCCTGCGCCTGAAGGGCCGTCTGATGTCCGCCTCGGAGATCGAGCGCACCCTGGTGCGTCTGGCCCACGAGATTGTTGAAAAGAGCAACGGCAGCGAGAATCTGGCGCTGGTCGGCATCAAGCGCCGCGGTATTCCGCTGGCGGAGCGGCTCGGCAAGTTGATCTCTGGCATCGAAAAGCGCGCGGTCGATACCGGCACGCTCGACATTCAGTTTTATCGCGACGATCTGACCACGGCCGATGTGCGGCCGGTGGTAACGCCCGGAGCCATCGGCTTTGACGTGAACGGTCGCGACGTGGTGCTCTGCGACGATGTGCTCTATACGGGTCGCACCATTCGCGCCGCGCTCGACGCGCTGTTTGCCCATGGACGTCCGCGCCGCGTGCAGTTGTGCGTGCTGATCGACCGCGGCCATCGCGAGCTTCCGGTCGAGGCCACGTATGTGGGACGCAATGTGCCGACTTCCAGCCGCGAAATCATCGAAGTCAAGTTCCACGAGGTCGACGACTCCGAAGAGGTCCTTCTGGTGGAGAAAGTCGCCGAGTAACCATTTTTTTGAAGGCGCGCCTGCTTGGCGCGCCTCGAACGCTCCGGGCCGCCAGGCCTTCGGCGATAACCTCAAACCGGACCGGAACCCGTGTGCTCCGGTCGAGACCTCCTATGAACGCAGTTGCACCTACTCTTCGTCGTCAGATTCCCACGCCGCCCGTGCCACCCTCTCCTTTTCCGTACAACTCAGGTTCGCTGCTCTCGGTGATGGACCCGAGCCTGGAGGAGATCGGCCAGGTGCTCACCCGGGCCACCGCGCTCGAACAGATGGACCCGCTCGAACGCGCCAGAATTCTGGCCAAGCGCCGCGTGGCGCTGCTGTTCTACGAGTCCTCGACGCGCACCCGCACCAGCTTCGAGTTGGCCGCCAAATCGCTGGGCGCCGACACCACGCTGGTCTCGAACCTCAGTTCGAGCATCGAAAAAGGCGAGTCGCTCAAAGACACCGGGCTGACGCTGCGCGCGCTCGGAGCCGAGACCATCATCCTGCGCCACAACTCCTCGGGCGCGCCCTGGCTGCTCGAAGCCGAGACGCGGCTGCCGATCCTGAACGCGGGCGACGGCATGCACGAGCACCCCACGCAGGCGCTGCTCGATCTGCGCACCATTCTGGCGCACTTGCGCGAGGGCGCGACGACGGTCAACGAGAAGACGCTGGAAGGCGTCACCGTGGCCATCGTCGGCGACATTCTGCATAGCCGCGTGGCCCGCTCGAATATGCTGCTGCTGCCGCGTCTGGGCGCACACGTGATTCTCTGCGGACCGAAGGGGCTGCTGCCGGAGCTGGCCGCCGCGGCTGGTCCCAACATCGCGATCGAGCGCGACTTCGAGGCTGCGCTCAACCGTTCGCAGGTCATCAACATGCTGCGCATTCAGGCCGAGCGGCTGGCCGGTCAGCAACTGGACCGCGACGAGTATATTGCCGGCTACCAGTTGACCGGGCCGCGTCTAGCCAGGTGTGCGCCGAAGGCCATCGTGCTGCATCCGGGGCCGATCATTCGCGGACTTGAGATTACGGCCGGTGTGGCCGATGGCTTCCAGTCGGCGATTCTCGAACAGGTCACCAACGGCGTAGCCATTCGCATGGCCGTGGTGGAGCGCGCGCTGAGCGCATCGGCGAAGGGAGGCCGCGCATGACAGCTTTGGTGATTCGTGGGGGTCAACTGCTCGATCCGGCTGCTGGCGTCGATGCGCCCAAGGACATCTTCATCAAGGACGGCCGCGTGGCCGAGATCGCTGCGCCGGGCAAGCTGAAGGGCATCACCGGTATTGACGTGCTCGATGCCACCGGCCTCGTTGTGGCGCCGGGTCTGGTGGACATGCACGTGCACCTGCGTGAGCCCGGCCAGACGCACAAGGAGACCATCGCCACCGGCACGGCCTGCGCCGCCGCCGGTGGATTCACCGCCGTGGCTGCCATGGCCAACACGCTGCCGGTGAACGATTCGGTGGAGACCACGCGCTGGATGCTTTCGCCCGAACGAGGTGCGAAGGTGCGCGTGTATCCGATTGCTGCCGCCACGCGTGGCATGAAGGGCGATGCGCTTAATGATTACGCGGCGCTGAAGTCGGCGGGCGCGATTGCCCTCTCCGACGACGGGCTGCCGATCCTGAAGGAAAGCGTGATGCGCGAGGCCCTGGCCGCCGCCGCGCGCGTGGGCCTGTGCGTGATTCAGCACGCCGAGGACACGCGGATGACGCAGGGCGGCACCATGAACGCCGGTCCGGCCAGCTTCCGTCTCGGTCTGCGTGGCATGCCCGCCGAGGCCGAAACCAGCCTCGTCGAGCGCGACATCCGCCTGGTGAACGATCTGCGCGATGCGCGCGTGCATCTGCATGTGGCCCACATTTCGACGGCTGGCGCGCTGGCTGCCGTGCGTCAGGCCCGTCGCAACGGCCTGCGCGTCACCTGCGAGGTGGCACCGCACCACTTCCTGCTCACCGACGAGCACGTTGGCTTCTACAACACCAACGCCAAGATGTGTCCGCCGCTGCGCTCGGCTGCCGATCGCGACGCGCTGCTGGAGGGAATTCTCGACGGCGTGATCGATGCCATCGCCACCGACCACGCGCCGCACGCCGTGCACGAAAAAGAGGTCGAGTTCGACAAGGCGCCGAATGGCATTCTCGGTCTGGAGACGGCGCTCGGCCTTTCGCTGCGCTGGCTGCACAAGGAAGGCAAGCTGCCGCTGGGCCGGGTCATCAGCATGATGAGCGCGCAACCAGCCGCGCTGCTCGGCATGAAGGGCCGCGGCACGCTGACCGTGGGCAGCTTCGGCGACGCGGTCATCTTCGATCCCAAGGCCGAGTGGACCTACAAGGTCTCCGAAACCCTGTCGAAGTCGAAGAACACCCCCTTTGACGGCTGGACGATGCAGGGCCGGATTCGCTGGACGGTCAGCGAAGGCCGCGTGGTCTATACGCATCCGGCATAACGAGTGCCGCTCAACATAGCGACGCCATCAAGGAAAGCGACGGGGCCTTCGGGTTCCGCCGTTTTTTTGATGACAGGCAATGTTTTGTTTTTGCAAGAGTGCAATTTCTACGGTGCGAACATCGTGCTTCCGAAGCGATTTGAAAAACAACCGCAGATCCCTCGGCTCACCATCCCCAAGCTGAAAAACGCTTGGGGGCCCGTTTGCTCGGGATGACAGCCCCTTTGCCAGGGGAATCGTATTAGAGATTTTTCCGACAAGCTTCTTGGCCAAATAAATCTTTGGCAGATTTTGGGAGGGAGCAGGAGCATTTATGCTCCTGAAACCATGCTGGAAGCAACAAGGCTTTAGCCACGGGCCTTTGACTCTCCCAAAACGAACTGTCCGTGTCTAAAGGCAAGAGTCCCTGCTCCCTCCCGATGAAAACCGAAAATCGAGGTGCAGCCTCTGTGAAATCCAAATGCGATTCCCCAGCTCTTTTGTGCGGCGCAAGGGCCACGCGTCGTGTGCCTGTACACTGGAATGTTCCCCGTTTTTCCCACGGCAGGAAGCAGGAGTAGACGATGGCATCGGTCATTCATCCGGCGAGTCCCTCGGAGTCTCGCCTTGGTCGGTTTGGCATCTATGGCGGCCGCTATGTGCCCGAGACGCTGGTGGCGGCGCTCGACGAGTTGGAAGCGGCCTACAACGAGGCCAAGGAAGACGCGGCCTTTCAGGCTGAGCTGCACGATCTGCTGACCAACTACGCGGGGCGGCCCACGCCGCTCACCTATTGCAAACGGCTGACGGAATCGCTCGGCGGCGCGAAGATCTATTTGAAGCGTGAGGACCTGCTGCACACCGGCGCGCACAAGATCAACAACGCGCTCGGTCAGGCATTGCTCGCCAAGCGCATGGGCAAAAAGCGCATCATCGCCGAGACTGGCGCGGGCCAGCACGGCGTGGCCACGGCCACCGTTTGCGCGCTGCTCGGCCTCGAATGCATCATCTACATGGGCGAGGTCGACATGGCCCGCCAGGAGCTGAACGTGCTGCGCATGCGGCTACTTGGTGCCGAGGTGCGCCCCGTGGCCAACGGCTCGCGCACGCTCAAGG
>Ga0255352_1000398_pt1 | contig 24393 bp, 17 predicted proteins | sample HBST0metaG_FD_189939 | JGI IMG/M metagenome (GOLD analysis project Ga0255352, IMG submission 189939) | Peat soil microbial communities from Stordalen Mire, Sweden - H.B.S.T0 | ecosystem: Environmental > Terrestrial > Soil > Wetlands > Peat | place: Sweden: Norrbotten County, Stordalen Mire...
CTTGGGTCGCATCGTTTTTCCCCAGTTTTCAGGCCGTTTGCTAACCACTACAGGGAAATTCTAGATCAACAATCTTCGCAAATCATCGGGTTTTATCACGGTTTTTCCGGTTTTTCAGCGACGACTATTTATGAAACAGACTCTAGAAATCTCATGCAGTCTCAACACCTGGTCGCAGCATCCTCATTCCCAGTCGGTAATTACTTCTACTGACTCGCCTGATCATTACATGGCCTTTCCTGCTTGGGCTCAGATCCATGATGGCCTCTACACGAAGGCGGTATGCCGGGAGCTTCCACTTCTGGAGTTCCGGGGACGTCTAGCAATCGTATCGATTTTAAGTAACAGGCGATGTGCGCGAGGTTGCGGTATAAGCGACGCTCCTTTCAAGCAAACCAACGTACGCATAAGACGGATCGCCCTCTGAGTGCGCATATCCAATCGCGCTACGGTGTCATCGTCACAGTGATGCTGTTGGACCAAACTATCTCATTTGTTATTTTGTCAAGATGGCTCACGCGTATGTGATAGACCCCAGGTTTACTCAGATCTACGAGACGATCTACATCCATTTGTTCAGACGTGGCCTTACCATGATCTAGGCATTCGTCAGAAACGCTCCATGCTCTAAGCCGTTTCTGTTTCAGCATGGGATGGCTATTTCCGTCAGAATCCGTCACTTCGACTTTGTAGCCATTTAAGTCCGCCCTTCCGGTTTCTCCAATTACCTTATGACAGTATTTGTCGCTGTGCATATTCCTCATAGTGATGTACAGCGTAAAAGTATCCCCCACCTTGACCGTGTCATTCTTGACGGAAATAGTCAATTCGGTACCACCATCTTCAGTCGCTTGAGGCTGCGGCTGAGCAGCAGCATTAGACTCCACCGGCAAGGACAGCGTAAGGGCCAATAATGCGATTGCATGCTTCATGCGGTTTTCCTCTCTCTGTTCTGCCTTTGGTTATTCGGTAGATGCGACCGGATCACAAATAACCGAAAGCGCGCTCCACGTTGGATATCCAAAGGTCGGTGATGTCGGATTGGTGTTGGGAACAAATGCAGGTGACGACGAAGTGCATCCAGAACAGCTACTGAGAATGTAGGACGTATTGTTTGTGGTGGCCGCACCGTTGTTGGGCAGGCTTTGTATCTTGAGCGTGTTGATTGCATTTCCATTAAATTGCCAGGTGGTAGAGCCGAGTGGCACTGGAACTGAGCAACTCACACCTAAGCCAGAGTTGCATGGCGTACTAGGTGCAGGCACCATCAGATAGGTTATGGCTGAGAACAGTCGCTGGCTTTCAGCGAATTCTAAATCGTCATCATCTTCAAGCGGCGCAGTCGGGACATCATCGGCTACCATTTTCGACGCATTATTCATTGGATAATGAGAATCTAGTGCTGGGGCATTTGCCGGCCCGGTGCAACTCGTAGTTGTGCCTGAGTGAGTAAGATTCTTAAAATTGTCAGAGTTTACTAGTTGCACGAACATCGCCGCCTGATCTTCCTCAGGCAAGGTGGAAGGAAAGTTCATTTGCGCTGTAAAGGTCATGCCCGGATTCGCACCATTGTCTCCAAACAATAAGGATGGCCCTGTGTAATCCCCATCCGTATAGCTCATCAACTCGGCAGGACCTGGCTTTGCTGTCGTGGTGGCATTTGTAGGCCCAGAGACATTAAATGTGGCTGAAGCCGAGGCGCAGGATTGCTTGTTGGCATCGACACAATATGAGTACTTAACCGTCAGTGGCACTGTAGCACTTCCACCGGTAGATACCCAAAAGAATACGATCGTTGGCTGTTCTGTCTGAGTTAGAGGTACAACTTTAGCCGATGAGGCATTCGAGCTTACCGAAAAATCAGCAATACTTACACCGGGAACAGTCCAATCAATACTCGTTGCAACGGTTCCTGGGTCGGACCCATCAGCCAGTTGGATGGTGAGGTATATTTGTTGTCCTACAAGAACCGGGGTCGGAGAGCTGGTCGACGTGTCAGTAATGTTGGCCCCGTTAAAGTAGATCGATGGCTGTGATGCTACAGCCATGACATTTGCGTACGCTGGGGCCGAGGTCGCCGCCCCGCAACCGGGACAGGTAAAGTTCGGACGCGGTTTCTGATTTGCTGCCTTGGAAGTAAGTGGACTCGCGCCGTGGGCCTTGACTGCATCTGAGCTGTCGCCGCTGTCGTTCGTCACGGTCACGGTTGCGGTCTCCGTGGGATCGCTTATGCTGGGCGTTACAGTTACGGTGATTGAATTCGCGCTCGTAATCTGCGGATTTGTACAATTAGGACAAGCCACGCTGCCGCTGGGAACGCTGACATTGACCTGCGAGTTAGAGCAGAATCCGATTCCATTGATGGTGATTGTATAACTTTGACCGGCCGTCCAATTGCTATTGCTCAGTTGGCTGATGCTCGGCGTGCCGCAGTCGACAATGAAGCTCGCAGTGTTGCTCGTGCCCCAAACGGTGCTCAACGTAAAGCTCGCCGATCCGGTTGGCGCTTCGGGGTCTATGGAGTAGTTGACTGTTGCAGTGCTTGGATTTGTGGTACTGACATCGCCTGAGCCTATGTTTACCGAGACTCCGGACGAATCCGAATGAGCTGTGGTTTCGTTATTGGCGCCAGCCAGCACGCTGCCGGAAACGGTGAACGTGCCAGGGGCCCCTGCTGTGACCTGTTGGGGACTAATCTGCGTGATACTTGGAGCTCCTGTTTTAAACCCTGCGCTGGCTCCATAGAGCGTTTGACACGTGTACCGTCCGCATACCTCCGCAATCGTGTCTTCGGCATACGTATCTCCGACTGTTACATCATATTGAGTTTCGACGGCGACATAGCTACTTCCCGTTACTTCTGTTTGATCTCTGACTGCCCCATTGTCGCTGATAGAACCGGTCAGAACGGCGAGGCAACCCGAGTTGGTATCTTCATCCGAAAATCCATAGACCGTCATGCCATCCTGTGAAAACGAAACCGGCGCCGTATATTCGGACTCAGAACAATCGATCGGAAGACCTCCATCGTCATCATCGTCATCATCGTCGTCGTCATCGATACAAGCATCCCCGCATATAGTTTCAGGCCTCGGAGCGCTCTTCGTCACGTCGCCTCCCGAATTTGAGGCTGTGACCGGAATTGAGTTTGCAGGCAATTTGGCAGCCCTTTTACCACCGTAATGCGCATTTCCCGAATAAAGGGATTGAACATATTGGTGGAGACGGTTTGCCAGCTCGGGACCGAGCGCGGCATTGAGCGAGTCGACAGCAGTATTGATAGTCTGCCGCTTCTCGGATTTGAGTTGTTTCAGCTTCGTCCGTGTCTCCGCCGTGAGTGGGTTTGGAGGCGGATTCAATACCTGCTCCTCGGAAATGGCCCGATTGTTACGAGAGGCAAGATCGGCGAGCTTTTCGTTCAGTTCGTGGGCTGCCGAGCGGATTGGCGCGTACTCCCACTCACTGAATTTGAGCTCACGTCGAATCTCATCCTTTCTCCAACTGTTGTTCTTGCCAGCCTTATCCTCTGTCTCAGGCAAGCTGTCCAGATGCATCTGGTACCGAAAGACGAATGCGTAGGCCTCTCGCACCTGGACCGGGGCTGGCTTCTCGTTCAGATTGCGCGGGAGCCTGTACTGCGCCCGTGTTGGCAGGGCAGTAAGAACTGCGGCGATTAGGATTGCGAATGAAATAACCTGACGCAGCAGCGACGGGCTAGCAGAGTAAAATCGAGCCGATGTGGATTTTCCAGTCCTGCTTCCGATCATTCGTTCGGCCTCCGAGATTCTTTGAATGTCATCATCAAGTTTGCTCAGCCAGCTACTTTCCGGCGATCTTAGAAGATGGAGTCCGTCCCATGACGGGGCATAGAGATACCGCAGACAGTAGCCCCAGAGTTAGGGCGGCTTTGTTGACTGATTTCAGTATCGGAATACTCATCTTTAGTTGCATCCAAATGCCGGCGCGATAGTGAACGCTGATAATTGACCTGTGGGGCTGGGGACGCCACCTACCGTGACCACGACATTGCCTGTGGTCGGGAGAGTAGCAGTGGGGGTTGGAACCTGCACCACAATCATGGTGCTGCTCCAACTGATGATCGAAGTCGCCTGCGTATTATTGACACTTACTGTGCTGTTTCCCTGCTCCGAACCAAAATTAGTTCCCGTGATAGTAAGTCCCATCCAGGGAGGTCCTGACGAGAATGAGAGGCCGCTGATCTGGGGAGTGCTGCCGCTGTTGCTGTAAGTGTTACAAACAGTCGAACTAACGCTGTACCCAGAAGCGGTGGCAGTGGCGCAGATCGTCTCGGAGGTAGTCGGATCCAGATAGATAGCGGCGGTGTAAGAAGTGGCCGGCGTGCAGGTTCCAGACGCGACGTAGCACCAAAGGATCGAGGCTCCGGAAGTAGTGTCCGTGATGGTAGTGCTCGTAGGCATTGCGTACGAGCCGGTGGCCAGGGTTATGACGGGAGCTGCCGTTGTCTGAGTGCCGCTATTTGTGTACGTGCTGCAGACAGTCGAACTGGCACTGTAACCCGAAGTGGTTGCGTTGGCGCAGATCGTCTCGGCGGAAGACACAGTGATGGAGCCGTTATAAGAGGTGGCCGGTGTACAGGTTGCCGATGTGGCAGAACACCAGAGGATCGACGCTCCGGAGGTAGAGTCGGTGATGGTTGTGCTCGTAGGCATTGCATACGTGCCGGTAGCCAGGGTGATCACCGGGGCCGTCGTTGTCTGAGATCCGCCATTCGTGTAGGTGTTACAAACAGTCGAACTAACGCTGTACCCAGAAGCGGTGGCAGTGGCGCAGATTACCTCAGAGGCAGTCGGATCCAGATAGATAGCGGCGGTGTAAGAAGTGGCCGGCGTGCAGGTTCCAGACGCGACATAGCACCAAAGGATCGAGGCTCCGGAGGCAGAGTCGGTGATGGTTGTGCTCGTAGGCATTGCATACGTGCCGGTAGCCAAGGTGATCACCGGGGCCGCCGTTACCTGCGATCCGCTATTGGTGTAAGTGTGACAAACAGTCGAACTAATGCTGTAGCCCGAAGCCGTGGCGTTGGCGCAGATCGTCTCGGCGGAGGTTGGATCCAAATAGATGGAACCGGTGTAAGAAGTGGCCGGAGTACAGGTCCCCGACGCCTTATAGCACCAGAGGATCGAGGCTCCGGAGGTAGAGTCAGTAATCGTCGTGCTTGTCGGCATCGCGTACGTGCCGGTGGCCAGAGTAATGACAGGGGTCGCCGTGGTCTGAGCGCGAAGCGCAGTCGCGCTCAAAGATGCTAACAGCATGAGAAGTGCAGTGATGATTCGTGATGGTGGCCATTGCAGGGAACGCACTTTGAGTGCAGGAGGCGGGTAGATGACACGATCACAGAATGTCGGCAACTTAGTCTCTTTCAATGAAACAGAGCTCGCGCTTCATCGCACGAGGCAAACATCGTACACTGCATAAAAAATCTGTAGCTCAGGATGATTGCACCAAGTCATGGTGATTCTCTTTGCGCGCCAAGTGAAAATTCGTGATTTATGGCTGCGAAAGTCACAACCCTATGTGGGACGTAACGACTTTGCAAACACGGTAATATATCGCCAAGTGCCCTATTCATAATGGTTCGAAGCGAAGTCCTTCTCTACTTAAGTGAATTTAAATGGCATGTTACAAAAGTACCGACATGGCCTCGCTTCAGCAATGCTGGTTCGAGCAAAGCGGCGTTGTCCCTGGCCGAAGGCCTTCCTGGATTTTCTAACAAATGGCCCCTTTTAAAGACAGTTCACGATTTGTACCTGGGCTGTCCGCTGACTAATGTCTGGCCACGCATGGCTAGCGCTTACTCTGTCGAACTGAGGAGGGATACACTTTGCGCCAGAGTCTCGCGATAATTCCAAGGCATCCATTCCGCGGGGCAGGCGGCCAGTTCCTTGGCGTGGCGCTGCAACTCGACCAGGTAGTCGAAAGAGGTGACGCCACATAACTGACAGGTGTGGATCAGGCTCATGAACAGGTCACCGACCTGCGCCCCGTTCAGGGTGCGATAAAACAACGCATTTTTTCTATGAAGGACCGCGCGCTTCAGCGATCTCTCGACGATATTATTGTCCAGCGGGGCTCCGGCTTGGCGAAGGAACAACGTCAACTGCTGCCAGTGCCGCAGCAGATACGAGATTGCCTGGCCCAGCCCGGAGTTCGGCTCCGTCCGTCGCTCGGCTAACTGCGCCTCCAGCCAAGCATGCAGTCTGTCCATCACCGGTCGGCTGCGTTCCTGATGAAGCTTCAGCCGTTCGTCCGGCGTCAGGCCGCGCTCACGCGCTTCGGCATCGTGACCATACACCTGGCCCAGCATCTCCAGCACATAGCGGCATTCGTTGGGGAAGTTCTCCGCCACGTCCACGAATTGCCGGCGACCGTGCGCGAGGCAGTTAGCCAATAGGATCTCCACTCCAGCAGGCAGCAACTTCGGTACATTGCGCGACAACGCATCGCACATCTGGATCGGGCTCGGCAGTTCCGCGCTCCGTTGTTTCAACACCGCGGCGAGGTTCTCGCCGGCATGCCGGCCTCCAGTGAAGTAAAGCGCGATCTTGTGTCCCTCGCCGACAGACACGATTCCGCTGGTGAACACCCCCGTGCGCTCATCAGACGGATCGCGATTCAGCATGAGCACGCGCATGCCAGTATCGTCGTTATGCACCACCGTGCCCTGTGCCGCCTGCCGAATCAACTCATCCCGCGCCGGCTTTATCACCTGCGCTTCTTCCTCGACGATCTCCCACTGCGTGGCCGCCGGCAACGGGATACCTAACTGGCGTTCCAGTTGTCCCAGCCGGTAGAACGGAGTTCCTGCGCCGTACTTGAGTTGGGCGATCATCGCCGCCGCTGTTTCATCGTACTTCTCCGGCCCCACTCCTTCCGGCTCCTGCGCCGTGAACACCTGCCCGCATGCGCCACAGCGCAACCGTTCGAGTGAGTAGACCGTAGCCGCGAGCGGCGCTTGTCCGACGATCCGCACCAACACCTTTGGCTCCTTCTGCCCATACACGTTGCCTTTGCCGCACTCCGGGCAGCGGTCCCCGTGACTCAGCTTTTGGTGCTTGATATCAACCCTCCGCGCACCAGCAAACGCCTCTGCTCCATTGCGGCCGTGCCCAGGAGGCGGTGGCGTATTGTCATCCACCTGTTGCCTTGTCTCTGAACCTTCCGGTTTCTCTACCACCTCGCTGGTCTTCTCCGTATTGCGCGGCCGCACAAGCATCGCCGCAAGAGCGTGCAGCGCGTCTTTGAGCTTGCCGTGATCGGACTCGCTCAACGGCGCTTCCCGCGCTCCGTCCAGCACCCGGTCCAGCTCCTCCAGGTTCACGTCGATGCGGCGCCTCGCCTTCTTCATGCCACGCCTCCCAGCAGTTCGCGAAAACGCTTCGTCAACGGATATCCCAGAACCTCCTTGATCGACCGATTCGGAACATAGCTGTTGGATTGCTTGCCTCGTCCTGTTGTCCTGCCCATCGGCACCCAGTTGGCCGCACGGTAACAGGTTCCGCGGAATCGCTCCGGATCGATGAACGTCTCGAGGAAGTAGATCGGATGACCGTACATCTGCTGCCAGTCATCGGAGATCCGCGCCGCCATCCGGCCCAGAATATGCGACGCCAGATGTTCGACCCGCACCCAAGGCAGGATCAGGAAGCGTGTGTTGTATGCGATAAAACGGATGCGGCTGCGCCGTGCCGCAGCGTCCCAACCGATGTAGCGATCGCGGCTGCCAAGATGGCGCGGAGCAGATGACCAGGCCAGGCACGCGATGGGACGGCCTTCCGCCCATACTAAGAACTTCAGGTGCTCGCCAACAGGCTGCTCATAGCCAAGGTAGTGATGTTCCTCCATCAGGCTGTTGAACAACGGCTCCTGCGCAGTGCGGCGCACCTGATCGAACTCGAGCGGTTGAAGCTTGCGCAACGGATCTTCGATGGGAGTCTTATCGATCCGCACTGGTTCCGGCCGGGCTCTGTGCGCCAGCGGATTATGCCGCACGTAACTGACGGGAGGCAACGCGATCTGCCCGGCCCGCTCCAACATCAGCAGCATGCCGCGGCACACCATGTCACGCAACGCGCCATTCGACTGCCGCCACTGCCAGGCTTCACATATTCTCGTCGATAGTTTGCGGCGGCTTTCACTCGGATACCGCTCGATCAGCGCCCGAATAGAGAGGATGTCTTCCTCTCCGATCTCACGCCCGCGATATCTGAGCTCTGCCATTCGACAGCAGTATGAATCAGTTCTTCTTGGAACGCAAGGGGGTGTTGATGATTTTCTTGATTCTCATTTCAGCGCGCTCACTCGTCGCCACATCGGTGCGGCGCGGACGCGCGCCACATCTCCGGCTACCATCAACAACTGAGCTTCGTAAGCCTCCAACTGCTTGGCCGCTGAGGTCGACTCCGGCCACCAAGTGAACCGTCCCTTCGAAAGGCGCTTTTGTGCCAGCCAATATCCCTGGCCGTCATAGCTGAGCAAGCGAATCGACGTTCCTCTCCGGCTCCGGAACACAAAAACACAACCAGTCATTGGGTCTTCACTGAGCTCACCCTGGCAGACGCGAACAAGACTGTCTATGCCCTTGCGCCCATCCACCGGCTCGATTGCCACCAGCACGCGCATCTGCGCCGTGATATGGATCATCGTTCCGCTTCTCGCCAGGCACGAAGCAGGCCAGTCCAATCCGGCGTCGAGCTTCCCTTCCACTGAATGCGCATCTTGCTTCCGAGCGTGGACTCGAACTCGATCACACACTCTGACACCGTCGTCGAATGAGAAGTCACTAGCTCGACAAACGCCGATGCGGCTGCCGTTTTCTTGGGTGAGTTCGGAACTTCGCCGAGTCGCTTCTTCAGCCCCACGTAGTCCAGTCGCAACGGATGGGCAACCGACTGAATACCATATTGCCGGGCAAGCTCCACTGCAGCTCGCCAAAGCGTCTCCGGCAACTTGGTTCTGTGCGTCTGCGTGGTCCGAAACTCATCCAACCGCCGTTGCAATTGCACGATTGGTTCAGGGACAGGGGATGCGCTTTTGCCACTCAATATAGCCGACCTCGACGGCTGATTGAACTTAACAAGGTCAGCTAAATCGCGTCACGCACCCTTGCCGAAAACTCACGATTCATCGGCGCAGAATAAGCGTTCACCATAGCCGTAACCCCTGGGCATTTTCGGCCGTGCCTCAAGCAGATATCTCCCCTCTTCGTGGCAAGTGATCGCATAAACGTAATGATCCTCTTCCACATAATTCCCGTAGATTCGACTCCAACCATCCAGAGTGAAGGGCAATCCTGAATAGTGCTTTTGCACGGATTGCCTGTCACAGACATTGCCTGTGCCGCCGCTCTCCGCCTTCGTCTGTTGCAACGCTTGCTTCAAAGAAGCAAACCGCATGGCGGCAATACTCTCGTACCGCGCCATGCGCCGGTTGACCAGCGGCTTTGTAATTGCCATGAGCGTCGGCCCAACCGCCAGGCAAAGCCCGAGCACCACCCACAGAACCCGCCGAGCCGCTCCATTCGTGAACGGCCAACTTCGGGCCGCGAATGACGATGCCAGACCGCAAATTACTGCTGCTAATCCTGCTGCTACAGTTCCGAGCACAATCGCAATACCTGCGTACGATTGCGCAATGCCGTCCAATAAAGGCCACAGAGCGAAGCCACTCAACAACCCTGCAAAGCTTCCACCCGCGGCAGCAGCCACGAAACCCGGCCACGTTTGCGCCCCGCACAGCCATGTAGAGAAGCCGGCGATAAGCCCAACCGTTACGAAAAGAATCCACCAGGGAAAATCGAGACCGGGCTCGATAATTGCCGGCCACCAGCATACGGCCGATCCCAGAAAAGTCAGAACGAGTAAGACTCCGTTTCGCGTCATCGCAGCCTCACGCGAACCATACCGCATTTCAAGCGCGTGGGCTTAAGTTTCTTTTTTCGTTTGATATGGCCAGTGGCAAGTTGCCAAATTTGACCTCACGGAGGCTCATTTCTCGACTGCGAATGCCCGGCAGAAGGCTTCCGCGGTCTGCGGGCCGATATTCTCCGGTTCCGCTCCGCCTTTGGTGAAAATATAGAGATATAGCATCGGTCCCAAAAGAAGAGCCATCGATAGCTCGATATCCAGGTTCCAGGGCAGCAGACCCCGCTCTATCCCCTTGAGCAGAATGCGCTTGACAGCTTGCCGCGGTGGTTCCATCACCCGGTGACGCCAGGCAGCCCCAAACACCGGATGCACCGCGGAGTAGGCGATAAGCATTGGCATGAGCTTGCGTCGAACTTCCTCCAGATCGGCCGGAGGTTTACGGCTCAGCACGGTAGTCAGATCGCGCTGCAAGTCTTGAAGCTGGTCGCCGCTGTCGACGACTTCCGGCTCCCGATCCAGCCCGTTCACAAACAGCATGACTTCCGTGAGCAAGGTCTCCTTGTTAGGCCAATGGTTATAGATGGTAGCCTTGCCCACCTTCGATTCCCGCACAATCGCATCCATGCTGGTGGCATCGATGCCGTGTTCCCCGAATAGCTTCATCGCCGCCAGGATTACCTTGACGTGAGCTAGATAACTTCTTTCCTTGGCCACAGTTAGATCTCTATCTTTGAGAAACGATAGGCTCCGAAAACGAGCAACATCGCTCCCACCACGACCAGCACGATCAAATCGATTCGCGGATCAAAGGTCGAGCGACCGATAAGTACCGATCGCATGCCGTCAATGCCGTATGACAGTGGATCGAGGCGGGTTACAGCAGCCAAAGCCTTCGGTAGGCCGGTGAGCGGGAACAGCGCACCCGACAGGAAATAGATGGGCAGGACCAGGAAGTTCATGATCAACTGAAACCCCTGCATGTCTTGCAGGGTTGAGCCGATTGCCGTTCCCAAAGCCGCGAAGAGCAGCGCAATCAGCAACATGAAGCCGAGCGCCAGCGGCAAAGTGAAAAAACTGACCGGCCGAAATCCGGCGATCAGGCAGATGGTCGTCACCAGCAATCCCTGGATGATCGCAACTGTCGCTCCGCCCATGGTGCGCCCTATCATGATTTGAATGCGCGGGATAGGAGCTACCAAAGTTTCCTTGAGAAAGCCGAATTGGCGATCCCAGAGCAGGCCTAATCCCGAAAAAATGGACGAAAACAACACGGACATTCCGATAATGCCGGGCGCGATGAATTGCAGGTAGTTGCCATTGCCCGCGCGCTGGAACACGGGGCCAAGTCCGAACCCTAACACCAATAGATAGAGCAGCGGTTGACCGAGCGAGGCGATAATCTGTGCCCGCGAGCGAGTGTAGCGTTTCAGTTCCCGAAGCCAGAGAATGTAAATCACGCTCATCGCTTGGCTCCTCCCCACATTTTCGCGAACTGCCGCATGGCATCTGCCGAATCAGCACCTTCGGCCCGAATCGTTGAGCCAGTCAGGGCTAGAAATGCCTCTTCAAGCGTTTCCGTCTTTGTTTGTTCCTTGATTTCCTTGGGAGTACCCTGAGCAACCAGTTTGCCATGGTCGATCACGCCGATGCGGTGAGCCACGCGGTCAGCTTCGTCCATGTAATGTGTTGTCAGGAAAACAGTTACCTTCTCTGCCTCGTTGACTTTCTTCACATGCGTCCAGAGCTGGTTGCGGCTCTGCGGATCGAGCCCCAGCGTCGGTTCGTCGAGAAACAGAATGCGCGGCGTATGCAGGAAGCCGCGAGCAATCTCCAGGCGCCGCTTCATGCCACCTGAAAATTTCTTGACCTGGATGTCGCGGCGGTCCCATAACTCGAACAGTTTCAACAACTCTTCGGTGCGCTGTCGGCGAACCTTGTGCGGCACGTGATAAAGCACCCCGTGAACTTCCATGTTTTCCGCAGCCGTAAGGTCGCCATCGAGGCTGGGGTCCTGAAAAACGATGCCAAACCGCTTCCGAGCCTCATTCTGCTGGACTTCGGGGTTGAGCCCGTCGAGCGAAATAGTCCCGCTGGTCGGCTTCAAAAGCGTCGTTAACATCTTGATTGTGGTGGTTTTACCTGCCCCATTTGGCCCCAGAAACGCAAAAATCTCACCCTCTTCAACGTCAAACGAAACGTCATCGACCGCTGTAAACGTCCCAAAGGTTTTCACCAGATTGTGAACTTTAATCATCCGCAAACCTCCGCTAATCACACTACCGGCTCAGTCCTACAAGTCAAACAAATACTGCAAAAGATTGAACTTAATGGACTTATATGCGAGAGTAAACGCTCCGTACCGGTGATGCGAAGCGTTTACTCTGACCGGACCAACTCGGCTAGCAGTCCTCGGGAGGGCCTTCGGGATTGACCGGGACCACGGGTTTGGCAGCAATGGGAGTATGAGGAACGAGCGATTCGGAAACAAGATCTGGCGCGTCGACTGGCGCTGGTTTCTCAACCGCGTGAGTCTTGAGGAGCACATCTAGTTGATAACCGGCGGTTTCTGCCTGCAAAAGTGCCTCGTCTACCGACTTACTTAGCCGCGCGGCCTCCTTCCGGTTGGGGACTGCGCTATTGGTCAGATTGAGCAAGGATGGAAGCTGCAACCAGCACAGCAATTCCTCGTAGGATTCGCGAACCAGGTACTCGTGGTCGCCCGCAATATGGGCTCCGGAGAGCCATTTCACGTCTGGATCTTGCCACAAAACGGTCGGAATTGGTGAGATTTCGCTCGTTTTGAAAGCATTTTCTGTCGATTTTGAGGCGCTTTTGAGGGGTGAAATTGTGGAAGTGGCCTCGGCTACGAGCGTTTCGGCAGCCTTGGTCAGCTTCCCTGCCGCCGATACGCGTGGCGATGAAAGACCGGTTTTGGCTTCCGGCGCCGTCTCGACTTCCCTTCCGACGCCTGCTTCAACCAGGAGCAGAACCTTGACACGAGACGCAGCGCGCCAAGCTTGCTCGCCCTCGAGTCCGAGAGCGCTGAATGACTCGGCGAAAGGCACACGGAGGCGGAGCCGATCGAACATCGACAGCGCCGCCAGCTTTGGATTTTCGGGGTCGATGGCCTCGGACAGTGTTTCTAGAACGCACCAGGCTATGACCGGTCCCCACAGGGCCGTGGCAGGAAGCAGAGGGCTGAGGTTCGGTAAAACCCGACGAGCTGCCGTTGTCCACGGCTCAGCGAATAACGCTTCGGTCGTGGGAATACGAACCGCGGCACGGAGACTCTTGCTCAGGACTGGAGCCAGAGAATTGGGATGAATTGGCTGAATTGAATGCGGTCCGTCCCAACGCGCGTAGATGGCCAGGACCGCGGGAAGAAGCGCTTCAAAGCGGGCACGAGAGCGCTCGAAGAACTCACTCGGCTGCTTGGTCCCCTGCTTCTCTGCTGTCTTTCCGGGAACGTGCGGGACCTCGCCGAGATCGGCCAGCAGACGAATGAGGCCAGGCTCGAGTACAGCGCGAAAAGCTTCATGCACGGGTCGAAGTTCCATATTGACGAGAGCTTCGTCGAGGCTGGGAACGCCACGACCGCCAAGCAGGTCGCAGAGGCGATCCCATTGTTTTTCCTGAGATGCGGTTAGCTCGTGCCAGTCGAGGAAGACATAGCATTGATAAGCGTGAAGGTCGAGCGTGAGACCGCGTTCGGCAAGATCGTTGCCCCGGCGAAGATACTCGAGACCGGTGAGTGAATCGCGCCAGGCGACGACGACCGAGTTACCACCCTTGAGGCCGAGGCCATCCCAAAGCGAGCGTTGGCGAAGCTGCCCTGAACCCTTATCGGCGTAAGCAGCCGATATGCGGACTGTGCCGTGTGAGGTTCCGTAGCGATTGTTGTAAACCACGAGAGCGCGCTCGCCTTCGTGTTGGTTGGAGTAGGCGAAGATGTTTTCGTCGACCGAGCCCGAGTCTTCATATAGGTCATAGAGCAGGAAGTTGTAGCTCTCGGCGAAGAGGCGACGGCGCTTGAGCAAGGGCGCGATTTCGCGGTCGTGACGTTCGACGAGCCAGTGATCGGGAGACTCGTCATAGCGCGGCCGCCGATACTCCATGCCGTACTTCTCGGTGTATCCCTCGACCTGCCCGTGACCGAACATGGGCAGGCCGGGCAATGTTGCCATGAGGGCTGCGACGCCGAAACACTTATCGCCTTTGCCGAATTGATCGATGGCGGTGCGCTCATCGGGATTGCTCATGAAGTTGACGTAGCGCTTCATAATGTCGGCATCGAATTCAAGCGTGTTTTTGATGACGGAGCGATAGTTGGCATTGTCTTCGTCGCGCAACATGACCATGAACGCGCTGTTATAGACGCGATGCATGCCGAGGGTGCGAACGAAGTAACCCTCCATGAGCCAGAATGCTTCGGCGAGGAGCAATGTGCCGGGGACTTCAGCAGCGACGCGATCGACGACTTCGCGCCAGAACTCGTGAGGCATGGCACGATCGAAGTCTGCCTGGCTCATGGCGTATTCGGCGCGCGAGGGGATGGCGCCGCTGGAGCCGGGGCCGGGGAACCAGAGACGATGAAAGTGGCGTTTGGCGAGGGTCATCGCGGCGTCGAAGCGGATAACTGGAAAGAGCCTGGCGACGTGGAGAATGGTCTGGATGACGTGCTCGCGAACAGCGGGATTGAGATAGTCGAGTTGGGCGGTATCGTTCCATGGAAAACTGGTGCCGTCGTTGCCGTGATAGATGAAGCGTGTTTCGCCACTGGAACAATCTCGGCGGCGGAACACGACCGCAGCATCAGTCTGCGTGTAGTAGTGGTCATCGATCTTGATTTCCACGCGACTATCGGCAGACAGGTCTGGCCCCTCAAAGCTATAGGCGGGATAGGGCGACTCGTTGCGACTCATGAACCAATCGGGATGTTCGACGACCCATGGTGAATCGATCCCCATGTGGTTGGGCACCATATCGCTGGCGAGACGAATACCGTTGCGATAGGCGCGATCGCGGAGGTTGATGTAAGCCGGTTCACCGCCCAGATCGTCGGCGATGCTGTAGTCGAACAGCGAATACGCAGAGGCCACAGCATCTTGATTGCCGCAGAGAAGCTTGATGGTCTTGGAAGCGCGACTACGCTCCCAAATGCCGATAAGCCAGAGTGAATTGAGGCCGCGGTGGGCGAGGGTGCGAAGTTCCTCGTCGGGGATTTCGTCGAGACGAGAGATATTGCGGCCGTACTGCTTGCTGAGTTGGGCGAGCCAGACATAAGTACTCTTGGCGATGAGCACGGTGGTGGGCATCCAGGCAGTATCCTGGCTGAACTTCTCGTACTCGTGCGCGGGATCGCCGAAGACGGGAACCTCGGCATGACTCGCTATAGATGGCCACTGCTGCTCACCACGCTCGCGACGGCGACGGGCGGCTTCTTCGGCTGCGGTGCGGGCTTGCACGGCGGGCGGATTGAACTGCATCCAGATGGCTAGTTCTTCTTCATGAAGAATTTCACTGGCCATCAATAAAAAGCGATCAAGACTATCACCGAGAAGCGGACGCCAGAGGCGACGAAGCAAATCAAGTTGCTCACGCAGAGAGGTGGGTGAGGCAGTGGAGGGGGCTCGCAGAAGATCGAGGAAGTTGACGGGCTTGGCGCCGGGGATGGGTATCAGCGGACGGGTGGCGAAGTAGCCGGGGAGTTGCTGGGTGACTTGGCGGTAGACGGTTTTTTCTGCGAGGGTCTTCTCTTCGAATAATTCCTCGAATGGTTTGAAGGCCTCGTTGCGATTTGCGGTCCACAACATCAGGAGTTCTTCAAGCGCGGCTTCGCGATGCGATCGGCCATCTGTCGAGCCGGCCAGCCACTGCTTGGGCGTTTCAAGGCCGCGGATCACGGTAGAGCCAGGGAAATGCTCAACGAAAGTGAGCAACAGGCTTTCGAGAGCCTCAGGGCCGACTTGAGAGCTAAACCAGGCGAGCGCATCGACCATGACATTTTTATCGAACTGCTCGCGATAACGGGCCATCAGCACGTGGCTGGCTTCGTCAATCATGCCCATGGCAAAAAGGGCGCCGGCATGGATGGCGAGCTCAGGATATTTATCTGCATCCCGAATCTGGTTCATGCGGTAAGCAAAGGTGCGGCAGGCGGCCATGTCGGCAAATATGACGTTTCCCGTGTATGAAAAGAGCTTTTCCGGGAACTGGTAGCGTTCACGCGCGCTCTGCGAAATGTGAAATTCCATCATAAAATTCGTACTCCCAAAGCCGGGCTATCGGCTAATTTAAGAACGTAATCCTCATTGGGTAACGATTCCCTTTACCGGTGATTGCTTGCCGCTCGAATATAGTTGCAAGGGTCATGCACGTTTCCGCGGCCGTGTTGTCGCCAAAGGGTAAAGTAACACTCTTGGGCGATGCGGTGCTCACTGCCTGTTTCGATGCCGAGTAGGCCGGGGTCGTTGGGGGGATTCGTTGGAAGGATCGACGGTCGAGCGCGCAGACACGGCAAAAGTCTAGATGGATGCGGAGACGGGGCGGAGCGGTCGCTTGGCGGGTTGAAAACGCCGGACGCTTTGACAACTATCGATTGGATTGCATAAGGTCTTTCAATCTGGAAATTGTTTCGTCTGCGGAGCGTGCAATCCGGCTTGGGATTTGAATCAATCCGCCGAAGTCTCAAACGAGAGCTGCACCGTACATGCCAGAAGGAGAACAGATCATCTTGGGCGCCAATCCGTTGTTGGGGGTATTTTTGCACTGGCTGGGCGGACTTGCGTCAGCCAGTTTTTATGTGCCGTATCGCCAGGTTCGAGGGTGGTCATGGGAGACGTACTGGCTGGCTGGCGGCATTGTGAGCTGGATCGTGGCGCCGTGGGTGATGGCTGGGGTGCTGACGCATGACTTGTTGGCCGTACTTCATGGAGCTCCCGGAGCGTCAATTTTCTGGGCATACTTTTTCGGGGTGCTGTGGGGGCTGGGCGGCCTGACCTTTGGATTGACCATGCGATATCTGGGGCTTTCGCTGGGCATGGCGGTGGCGCTCGGATACACGGCCATCTTCGGGACGCTGATACCGCCGATTTTTCATGGACAGTTTTTACAACTGCTGACGCAGCGGTCGGGCGTCATAATTTTGGTGGGAGTGGGAATCTGCCTGCTGGGAATTCTGTTTGCTGGGGCGGCGGGGATTTCTAAAGAAAAGGAACTGTCGCACGAACAGAAACTGGCAAGTATTCGCGAATTCAATTTAAAACTTGGGTTGGGCGTCGCTACGTTCTGCGGTGTAATGAGTTCTTGTTTTGCGTTTGGTCTTGATGCGGGCAATCCGATCAAGGTGCTGACGCTGGCACATGGGACCAGCACCATGTGGCAGGGACTACCGGTGTTGGTGGTGGTGCTGTCTGGCGGGTTTACGACTAACTTCGTGTGGTGCGCCGCGCTCAACCTGCGTAACCATAGTTATGGCGAGTATCTTCGCATTCCTAAGGACCCGACTAAGAGCGCGAGCGAACATCCATCGATTGAAAACGCGATTGATGCTGCGGGGACGGAAATGGCAATGGAGTTCGACGCTCGCCAAGGTCCAGCACCGTCCCTTGGCTGGAACTACCTGTTTTCTGCGCTGGCAGGGGCGACTTGGTACATGCAATTTTTCTTCTATACGATGGGCGAAACGCAGATGGGACGCTATATATTCTCGAGTTGGACGTTGCACATGGCCAGCATCATTATTTTCAGCACACTATGGGGAATTGCATTGAAGGAGTGGCGTGAAGTGAGCAGGCGAACGAAGGTGTTGGTCTTTCTCACTTTGTTAACATTGATAAGTTCGACGGTAATTGTCGGTTATGGGAACTATCTCGGAGTTATGCCGTAAGTTATGCGAGGAGATAGCCTGTCTAAGTTAACTGCTGAATGTTGATACGGGCTGTACATCAACGCTTTGCTTTGCGCAAAATCGCTGTGCCCACTTACGTACTGATTCCGCTTGGATTGGGCCGCCGCGAGCCTCGGCGGATGCTAACTGGACGGCGAAGTTGCCGACAGTTGAGCTTTCGACGTTGCCGGTTTCGACTGGGAGGCCGGTGTATTCAGACGTCAGGAGCGTGAGGAGTTGATTCAAGCTGCCACCGCCCAGGATATGAATTCGCTTGAAGCGGTATCCAAGTATTCTTTCAAGATCGGCGAGGACTGAGGCGTAGCGGCGAGCAAGGCTTTCAAAGATGACGCGCGCGAAGATGGGTTCGTTGCCGGCGCGGTCTTCAATTGGCGTAAACCCTGCGAGCCGCAACTGCTCATTGAGGCGTGATGGCATGTCTCCGTCAAGAAGGAGTGATGGCGCATCGACGGGCACGACGCCTGGATAGTGATCGCACTCCGAAGCCTGGGCAATGAGCGACGGCAGTTCCCAAGGACGCCCCGCGATTCTCCAGTGCTCAATACACTGCTTGAGAATCCACATGCCATTTACGTTGGTGTGAAAGCAGAAGCCACCGCATGCTGCGCCTTGATTGGTGAATCCGGCTGCAAATGCTTGCGGAGACGAAATCGGAGAGTGAATGAGAGTGCCTATCAGCGACCATGTGCCGGAACAGATGTAGGCTGTATTATCAAGCGAACAACCAATGCCGGCGATGGCCGACGCTGTATCGTGACAGGCGGGAGCAATGAGATCGGTGTCGTGGAACGGTGCCAACTCCGCGAGCGGACCACGAAGTTTGCCGATGACGGTGCCCGCAGGGACGATCGGCGGAAGTGAATCACTGGGGATTTGCAGTAACTCGAGTAATGGCAAAGACCAGTTCCCTGTTGCAATATCGACGAGGCCGGTGTGGGTGGCGTTGGTGTACTCGGCCACTCTCTGGCCGCCCAAGTGATGGAGCACATATTCGGGCAAACATATCCAGGGTGCACGCGCATCGATGCCCTGGTCAGCGAGCAGTTGGTAGATCGTGTTAATGCGCAAAGGCTGTGCGCCCGTGTGCTCGAACATCCATTGGGGAGCAGCGATCTGATCTGCTATTTCTTTGGCCGCAATCGTTCGCTCATCGCGATAACAAAACGGATTACTGCGTGGATGGCCGTCGTTATCAAGACGAACATAGTCGACAGCCCATCCATCAACGGCGATTGAGGCGACTCCTTCGGGCGCAGCTTGGGCGGCCTTGCGCAAGCCATCTTCCAAACCCGATAGGATGCGGTCGAACGGCCAACGCAGAGATCCGTCTGCATGCACAGGTCCGTTGGGAATGCGATGCATGACTTCGACCACCGGAAGACCGTCATGCCAGCGCAGTAGCGAGACACGACAGCTTTCTGCGCCAAGATCGATGGCGATGCGGGCACGCATTTCTACTTCCGACAACCAGTCAGACGATACGCCGGACAGGCTCATCGCAAGAAAGCCTCGGGGAGTCCGCCGTCGACAGGAATGAGATGGCCGGATGTGCAGCGCGACCTCGGGCTGGCAAGGAACAATATCGCTTCAGCGCAATCAATTGGATCGATAGGTTGATGGGTGAGGGTGCGCTTGGCGTAAAAAGTGGCGAGTAAGTTACGCAGTTCATCGTCGCTCATGGATTCTTCAAAAGCGATGACGTACTTGGTGAGTGATGCACGCACGCGATCACGCGGAAACATGGTTGACCCTTTGACGACTGTGGCAGGGCAGATGCCGTTGACACGAATCTTCGGAGACAAGCCAACCGCGAGTTCACGGACCAGGTGGCTCAAGGCCGCTTTGCTGACGTCGTAGGCTTCGCTGCCGCGTTTGGGGACAACGGCGTTCGCTGAACTGGTGAGAACAATCGACCCGTCAAGGCCTTGATCGTTAAAAAGCTTGGCAGCCTCGTCGCATAACAAGTAGTTAGCCGTCACGTTTACATCGAGTGTAGTGGCCCACAATGTCTCAGAGATGATGCCGTCGGGGGAAGACGGGAACATGGCGGCCGTGTTGATCAGGATATCAACGCCGCCAAAGGCCGCAACGGTGGCATTGAGTGCTTTGCCGATGGCCTGGCGATTACGAATATCGACGGCGGTCGATGCGATGAACTCTTTCGAGGCGATCTTCGCCAATTCGCTTTCGACGCTCGCTGCAGCTGCGGTATCGCGGTCGGCAATCATTACATGTGCACCGCGCGCGGCAGCCATCAGTGCTACTTCGCGGCCGATGCCACTGCCCCCGCCGACCACGAGTACGATGTATCGGCTGAGCTCTTTTTCCGATGGCTGTCGGCGAATTTTTGCCTCTTCGAGCGCCCAGTATTCGATCCGAAACGCTTCGCTTAGCGGCATAGCCACATAGTTGGTGAAGACCTTGAATGTGGTCGGATCCATTCCCTCGCCACATTGCGGCACGATATCTGTGTTCGAAGCCGAAACATTGCCTTCATCGAGTAAACTGGCGCCTTCCATTACATGAATAGCGTTTGTATAGAATTCGCCAGTGATGCGTGATTCGGTCTTGTTTTTACCGAAGCTGAACATGCCGAGACCAGGAATCAGGACGATGGTAGGGCTCGTATCTCGAAGCGCCGGGGAGTCTGGCTGAGCGTGAGTGTGATAGTAGCTTCGATAGTGTTCGCGGTATTCGGACAGCGACTGGTCGATGTGGTGCTTCAACGCGGGCACGTCTTCGCCTTCGGCCCACGGCACGAATAACGGCCGGATTTTGGTACGAATGAAGTGATCCGGGCAACTGGTTCCGAGAAAGGAGAGATCCTTTGCGTGAGGAGAATTCACGAAGGCGAGGACATCTTGCCCATCGCTGAAGCTTGCGATCCATCGGCGGTTTGCGCTTACTCGTCCACGCAAATAAGGGAGGATTTCGAGAGCCAGAGCTTCACGATTGTGGCGGGACTTTACTAATTGGCCCCCGAATCGAATATTACCCTTGGAACGGCCGCGATTGGCGATGAACTGCCCTAGTTGGTCGATCACCGTGAGGGTGTTTACATAACACTCGCGCTGGGTGTCTCCCCACGTGAAGAGGCCATGGCCACCTAACACGATCCCATCGCAGCCGGGATTTTTCTCGACGGCGCGCTTGAGCATCATGGCAAGTTCAAAGCCTGGCCGTTGCCACGGAACCCAAATCAATTGGTGATGGAATTCGCGATTGAATTCTTCCATCTTCGCCTTACCGTTGGCAGAAGCGGCCAACGCAATTGCCCAATCAGGATGCAGGTGATCGACATGAGGAAATGGAAGGAAGCCATGCAAAGGTGTGTCGATCGATGCTGCGACGGGGTTATTGCGAAAGGCGCAGAGCGCATACATCTCGACCATGGAATCTTCGGTTTCAGGGCCACGGTAGTGCCGTTCAAGCGCTAGCAGTTTCTGTTGGTAAAGTGTCGCGAATCCTGTTCGTTTGATACTGCCGAGATCGCCCCCGCTGCCCTTGACCCAAAGCACGCTGACGGTCTCTCCAGTCAGGGGATCATGCTCGTCGAGTTTTGAGCTGGTGTTGCCGCCTGCGAAGTTGGTGATGCGGAGGTCGGAGCCCAGCAGATTTGATCGATAACGAAGCAACTCGGGTTCATCCAGTTTGTCGGCTACGGCTGAGTCCCATCGGTCATCGAGGAATTTCAGTGTGGGGGAAGCAACGGCTGCGAACGTCATAAATTTACCACCTTCCGGAAACTGGTCGGACTGACCTTATCATATCGAAAAAACAATAGGGAATATATTTCTGCACGGAATTATCCGGGTAGGCTGATAGTGCAATGCGAGTTACTTTCATTTCATACTTCCGACGAAGCTAACGTGTCCGGCGTCACGACCCGGTGACGGACGTAGTTATACGGCGGCACGATATGTCCTCGCAAGAGCGCAATGCCGAGTTGAATCAGACGTGGACCATAACTCTCCGCACCATGAGAGACGGAACCAATAATAGCGCCAGTTCCCTTCCGCATCTCCTCGAGTACCTCGGGAATACAGTCCTGACCTACGATTGCAAAATCCTGTTCGCGCCCAGCCTGGCGAGCTGCATCAAGAACGCCGAGGGCGCTTGAATCAGTCGATGCGGCCACGAGGACCAGCTGCCCCTTGCGTTGAGTGCGCAAAAACTCTGCGACGGCTACGGCACTGGGCTGTCGCATCCCACGGCCATCGAGTCGAAGGTAATGATCGGCGGGGATTTGATCGAGCCGCTCACGAACCCCCTCAAAGGCACCACGGATTCTACTTTGCACAAAACTTCCAGCCTCAGAGAAACCTATACCCAGCACCCAATCTGCTTTGCATTTCCACTTACTGCAGGCGTGCTGCGCGAGAAGTGACCCAGCCTCATAACCAACCTCGAAATTATCAACTCCAAAGTAAGTCGCGTTGGGATGAGGTACATCGATTGCGACCAGCGGAATCTCCGCCTTTTTCAAGATATGAGCTACATGGGGAGCGACGTATTCCTCTACTTGAAATTCCAACACGAGGTCTACTCGCTGACGCACGAATTCTTCGGCATTTTTGATGGCAACATCAGGATCGTAGCGATTATCAAGTTGCAATAACTCCACGCCAGCAGCGGCTGCGGCCGATGCTATGCTCGCTGCAACGGCCACTGAAAACGGCATCTCCGCGCTCTGACCGGCAAAGCCGAATCGAAGCCGGCGGGGCCGCGAGACGAGGCGATATTGGCCGCTCTGTCCTTGTGCTACGTACCCTCGATGAACGAGCGTCTTTAGAATTCGGTAGACGCTCGTCTTCGAGATATTGGTTTGTTGAAATACGTCTTCGAGGGCGATAGGTCCATTTGTCTGCTCCAACAATTCAAGAACATCGAGGGCCTTGGAAAGGATCGGGATTAAGTAGAGCCGCTTGATCTTTGGTTTGGACAACCTGCCACTCCTCCATCTCTCACCGAATTGTGGCTGTGGCTAACATCGCTTCCCACTATGCGTAGGACGAGGCCGAGACCACTTTTCCACCACGTTCGGTGGTAACTCTTTGCACATAACCGCTCTCAGCCAGCGCAGCCAAAGGATCTTCGGGAACGCCTCGCATGCGGCGCCACTCCTTTACCAACGGTCTGACGTCGAGCCAGAATGTACTGCGGAACAACTCCTCAGCGGCGACCAATGAACAACTTTCTTGCAATCGCTCTAACTGGGATCGATCTACAAGAGCGGCCTTTAGCCATAACTCCTGTGCGGTAGACACAGTTTGAATCATAGCTTCCATTTTGCCTTTAAGGTTGTGGCTCTGGTCAATCATAAAGGCTATTTGGTCCAAGTTGTCGCGGCCGGATAAATGAATTTCATGGAAGATGCGGAATATCTGGTAAGGATCAATCGAGCCGAGCGTAAGATCGTCATCAGCATAGCGACGATCGTTGAAGTGGAAGCCACCCAACAAGCCCGTGTGCAGCAACCACGCGACGATCTGCTCGATATTCTGCGCAGAGTAATGGTGCCCAGTATCAACGAGAACGCGCGCTTGCGGCCCAGCTTTTGCCGCAAGATGTGACGACATACCCCAGTCGGCAATGTCGGTGTGATAGAAAGCTGGTTCAAAAGGTTTGTACTCGATCAACAAGCGTTGGGCGGGAGACAATTGTGCGTGCGTTCGCACTAACGCTTCTTCCAGCCACTCAATGCGCTTACGAATATTCTGCGTGCCAGGGTAGTTCGATCCATCGGGCAGCCAGAGCGAGATGTCCCGCGAACCTAATTCGCGAGCGATGGCGACAGACTCCTCCATGTGTACCATGGCGAGTTCGCGAATCTCGCGAGATGGATTGCACAAGGACCCGAACTTGTATTCCTGGCTCTGGAACAAATTCGGATTGATCGAGCCAGCAGTAACACCGAATCGGGATTCCAGAATGTGAACTGTCTTCGAATCCGAGACACCGTTGGGCAAATCCCACAGGACGTGCAAGGCCAGGGTTGGAGTAACGCCTGTAAGTTTGTGTACCTCACCGGCGTCGCTGAATTTCTCTTCGAGCGTCGAGGCAGCACCCGGCTGGAGAAACTTTCCGAATCGTGTGCCCGTGTTGGCGAAACCCCATGAAGGGATCTCAATATGAAACGCATCGAGGGCTTGAAAGGCTATTTCCTGGTGAGCCGAATCTGTCTGCATAAACCTGACTTCCTTGTTTTACTCCAAAATGTCGACGCCTGGGTCGTAGGTGTATTGTCGAAAGCCGCATCGTAGTCGGTTTGAAGCAAGTTTGTCTAATGCAACTTATTTATATCCGAATCTTGAGTAAGAAATCTCGAACTTAGCAGTTTGGGTTTGCCGAGATACTGATTGATCCGTCGTCGACCAGAACCAGACGAGCGGATTCCCTTCGAAATTCCCCACAGGAGCATTCTGGTATAATCAGAACACCGGAAGCTTCGCTTGCAATCGCCTGATTTTAAGCGACTTAAGAAGACGGAGAGGTGGCAGAGCCCGGTTGAATGCACCTGACTCGAAATCAGACATAGTCGCAAGGCTATCGGGAGTTCGAATCTCCCCCTCTCCGCCA
>Ga0255352_1000403_pt1 | contig 24256 bp, 14 predicted proteins | sample HBST0metaG_FD_189939 | JGI IMG/M metagenome (GOLD analysis project Ga0255352, IMG submission 189939) | Peat soil microbial communities from Stordalen Mire, Sweden - H.B.S.T0 | ecosystem: Environmental > Terrestrial > Soil > Wetlands > Peat | place: Sweden: Norrbotten County, Stordalen Mire...
CTAAGTGGGGGAATAACGAGGCATTCAGCGCAGTTCTTCCCGGAGGGAAGAGACGAAAATAGCCCAGGGTGAAACCCTGGGGAAGCGTTCGAGCAAGGGATTCCCGCCCCGGAGGGGCGGTGTGAAAGCCCAGCACCGTCATTGGATTCAGCAATCCGTGGCGCGAGCGTTCGATCTGCCCCTCCGGGGCGGATGATCCTTTCTTTGCCTCTTACCCAGGGCTGCGCTCCGCTTGCCCTGGGCTATTTTCGATGGCTCCCTACGGGAGCAGACCGATGCGCTGCTCATGCGATGGCCAATGTGGAGGTCCATTTAGAATTGCTGGCTGCAAGGGAGAATGATTGCCTACGAAGGAGGCGAAGGCGCTAACTTCCAGACCACCGGCGCTGTCGCGGCGCAAACCAGTTCCGGAATGCGCGGCGTGACTACCACTCTTCTTAACTCATGGTTCGCGCAGGGTGGCGGAACCTTCTTCTATTACAAGCTCTGCTCGGGCGATATGTGGGGCCTTGCCATGGATATCAGTTACGACACCGGCTACTCGGCAACTCCGGCAGCTTCCACGGAGGCGCATCCGAAGTGGGGCGCCATCAAGCAGATAGCTACTGGAAACTGAGCCGCAGATCGTGCCGGGTGCAGCGTTATGCCGCACACAGCACGACCGGAAGCCGCAACTGGTCACGGCTTCAAGTTCGCAGATGCTTCCTTAGAAGCTTGCGCCTCAAATTGTAAACAGAAATACTTCAACAATTCCGAGGTGGTCTTTAACAAGTTAAGACAGGCCCTGGAAACAAAGGGACTTCAAGGGCGAAACCCTTGGCTAGGACTTGTCTTTTGCAAGAGCAACGGCAAGGACTGTGACGACAACGCCGACAATCACGGTCCCGACAATCAGACTTCTCTTGGGATTGACCCGCTTCCCGCCGATGCCTTTGCCGCCATAGTTCTTGCTTACCTTCTCAACTTCGCTGTATGGGAAGGTGAACGTCTGCTTCAGGTCCACCTCAACGAAGGTGAAGTCCTGAGAGCTAACCGCTTGAAGATGGCCGTGATACTCCGTTCCATCCATCTTCAGCACGGTCAATTTGCCGCCTACCGGTATTTTTTTGACTTGGTTCATGACCTTCTGAACAGCGGTATTCAACGGGGGAGATGAAGCATTCTCGTCCTGCATCGCGAAGAGAGGAAACGCCTGGAGAAACGCCAGAAACACACACAAAGTCCTGAACGATTTGCAGCCCAACCCCCATTTTCGGTCCATTTACTGGCTCCTGTAATGCGCAGCCATGATTATACGGGCGGATTCTTGCCCTCAAATTGTAAACAGAAATACTTCAACAATTCCGAGGTGGCCTTAACATGTTAAGACTGGTCCAGTAAACAAAGGGATTTCAAGGGCGAAACCCTTGGCTAGGTTTTATGCTCGGTTCCCGTATCCTGTGAAAACTCATCCTTCAGCACGGATCGGTCCGAATACACGGGGATTCCGCTGATAAGAGCCTGATAGTTTGTGAGGCGTTTGCCGAGGATTACCACGCCTTTGGACGTGATTTCATACTCGCGAATATCCTTGGCGTGATTCCCGCCGCGCATCTTGATCACCACCATGATCTTGCGAAGCTGGCCATCGATGGATACGTACCGCAGCCGGATGATGTCATCCGTCAGGAAAGATATCGAGTAAGTGCTGAACGGAAATTCAGTGAATGACTCATCCACCTCAACAGTACTTAGAATCGTTACGCCGATTCCGGTCAAAGCGAAAATCATGCGGTAGAGCGATTCGCGAAAGTCGGCGCGGAAGCCGGGCGACAGAGCCATCTCAAAGCCCGCCAGGGAATCGATCACCAGGCGCTTGGCGCCGATCTTCTGCACCGCGTCGAGGATCGAGTGCATGGTTTCATCCACCGAGAGATCGAGGGGGCGGAGATAGAGAATTTCAAGTTTCCCCTCTTTCTGTGGCGTTTCCAGATCGAGTCCCAAACTGGCGGCCCGTTCCGCATAGGCTTGCGGCCGTTCTTCAAAGACGGCCACGATTCCCGGCTCACCCTGGCGAATGCCTTCCGAGATGAACTGGGTTGCGAGAACCGATTTTCCTGTTCCCGAAGAACCTGCTATGAGGACACTGTCGCCTTCGCGAACGCCCCCATCCAGCATCTTATCCAACTCTGGAACTCCGAAGGAAAGGCGCTTCTCGTTGGGCAAATGCTTCCTCTGGCCGGACAGCCCAAAGGTACGCGAGAAGGCTTGTACTCCGGCATCGGTTATACGGAATGTGTGCAGCCCCGGCACGGAATCCTGACCGCGCAGTTTTATAATCTGCAACTTCCGTACAACCGAATTTCGCTCCGCCGTCTGGCACAGCCAGAACAACCCATCCGCGACGGTAAATATGGGATTGTCACGTAACTCATCCTCGGCATATTCACCGATCAAGAAAGTTGTAGCCTGCCAACTGGCCAGAAACAGGGCCAGCCGCTGAATGAAAGATTGCAGGTCCATGTCACTTTGCGGCTTCCGCACCATGGTTCGGAAGGAGTCTACAACGACGACGGCGGGGTTAGCCTTTTCAACTTCCCTGGTAATCTCCTCCAGAACCGCACCCAGGTCCTGTTCGAGGACAACCTGGCTCAGGTTGATAAAGCGGATGGAGTCAGGCAGCTTGGCCGGATCGAAGAATGTGTACTGCTGCTGGTACCGCAGCATTTTTATGGCGGATTCACCAAGGACTGTGAAGTAAAGAGCAGGCCTCTCCGGGGTGGCATTGGCAAACACGAACTGGTGCGCCAGCGTCGTCTTCCCGCTTCCTGGTGCGCCCGCGATGATGTTGAACGAAAACTCCGGGAGACCGCCACCCACAATTTCGTCGAGACCTGGGACTCCGGTCGGTAGTTGGTGTATTGTCACTTTGCCTTGAGTGCTCACGCTTTTCTCCCGCTCTCCGAATTGCGATCATCAAAGGATGCGCCTGGCCACACGTTCCGCAGCAGGCTTATTGTTAGAGCTTCGCCAAGAAAGACAAGAAGCAGGCCAAGCAAGCGGGAGATGAGAATGACGCCTCTCTCGCAAGCCTGCTGCTTGCCGGAGCCGAGTTGAAGCTCAAACTCTTCCAACTGATGCTCAATCTCCCCCAGCCCCTGTAACGATCCATCCGCTGCTATTTCCACCGCCCAAAGATCGGGAGCTTCCGACTTGGCTTGCATCAAAGCGCGGAAAGCAAGCGACTGAAAACCGGCGACACCGGCAAGCGCACAAAGACTCTGGCGCAGCTTCTCATAGACGCGAAGGGTCGCGGACTCCACTGACTCCGAGGCCTTGTCCGCAGCGGCTTCGTAAGTAAGAAGACGATGAGCTAAGTATCGCGTTTGGGGGGGAGCCGTCATGTTCAACCCTGCTTTGTTCCATGCGGAAAATTCCAATATTCGTTATGCGCTTCGCGGAAGGATCAGTATGGCGATTACGTCCGTCCGCAAGCGCCCCCACGCAGTTGAGGTGTTTTCCAATCCAGGACCGCAAAGTAAGGCTCTGAAACGTGGATCTCACATCACATAGTTTGGTGTTTCCTGGATACTCGGTTCGTCTCCATGCTGTTCTTCAGATCTGCGTTTAACGACGGCGAACACATCCAGAATGGTAGCAATGCTGCGGATGTTCCCGGAAATACCCACGAGGCCATCTTCCACGGCGGGATGCTGGTCCGCCAAGATCGCAAGGCGATCGCTCACACTCTTGAGCTGGTTCACTTCCTGCAGCATATTCTCGAAAGGCGTAGATATGCCCGATGTAGATATGCCCGATTCGTTTGCGGCCTCAAGATGAGGAAATACATCCTGAACCAACTGCCGCGTTGTTGCCGGGCCAAGAAAGGTAAGAAAAAGCCCGAACAAGTGCGCAATCAAGATGACTCCGGCCTCGCCATCCTGCGCCTTGTCCTGGTCCGTTTGCGGGGCGGATTCGCTGAAACCGTGCAAGTATCCCTGGGCCGTAACCAGCGCTGAGCCGAGCCTGGGGGTTTCTGCCTGCGCCAACTTGAGCGCGCGCGCAGCGAGCACCTGAAAACCGTCAACTCCTACGATGGGGCATAGCCCCTGGCGCAGCTTCTCAAAGACGAGAGAAGTCGGAGACTCCGTCTGGGGAAGGGTGGAGTCTGTATCAGTCTCATGGGCAAGCAGATGGCGGGCCCAATCGCGCATCATTGATGGAGGAAGCATCGATTTAGTTCTTTCCTTGTACGCTATGCTTCGCCTTGAGCGCGAGGCGTCTACCGGCATAATACTCTCCTGCCTGCCGGTTACTTGTGTGGCAAACTTCCCGGCGCGCTTCAACAGGCTCTAGACTGGCACTACGCAATTAAAAGTACTCGATATTTTTCCAGAAGGGTGAGCAAAATCGTACAGCCCCCCGATGCCGGTATCTGCCTGTGCTCAGAGCGGTTCTCCTATTGATGAGCCCTTACGGAATGACCTCGTGAGATAGCGCTGTATCGAGTGGCAGTATTGGTTGTATTCGGCAGAAAGCCCCCGGCTGGTTGGCCGGGGGACTTTCTTTACTGGTTCTGGTTGAGTTCCGCTCAGTTGCTGTAGAGCAGAACGCCCGCGGGTTTTTCTTCGCTCACGCCTTCTTCCGCACTGACCGGGCGATAGAAGAGCTGGTTGATATCGAGATAGACCTCGAGGAAAGCCGGCCGCTCGGTGATCTGCCCGGAGATGAGCGCCTCCGACAAGGGGTCCTCCACATAGCGCTGCAGGGCGCGGCGCAAGGGGCGCGCACCGTAGCTGCGGTCGGTGAGGGTCTTGTCGAGAATCCACTTCTTGGCTTCCTCTGTGACCGAGATGGTGATGGACTTCTGCACCAGGTTCGCGTTCAACTGCTGCACCATCAACTCGATAATCTGAATCAGGTCCGCGTCGTTGAGCGACTGGAACAGGAGAACCTCGTCGATACGGTTGAGGAACTCGGGGTTGAAGGTCTTCTTCACCTCGTTCTTTACCAGTTCCTCGACCTTTTCGCTGACGATGTCTTCGCGTTCGCTCTGGAAGCCGAGCCCCTGCTTCTTCATCAAGTGCCGCGCGCCAATGTTCGAGGTCATGATGACGATGGTGTTTTTGAAGTCGACCGTATTGCCAAGGCCGTCAGTCAACTGCCCATCCTCAAAGACCTGCAACAGAATGTTGAAAACATCCGGGTGCGCCTTTTCGATTTCGTCCAGCAGAACCACGGAGTAAGGCGAGCGCTTGACGCGTTCGGTCAACTGGCCGCCCTCCTCGTAACCCACGTACCCCGGAGGCGAACCGATCAGCTTGGAAACCGAGTGCTTCTCCATGAACTCCGACATATCGAAGCGGATCAGCGCCTTGTCCGAGCCGAACAGGAACTGGGCCAGCGTGCGGGCCATTTCCGTTTTGCCGACGCCCGTGGGCCCCAGGAACAGGAAACTGCCAATCGGCCGGTTGGGCGACTTCAAGCCTGCGCGTGAACGGCGAATGGCGCGCGCCAAAGCCGAGATGGCCTTGTCCTGCGAAATGATGCGCTTGTGCAGCTCTTCCTCAACGCGCAGCAGCTTCTGCGTCTCTTCTTCCTTGATGCTGGTGACGGGCACGCCGGTCCAGCGGCTCACCACGTCCTCAATGTCCTCGCGGCTGACGATGCCGGCCGCCGAGTCGTCCAGATGGTACTTGTCGCGCAGCGCACGCAGGGTTTCGCGCTCCTTGCGCTCCTCGTCGGAGTAGAAACGAGCCTTCTCGAACTCATGATTGGCGATGGCCGAGTCCATGCGGTGCACGATGAACTTGATGCGCTTCTGGACCTCTGTAATCTCCTCAGGCAGCGAGGTTTGGCGCAGCTTGACGCGCGCGCCCGCCTCGTCCAGCAGGTCGATGGCCTTGTCCGGCAGGAAGCGGTCGGGGATGTAGCGATTGGAGTGCGAAACCGCGAACTCGACGGCGTCGTCCGTATAGCTGACCGCGTGAAACTTCTCGTAGCGTTCCTTGATGCCCATGAGGATCTTGATCGCGTCAGCCTCGTTGGGCGGAGGAACCTTGACAGCCTGGAAGCGCCGCTCCAGCGAGCGGTCCTTCTCAATGGACTTGTGATATTCGCCCGGAGTAGTGGCGCCGATGCACTGGATTTCGCCGCGTGACAGCGCCGGCTTGAGAATGTTGGCCGCGTCCAGCGAGCCCTCAGCCGAGCCCGCGCCCACCAGCGTGTGCAGTTCGTCGATGAAGACAATGGAGTTCTGATTCTCCATCAGCTCCTTCATGATGGTTTTGAGCCGCTCCTCAAACTGGCCGCGGTACTTGGTGCCAGCCACAATCAGCGACAGGTCCAGCCCCAGAATGCGCTTGTCGGCAAGGAACGACGGAACTTCGCCGTCGGCGATGCGCTGTGCAAGGCCTTCCACAATGGCCGTCTTGCCCACGCCCGGCTCGCCGATCAGCACCGGATTGTTCTTGGTGCGGCGGCAGAGAATCTGAATCACGCGCTCAAGCTCGCTATCGCGGCCCACCAGCGGATCAAGCTGCCCGTCCGTGGCGGCCTGGGTCAGATCGCGGCTGAACTCGGCCAGCAGGCTGGACTCGCGCTGATGCGGCTGCACCTGAGGCTTTTCCTGCGTGACGCGGGCAAGCTCGTCGCGAATCAGCGCCAGCTTCAATCCGCGTTCCTGCAGAATCTCCGCGGCAAAACTCTTTTCCTCGCGCAACAACCCCAGCAGCAAATGTTCTGTCCCAATGTGCTTGTGCCCCAACCGCTCAGCCTCTTCCGCCGCATAGGCCAGCACCCGCTTGCACTCGTTGGAAAGCGGCAAATCCACGGAGGTGGAGACTTTTTCGCGAATGGTGGTGTGCGCTTCAACCTGTTTGCGGATCGACTCCACTGAGGCGTGCGAGCGCAGGAAGCGGTTGGCCAGCGCCTTGTCCTCGCGCAGCAGGCCCAGCAGCAGGTGTTCGGTTTCGATATAGGGCGAGCCAAACTGGCTGGCCTCATACCGCGCAAAAAAGATGACGCGCCGTGCCTTCTCCGTATAGCGTTCGAACATGATCTGCTCCCCCCCTTGATCAGGGACTGGTACGGGGTATCGGCGGAAGTGGCAGTCCGGTTCATCCCCCGGCTTCAACCCTGCCCACGCGCGTACCCTCCGTGTAACTATGCCGGCAGAGGCGCTGCCGGAAGACACTCATTCTACTTGATTCAGCCTGAAATCTACGTTAACCGATACCAGTCTGCTACTTACTTAAGACGGAGAAAACACCCCGAAGGGTGCAAATTCTGTCAGATGCCGCCGAGGGTTGGTCCCATTTGCGGAACGGTTTCCATCGCCGTCAGCCGCCCGCCCTCAAGCCGCAAGGCCCGCGTACATCGCGCGGCCAGCTCCAGATTGTGCGTAACCAGAATGGATGTAAGGCCGTGGCTCTGGTGCAGCCTCTTGAGCAGGTCAAAAACGCGTCCCGCCGTGATGCCATCCAGGTCGCCGGTAGGCTCGTCGGCCAACAGCAGCCGGGGATGGTTCACCAGCGCGCGGGCCAGCGCAATGCGCTGCTGCTCGCCGCCGGAGAGTTCGCCGGGCCGATGGATGCCGCGATCTTCCAAACCCACTTCCTTCAACCAGTTAGCCGCCACCGCCAGCGCTTCCTGCTTCTTCACGCCGCGGGCCAGCAGAGGCAGGGCCACGTTTTCCTGCGCCGTAAACTCCGGCAGAAGGTAATGAAACTGCCAAACGTAACCGATCTCCCGGTTGCGGAAAAACGAAGCCTCGCGCACAGAGAGTGCCGTCACGTTGGTCCCGACGCAGTAAACCGCTCCCGCCGAAGGAGCGTCCAACGCGCCCAGAATGTGCAGAAGGGTGCTTTTTCCAGCGCCGGACTGGCCCACAATGGCCACCATTTCACCGGCTTCCACCCGCAGGTTGAGCCCATCGAAAAGATTCAGGTCGCCGAGCGCGGTCTGGTAGGTCTTGCGCAGCCCCTCGACCTCGATCACCGGAGCTTCCCCGCCCTGCGCACGCAGTTCCGGCTTCCGCTCGGAGAGAGGGGCTTGAAGAGTCGCCGCTGAGGGGTTCTCAATCATTCAATTCCACCTAATTTTACAGTCGAGGGCTGATTCCACGCCGGGGAGTGGGACAGATGGCCGCAATAGAAGTACCGCATTGCGGCGTTTTCCCCGGCGGTGTCACGGATTTGCAACGGGAAAACGCCGGATTCAGGCACCCGATGCGGAAACCGCTCAGTATTTGATCTTGTTCGCCGAAGCAATCCACGCCGCAAAACTGGCCCAGGCTTCGTCGCCCAGCAGTTGCGTGGAGGGGAGCTTGCGCTCGGCCTTTTCCTTGCGGAATTCGCCGTAGAGAAAGGCATCGTCGAATCCGGCACGGGCCGCGTCTGCTGCGCTGGCGCCGTAGTAGATGGCGTCAAGCCGCGCCCAGTAGGCCGCCGCCAGGCACATGGGGCAGGGCTCGCAACTGGTGTAAAGCTGGCAACCGGTCAGCGCGAACGTGTCCAAGGCTTTGGCTGCCGCACGGATGGCGTTGACCTCACCGTGCGCCGTGGGGTCGTGGGAGGAGGTCACCGTGTTCACGCCCTCGCCCACAATCCGGCCGTCGCGAACAATGACCGCCGCAAACGGCCCGCCCTTTCCACTGGCCACATTTTCCGTGGCCAGATAGATGGCGCGACGCAGAAACTCCGGATTGGCTTTGGATGGCATTGGGACTCGGTTCAACCCTTCCTCAAAAATGCGCGTAAATCTCAGTATGGCACAGACTTTGCCGGCATGGCATGGAGTGGTGTTTTCTTCTTGAGATACGCCGCTCCAGAAGCAGATTGGAGCCGGGTTTGCCCCATTGGGAAGGGGCCGCGGAAGTAGAATTTTCCCATGGCCGGCAAAGCCCGTTCTCTCGCAGTTCTGAATCGGCGCATCGTGGAATGCGATCGCTGTCCGCGTCTGCGCGCGCACTGCGCGGAAATGGCACGGGTCCGCCGCCGCGCCTATGCCGATTGCGAATACTGGGGCAAGCCGGTGCCTTCGTTCGGAGACGAGGAAGCGCCGGTGCTGGTGCTGGGACTGGCTCCGGGAGCGCACGGCTCCAACCGTACCGGGCGGATGTTTACCGGCGACGGATCGGGCGGCTTTCTGTTTCCCGTGCTCTATGAAGCCGGATTTGCCTCGCAGCCCAACGCCGTTTCGCGCGAGGACGGCATGAAACTCCACGGTCTGTGGATCAGCGCCGTGGTGCGCTGCGCTCCGCCCGCCAACAAGCCCACGCCGGAGGAACTGCGCAACTGCGCGCCCTGGCTCGATGAGGAGTTGCACCTGCTGAAAAATCTGCGCGTCGCCGTCTGCCTGGGCCGCATCGCTTTCGACAGATTTCTGATGCACGCGGCAGCCGCTGGCAAATTCGACCTGCGGCCGCGCGCGCAATTCGCCTTTGCGCACGGCGCCGAGTACACTCTGCCCAATGGATTGATTGTTATCGCCAGCTATCATCCCTCGCTGCAAAACACCAACACCGGCAAGCTGACTCGGCCCATGTTTCTGGACGTTTTCAAACGGGCGCGAACGCTGGCCAATTTGCGCTGACAAAATAATTGGCCTGACTCTGCCACAAATTTTTGAAGATAGAAAAAAGGAGAAAAGATGGACCTGTCAAAAGAGATTTTGAAGGACGTGTCTCTTGATGAAATCGTTCCGAAAAAGACCACCCCGCGCAACCCTGTGGATCACTGGACCCCGGCCGTTCTGCTGGAGCGTGCGGAGTATCTGAGCAAGATGGCGAAGCACGGAAACGGCTCGGCCAGTGAAACTCTGAGCGAGTATCCGCAGCACTTCGCAATGCTCTCGTACCGGAACCGGGACGGCGAGGCAGAAATCCATGAAGGATTCGCCGACATGTTTTACGTCCTGGCCGGGGCCACCACATTGGTAACCGGCGGCAAGGTCAACGGAGCAAAAATAACAGCTCCGGGAGAAACGCGCGGCAACTCGATCGAAGGCGGCACGCGCCAAGTGCTGAAGGCCGGCGACATTGCGCACGTCCCCGCCGGCATACCGCATCAGATGCTGGTTTCCAGCGAAACGACGTTCACCTGCCTCGTTCTGAAGATCCAGGAAACCGCCTAAAGCGAAACCAGAGTTGATGTATCCCGAAACCGCAGCGTTCAAGTCGACGCGACCCCCAGGTTCAGGGTCCCCGCGAACGGGTCTTTGTTCGTGGGGTGGAGGCAGCGGCGACCCTGCACGATGCTCAACAGGATATAGTTACCCTGGTTTCGCTCGAATGGTTCAGGTTAGCTGGCACCACGGTTTTTTCCCAATGCCGCGGCAGCTTGATGAGCAATGCGTCCAAACCCCTTGGCCGCTGCCTCTTGTCTCAACGATTCCAGTTGAGCACGCGCCGCGGAACGGGCGCTATTCTGAAAATCCATCTGAGCGATTGCCAATCGAGATTCAAACACATAGTTCACAAATCCTCTCTGTTTGGCTTCGGAGAGGACTTGCCCAAGAGCATTGACAGCATTCCTGTTTCCCGTTGCGCCTCCCAACTTTGCATGCAGGAGTGCGGAATCCATTTCAACCACCAGTTTGGCTTCGTAGCGGTCGCACTGTCGCAGAGAGAACTCTGCAGTTTTCATTGCCGCCTGGGCTTCGCTCGTCTTCCCTTGCGCCAGCAGAGTGCGGGCTAGAATAGCATTCGCAATCGCCTCGTTGTCCGCTTCTTTCTCGCGTGTAAACTCGATGACGGCGTCTCGTGCTACACTTGCCGCTTGCGCCGAGTTGCCTTCGTCCATGAGCAACTCAGCCATGGATATTTCGGCACGGGCCATGCTGGATCGGTCGCCGATCGCCCTGAAACCTTGTAGTGCCTGTACCCCGTATTTTTGTGCATTCGTGAAATCGCCTTCCGCGCGGAAGACTTCGGCCATGCCGCCCCTCGCCTTGTTGGCTTTGCTTTGATCTCCAAGGCGCGTGCAGATTTCCAAAGCCTGCTCGAAAGACTTCTTTGCCTGGTCGAGTTCGCCCGTCGCAAGCAACAGTATCCCAAGGTTAGTTTTTACAAGTGCTACACCATCTTCATGTCCAATTTTCCGATAGGTTTCGAGGGACTGCTCGAAGCTGCGGCGGGACGAGTTGAACTTCCCGAGCATCATCAGAGCCTCGCCCAGATTATTCAGACCTCCGGCAACCGAGAGTTGTCCACCGAGTTCCCTATGCATATTTAAAGACGCCTCAAACTTGGCCTTTGCGCCTGTAGCATCTCCCTTATCGAGCAATGTAATTCCGATCGCGCCGATCTCCAGAGCAACCCCGCGTTTATCTTGGAACTGCGCAAATATCTTCATCGATTCCTCTGCGGCAGCAATCGCGTCATCTGGTTGCCCGAGGTTTTCAAGCGCCCATACCCCATCGGCAAGCGCTTGGGCCAGCAGTAAAGATGCACCAAGAGCGCGAGCTTTTTTGGCGGCCCTGGTTGCTGCGCTCAGATCACGCCTGTAATCGCCCAGCGACTCCGCAGCATAGTCTTCCGCCAAATCCAAGCGTGGATCTTCCCCGAGAGGTGCCGGAAGCTTGCGCAAAGCATCCAAGGTGGCCAGCGCTTCGATGCCATGTCCGCCGCCAACCTGGGCGTGCGCCAGAGCAAGTCCATAATCGAGACTGTCCGGGAAGACCTCGAAAAGCGCCCTATAAACATCGATTGCCTTGTCCCAGTTCTTTGACAATTCATCGTAACGTCCTTCCACTAGCAAATGCTCCGGCCGCGGCAGCGTCGTTGATAGGTCGAGGGCTGTCTTTGCCTCAGCCTGAGCTCGCCCGTCATAGCCAAGTTCATCCCAAACGGTCGCCAGAGCAGCGTGAGAGAGCGAGTAGTTGGGCTCTATGGCAATGCTTTTTCGGAGCATTTCACTGGCTGAGACCGCATCGAAGACGCGCAAAGCATCCAGTGCCTGGGAGTAAAAGCGGGCAGCGTCGTGGTTCTGAGGAAGAGCAATCGCGACCTGTTTGATTCCTTCACGGGTAAGTCCCTCGATACCCAATTTGTCGCGCAATTGCCCGCCAACTTGCGAAACCACACTAAACAGATCCGCTTCAGTACCGGTATCTGATATGCTCGCAACAGTTTCACCGGAGCGCGTATTCAATAGCTGTAGATCAAGACGAATCCGTCGGTTGGAGTCGCTCCCCACCAGACCATAAGTACCGACGAGCACATAGTCCGTGTTTAGAATCCTGCCAATTTTGCTGAGACTCTCCCTGTTTAAGACATCGATAGGGGTGAGTGACAACTCTCTTTCTGCCCTTGCAATATTGTCCGATGACGGGACCCGCAACTGATCTCCAGAGGAAAGATCGGTCGTCAGCCAGTCGGAGAGGGCCGTAGCCAGCCATGCCTCATCGCCACGGCCTGAAAGGTTGCGAAACTCGAGCACCGCTACTGAGCGGCGCGGCATTTTCACACGCGGTGTGTTCTCAGACGCCGACCGTAGGTGCATGTACAAGAAAAAGGCCAGCAAAGAGAAAACAGCAACCGCTACTACTCCGGCGGTCCAAACAGTGGCAGAGAGCGTCCACCGCTTCCGTGCCGGCTCGGCTTCAATTGGAGCAGTTAAAGGCAAACCCGAATGCGGTACTGAATCTAGCGCGAACGTTCGGGGAACAGCCCCATCTCCCGGGAGGGAGATAGCAACCGATTCGGGACGGCTGGCGGATACTGGGGCAATGAACCGATAGCCTTTGCGCTGGAGAGTCTCTATGAATCGAGGGTTTTCAGCTACGTCTCCCAGCGCATGGCGAAGCTTATTCATCGCCTTGTTCAGGTTGTGATCGAAATCGACAGTCGTATCGGCTAGCCACAATTCATGGCGAAGCAGATCCCGGCTCACTAGTTCGCCGGCATGATCCAGCAAAATCAGCAGAATCTCAAATGGTTGATGCTGAAGATGGACGAGCACGCCATCTTTGCGCAACTCGGAAGTGCGTTGATCAACCTCAAAGATGCCGAAGCGCACCACCGGTGGTAACCGTGTAATCGTTTCCATGCGATCAATGAATCAATCTCCGATTCCGGAGATTGCCCCTCCGCAAGAAGCATTACAAAATAGGACTCGTTCGCTTGTGGAACTCAGCATACCACTCCAGTGATGCGATTCGCCCGTATGCTTCTTCGGAGTCTCGCGCAAATTTTCCCACGAAAAACAATTCCAGATAAAAATATCCCAGACGACATTGTGAGTCAAGTCCTTTCTCACCTATAGGTTTCAAGGGGACATTCATACGACAACCTGGGCCATTGACAGCCCTTCGACGCGCGAGAGATTGTCAGCGTGCAATTGCAATCCGAGTCGATTACACGATCATCAATTTTCAATCAATCCCCCCTAAAGGGGGTTCATGGAGGATCAGAGAAAATGAACAGGAATGAAGCGTGGCACAGTGCTGGGTGTCTTCACCGCTTGTCCAAGACAGCATTTTTCGCGGTTGTGTTCTTGCTGCTGGGATGTTTTTCTGTGTCAGTGTTCGGTCAGCAGTTTGAAGGAGCTATTACCGGCTCAGTGAAGGACTCGACCGGCGCTGTCGTCAAACAGGCTTCCGTGAAGGCAATCAACGTAAAGACGTCAGTCGCATATTCTGCGACGACGAATGACACGGGCGACTACGCTATTCTGCTGCTGCCGATTGGCCAGTATAAGCTACAGGTTCAGGCACCCGGGTTCAGCACAGTGGAAATAGCTGTCGACGTGCATGGTGGAGATCGTCTCCAGATCAATCCTGTGCTCGCCGTCGGTAAGGCGACAGAAACCGTGACCGTGGCGGCCAACGGCGTTCAACTGGAATCGACGAACGCAGACAGTGCATCGACGATCGACACAATAGCACTGCATAACATGCCCATCTTTTCCCAGAATCCAATGAGCTTGGTTTTATTTGCTCCAGGTGCGGTAATCAACACAAATAACGCAGATGCCACAGCGCTACGTCCATTCGATAATGGTGGCATGGACTCCTTCAGCTTTAATGGTAGCGTAAACTTCACAAGCGATACAACCTTAGACGGATTAACGGATACAGGAAGCGAACAGGCATCTTCCTCACAGGTAGCGAACGTAAATATCGTACCTTCTCCTGAAATGCTTGAAGAAACTCGCATTCAAACATCCGTATACGACGCCCAATATGGCAGATCGGGCGGCGGCTTCGTGTCGATGAACTTGAAGAACGGAGGCAATCAATTCCACGGTGTAGTGCGAGATTACTTCCGGAATTCATTTTTAAACGCGAACGATTATGCCGACAATCATCAAGGCTCGGGAAAAGCGCTCCTGCATTGGAGTCAGCCCGGCCTTGTAGTAACGGGGCCGATCCGTAAAGACAAAATATTCTTTATGTTTGGCTGGGAAGACGTAAGAAGTTCCACGCCGAACCCGACCTATATGACAGTCCCGACGCTGCTAGAGCGGACTGGCGACTTTTCTCAAAGCCACAGTGGCAATACCGCGCAATTGATCTATGATCCCTTAACAACAGTCGCGTCATCTAGCGGTACATATTCACGTACTGCTTTTGCAAACAGCCTAATTCCTTCAGGACGGATTAACTCGGTTGGCAAAGCCATTGTGGCTCTAGTTCCGGAGCCAAACGTAAGTAGCGCGACCATGGCCTCAAACAACTACTTCTCCGGCCCAAATCCGGATCAGGACAAATACGACGAATACGTTTATCGCGTCGATCAAAATATAGGCGCTAACCATCATATTGGTTATACGTTTATCCGCAGTAATCGGCATGAGGTGCGTGGTTCCTATGGTTGGCCAAGGTCGATTACGCCGGACTATGACCACTACCGTCGAAACTATGGTGCGCACGTCAATTGGAATTGGAATATTACTCCTAATTTGATTTCGACGTTTGGTGTTGGCTGGAACCAGCATGCCTTCGCGCTTCAACGGATGGTGGATTCCTTCGATCTGTCGACTGTTGGTTGGGGATCGGCCTTTAACGGCTCAGTTGCTGCAACGCTTTTCCCATACATAAGTTTGTCGGGTAATTACTCAAATTTTGGTAACGATGGAGAAGGTACGGGAGAATACAACACAAACAATACTTATGATTTGAGAGAAACGCTCTTTTTAACGCACGGTCACCATGCCTTCAGTTTTGGCGGCGAGATTCGCCCTATGCGCGATGTGTACAACTGGCAAAAGGGATACTCGACGTTCTATTTTTCCCAAATTTACTCCGAAGCCGACCCCACTCAAAGCGATTCGGTATCTGGTAACAATTTTGCAGATATATTGATGGGCTATCCAGCGAGCGGATCAGTTTCATCGAATCCGGAAAAGGGTTTCAAAAACACTTATTTGGCTGCATTTGTGCAAGACAATTGGCGCGTATCGAGCCGCTTGAACATTACTATGGGACTCCGGTGGGATACCGAAAGCCCTATAACAGATTCTGTTCAGAATGTTGGGTTTAACGAAGACGCATACTACTATTTTGCGAACACAAGATGGCAAGGAACTGTGCTCTTTGACAATAACTCAGGGCGTCAGAAGGCATATAACTGGGATCTAAATAACTTTGGCCCGCGTGTCGGTTTCGCTTATACCTTGAATAATTCTCTTGTGTTTCGCGGCGGTACAGGAATTCTGTATGCACCAACTTTCGATAAACCAAGTAGCAACGGTTTTTCTGCATCTACCTCCATGGTTGCGTCAAACGATAGCGGCTTGACACCGAACACGGCTACGACACTGTCAAACCCGTATTCAGATAGCTTTAATACAGCGGCCGGCTCAGCCACCAATCTAAATGGTCAAGGCGGCTGGTGGTACTGGGATAAAAACCAGCATCAGATACCGCGCCTCATTCAGGCTTCGCTCGGATTTGAGTGGCAAGTTCCGCATGTGCAGCACGCAGTTTTAGATGTACATTATGCGGGACAATGGACAGATTTTCTGCCCAATGAAAGAAGCCAAAACTATTCGACTGTTGCGCAAATGAACGAATACGGTTCCACGCTTGCATCACAGGTAACAAATCCGCTTTATGGATATGTCCCTGGCACTAGCTTGAATACGGCAAATATCAGCTTGCAACAGTCATTGTATAAGTATCCCCAATACACGCAAGTGTATAAGTATTTCACCAATGGCACAAGTCACTACCATGGTTTACAGGCGCACTTTGATAAGCGTATGTCTAATGGCCTTTACGTCATGGCCAGTTACACTTGGTCAAAACTCATCAATACTGAGTTCCTAAACAGCCAGGATACCGAACTTACGAATTTCCAAAATGTGTATAACGCGCCGCAGAAATTGATGGTTGCGACTGGCTATAAATTGCCATTTTTTGAGCACAGTTCCAATAGCATTCTGAGAACCGCAATTAGTGGTTGGGCAACTGATATTACAGTCAGTGCACAGTCTGGATACATGTATGGCGCTCCGTCGGGTGTTCAGTCAACAGGAATTGATCCTCACATTGCGCATCCGACCTCAAGCCATTTCTTCAATACCTGCACGGTTACGACGAGCGGCACGTATCAGAACTGCTCGTACGAATCGACGCCAGCTTGGTACATCACGCCGGCGTACACCATTAACCATCTGAATCCCTATTTCGGAGGCTTCCGAATTTCGGATCCTCCGAACCTCGACCTCGCTATCGGAAAGGAATTCAAAATTTCCCACGGCATGGGATTCAACTTGCGAGGTGAGTCCTTTAACTTGATGAACTCAGAAAAGTTCTATGCGCCTGATACGAGCGCAACCAGTTCGACATTCGGTGCGCGCACTTCCTACTCGCAATACAATTTGCCCAGGAATATTCAAGTGACTGCGAGGATTAGTTTCTAATTCAACCGAGACCGTTCCGTCGTGCTCGTCTTTTGCAAAATGGGCACAACGGAACGGCCCATTTTTATGTTGGCAAGCTATAAAACGTGCAGGAGAAAGACATGAACTCCAGGTTGAAAAAGCTGTCTTTGTTGCTTACATTGGCGTCACTGACTGCGTTTACAAGCATCGCGCAGGACTCGACGGACAAACTACTGGTTCAATTCGAGAATCCGCCACAAAGTGCTCACCCGCGCGTCTGGTGGCACTGGATGGACGGGAACATTACCAAAGAAGGAATTACGCTCGACCTGGATTGGATGCACCGGGTTGGAATTGCTGGATACCAGAACTTCGATGCCGCACTTCAGACGCCGCAGGTTGTCAAAAACCGGCTTTCCTACATGACGCCTGAATGGAAAGACGCATTCAAATATGCGGTTTCATTCGGTGCCGACCTGGGGATGGAAGAGGCGATTGCTGGTTCGCCGGGATGGAGCGAGTCGGGTGGCCCATGGGTTCCACCTGCCGAGGGCATGAAGAAATACGTGTGGAGCGAAACCGCAGTTGAAGGCGGCAAACCATTCAAGGCAATGTTGGCAGAACCACCGCAAAATACAGGCGCTTTCCAGAATATCAGTATACGGGATATCGATCTCGGAACGCCCAAAATTCATCCCGTGCCGCAGTTTTACGCCGACTCGGTGGTTGTTGCCTTCCGGCAACCACCCGCAGACCTTCCGATTGAATCGCTGGCACCGAAAGTTACTTGGAGTGGTGGAGCGTTGGACGCTGCACTTTTGACGGACGGTGATTTAACAAAAACCACTGGAGTAGCGATTCCAGACGTAGGGCAGAAAGCTTGGATTCAGTATGCGTTTTCAAAACCAGTTACGATCCGCAGCGTCACGTTTGTTATGCATCATTTGGACGGCAGGCTCGCAGCTATCTACGGCATCGCAGAGCCTAAGAGTGCTCTGGAATCGAGCGATGACGGTAAATCATGGCGCGAGGTTACGGAGCTTTTAAGCGACTCGGCACCTGAAACGACGATTTCGTTTTCGCCGGTTCGCGCGACATACTTCCGCGTAGCTTTTTTAAGGTCGCAAGCGCCGCCGATTCCAAGTTGGGCCAAGGGCCTCGACGCGGACGCGTTGAAGAAGAAGTTCGGTCCTCCACCATCGCAGTATGAAGTAGCCGAGCTAGTGCTGCATCCCGGCGCACGAGTCAATCACTTTGAAGAAAAGGCAGCTTTTGTCCCGGTTGAGGACCTTTATGGCTTGGGAACGCCAAACGCCGAAAAAGACGATGTAATTGCAAAGGCGAACATAATCGACCTTACTTCAAAGATGCAGCCTGATGGCACGCTCAACTGGACGCCGCCAGCGGGCAAATGGATTGTGCTGCGTTTTGGCTATTCGCTGCTGGGAATCACCAACCACCCAGCTACCGCCGAAGCAACCGGGTTGGAAGTTGATAAGATGGACCGCGGCTTTGTGAAGCAGTACATGGAAACCTATCTCAATAGTTACAAGGAGACAGTCGGTCCAGATTTGATCGGAAAGCATGGGCTCACTTATGTGATCAACGATAGCTGGGAGGCGGGATCGCAGAATTGGACGGATAACATGATCGCTCAGTTCAAGAAGCTGCGAGGCTATGATCCCACTCCTTGGATGCCGGTTCTTACAGGGCGCATCGTGGAAAGTTCGGTGGCGAGTGATCGCTTCCTGTGGGACTTCCGTAAAACCATCGCCGACTTGATCGCGGCTGAACACTACGGCCAGATCGAAGACACTCTGCACGATTACGGTATGAAGCACTACAGCGAATCTCACGAAGCCGGACGTGCTTTTGTGGCGGACGGCATGGAAGTAAAGAAGTATAGCGAAGTGCCCATGAGTGCCATGTGGACTCAGCTGCCCGGCGTCAATAAGGACATGTATGGCTATAACGCAGATGATCGCGAATCGGCCTCAGTGGCGCACATCTACGGACAGAACATTGCCGCAGCAGAGTCAATGACCAGTTGCGATTCAGCCGCAGCTTGGGCGTGGTCACCTGCAACGCTCAAACCCACCGCCGACGCTGAGTTACTGAACGGCATCAACCGCTTCGTCATTCATGAGTCGGCCCATCAACCGTTGATCGGAAAAGCTCCCGGTATGACTCTTGGGCCTTGCGGTCAATGGTTCAATCGCAATGAGACTTGGGCCGAGCAGGCTAAGCCTTGGGTCAATTACCTCTCGCGCACAAGCTTCTTGCTGCAGCAAGGTCATTTCGGTGCAGACCTTCTTTATTTCTACGGAGAAGATTCAAATATTACTGCGATCTTCGCCAGTAAGGCTCCAGATGTCCCAGCAGGATATGGATTCGATTACGTCAATGCCGACGCTCTGATTCACGAACTGTCGGTGTCGGGAAACAACATTGTGACGCCAAGCGGAATGAATTATCGCTTACTGGCATTCGATCCGTATAGCCGCCACATGTCGTTGCCTGTGCTACGGGCAATTCACGAGTTGGTCGAAAACGGCGCTATCGTAGCTGGAGCCAAACCGACCGACGATCCAAGTCTTGCCGATGATCAGTCGGAGTTCGCAAAGTTGAACAACGATCTCTTTGGCGACGGCTCAGGAATTCACCGCTTAGGAAAGGGAACAGTATATGCCGGTAGTGATCTACGTGCGGTCTTTGCTGCTCTTCACTTAGTGCCCGATTTCGAGTATACAAAGCCTGAAGCCGACACTCATCTTGAGTTTGTTCACCGCAAACTGGCCAATGGCGATCTCTATTTTGTCGACAATCGCAGCGACCGGACCGAGCATCTGCAGGTTACCTTCCGCATTACTGGCCGCGAGGCGGAACTATGGCACCCGGATACGGGCCAGACCGAATCTGCGTCGTTTACCGCGACCGCTGGCCAGACTGCGGTTCCGCTTACGCTGGAACCGTGGGGCAGCGTCTTTGTCGTTTTCCGCGAATCAACACAGGAAACCTCACGAACAGTACCAGCAAAAAGCGAAACAGTGCTTGAAGCGATCAATGGACCATGGACGATCAACTTTCAGGCTGGCCGTGGTGCTCCTGCTTCAATCACCGAGGATAAGCTGACGCCGTGGACCAACAGTGCCGATTCTGGCGTGAAATACTTTTCCGGCACCGGCACTTACGCCAAGACGATCAAGGCGCCAGCGGAGTGGTTTGCAGCCGGTGCTCATATCTGGATTGACTTAGGCGACGTGCATAACTTGGCTGAAGTTTCGATCAATGGCCAGTCGCTAGGGCAGGTATGGCACGCTCCGTTTCGCCTGGATGCAACAGCAGCTCTTCATCCTGGCGAAAACGAAGTCTCAATTCGCGTAATTAATTCATGGGTCAATCGGCTTATAGGAGACGAGCAGCCTAACGCTGTCAAGGTTACCTTTGCAGACGAAAAACCGTACAATGCAAACTCGCCTTTGCAGGTTTCTGGCTTGCTAGGACCAGTAACCTTTGTGGAGGAAAAATGAAACAGGATATAAAGTGACGGTTGCGCTCACTTCTTCTGGCACCTGCTTCACGGCAGGTGCCTTTTTATGGCTTCTGACGGTCGATTGTATAGCGGAAAAATAGTCTTGTGAGGAGTAGTATCCAGCATTTTTCGTTCGTAAGCTCATACCGTCTCCTTTTCCCATCACGCATCACGGTTCGATTTGCCAAGATTCATTCGGCCACATCTCCATGCAATGAATCCACGACTACGCCGAGATTACCTTCATGAAAGCTCCTTTTGATCCCAGCTAATTAGCGTATTTTCGTTCTTGACATATAGTTCTGATGCATACTATATCATGAGAGGAAAAATAGCATGGCACCTCAGACGAAGGCCACATCCCGCACGAAGCGCCGAGTCGTCGCTCCCGCAGAGAAGCGGACGCAGGTTCGGCTCACGGTCGATTCCAAGTTCACAAAGACACACTTCAACCAGCTTTTTGCTGTGCTGAAAATCCGCAACAAAAACGCCTTGGCCGAACATATCATCATGAATTTCAAAACCAAGGCGGCACAGACGCAGATTCTGGCGTTCTATAACGGTCCATGGCTGGACATTCCGTTTCAAAGTATCGACACGTCGTTCGTCTTCCCTCTGACCCATGAGATTGTTGATGAGCTGGAGAGAATCGGCGGGGAGATTCTTGGTGGTGTTAACAAGTCGAAGACATTTCGCGTGATGGTAGCCTACTTCGCGGCAATCCATAAGCTCAAGACTCCAGTTCACTCGACATTCGCGTAGTCTCATCAGAACATCTTGCTATACACGCAGTCGCCGGTCGAAAGCAGGCTTCCTGCGGCCAACCAGCTAGAGAAAAGCCTATTGGTGATGTAATCGGAGCACAAATAGAAGCCAGTATATGTAAACTGTTGATTCTTTTGGAGCGGGAGACCGGGATCGAACCGGCGACATTCAGCTTGGGAAGCTGACGTTCTACCACTGAACTACTCCCGCTACCTATTCACAATCAACAACTTGCAGAGTTTCGATAGACTTGCTAACGTCACATAACACCCTTGCCGCTAAATCACTTCATCAACTCCGCCACCGGAAAGAGCAAGATGAAAGTCACAAGGCAGAGGTATCAAACAGGGAGAATTCGTAAAGTTCCCCGTTCCCACGGTTTCGCATGGGAGTTTAGGTACTATTCTACCGACGCGGACGGCAAACGTAAACTCAGGGTCCAGACGTTCAATCCTGCGGAGTCCCCAACCGTCTCTCTTGTCTTACTCGGGGAAACATTCTGGCCACCATTACACAACATCTGCAAAAGAGAATGCTTTCCGGGCGCCATTAGTAATCTTCTCTGGATTCCACCTCAGGCAGTATGTCGTTGTCGCGCGCAACCCACACGTAGAGCGTGGGCAGCAGGAAGATGCCAATAATCAGGTTGGCCAACAGGCCACCAACGATGACGATGGCGAAGGGCCGCTGCGAATCGGAGCCGATGGCATGCGAGAGCGCGGCGGGCAGCAGGCCGAGCGTGGCCACCAGCATCGTCATCATGATGGGCCGCAGGCGCAGTACCGCGCCCTCGACGGCAGCTTCGACAATGTGCTCATGGCTCGATTTTTCCGTGGGCTTGCGGCGCACACGCAACTGGTTGATGAACTCGATCATGATGACGCCGATCTCCACCGAAACGCCGAAGAGCGCCAGGAAGCCAACGGCGGACGAGACCGAGAAGTTTGTGCTTGTAAGGAACAAGGCAAGCGGACCACCGACAGAGGCCATGACTACACTGACCAGGATGAGCAAAGCCCATTTGTACGAGTGGAACATGGTGTAGAGGATGAGGAAGATGGCCAGCACGGTAATCGGAACGACAATCATCATGCGCCGGTTGGCGCGTTGCTGACTGGCATATTCGCCAGCCCATTCCAGATGGTATCCAGCCGGCAGCGCCACAGTCTTGTTGACCTTGCGAATGGCCTCCTCGACCGTCGAGCCAAGATCGCGTCCGCGTACGGAATACTTGATGGCGATGTATCTCTGGCCACCCTCGCGATTGATCTGTTCGGCGCCGTCGTCGGTGGAGACTTTGGTCAGTTGCGCAAGGGAGACGCGCTCGCCCGAGGGCGCGAGCAGGCGCACGCTCTCGATGGCTTCGCGCGTGTCACGATACGGCTGCTGATAGCGCAGGGTTACGTCGAAGCGGGCTTCACCCCGCTGTACCTGAGTGAGCGCGTTGGCGCCAACCGCGGTCTGCATGGCGTCTTGAATGTCGGCGACGTTGATCCCCCAGCGGGCAGCAGCGGCGCGATCCACGGCGTAATTGAGGTTGGGTTGGCCGATGATGCGGAAGATACCTAAATCTTCGATGCCTTGGATACCAGCCATTTGCGCCTTAATCTCGTCGGCCTTCTTTTCCAGGGTGCGCAAGTCGTCACCGTAGAGCTTGACTGCCAACTCGCCCTTGACGCCGCTGACAGCCTCTTCCATGTTGTCGGAGATGGGCTGGGAGTAGTTCCAGATGACACCGGGAAACTTCGACAGTTCCTTGTCGATGGCGGCGATCAGCGCTTCCTTGTCCTGATGGAAGACGGGCCGCCATTGCTCTTTGGGCTTGAGATCGACGAAGTACTCGGTGTTGAAAAAGCCTGCGGTATCGGTGCCGTCGTCGGGGCGGCCGGTCTGGCTGACGACTCGGGTGACCTCGGGAAACGATGCCATAACCACACGCGCCTGGTTGGTAAAGCTGATCGAGGAAGTGGGCCCCTCGCTGGGCGGCAGCGTGCCCCGTACCCAGATGGCGCCCTCGTCGAGATGGGGCAGAAACTCCGAACCAATGGGACCGCCGAAGGAGAGATAGAGGGCGCCGGCAAAAAGCGCGGCGGAGATTCCAACGGTCCATTTGCGATGGAGAATGGCCGCGCGCACCGCTGTGCGATAGTGCGCGGTGAGCCACTCCATGAGGGGGTTTCTCCACTCTTTTGCGCCCGAGTGAAAGGTGAAGCTGCTCATCACCGGAGCGACAAGCATGGCGAAGACAAGCGCACCAAGCAGCGCGAAGCAGACGGTCCAGGCCATCGGCTTGAACAGACGACCCTCGACAGCCTGCAGGGTGAAGATGGGCAGATAGGAGGTGATGATGATGCCGCGTGCGAAGAAGACCGGCCGCTGTACCTCATGGGCAGCAGCACGGATTTTTTCCGAAGGCATCCGCATGTCGTCCTTGTTGTTGAGACGCCGGACGATGTTTTCGATCATCACCACCGAGCCATCGACCAACATGCCGAAGTCCAGCGCTCCAAGCGAAAGCAGATTGGCGGGAATGTGGTTTAGGTCAAGACAGATGGCCGCGAACATCAGCGAGAAAGGAATCGTAAGCGCAACGATGAAGGCGCCGCGCATATTGCCGAGAAAGAGGAAGAGGACAATGGAGACCAGAAGCATCCCCGCGGTCAGATTGTTCTCCACGGTCTTCACCGTGAATTTAACCAGGTCCGAGCGATCGAGAAAGGGAACGACCTTCACGCCCTTGGGCAGGATGCCGGGGTGGTCCTTGTCTCCGTTGAGCTTATCGACTTCCTTGTGAATGCCGTCGAGAACGGGATCGGAGTCTTCGCCTTTTTGCAGCAGGACAATGCCCTCGACGGTGTCGGGATTGTCGACGATCTTGCCATCGGCGCGGTGAATGGCCTTGCCGATCTGGCCGAGGCGAATCTTCGGCCCCTGGCTGACGGTGGCAATATCCTTGATCTTGATGGCCGCGCCATTCGCAGACTTGACGACGGTGTTCTCGATGTCTTGCACGCTGCTGAAGAGACCCATCGACTGCACATTGATCTGCTGCGCGCCCTGTTCGATGAAGCTGCCCCCGCCGTTGGTATTGTTGGCGGAGATTTGCTGCTCGACCTGGCCGATGCTCAATCCGTAAGAGACCAGTTTCTCC
>Ga0255352_1000405_pt1 | contig 24233 bp, 20 predicted proteins | sample HBST0metaG_FD_189939 | JGI IMG/M metagenome (GOLD analysis project Ga0255352, IMG submission 189939) | Peat soil microbial communities from Stordalen Mire, Sweden - H.B.S.T0 | ecosystem: Environmental > Terrestrial > Soil > Wetlands > Peat | place: Sweden: Norrbotten County, Stordalen Mire...
GCCCTCCACCATGCGGCGGCGAATGTCGCCCTCGCCGCTTTGGCCGGAACTCATGGAGCCGTTAGCCAGCACCACTCCGGCCTGCCCCGTAGGCTTCAGGTGCCAGAGGATGTGCTGGAGCCACGCATAGTTGGCATTGCCCGCTGGCGGCGTCCCGAAAGCCCAGCGTTTATCGCCTTCTAGCTTGGCGCTCCACCAGTCCGAAATGTTGAAAGGCGGATTGGCCAGCACATAATCTGCCTTGAGGTCCGGGTGCTGGTCCCGCGTAAAGGTGTCGGCAGGCTCCTTGCCCAGGTTGAACCCGTAGCCGCGAATGGCGAGGTTCATGGCCACCAGTCGCCAAGTCGTAGGGTTCGACTCCTGCCCGTAGATGGAGACGTTGTCGGCCTGCCCGCCGTGCGCCTCGATGAACCTCTCCGACTGCACGAACATGCCGCCTGAGCCGCAGCAGGGATCGTAGATACGCCCCTTATGCGGCGAAAGCATGGCCACCAGTACCCGCACCACAGACCCCGGCGTGTAGAACTGCCCGCCCTTCTTGCCCTCGGCGGTGGCGAACTGGCCCAGAAAATACTCGTAGACCTCGCCCAGCACGTCCTTGGCCTTGTCGTCGGAGCTGAAGCCGATCTTGGAGATCAGATCGACCAACTGCCCCAGCCGGGACGGCTCAATCTGCGTCCGCGCAAACCGCTTGTCCAGGATGTTCTTGAGCGATGGGTTCACGTCCTCGATGGCCACCAGGGCATCGTCCAGCAAGCGCCCAATCGTGGGCTGCTTGGCCTGATTGCGCAGCGTCTCCCACCGCGCCTCCTGCGGCACCCAGAAGACGTTGGCCGAAGAGTAGTAGTCCCGGTCCTCCAGCGCCTTGGCCTGCTCTGCCGGGTCGTCGGTAAAGAACAGCTCCGAAGCCGGGTCCGCCAGCAGTTTGGCAACCTCCAGCCGCCGCTCGTCAAAAGAATCGGAGACGTACTTGAGGAAGATCAGCCCCAGTACCAGATGCTTGTATTCCGCCGCGTCCATCTGAGCCCGCAGCTTGTCCGCCGCCTCCCAGAGTGTTTTGTTCATTTCCTGACTGGTCATTTGCTCGGTTTGCCCGCTCGCTCTCTGTGTTTGCCTGCTTGTATGTTGGATTAACTCTAGCGCCCTGCCCGGCAGAACACCAGCAAGGATACTCCCCGCGTGCCTATGCGCCGTCGATGCCTCAGTTCTTCTGGGTAAATAAGCCCACCACATCCTTCATAGTTGGCTTATCCTCCGGCTCCGAATCTCGATGAGCGCACAACCTGTCGATTGTCCGCCTGCCACACCCGAACTTTTGAGAAGCACGCAGTTTGGCGGCATCCATCGACGCTCCTTTACGGGTCAATTCCCAAACGTAATCCACAGCATCTTTGGCCTGCTGGGCGGTGAGGGCCGACGGACGCCCAGATGGAGGAACAGGAAGATCAACGGCGGCACTCTTCGCAGCCATCTTGAGGCCGACCCTTATTAGCGACGGGAGGTTTTGCATCGCAAAGAGCGCTAGTATCTCTTCACCCTTGGTCAGTGGCTGACACGCATCAAGGGCACTTCGAAGTCCTTCGGGTGTCTGAATGGACCGAGCGCCATTGGTGAAAAACTCAAGTACCTTAACGGCCTTCTTCATTCCATCTTCGTAAGTAGGTTCCCCGAGACTCAATATCGCCTTTTCCAACGCTGAAACCATCTTTTCGCGCGTCTTTTCGTTCAATCCATCCTCCGCCAAAACCCTACACACCATTTTGGCACTTCGCAGCCAAAAGCATCTGCATGATTTGGCATGTATTCGCCAATACCTGTGCGGTCGTCCCGATTCTCAACTTGCCAAATTGTGAAGTGTTTTTGTGGCTGTCGGAATGGCGCACTTTAATCATATGGACAACAAGTTTGCAGGATGCGATGAAAACCAGAGCGGGCAACGGTTCCTAGACAGCTCCGCCCCGCGACTTATACGGCACGTTGAATCCTGCGAAACGGCAGCCGGGGGAGAAATCCCCCAGCCTGCCGGTAAGGATCAAAAGCTGTCTCGGGAGTTTGAGGGCAGAGCCCTCATCAGCGCCGAAGGCGCTGTGCCTTCTTCACTTGACTTAATAGAGAATAATCGACACAGTCAGCGCGAAAACAGGGTTTCGGGCGTCTCCGCTTTTGCCTATGATCGCCCGATGGGGCGGGGTAAGTTCTGCGGGCGTCTCTCGATTGTCGGCGTGGACCCCAAAACAGGCTTGAAGAAGTGGCGGCGTCTGAATTGCAATTCGTGGACGTGCTCTTACTGCGGGCCACGGAAGGCACGGACCGCAAGGGCCGCGATACGGCGCACTGCTGAGGGTTTGGGCCTTCGCTACTTCCTGACGCTCACCTTGGACCCTTCCAAGCTCGATAATCCTGATTTCTTCGTTCCTCATCTGCGGTTGGTCTTCAATAAGTTCCGCTTCTATCTCAAGCGAATGCTCAAAGTCTCTCCGTCCTACATCTGCGTTCTCGAGTTCACACAGGCCGGGCTCCCCCACTTGCACATCCTTTTTGACCGTTTTTTGCCGCAAAAGTGGATTTCTAACGTGTGGGACTCGCTCGGCGGCGGGCGCATCTGCTTTATAAAGCAGGTCACGGTGGCGAACGTCTCGCGCTATCTCTCGAAGTACCTCACCAAAGAATTGCTCCTCTCAGCTCCCAAAGGGACGCGGCGGATTACGACCTCGCGCTCCATTAAGCTCTTTCCGAAAATGGTTTCAGATATTGCCTGGGCCGTCCTCAAGCGGTCCATCTATGGCGCGCTCCAAGATGAATCCATGACCGGCTGGACCGCTCAGGTCGATATGTTTACGACCCAAACGCTCAAGCTGGAATTTGATGAGGAGAATTATTTAAAGGCGTTTGAAAAACTGCCTCCGCTTCTGGCTCCTTTACCGGCCTAATTTTGCCGATTTAATCCGATTTAATCCGCATTTTTCGCACCGTGGCGTGTCACGGAAAAACAGAAAAAAGGAGAATTTCTTCCATGGGCTTTGCAATGCGTGCGATTCATTTCGATTTATTGCCATGGATTTTGACGAGGGAACTTTCCTCAACGCCTTCGAATTGGCTAATGACGCCTAGGGGGCGTCTAGCAACGCCACGCACCCGTGCGTATGCGGCAATTTCGGTGTGCACGTGCGGTCATGGCTGGCAATATATCTGCGAATTTTGAGTACACGCCATGGTGGCGTGCTGGCGATTTAATTGGCTGCACCTTGAGGTTTTTTGAATCGCACTTGGGGGGGCGTATGGAATTAGTTGAATGGAATTCGAATTTAATGACGGTTGCGGAAACGTGGCGTGTACTACACGCCACCCGAGAATATGTGGCGTGTCAACCTGAGCGCACAGGTGAATCGACGAAAAACGGATTTTTGAGGGGACCACGGGGGCGGCTATGGGCATAAATCAATCAAATGGCGATTTAATGGGAAATGCGAGGCCCGACTTTGAGCCGATCTTAACGGCAGAAGAAGCGGCAATTCATTTGCGAATCCACCCAAAGACTCTCCAGAAATTGGCCCGAGAAGGCACAGTTCCCGGAATGCGGATGGGCAAATATTGGCGATTCCACTTGTCTGCGCTTGACGCTTGGGTGCGGTCACTTGAGAATGATTGCAGCCAGCCGTTTCGCGTGAAGTGATCAGGAGAGCATCTTGAAATTCACGCGTAATCGGTATCAACAAGGAAGTCTGCGAAAAGTGCGACGCAAATCTGGAGTTGACGTTTGGGAATACCGGTACCGCGACCATGCGGAGCCCGATAGCCCAATTCGCCAGATAACGTTCAGCGTACTCGAATATCCAACTGAGGCAAAAGCCCTCGTCCATCTGCAATCCGAGGTGCACAGAATCAACGACCCGAAAGCCTTCAGGGAGCACAACAAGCCAACGATGGGATTGATCATTGATCGATTCTCAAAGGAGGAGCGCCTGGAGGAAATCGTCAAACAGCCACCGGGGGAAGCCACGATCTTGGACGGCTTTTCTTGGAGCACCGCTCACGGTTACCGCAGCTACCTAAGCAAGCACGTTCTGCCCAAATGGGAAGCCACGCCAATTGCAGAAATCAAGGCACTAGAAATCTCCGAATGGTTGAAGTCTTTACCGCTCTCACCGAAGACGCGCGGGCATGTGGGTGCACTCATGCATCTCCTGTTCGAGCGTGCGATGTTGTGGGAGTTGATGGACGTGCAACGCAACCCTATGGAGCTTGTGAGGTTGAAGGGAACCAGCAAGCGCCTAAAGAAGCCGCAAATCCTCACGCCTGAGAAGTTTCAGGAGTTGGTTTCAAAGCTCCGGGAGCCTTACAGGACAATGGTCATTGTCGCGATGTGTACCGGAATGCGAGTGTCAGAGGTTTTGGCCCTCCGTTGGGAGCATATCGACTTCGAGGCCGGAGCGATGCTGGTTCAACAGGGAGTCGTCAACGGACGAATCGGAAAGGTGAAGACCGAGGCGTCAAACGATTACATCCCCCTTGATCCGGGATTTGCTCAAATCCTGCTGGAGTGGAAAGGGGAAAAGTCGAATGGGCTTGTTTTCCCCTCTCACGTTACAGGCGGCTGCTACTACGCGGGCATGATTCAGCAGCAAATCCTGAAACCTGTCGGGGAGAAGATCGGCTTACTGGGTATCGGCTGGCACGTCTTCAGGCACACGTATCGTTCTTTCCTGGACGAAACGGGCGCTCCTATCGGCGTTCAACAGAAGCTCATGCGTCACAGCAACGTGGCCACGACGATGAACGTCTACGGCAATGCGAGCTTGAGAGCCAAGCAGAAGGCGAACTCAAAGGTCGTTCAAATGGTCATGCCACAACCGAAGCCTCAGCCAGAGCCCCAGGCGGTGGCGGTCTAAATTTGTGGGGTTGTGTGGGGTTGGACCGTTTTCTACTGTTCGCTAAGTTATTGATTCTATGGTGGACCTTCAGCAGAATAGTTTGAACTTTTTGGCAGAAATCGTAACGCAGATAAAGGCGGTCTGCGATTCTATCGGAAATCAATTCAATAGCTTAGGCGATTCGCGCCCCTCGGAAACAGAGAAAAACGGAGACTTCGGAATTCCTTCAGCGTTGCCCACCAGCCTGCAAACTGCTACGCCCCAGTTCCTCCACGATTCACAGCCCAGCTTCCGTGTAGTTCAAGAGCCTTCAATCGACTCGGTAGGTGGGTCGGCGCCCTTTGTGGCGCCTTCGATCTCCGCGATTGTACCCCTCCCTGACCGGGATGGGTCAGCTATGGGTTCGCCCACCGACGCGCTGGGTACCCAACCCAGACTGAAGGCCTCCGATATACCTGAGGGACAACCGGCCAAGTCGTTGCACCCTGACCGTCCTTCAGAAATCCCGCCTGACAGGAGCTCCTTCCCGATGCCATCGATCCCTACCATATCCAGAAACCTGTTGAAGCGATATGACAGAGAAGACATCTATGACAGGGTATGGCGTAAGCCGGTCTGGCAGGTTGCAAACGACCTAGGGATCACGGAGCATGCCTTGTGCAACGCCTGCATCAAGCTATATATACCTACACCCCCCCGTGGGTACTGGAACCTGAAAGAGAGCAACCGAAACAGTATTGAGCGCCATCTCCTGCCAGACATCGCCAGCCTAATAGGTCCCGAACCGGCCAAAGCGAAGACCGCTGATGGTCCGAAATCCGTATCCGCCCTTCTGATGTCACGCTACGACCGGGAGAAGCTGTTTCAAGAAGTCTGGAGTATGCCATTGAATCAAGTGGGTGCTCTGTATGGAGTATGTGACACCACAATCTTTATCCGCTGCAAAAACCTCCACATCCCCACCCCTGGGCCCGAGTATTGGCAGAACAAGGAACTGGGAAAGCCTCTCCCTGAGCGACCGCCTTTGCCACCGGTAGCCGTGACAGGATTCACCGAAAACACGAGAAATTGGGAAGAGAGGAAAGCCCGATTTGGAAAGACAAAAAACGGATCTCCCGACCGTGCTTCAAGGAGGTGCCCGAATTCTCAATCGTAGCGGCGATTGAGCCGCTGGCGTCCATGCCCATAGTCCATGGCTGGACGCCAGCGGTATCATTCACGATAGCGGAGGATGCGGCGTTGGCGTTTCAGTTCAGCAGAAATAGCAAGTTCGCTATGCTCGCGCTCGATGGGATTTATTCAGAGCTTCCCGACGCGGAGTTCCAGCTCTCCGACGGCACATGGGCAATGCCGCGTGTCCCCGCTGTCGCTGACCTCGGGAAATGGAAAGAATGGATAGGTTCAATACGCGCCGGAAGCCTTGAGCGCGCCAACTTGGTGCTCCTCATTGAGGAAGAGTCAAGCAAACCGCTGATCCTCGATGATGTTCATAACCGGCTGCGCGAAGGTCTGGTGCAACTGTTCTATTTTCTGCATTTCCGCCAGGGTATCGAATGTGCCGGTGCAATCGAACCGGACTTGCTTTGCGGCTCGTGCACGGAGGGCGGCCCGATCATCCGTCAAATGAACAAACTTCCCGCGTTCCGCCAGAGCAGAGGCTATATACGCGCCCCCATCACGGAGGACTGGCTGAAGGAGTCTCTTGCGCTGCGTTCTGGATCGAAAGTGATTGGCTCGGCGGCGGGAGAATTTCAGCGGGTTATTCGCGGCCTGAATGTGCTCTTCTCCGGCCTGCGGGAGACAGGACAGGAAAGGCTGCACCAATTGGTTCGCTCGCTGGAAGCGATTATTCTGCCCGACACGGGCAAGACCAAAAAGCAGTTTGTTAATCGCTGCCAGACCTTCGCCCTTTCTGGAGCCGCTGCGCAATTGGCGCTGCAAGAGATTTTTGATATGCGCAGCGACACGGAGCATCTGCAGGATTGGAACAGGGCCGTGCAGACCTATCCTGTCGCGGAGCGCGAGGATGTGTGCTGGCAGAGAACACGTCAAGCTGAACGGCTGGCATGTTTTGCGTATTCGCGCGTGCTGCTCGATATGGCCATACATGGCCACTTTCGGACCGACGACACGCTCGCACAATTCTGGAAGCTTCCGGACGACAAGAGGCATGCGATATGGGGCAAGGCGCTTGACATAACGAAGGAGCCGCGTCATAGCAAGTTTGACCAATGGGGAAGAGCCGTGGTATGGGCACAACGACTACCGGCATGAAAGTGCCGGTTGACTTAGCGTTGATTGATGCCCGGCAAGCCTATATCAAGGGTGCGAGCTTCGGCTCCGACCCTAAGCTATTCTTGTTCTGCACCGCCGAGGGAAAGAAGGATGTCCCGACGGATCGGCCGATGAGTCAGTCGGACGCTTACCGAATGGTTCGCAGGCGCGCCAGGGATGCGGGCATCAGGACTAAAACAGGGAATCACACGTTCAGGGGCTACGCCGAGTCGCCGACTATGCCGGACTGTTTCGTCTTCCGACAAATAGCACTCGAAATGATGGTAAGTTCCCCGGCATAGTCTGGTCGCCAAATCATAGCGTGTTGAGGAACTCGAGCAAGTCATTGCCGGCTCTGTAGCGGCCAGGCTTCCCCTCGGGCGGCGTAGTCTTTGCCAAGATTTCTTCCTTTAAAACGAGGATTGCATCTATGTAGATTTGGGTCGTTTCCACCGATTCATGACCCAGCCAAAGTGCAATGGCTGCTCGATCAACACCGGCTTGCAACAGCTCCATGGCCATCGAGTGTCGAAGCACATGGTGGGTAACGTGTTTTTTGCGTAGGGATTGGACATGTTCGACAAGCAACCGCCACATGCTTGGCTAGTAAGTCTGCTACGATGAGGTCGCACCCGTCCTTCCAGTGCCAGCGCCAGTTGTGGAATCTTGTTTTTCAACTTTCCCCGTGCCAACTGTGCCAGTTGCTCCGGACTGTTTTCGCCAGCGGTGCTCACATCCAGCATCTAGCGCCCTTATACGCCCAGCGTATTCGGCGCCGCGGAGCCGAGCTTAAGATTCGCCTGTTCCTGCAACTTTTGGATACGATTGGCCACCCGGTTCTGACTCTGCCGCAACTCCACACGGTAACGGGTCAGATCGCGCAGATCCTGTATGGAGGCTGGTGGTACGAAACTTCCTTTGAGCAACCCATGCTGCAACAGGTCGGCGATCCACTCACAGTCCTTGGAGTCGGTCTTGCGTCCAGGTACGGCCTTGATATGCTGTGGATTAACCTGCAGTTGCTCGAACTGGCCTTCCAGCACTGTCCACACCGGTCGCCAATACACGCCTGTGGCTTCCACCGCTACATGGGTAACGCCTTGCTCCCGCAGCCAGTCGGCCAGTCCCAACAGATCGCCCGTGAAGCTGCCGAACGCCCGAACCTGTTTGCGCTTCTTGCCGTCCGGCTCACAGACAAGCACGCGGGCACTCACCGTCTTCTGGTGTACATCCGGTCCAGCACAACGTGCATAAACTACTTGCATGGCTCTACCTCTTGGACCGCCTCTGGAGGAAGCCTTCTCTCGTGAGAGTCTCCTTTTGCGTGCTCTCTGCCTCGGCAGCGGCGACAATTCCTTGTTCCTCTAGGCTCCCAGGCCAGACTCATCTGCGGGCTTTTTGACACCACTGCCTGAAACGGCCTTCGGCCCATACGCAGTCCGAATCTACGCTACTCCCGGCCGCCGCCATTTTCATCCCCCATTGTGACCGGCACGGTCATGAATGACTCATCTTGTATTGGAATCAAAGCCTCACTTCAGGCTCATCTCGTGTTGGAAGAGAGTTAAAATTGACAGAATTTCGAATCGGTGTCAGACTTCCGTTAATACGTCTGCTTGACGCGGAGATGTAGAGTCTCGGGAATATATGGCATATATGCTCCACTTTTCGCTTAGCTGTGGCACCACCTGTTGTTGCTGATCCCATCGGCGACTACAGGGCCTTTCCCTGCGCTGGCATAAACGCACACCGACAACCGACAAGTTGGCGCAGCAAGGGAATCCTTACTTTCGCATGCGCTTCACTTATCGGTACCTCCCCTTCGCCACGAGCAACTCATAACCGTACCATTGCCGAGTAATTCCGGCTTGTTCAAGTTCGACAAGGCTGATCTCATGCTCTTCATCCACATCCAATCCGCACCTCCAACTGCATTGCCCGCGCGCCTTTTCCTAAACAGTGCGCGCCCTGGCTGTTGTCCCTCCTCCGCAAGCTAAGCGCAGATGCGCGCTTTGTCTCAAAGTCCAACTTTTCAGTGAACGTCGCATGCCGGAGGTGTTTCCGGCGGCCATGAATGTCTGCGCACAGCCGCGGGCTTTCCCTCACTCATTTAGTTCTCAGGAGGATTGAAATGATCTCAGTGCGTAAGGCTTTCATCGGGCTGGTTTTGCTCATCCCGACGGCGTTGTTCGCCCAGTCCTATTCGGGCGAAGTCCGAGGTCTGGTGACCGATCCCAGCCACGCGGTTGTCTCTGGAGCCAAGGTCACCCTCATCGACGAAACTAAGCGTGTATCACGCGTCGCCGTATCGGATGGAGCTGGGCTATTCACTTTCAGCCAGGTTGATCCGGCCAGTTATCAGATCGTGGTCGAAATCACAGGGTTCGAGCGCTTTGAACGAGGTGGCGTTGTAGTTGGCACGCAACAATCAGTGACAGTGGACCCATCGCTCGAACTCGGGAATGAATCGCAGACGGTCGAGGTCCATGGGTCAACGCCACTGCTGGATACAACCAACGGTTCAACCTCGACGGCCCTCAACGAACAGAAATTACTGGATCTGCCGATTTCAAGCGGCAACGGCCGAAATCAATACACGGTCATCAATGTTTCGCAGAACGTATTGCCTGTCATTCGCGGCTCTGGATTTATCGATCAGAGCGATACCTCGACGGTTTCTATCGCTGGCAGTCCTGAGTCCACCAATCAATATCTTATAGATGGCGTGCCGATCACCGACACTGTGAATCGCCCCACCATTATTCCCGCAACCGAGGCCACCCAGGAACTGAAGGTGCAGGTGACCACCTATGACGCGGAGGTGGGAAGAACCGGCGGCGGAGTGTACAACACACTGCTCAAGTCGGGTAGCAATAGCCTTCACGGCTCCCTCTACGGCATTACAAGTCAGCCTGACTTCAACGCAAATGCCTTCTTCGCCAACCGCCAGCACGTCGCGCGTCCAAATACGCCGTTCTACAGTTATGCCGGGTCCATCGGAGGGCCCGTAGTTGTTCCCCACATCTACAACGGACAAAACAAGACTTTCTTCTTCTTTGCTGAAGAAGGCTTTCGCGAACCAAATTTTCTGCGCGCAACCTACCAGGTCCCCACCGATCTGGAACGGACCGGCGACTTTTCGCAGAGCTATGTCCTATCGAAATCCGGCGCCCAGATCCCAATTGTGATCTACGACCCGGTCACCAGACAACCCTTCGCCAAAAACCAGATTCCGGCTGGTCGGATCAACTCAGTCGGACAGAATATTGCCAACTACTTTCCCCACGCGAATGTCCAGGGGCTGCCTTCCGGAGGATCGAACTACATTGCGGCGGTGCCAGGGCCTGAGGACAGAGGCGATGAGTTTGTCGGCAAGATCGATCATCAAATCTTCAAGTGGTGGGCGGCCAACGTCTCTTACCTGCACTATGGCTGCCTGATTCCATTTGGCAACTCACTGGGCACCGTTCCTGGCTCCGGTTCGATCACCTATGACCGTCATGTGGACGCCACCCAGTTGAATAACATTTTCACGCTCAATCCAACCACTATCCTGAGCGTTCGCTTCGGTTTCAACCGCTTTCCAAATACCATTCTGCCCCTGAGCAAAGGCTTCAGCCCAACCGCTCTTGGATTGCCGGCCTACAACTACCAGTTCGATTTCTTTCCGCCTGTGAGCGTCACAAATTACACCTCGCTCAGCGTGCAGACGGCAACCAGGGACTTCTGGTATTCGAGGAACCTGTTTACGCAAGTGGCCAAGGAGATCGGCAGGCACAGTATCAAGGGCGGCTTCGACTACCGTTCCATCGACCTGTCGTTCACCGACTTTTCCACTGCGCCAGGGTCCTTCGCCTTCACCGGCAACTTTACCGAACAGGCTCCCAACACTCCCCTTGGGGGCGCGGCCGGCAGTGCGATTGCCGACCTTCTTTTGGGTTTGCCAACCAGCGGACAGATTGAGGAGTCTCAGCGCTTCTACCAGTACATCAACTACTTGGGCGCCTATTTGCAGGATGAGTTTCGCATCACGCGGAAACTTACCCTCGATGGCGGACTGCGCTACGAGTATGAGACCGGCCTGAAAGACTCCAACAACAACGAAGTGGTGGGATTCAATCCCACCGTTACGAGCCCTTTGGCAACCATCGTTCCGGGAACTGTGGGCGGACTTGAATATGCGGGCACGGGCGGCCGCAACGAGACCGGGCAGCTCTCCAAGCTGAAGTTCGCACCGCGTCTGGGCTTCGCCTATGCTCTCGATCAAAAGACGACCATTCGGGGCGGCGCCGGGGTCTTCTATTCTCCGTTGCGTTACGATGCCACGGCTGCGCTTCAAACCGGCTTTACCACGCAGACGCCGTTGATTTCCAGCAATGATGGCGACGTGACTCCGGCTTCCGGATTCTCGCTGAGCAATCCGTTTCCGGGCGGACCGCAGTCTCCGACGGGAAGCGCCAACGGCTTGCTGTCAGGCATCGGGGATCCGATCGCGGCGTATGAACAAAACATCAAGTCTCCGGTCATCTATCAGTTCTCCGCTGGTGCACAGCGCCAGTTGACCAACAATACAATTCTGGAAGTGAACTATGTTGGATCGCGCGGGCATCATCTTCTGCCCTCTCCGCAAGGGGGAGGAAGCGCTTCTCCTTCAGGCGGCGGCCGCACCAACATTGATCAACTCGACCCGAAGTACTACTCCCTCGGCGCTGCGGCACTCGATACATCAACCCCCAATCCGTTCTACAAAGCGGGCGGTCCTGGCCTTATCGGGAAGCAGACAGTTCCTTATTACCAATTGCTCTTGCCCTTTCCCCAATTTACCTCGGTCAATGTCATCACCACTGACAGCGCATCCAGTTATAACTCCTTTTCTGCCAGGGTAGAAAGACGGTTCTCCACCGGCCTAACCTTCTTGAGCACCTATACCTGGTCGCACAACTTCGATGGCTCGTACGAGACTTCAAGCCCGTCCGGCAGCTCGAACGTCGGACCGCAGAATATCTACGATCTGAAATCCGAGTATGGCCGGTCCTTCATCGATGTTCCAAACCGGTTTACCCTGGCTGGCTCGTATGTCCTCCCTTTTGGCAGGGGCAAGCGATTCCTGAACCAATCGGGGCTCTTGAATGACGCAGTGGGAGATTGGCAACTGAGCGCAGTCACCTACTACGAAAATGGCTTTCCTCTAAACATTACTCAGAACAATCAGAACGGCCTGATCGGCGCGGCCGTCCAACGGCCCAACCTCAATCCCGGAGTGAATGGAGCCACTTCCGGCAGTCTGTACAGCCGGGTGAATGGATACATCAATCCCAGTGCTTTTGCGGCGGTGCCTGAATTCCAATTTGGCAACGCGCCCAAGGCGAGCACACTGCGTGGCCCGGGGCCGGGCAATGGAAATTGGGACGCAACGCTGATCAAGTCGGTCTCTGTGAAAGACCGTGTGAAACTTGCTTTCCGCGCGGAAGCCCGCAACATCTTCAACCATCCGTGGTTCGATCTGCCCAATACCACTCTTGGTAGCTCGACCTTCGGACAGATCACTGCCACCTACAACACTGCCCGATCGATCCAACTGGGCGGACGCATTTCCTTCTGATTTTTCAAGCGGGGAAGCCAGGCCGCGCATATTCCAGTGCGCCCTGGCTTCCTGCCTGCTCAACCGCAAGCCCTTCATCCAAGTCCCAAGGAGGACCTTATGTTGAACCGACGCAGTTTTCTTTCAATCGTTTCCGCCGCTGCCGGAGTTGCTCTTGCCCGGCCGTCGTTTGCCCTGAACACCGCGGAGCTCACTCATAAGGAGCGGGTAGACCGGGCGCTGCGCGGCCAGGATCTGGATCGGCCGCCGTATACGTTTTATCACCACTACAAGCGGCCCACTGCGCAGTTGGAGGCCCAGGATCACCTGGAGTTTCATCGCACCTACAAGACGGACATCATCAAAGTGATGAACGATTTCGATTATCCAAAATCTGTCACCGACAAGTGGTATGAGTTGAAGCCACTCGATTCTCCTTTTCCTCAACAGTTGGAGACGCTCAAGATCATTCGCGATGGGTTGAATGGAGACGCGCCTTACATCGACACGATTTATGGCCCCTTCATGACGGCGCGCATCCTGTTTGCCGCACAACCGCAGTTTGCAGGCCAGCCAAAGGGAGAAGGAGGCGGAGCAAAGGTGCTCAAAGCCATTCAGGATTTCCAGAAGAGCAATTCGGAGCAGTGGCACACCGCATTGGAGGCGATTACCGTGTCCACCCTCAACCATATTCAAAAGATCAAGGAGATTGGCGCATCCGGGGCCCTGGTCAGCGTATTCAACGCGGCTGCCAGCTTCGGCTCGGTTGACGACTATCAACGCTATAGCCGGCCCTACGACAAACGCATCTTCGATGCACTAGCAGATACGAAACTTACCGTCCTGCACTTGCACAACCTGGAGAGACCTTACATCGACCAGTTCAGCGACTTCAATGCACCGGTGGTTCAGTACTCCCTGAAGACCAGCGGAATTCCCATCTCCGAATTTCGCACTCACTATTCGCAGCCAATCGCGGGAGGCGTGGATGAAATCGACTACGAAAAGTTGACGACAGAGGAGATACGGAAAGAGTGGAAGGAAGCTAGAGAGCAGGCCGGACCCAAATACATAGCTGCGCCAGGCTGCTCCGTTCCGAATGCCTCTACTCCAGAGGAACTCTCGCGTTTTCCGCAAGCGCTGGGCATTTAAGAACGTTTGTCACAAAGACGAAGTTCAGGATTGCGTACTCCTTCGCCAAGCGCCTGGTTTGTGGGAGTGCAGTCTACTCCATTTGAGCGGCGGTTGGTGGGTATCAGCACTTTCCGCCGCAGCATCGCTCGATCAACAATTGCGCAGAATTCTCCGAGACACTGCGTCGTTCAGCCGAGCACTCAATTCGAGTGTCGAGGTATGGCCCCGAAGGTCGCGAGCACGATAACCGCAACTCACCCTTAAGGAGGAAGCCTTGATTAAGCAGAGTGCAAGACGACTCTTGGTGGTGCTGGTTGCGTCGCTTGTGACGGTAGACTCTTCATTTGCCACCGATGGATATTTCTTGACCGGTTATGGAGCCAAACAACAAGGGCGCGGTGGAACCGGAGTTGCTTTGCCGGGAGACAGCCTCGCCGGCGCGACCAATCCTGCCGGACTGATCCTCGTCGAGAACCGCATTGATTTTGGGCTGACGCTATTTCGCCCCATCCGCTCCGGAACGATCACCGGCAACCAGTTGCCTCCGGGATACCCCGACGTGAATGGACCGTACGATGCCAGTCGCGTGAAGAATTTCTCCCTGCCTGAGCTGGGTTACAGTCATCTGCTTCGGCCAAACGTAGCAGTGGGTGTGGCATTGTATGGCAACGGCGGCTTTAATACCTCTTACACCAGGCCGATACCTCTGCTTGGCAGCACCCGCGGAGGCGTTGACTTGGAGCAGTTGTTTATCTCGCCCACTCTGGCCTACAGAGCGGGCGCGCACAACTCCTTCGGTGTTGCGGCAAACATTGCTTACCAAAGGTTCTCTGCCGAGGGATTGCAGAATTTCTCCAATGCCAGCGAATCCAGCGACCCTCCCATGTCACCAATGTTGGTTACTCCAACTCGTTTGGAGGGGGCGTACGTGTGGGATGGATCGGCGAGTTGAGTCGCTGGCTCAATGTTGGCGCCACTTATCAAAGCCGGACTTATGCCAGCAGGTTCTCTCGCTACAGCGGGTTGTTTGCCGAAGGCGACAAATTCGACATCCCGGCAAACTTTGCGGGAGGTGTTGCCGTCAAGATTCATCCCAAGGCTACCGTGCAGTTCGATGCCGAGCGAATTCTCTACGGCCAAGTAAAGTCGGTGGCAAACTCCGACGCCAACCAGGCTCCTCTTGGCACCACCAGTGGCCCAGGATTCGGATGGCACGACATCACGGTGATCAAGACCGGCCTGGACTACGAAGTGGATTCGCTCTTGACCATTCGCGGGGGCTACAACCACGCGGGGCTTCCCTTTGGTAGCACACAGACGTTCTTCAATCTGCTCGCCCCCGCCGTCACCCAGGACCACCTTCACAGGCGCAGACGCGGTCGACATCATCCGGCAGATGGCCGGATCCTGCTCCGACCGGCAGATCGCAGCAACACTGAATCGGTTGGGACTGAAAACAGGAGCGGGGAATACTTGGGAGGAACACCGGGTTCGGTCCGCACGGAGTTATTTCAAACTCCCTGCTCGCGATCCCGGCAGTCGTGCGGGAACTGCGCTGACCATGGAGCAAGCTGCCAAGCGGTTGGGTATCGCGACGAGAACCATGTGGCGCCTGGTCGAAAAGGAGATCGTGCCGGCCACCCAGGTTGTGGCCACCGCCCCGTGGGAAATCCCGGAGGCTTCCTTATCGTCGGCAAGAGTGATCGAGGAAGTAAGCAAGATCAAGGCTGGGAGGAGAACTCCGCGGGCACTCAGGAACGAAAACCAAGTCTCAATGCTTTCAATGCTGTGGCCAGGTGGTGCAGAATGAAACCGGATCGCTGTCGCCAATGAGAATTATTGGTTCGGCGCGTTCGATGTAGCCACCTTGCGCCAGTTCATGGATCTTGGTGGCCGCGATCTGCGGAGCCTTGCTGAAATCGAACTCGTCGAGCGTCTTCATGCGCGGCAGATGAGCATCCTTGATTCGCCGTGCGATGGTGTTGCGCTCGCGTTCTTCCAGTTCCGTAGCCAACAACGCTTCCAGGTAGCGCAAGTAGGTCAGTCGCTGCTTGATCGCCTCTTCGGCCAGCGATGCGCACTGGTCGGCTACAGCAGGCAGACGCAATGCACGGCACTGTTGCGCCACGGGGGCCTGTTCCAGGTTGTCGATGGAGGGCTTCATGCGTGCACCTCCACGGCGTTGGAGAGTAGCTGGTCATAGCCGGTCATCACCGGCAGTGGCCGTTCGTATCGAGCAAGTTCGCCGATCTCCATGGCCGCGATCACAGGCCGGTTCAACTGTTCGGCAGTGTGTAAATGCCGAATCGCCGCGCCATCATGGCAACCCATCGACAGCGACTGCTCGACGGCAACGCGCAATCGGTCCCAGCCATGGCCGGCTCCGAGTTGGAGCAGTTCGATCATCTCTCGTGTTCCTTCGGATCGGCCATGACGCTGGTTTAACCCCTGCCACAACTGATCGAAAGACGCTGGCCAGCGTCCCGCCTGCCGCCACTGCGCCAACGGCGTCGAGCCGGCCAGCGCACCAGGCTTCTTGCGCAGCACGTCCAGATAGTGTTCCAGATCGAGGATCTTCTGCTGGCGGCTGTAGCTGCGTTCATGCCACGCAACTCGCTTGCCTCCATGACGTAGCTCAACTGCAGCGGCGTGAACTCTGGCCTCGACCTCTGTGCCTGGCGGCAATGGAACCGAGTAGCGGTTAGTCCGCACCCGCACGCACCGGAGACTATCGACTGTTGGGAAACTGATCTCGGCCAGATCAAACGGCTCAGCGGCCAGTGGCATCAGATGCGACTGTTCGTTCAGCATCGCGGCACCAACTGTCTCCGTGCGCCCGCTCAGAATGCATCGCCGGTCCTCGCTTGAGCAGCTCTCCAGATATCCATTTAACTCATCGAGGCTGCGAGCTTCTGGCACGGGCACCCAGTGGTTGCGGCGGAAGTAGCCGCCCTCGCCTTCGACCCCACCCTTCTAGTTGCCACGAGCCGGATTACAGAACTCGCTCTGGTAACGCCAGTGAGAACGGAAAGCGATGAAGCGGCTGGTCTCTTCCCGCCGATAGCCGCGAAGTATCTTTTTCACTGCACTGGAAAGGTTATCGTAGCGGAGAAGCCGAAAAACCCCGCCAAAGTAGCGGAACGCCAGCTCGTGGGCCTCAAGAAATGCTTGCTGCGTGGCGTGTGTGTAGGCCAGGTGAAGCGCTCCACCGCTGGCCATCGAACGCATCTCGAAGACCTGCAGCTTGGTGCGCTCGCCATCGAGATCCGCGTACGACTCATACCAATCCACCTGCGCTTCCACGCCCCAGTCGTAGCTCTGCGGAACAAATACCTCGTGGCCGCCGAGCCCCAGCTGCCGCCTCTGTTGGTGAACATAACCGCGGACAGTGCGCTCGCTTCCCGTGAAGCCTGGCAACTCCGCGCACAACCGCTGCCAGATCCGGCGAGCTGTGTGACGCTGCTTCACCGGTGCCTGCCGGTCTTCAGTTAGGATCCGGTCGATAAACGCAGCCGCATCGACCAACTTCCTTAGCCGCCTGCGCTGTGCAATGCCTCTCGCACCATCCGCCGGTGCACCCCCAACTTGCGCGACACTCCGGCAATCGTTCCGACGCCGAACTCCATCTCACGGCGTATCTGCTCAAACAGTTCCACTTTTTCCCTCCTGGTCAGCCAGCTACGCTTCTGTCGCTCCATCCATGAAGCCTAGCCAGTGCCGCCCAAGTGGGCCAAACTTAACTGCCGTTGCTGGGCCAAACCAGGGTTCTTCGTCACTTTTGATGAACCACGATTGGCACTTTGCCTAGCGGGCTGGTCACGGTAGAAATGTGGCATGCTCTGGTGGTCTCCGGCGGAAGCCGATGAAACACAGAACATTGCTGCCGGATACCGATGAAGTGGTATTGGATCAGTTGATGGTCGAGGACAACTGTCGGCTCGTTATGGTGCTGCGAGCGGCGGGCGAGGCGGGTTGTTGCCCAGAGTGCCGGAGAGAGTCACGTCGCATCCACAGTCGCTACAAGCGGCGGCTGAAGGATCTGCCCTGGGAAGGGATTCCAGTTCGGATAGAACTACGCGTCCGCCGGTTCTTTTGCGGCACGGAAAACTGTGGACAACAGATATTTACTGAGCGCCTTCCGAACACGGTAAAGCGATACGGCCGTCGCACTTGCCGGTTGAGCGCGTCGCTGGAGCAGATCACATTGGCTCTGGGCGGGTCAGCAGGATCTCGGTTGGCGCACCAACTGGGGATCTTGGCCAGCGGTTCGACATTGCTCCGCCAGTTGCGCCGTAGAGTGATAATTCCTCCTGCTCATGCGCCTCGGGTGCTGGGAATTGATGACTGGGCATGGCGTAAGGGGCACCGGTACGAAACGATTCTCTGTGACCTTGAGCGCGGCAAGGTTGTCGATCTGCTGCCCGACCGCAGCTCCGAGAGTACAGCGCAATGGCTCCGAGCCCATCCTGGAACAGAGATCGTCAGCCGGGACCGAGCAAGTCTGTATGCCCAGGCGGCAACAGCAGCCGCGCCGCAGGCTGTGCAAGTTGCCGACCGTTGGCATCTTCTTCACAACCTAAGCGAGGCTCTTATCGGCGCCCTCGTGCCCCACCACCGTTTGTTGGCGGAGGTAGCTCAGGCCACGGCCAGCAAGGCACAGACGCCGGCCACTCCGCCGGTTCTGGCCTCTGCTGTGGCTAAGCCGGTTTCCCGATACCATAAAAAGCAGCAGCATAATCGAGAACGTCGGCTCGAAAGTTATCAAGCAGCTATGGAGCAAATCTCGAAAGGCCTTACCCAGCGCGAAGTTGCCGCAAGGTGCGGCCTGGGCATACGGACGGTTCGCCGTTGGATACGTGCTCGCGGATTTCCGGAGCGGAAGATCGGCGACCGCAAATCTACTGTCGACCAGTACAGCGAGTACCTAGAACAGCGTTGGAACGAGGGATGTCACAATGCCAGCCAACTTTGGCACGAGCTACGTGCCAGAGGTTTTGCCGGCCAATGCCCCATAGTTCGAACTTGGGTTCGGCGGCGCTATGGCTCGCGACGAGAACGCACTGGACAGCAACCTTGCCTTCATTCCCCGCCACGCGTATCCCCACGACAGACAGCTTGGACGCTGTTGAAAGAACCAGAAGACGCTCGGGGCTATGTTGATGAACTATGCCGCAGATCGTCGGAAATCGCCACATGCGCATCGATAGCACGGGAGTTCGTTCGCATCATTCGGGAGCGGGATACAGTTGCCTGGAAGAAATGGAAAGAAGACGCCAAAACGAGTCTGTTGGGAAGCTTTGCCAAGCACCTCTGCCAGGACGAGGCCGCAGTCATGGCCGCCCTTCAGTACCGTTGGAGCAACGGCCCTGTCGAAGGGCATGTTCACCGTCTGAAGTTGATCAAACGCTCCATGTACGGCCGCGCCAAATTCGATCTGCTTCGACTTCGCGTTGTGAATGCCGACTGAAATCCTCACTCCATCAACAGACGCGGAACTCCTGAGACCCCTTCATCAAATGTGACGAAGAACCCAAACCAGAATGCCAGAATCACTCAATTAGCACTTTTACGACTATAGGTCGACGGAGAATCCTTGACAGGTAAATTCTCGGCCGAATTTGCTGAACGGCTCGAATCGTAGAAAGACTGCGAATCTGCTGCTTCCCACCAGTAAGATTGGGCGATCCTGTCCCGGGTCAGGCGGCCTTACGCAATGATGGCCGCCCCATAAAGCGCCTGGAAGTTGCAGGTTCCGAACACGCAGGGTCAGAAGAATCAGATATGTATTTTCGTCGCTACAATTCTTCCTGCGGGATGCGAAGGACGTGATCCTGCGTGCGCTGGCGCAGACACAATGCTATGCACCTCGAATCATTCCTTCTTATGAGGAGGCCTGGCAATCTGATACATCTCGGCTGCAATCTGGTCGAACAGGGCGTAGCGGTCTTCCCCAACGACATAGACGTTGAAGTGAGATCTGTCCGGGAGGAACGTGAAATGCGGATTGCCTCCGAGCTTATTCAGTGTGGACTCCAGGCTGTGTGCCGCGCCGTCCAGGTAGAACGTGTCGTCGGTGCCGACAACCAGATGAATCTTGCCCCGGAGGTCGGGGCCAACGGTCTTCCAATTCCTGCTCAGGTATTCGACGATGTCGTAGTGACTGCGCCAATAGGCGGCTACATCCGGATCGATAGCCCCGGTGACACGGTTAAAGATAGGCTTAGGCCGCCCATCGGGCCCGCGGGGAGAGAAGACCCATTCGAAAGATCCGAGTTGACCGCCATAGTCTCCAAGCACCGACTCGAGCCCGGCAAGCTGTTGCATGGTGGCACGCGGCTGGCCGTGATCGCGGAGAATCGGATTCGACGAGCCGTCCGCGCTTCGATAGAAATTTGCGTGCGCGGCATAAAGATCGATGGTACTGAAGAAATGAAAGTCGCTGGGGTCGGGGGACGTTGACCAGGTGCCTCCGAACACTTTGGGATAGTGAGTCTGCAACCACAGCGTAGCCCAGCCTCCGGAAGAGTGTCCTTGCAGGAATCGTCCGGATGTGCGCGCGTCCATTCGATAATCGGCCTCAAGGCGTGGAATCAAGTCGGTGGTTAATGCTGCGCCCCATGGTCCGTTGTTGACCGAGTCGGCGAACTCGTGCGTGCCGGTCGGACTGCTCTCATCGAGCAATACCCAGATCATCTCCGGCATCTTACGCTGCTTCATGCGGTCATAGAGGAGCGGGGCATAGCGCGCGCGCAACCCCTGCAGCGTACCGCCGAATCCGTGCGTGAAGTAAACGGTTGGATAGGTGTCTTTGGGATGGCTCTCGTAGCCGGGAGGCAATAGGACCCAACCGCGCATGTGGATTGGCCATCCCCAGAAGCTGGTCAGCACGGGGCTGACAGAATCGAGCGGCTTGAGGGCTGCGACGACGTCAGGGCGCTGCGCAAGCGGGTCGGGTGGTTCGGGAACCGTCTGTGCCAGCGTGAGTGTTGGAGTTGCGGAGAAAGGAAGATCGACCGAGACCGGAGCGCTAAGAAGTTCGCCGGGGGCGCGGCCATCGTAGTTGTAGCTGTGGCGCACATCGAGGACAGCCTGAACGCGATAGCTCCCGGCAGTTGCCTGGGAAAGCGGGCGCGGAAAAATGAGATCGTCCGCATCGATATCGACGGGCTCTCCAGGCGCCAGGTGCGCCACTTCTTTCGCAGCCACGTAGACGCTCTCCGGCGCCATCATGTTCATGTCAACAGCAGATGCGTCGCCGCCAGGGGGTGCAACGAAAAGGATCAGGCGCCCCGAGACCGGAGATGCAAAGGAACGGTCCAGCAGGACATGGAAGAACGCATGCTGCGGAGAAGCGGCTGCTGGTTGGATTTGCCCGTCGCAAACGCCGAATGAAAACGCAAACGTTAATGCGCCGAGCGCGAAATGGGCTGCACGAGCAGTCGCTGAATCGGAAATGCCGCTGAGAATCTTCAATCGCGCACGTAGCCTTTCTCTGCCACCCGCGCGGCCAGTTGCCGCACGGATTCCGCTGGTTTTAGTTTGTCAGCCGAAAAGAACTCATCGGAAGACGACGGTGGCTGGATGATGGTTCATCCAATCGAACCAGTAGTCCCTGGTGGAATCCACCGACTCAAGACACTCGCCAGCCAGTTTGCCCTGGAACGCGCAACCCTTGAAGTTCCAGAGGCTCCCGGATTCGGCATCCTGCATCGTTCCATCCATGCCGGCCAGTCCGGCATTTTGCGCGGGAATGAATGTCATGTTCGCGGCAGACTTCGCCTGAAACACTCGGATGGACGCGCTATCAGGCCCGACAAGAATCACAATCGAGTCTCCTCCAATTCGATCCTGGATTTCTTTTGCGGCAAGAATCGACTTCACCGGATAAGCCTTGCTTACCCCGGAAATCGTGACGCCGAGCATCAACTCATGCGGCGAAATGCCCGACCTCCGCGTGTCGATCACTGTCGGCGTTGCCTCTACGTGCTTTTCCCAATCCCTGCTTTCATACTCGGACGCATACGGAGAATCGGGTTTCAGAACGAGCCCTTCCTGTTGCTCTGCGCGCCACAGCGCGAAGGTCAGTTCGTCGCTATGGACCAATGTGAGTTGGCGCCCCTTCAGTGCTCCGAAGATCGCCAGCCCCGTGCTCTGCTGCCAGATGCTGTTTGTCTGCTCGTCGCGCATGAGGGCGTTTCCGTTGTTGATTCCGGCCAGGCGGAAGGTAAGCGTCCTGCCATCGAGCAAGCGACTCCACACCAATCCAGCGTGGCACAGAGTGCAGTAGGTTGCTGCGATGGGAACACCACCGACCGTGTCGTTCACGATATGGTGATAGCCCATGATGCGGATGGGATAGGCATGAGACATCTTTCCGATCCGAACTGCCAGTACCTTGTCGCCGGTATCAACCTGCGCCGAGTTCGCATCGCCAAAGGCCGGCGACGGGTAGGGGTGGAACATGATTTCAAAAATGTTCACGTGGGTCAGAACGGCGTCGGCAAGAACGATGACCGACAATGTGATGAGCGTGAGACGCCAGAGCAGCCCGATCGCCCGCTTCCAGATGGAGAGGAGCATCAACAGAGCTACAAGAGCGCACGTCCCCGAAAGCCTAGGTCCGATGCTGCGCACCGTCAGGGCGAAGGCAAGCTGGTGGGCCTCCTGCGGCCGGAATGGGCGAATGACATAAATTGGAACCGCAAGGCAGGCAATGGACACGGCTGCGCAAACCAGGACCGTCCATGCCGCCGCCCAGGGTCTGTGTCTTCGTCTCCCAATAGTCTGATCCGTCCTATCCATCATTTCGGCCTCCGCTCTTCGTTTCTTCCAGGACGCGCGCAATCGCAGTTTCAGTAAGGACGGAACACCCATCCGCAACGGACTGACCGCACCTGCAGCACGCAACAGCAGTTTGGGTTTATTGGCTGCTGATTCTTTTGTGTCAGGCTTTTGCCAGCCCATGTACGCCGTTCATGGGAGAATCCGCGCCTATTCTAAATGCGGTTGGTGTGGTCTCGACTCATCCACAAGGTTGATGCCCGTATCCAAATCGACGCAACTCCAGGACTGGCGAACAACCGCAGCTTCCAGCAGTTAACGCGAAACGGGTGTCGTTGGAAAATCGCCCGGCGAATCAACTCTGGTCTAACTATTTGAGCCACAAGAGAACTTCAAAGGAGGAGGGGCGCAAGCGTCGGCTGCCCGTGGGTGTCGGCCACCAGTGAGTTATGTAATGGTTGATAACTTATATGCAAATGCTTTCGTGAGACAACTCAAACACCGAACGCAGACCACAGCGGAGGGACCTGGGAGCCTCCTAGCCTCTCCAGGGCCAGGATCAACCAATCTCATCTAAACGGCCAGGATCGGGAACGAGAAACGTTAGGTTCCTATCGGGGCTGTCCCGGCGCGACGAGGGTGGGCTGTGGCAGGATCTTCTGCCGGGACAGTTTCGATAGTGGATCATTAAATCTTGAGGAGGCTCTAACTGGTTTCCGCAACCCAATAAAAAGAGGGTGGGAATAAGAACTGGGTGCGCCAAAACGTCAGGCTACGGTATACCGGTGCGCAACGGCACGGTGGGCGAGATTTGCGTTGCATAAGGGTTGTTCTCTGCATTGTGCTACACCAGGGCGAGCCTTCGGAACACCGCGCCGGTCCTCAACCCGACCGCCTTCCGCAAGTTGTCTTTGGTCACGCCGCCGATCCGGGAGATTGGCAGCAAGTCGTCCCCGAAACCGTTCGGGAGCCGACCCGCTGCCACGGCCACAATTGGGGTGTTGCCACTTTGCTTCACGCGCTCTGGCCGAGATAGTCCCCGCCAAACATCAAGGCTTTGCGGAGGTCGATAGACTCGGATCCTTTAGATGCGAACTTCACACATGGGCCGCTAGAAGGCAAATCGAAGCGAGAACTGTTGGACGCGCGGAGCAGTCAGGAGGGAATTGTAGATTCCCAGCGATCCTGAGGCGAGTGTGTCGCTCAAGGAGCTCGGGGCCGTGTCAAAGCGTACGGAATTCGTCACATTGAACACTTCCCACGTGAATTTGAGCGATTGGCTCTCCGTGAAATTCCAAGATTTGCTGAGGCCGGAGTCGATGCCGAAATAGCCATCTCCGCGGAAGTTGTTTCTTTCGCCGGCCTCCCCGGGATACGGCACTCGGATCGGGTTCCCTTCCCCAACGATTCCGCTGTTGATTGCCGCGACATTATCGAAGACCTGCGGCTCGCCGTTCTGATCGAGGTGCTTCCGGATTTTCACGGGGCCGGTACGCACAGCATAGCTGGCTGCGTGCCAATCCGTGGTCCAACCAGGCTCGAGGACGCTGAAAGGCAGTCCGCTTGTCCAACGACCCAGGCCGGACCATTGC
>Ga0255352_1000408_pt1 | contig 24174 bp, 17 predicted proteins | sample HBST0metaG_FD_189939 | JGI IMG/M metagenome (GOLD analysis project Ga0255352, IMG submission 189939) | Peat soil microbial communities from Stordalen Mire, Sweden - H.B.S.T0 | ecosystem: Environmental > Terrestrial > Soil > Wetlands > Peat | place: Sweden: Norrbotten County, Stordalen Mire...
ACCCGAGGGCGCACAGCCCGGCAGGATGCCGCCACCTCCTGGAGCGCCGCAGAACGGTCCGCAGAATGGCCCCGGTGGTCCGGGCGGCCCGAACTTCGCGCAGGGTCCGCAGGGTGGATTTGGCCCTCACGGCTTCGGCCCGCACGGCGATCCCTACGCGCTGATCGAAGACGACAAGACCGCCACGCAATCGAACTTCGGCCGCCCCTCCGCTCCGCCTGAGATCGTCGAAAAGGCGCGCAAGCAGACGCACAGCAAGAACTTTTTGCTCTTCGAGCATGAGGGCAAAAGCTACATCGTCGACGATCCGGTGCTGATCGCCAAGCTGGAAGCCGCGCAAAAACCGCTGGCCGAACTCGGCAAGCAACTGCACGAAGCCGACGAGAAACAGCGCGAAGAATCCAGAAAGGCGATGGAGCAGGCGCACAAGCAGATCGCCGAAATCAAGGTGCCTGATCTTTCCAAACAGATGGACGAGATCAACAAGGCTCTGGCCACGCTCAAGGCCAAACAGGGCACGACCATCAGCCGCGAACAGCTCGGTGACCTGCAGCGTCAACTCGCCGACGTGCAGCGGCAGCTCGGCAGCCTGCAGGGCCATCCTGGGCCAATGGAACCCTTCCATGGGCAGATGGGACAGCCCGAACCTTTCCATGGGCAGCCGGGACAGTTCCACGAGCAGGGAAGATTCGGCGGAGAGATGGGCAAGCTCGGCGGCGAAATGGGCAAACTGGCGCAGGATCAGGAAAAGACCACGCACTCGGTCATCGACGAAAGCCTGAAGAACGGCAAGGCCAAGCCGGTGGAGTAGAAAGGCAGTTCACAGTTCACAGTGAGTAGTGAGTAGTGAGTAGGGAACTACGAACTACGAACTGAAAAAAGGAGTGGGCGCGTAATGCGCGTCCACTCCTTTTTTGTGCACACCTGCCCGCAACAAACTGCGCACTGTCTGCTATTCACTGCTTTCTGTTCCCTGTTCCCTGTTCCCTAGTCCGTCCGAGTCCCTCGCCTCTCGTCCCTGTTTTCCCACGCAACGCGGCACAACGGACACACCCTCCAGATATGAGCGCGTCACATGCAGCCGGTCCATGAAGATGTAGCGGGCACGCACGCCACGATAGCTCGCCGGCAGTTGCTCCGGAATCTGGTGCTTGTCGACGTAGATCACCAGCGCGGCCTCGGCTGGATTGTCATAGCTTTGGCCGACGCCCACGCCGAAGAAAGCCGGTTGCCGGCGCAAAAGTTCAGCAGCCATCTGCTGCTTCACGGCCAGCGCTTGCGCAAAAACCGCGCCCGGCAACGCGGGCAAAGTGCCTGCCAGCAGCGGGCTTTCCGGTGCCGCGCCCTGCGCCACGGCGCGGGCAGTCGTCGCGACCACCACCGTGCGCACGCCGTCCACCAGCGCCGGCAGAGCAACGCGGTGGTTCTCCGCGACGAAGAAAATAATCGCCGCCGCGCCCGGCTGATCGACGCTCTTTCCAGCGGCCACGCCCAGAATGCCCGCCGCCGGATTCACCCATCCGCGTGCCACGGCCAAGGCGCGCTGCACGCGGCCCGTCTCTGTCGCCTTCAATACATGCGCCAGAGCCGAGGCCGCCGTATTGTTGCCGTAACTGAGGCAACTCACCGCGTGATCGTTCGCGCCCGTAAAGCGAAAGCCACCGTCCGCCGCCGCTCCCAGCGCACTGAGCACCTCGCCGGCCGGGTTGGCCACGGCCTCCACCACGCCAGCCACATCGGTTCCCCCGGCAAAGAGCAGGCCGACCGGCTCGGCATTGGCCGCATCCACCAGCAGCGAACCTGAATCGCCCGCATCGCTGAACTGATTGCCACTCACCGCAATCTGGTTGCGAAAGCTCTTCGTCAGATAAGGTTTGGTCTCGGCGCAATCGGAGTAATAGGCAACCTCGATGTCGAGCGCGACGGCGCTGACCGCACCGCAGGTCAGCCCGGTGGTGCGGCCGCTCTTGGCCACGCGCATCTGGAGCATGGCCGGCTCGCCCTTGCCGCCCGAAGAGGAGACGCCCGGGGGCGCGGCGGCCAGCGTACCATTGGCGCGCGGCGCGCCCAGTTCGAGCACCGCGCCCGCGCCATCGACCGCATGGACATTGATCCGCGCCAGAGCCGCGTCCACGTTGGTCGAACCGAGCCGCAACGGCAGCCAGTGCGCCAGCGCGCCAACCAGCATGGTGCCCGCACCCGCGCCATTCGGCGTGCAACTGTTGTCGATCAGCCCCGGCTGAATGATCGCATCGCCCGCCGCGCCCTGATCGCTGCGCGCCAGCACGTGATTGTTGCTGAGTAGGTATTGGTGGCCGACGCTGTCGCGCACCAGCGCGCCAAGCGTGCCACTGCAACAATCGAGAATGCGCCCGCCCGCCACATCGTAATCGCGATTGCTGCCCCCTGAGCTGCCCAGCAGAACCGGCGTATTCTGCTCGATCTGATGCGCGGCCGGAGTGCTGGCAATGTGCGCCGTGTTCAGCAGAATCTGCGTGGCGGTCAGCGAAAGGTCATTGCTGGCGCGGGCCACCAGCCAGGTGCTGCCGGTGGAAGCGATCAGCGCCGGAGCCGTGTAGGTGACCGTGCAGCGCGTGTAGGACGCAGCCTCGTGGCGGCAGTTTGCGCCGCTCAACGTGCCCATGCCGCCCGACCGTCCGGTCGGACTCGAAGCTAGCATGAAACGGATGGAGGACGCGCCGCCCGCCTCAGCCAGATAGCCGGTCACCGTCATCGAGCCGTTGGCCCCAAGCGCGACATTCTCCGGCGCGAGCGGCTGCAAAAAGCCGGGGGTAATGGTCAGCACCGAGGTCGCCGTCAGCTCGGAGCCCTTCAGCGTCGCGGTCACAGCTACCTGCACACTGTCGACGGTCAGATAACTGGGTGGCGTGTAGAGGCCGGAGTCGGTAATGGTTCCCGGCCCGCTGGTCGCGTCGCCGCCGCTCAGGCTCCACTGCACCTGCGCCGCGCCGCTTGAGGCCCGGGTCGCGCGAAACTGCTCGGCCTGCGCGCCGTTGCGCCCACCGGCATTGCAGCCGGTACAGTTGGTATCGATTACGGCCACGCCCGGAGAGATCGAAAAAACTCCATTCGAAGGATGGGCCGTCATGCCGCCGCCACTGCAACCGGCCACGAGCATGACCAGCAGCATTGCCCACCACCGCCGACCACACTCCACCTTCGAATTGAGCGAATTGAGCTTTGAATGCGGCAATGCGCTTGGCGTCTTTCGCAAAAAAACCTCGGGGGAAGAACAGCTTTCATGTTAGACGAGCATTCCGTCCAACAGGACGTTCTCCGGTCCACGACAGGGCCGGTTTCTGGTTGCACGATCCCCGGAGGATCAACAAATCGCGAAAATTCAGGGAAAGAACGCGCAGGCGATCAGGCCCTCGCCAAACCGGGAGTGGGCGTAGGCCGCTCCACAAACGCAAGCGATTCAAGGCCGAAGGATGCGACCTGCCCGACACGCACGAACAGCTCCTTTCCCCTGGCCGCAGCGCTTCGGCCAGAAGGACAAGCTATTTCGCGGGACACGACGAAGAATCCACCCGTACAATAGAACATATACATAGAGATGATGAACGAGAAAGTACAACCGTGGAGGAACAGATGGCAAATGGAAAACAAGAGCCGGACAACGGCTCGTTGAGCGAAGAAGATCGCAAACGCCTGGCCCACCAGCAAAATGCCGACCATGAGCGGCAGAAGCAGGCACTCAGTTTGCAGCGCGAAAATATTCTTTCGCAGCGTACCTCAAACCCGAACCGCCGCGTAGCGCTCGAAGCCGCGCTGAAGATGATCGAAGGCGAAATCGCGCAACTCAGCTAATCCGCATTCCATCGGCGCCCTCGCAGGCGCCTGATTCCTCTACGCCTTTTTTCGCCTTTGCGTTCGGGCTGCGGCAGGGTGCGATTTTTACGCGCCAAGAAGGATGATTCCGGCGCAGCGTTCCTGTGCTGGAATCATCCTTCTTGTTCTGAACTGCCCTAGAGCGAAACCAGAGTTGATGTATCCCGAAAGCAAGGTATTCAAGTCGACGCGACCATCAGGGAGAGGCGACCTTACACAACTCTCAACAGGACACAGTGACTCTGGTTTCGCTCTAGCCTTCGCGATGAAACAGCAGCGAGTTGGCCTGATCGACGCAGGTCATCGAGACGCGCGCGATGTTCACATGCGCTGGGCGACTGGCGATCCAGACCATCGTCTCGGCCACGTCCTCGGCCGTCAGCGGCGTAATGCCCGCGTACACCTTGGCCGCCTTCTTCTCGTTGCCGTGGAAGCGAATCAGGCTGAACTCGGTTTCCACCGCGCCAGGATCGATGCAACTGACCCGGATCGGGGTGCCGAGCACGTCCTGCCGCAAGGCGTCATTGAGGGCGATGACCGCCGCCTTGGTTGCGCTGTAGACCGCGCCGTTGCCGTAGGGCATCTCGCCGGCCGTCGAGCCTAGGTTGATCACATGGCCCTGCTTACGCACCACCATGCCAGGCAGCACGGCGCGCGTCACATAGAGAAGACCTTTGAGGTTGGTGTCGATCATCTCTTCCCAGTCGTCAATGTTACCGGTGTAGAGCTTTTCGAGACCGCGGCTGAGTCCGGCATTATTCACCAGGATGTCGATCGCCGCCCACTCCTCGGGCAGCGCATCGATGGCCCGCTGCACCTCCAGCCGGCTGCGCACGTCCAGGTTGATCGAATGAACCGCAGCGGCTCCGCGCCGCAGCGCCTCGGAGGCCACCTCGGCCAGCTTGCCTGCCCGGCGCGCCACCAAAAGCAGCCGCGCCCCTTCAGCCGCAAAGGCCATCGCCGCAGCCGCGCCAATGCCACTGCTGGCTCCGGTAATCAGAACAATTTTTCCTTGTATGCCCATGATTCCATCCTAAGCGAAAGAGGCGGGAGGGCCTCCGCAAACCGGTGCAGACTGGCGAGACGATCCTTTAAAATCGTCCCATGTCCCAACCGGCCATTGTCATTATCGACGTTCAGAACGCAATTTTGGAGGGGCCAGCCCTCACGCGCCCGGAGGAAACCCAGGCCGCGCTCCATGCCGTCGTTGGCCGCATCGCACAACTCATCGATTGGGCACGCCAGCAGGCCATTCCCGTCATTTTTGTGCAGCACGACGGACCGGCCGGCCATCGGCTTGAGGTCGGCACGCCGGGCTGGCGGATTCGCCCGGAGATCGCGCCTCACCCGGACGAGGTTGTTGTGCATAAGACCGCCTGCGATTCGTTTTTCGAGACGACACTCGACGAGGGGCTGGCACGGCGCGAAGTCACCGACCTCATCATCGCCGGCTGCATGACGCAGTACTGCGTGGACACCACGGTGCGCCGCGCCGTCTCGCTCGGCTACGACGTTGAACTGGTTGCCGACGGCCACATGACGGCAGGCGCAGACGGGCTCAGCTTCGAGCAAATCCTCGCGCATCACAACGGCCTGCTCGACGGCTTCGACGCGGGAAGCCACCGCGCGCGGGTGCGACCGCTCCGCGAGATCCTTTCCGTAGACGATGAAATCCATTCTAAATAAAGCATTTATCTACATAAGCGAACGCAACGAACCGCCTTCTCCAAAAAATCAGAAAAATTTCTTGCCACCTGTATACGAAAGGGGGCTAAAATGCCCATCCATGAGTGAAGGCAGCTATGTTGCATACATTCTAGCCAGCAGCAGCCGTACGCTCTCGGTGGGCGTCACCGGCGACCTGCGCAAGCGCGTCTTCAGCCACAAGCTGCAGGTGCATGAGGGCTTCACCGCCCAGGACAGTTGCGACCGTCTGGTCTGGTACGAGTCCTACGCAGACGCGGCCCAGGCGCTTGATCGCGAACAGCAACTCAAGGAATGGCCGCGCGAGAAGACCGCCGCGCTGGTGGAGGAAAGCAATCCGGAGTGGCTCGACCTCAGCCAGAAGTGGTTCACGGATGCCGATTTCGAGGTTGTGCTCGAACACGCCAGCCTTTAGCGCATAGCAAAAACACCCGCGTGCGGTGCCTCTTCCGTGCGTCAAGTGAGGAATTGCGCCAGAAACGTTCCCCGGCTCTCGACGAAGAGAACCGGGAGGATGTGTGTTTTGCTCCTAGAATGCCGCCTAGTTTGGCTGGCCGGCAGGTTTGTCGGCCGCAAAGGTGCACTCCGGGCACTGGCAAACGCGCCGCAGATACTCCCAGGAGTAGATGCCTGCCGTGTGGCCATCCTCCCAGTCAAATTGAAGCGCGTAATGGCCCACGGACCTTGCGCCAGAGGGCTTGGCCGGAGGCTCATACATCGGCAGCAACTGAGCGGGCTTCGGCTTGGGCACGCCCGGCTTGCGCTTGTCGGCCTTGCGCTCTCCCGCGCAGGTCGCGCAGGGGCAGGCCGCCCGCAGCCAGGGAAAGCTCCAGGCGCTTTGGTGGCCGTCCTGCCAGTCGATCTCCAGGCCCTTGCCCTCGCTGATCCGCACCCGGACCTTGGCCGGCGTGGTGGCCGCACGCGGCAACGGACGCTCCTCCCACTCCTGCTCGGCCTTCTCTTCCTCGGTCGTAAAACGAATTCCCTCGTGGCTCATGGACCCATTCTATCGTCCGTAAAGGCCGCCGAAGCACCCGTCTTTGGGAGGTTTTTGCCTCTGTGCGAGGAGGACACAGCCCCTCCGGAAGCCATTGTTTGCCTTCCGAGCCGGTTATTTTCCTGTAAAGCATTGATAAATAGCCAATAATTTGATGATCAAAAATATTAGCGATATGCGCTCATGTTTTGTGAATACGATGTGCTATAGTTTTGTTAGATCAATTGAGCGGTAGAGGCTCAACCTCCCGCCCGGAGATCGAAAATTTAAACTTCGGAGGTACACAATCATGGCAATCATGACCACTAACCGTTGGGATCCCTTCCGGGATGCCGTTTCACTGCAGGACCGCATGAACCACCTGTTTCGTGATCTAAACAACGAAGAAGCCCCTCTGGCGGCTGCCAGCTTTGTGCCTGCTGTCGATATCTACGAGGACCAGGACAAGGTTGTGCTGAAGCTCGAGGTTCCAGGCATCGATCAGAAGGACCTGCACGTCTCGGTCGAAGAGAACACGTTGACCGTCCAGGGCGAACGCAAGCTTGAAGCCGAGGAGAAGGAAGAGAACTTCCACCGCATTGAGCGCCGCTATGGCAGCTTCTATCGCGCCTTCACTCTGCCGCCGACCGTGAACACGGAGAACATCGACGCCAACTACAATGCGGGCATTTTGAAACTTGAGCTGAAGAAGAATCCCGAGGCCAAGCCGAAACAGATTGAGGTCAAGGTGGCCGCGTAAAGCAGCTTTGAGCTGCAAGCTTCGAGCCTTCAGTTTTTTGACTGGAGGTTGCAACGACGCAAATCCTGCCGGACGGCCCATGGGCCGCCCGGCATTCGATCATCTACCCCAACTCGATTCGGAACCGCACGCACATGCGCCATCGATAGAGGAATCCTCGCACAGCAGCCGTGGTTGGCGGCTTGCACAATCAGGCTGGAAGCTGAAAGCTAACAGCTGGGAGCTGTTCAAATGGCCATTCGTTGGGACAAATTCACGGTGAAATCGCAGCAGGCGGTGCAGCAGGCGCAAGAGCGCGCCGGCGGCCTGGGCAATCCCGAACTGCAACCGGTCCATCTGTTGTTGGCACTAATCGAAGACCGCGAGGGCGTGATCCCCGCCGTGCTTGAAAAGATCGGCGTCCCCATCGAACGGCTCGAACACGACCTGCACACCATCGAAGAAAAACTTCCGCGGGTGGCGGGCGAGTCGGCGCAGCCGGGCGTGAGTCAGGCGCTGAACCGCGCCTTCGATCAGGCCTTCCATGAGGCATCCAACTTCAAGGACGAGTATGTATCGACCGAGCACCTGCTGCTTGGCATCTCGCACCTGAAGGGCGACGCGGCCTGCGACGCATTGTCCACACACGGCGCAACGCGCGAGGCGATTCTGAAGGCGCTGACGGCGGTGCGCGGCAACCAGCGCGTCACCGACCAGAACCCCGAGGGAAAATTTCAGGCGCTCGATAAGTACTCGACGGATCTGACGGAGCTGGCGCGACGCGGCAAGCTCGACCCGGTGATTGGCCGCGACGAGGAGATTCGCCGCGTGATGCAGGTGCTCAGCCGTCGCACCAAAAACAACCCCGTGCTGATCGGCGAACCGGGCGTGGGCAAGACGGCCATTGCAGAGGGCCTCGCGCGGCGCATTGTTTCTGGCGACGTGCCCGAGAGCCTGCGCGACAAGAAGCTCGTCTCGCTCGATCTGGGATCGATGCTGGCCGGAGCGAAGTTTCGCGGCGAGTTTGAAGACCGCTTGAAAGCCGTGCTCAAGGAAGTGGAAGAGTCCAACGGCGGCATCATTCTCTTCATCGACGAGCTGCACACCATTGTGGGCGCGGGTGCTGCCGAAGGCGCCATCGACGCCAGCAACATGCTGAAGCCTGCCCTGGCGCGTGGCGAACTCAGAGCCATTGGCGCGACCACGCTGAACGAGTACCGCAAATACATCGAAAAGGATGCGGCACTCGAACGCCGTTTCCAGATTGTCTTCGTCGGCGAACCGAATGTCGAGGACACGATTGCGATTTTGCGCGGGCTCAAGGACCGCTACGAGCAGCACCACAACGTGCGCATCAAGGATGCGGCGATTGTGGCCGCGGCAACGCTTTCGCATCGTTATATCTCCGACCGCTTTTTGCCCGACAAGGCCATTGATCTGGTGGACGAAGCAGCGGCATCACTGGCTATTCAGATCGGCTCGGTGCCCACCGAGATCGACCAACTGGAACGCGAAGCCACCTCGCTCGACATCGAGCGCACGGCGCTCAAGCGCGAGACCGACCCCAACAGCCGGGCGCGTCTGCAGGTCGTCGAAAAGACGTTGACCGAGACGCACGAAAAGGTGTTGGCGCTGCGTGCGCGGTGGACCAGGGAAAAGGACGCCATCGCCAAGGTCAGCGAGACCAAGAAAAAGCTCGAGGCGCTGCGCTTCGAGATGGAAGAGAGCACGCGCAAGGGCCAACTGGAACGCGCCGCGCAGATTCAATACGGCGAGTTGCCCAAGCTGGAAGCAGAACTGAAGCAGCTCAACGCCGTGCAGGACGGCAACCCGGATGTGGCGCGCATGTTGAAGGAAGAGGTCGACGAGGAGGACATCGCCGCGATCGTCAGCAAGTGGACCGGCATTCCCGTCTCACGCATGATGGAGGGCGAGGTGCAGAAACTCGTGCATCTGGAAGACCGTCTGCGCGAGCGCGTTATCGGCCAGGACGCGGCATTGACCACTGTGGCCAACGCGATTCGCCGTTCGCGCGCGGGACTCAGCGATCCGAAGCGCCCCATCGGTTCGTTCATCTTTCTGGGACCGACGGGCGTGGGAAAAACCGAGACCGCGCGCGCACTCGCCGAATTTTTATTCAATGACGAGCAGGCGCTGGTGCGCATCGACATGAGCGAGTACATGGAGAAGCACGCCGTGGCGCGGCTGATCGGCGCGCCTCCCGGCTACGTCGGCTATGACGAGGGCGGCCAGCTTACCGAGGCCATTCATCGTCACCCCTACGCGGTGATTCTCTTCGACGAAATCGAGAAGGCACACCCGGATGTTTTCAATGTGCTGTTGCAGGTGATGGACGACGGACGACTGACGGACGCGAAGGGCAGAACGGTCGACTTCAAGAACACGGTGCTGATCATGACATCGAATCTGGGCGCGGCCTTTCTGAGCACGGACGCGCTGAAGAACGAGCATGATTTCGAGATCGCGCAGGAGAGCGTGATGCGCGTGCTGCGCGAGCACTTCCGGCCGGAGTTTTTGAACCGCGTCGACGACACGGTGATCTTCCGTCCGCTGGGCGCGGCGCAGATGAGCCAGATTCTCGATCTGCGCTTGAACGAGGTGCGCACGCTGCTCGAAGGACGCGCCATCTCCATCGAGTTGACCGAGCCGGCGCGGCAGTTGATTCTGGCTGCCGGCTCCGATGCGGCCTATGGCGCACGGCCCCTGAAGCGCGCGCTGCAACGCATGATCCAGGACCCGCTCGCCATTCAGATTCTCGATGGCAAGGTGGCCAACGGATCGCACGTGCGGATCGGTGTGGACCGCAACTCAGGCCAGCTCACCTTTGAACCGATGACGCGCGAGGCGATGGCCTAAAGCATCTCTCCTGAAGGTATAGAGCGAATCGATGCTGCTTCGTTGACGCGACCGCAGGGAGCGGCAACTTGGCAAGACTCTCGCCACTTTACTGCATCAGGAGAGATGCTCTAGCAGCACCTGCGGTGCGGCGGACGCGCTGCACGCAAAACGAACGAGGCCGACTTCATTATGAAGTCGGCCTCGTGTTGTCGCTGCAAATCTTCCCTTATGAGGCAGAAGATCTGTGTCCTTGCTCCACTCTACGTAGAGCTTCATGAATAATCATCTTCAGGTAGGTCTGATAGCGCAAACCACGTTCGGCAGCCTGAACACGGGCCTTGGAAATATCCTCTGGGTCAAGTCGGATGGTCGTCGAAGGCAAAGCCGCACGCTTGGCAACTGTGCCTATGCCAACGCGCCCCTCGACAGTCGCCTTTTCAAACTCAGCGGCAAGCGCATCTTCTTGCAATTTCCACCATGCGGCTTCCTCTGCCTCATTTGCGAAGGTTTTCTTTTTCAGTTCTTCCAACATTGCCATTCCTCTTCTGCGTCAGGAAGTACAGCCTGAGCCTTTCCTTGGCAGGCCACGCCGTCACAACACGAATTTTCTTCCCCAGCATGGTCGTAACAACAACCAGAATTCGCGCACCATCCGTTTCGCCTATCTGAACGGTACGTTCCTCGCCACTGCGAAGTTGAGACTCCAAATCGCACGGCCGATTCTGAATCACCTGCTCCGCCTCTGCCGGAATCACTCCATGCTCAGCAATATGGCTACGATTCGCCGTGTCCCACTCAAAAATCGTATGATTCATTTCCTCTCCAACAATCCGGCATTGCCGGATCTTTCGTTGTCGAGGCCCCCCCGAATCTCCAAGTAGGCGGGAAGGAATCTCTACGAATTTGTTTTGCGGTAAGCTCCGGGCCATCTGAGTGGAATCCGAAAGCCGCGTTTTATACGTCATCAACAGTAGCTACATCGTTGTTACTTGTCAACTAAAAAGCTTACTGCTTCAACTCCACCAGCGTTGCGCCCTGGCCGCCTTCGTTCTGCGGAGCCTCTTCGATGTTGGCCACCTGCGGATGCGATTTGAGGAACTCGCGGACGCCGCGGCGCAGGATGCCCGCCCCGTGACCGTGGATCACACGCAGGCGCGGCAACCCGGCCATAAAGGCGCGGTCGAGATATTTTCCCAGTTCCTCCTCGGCCTCGGCCACGGTGCGACCGATCAGGTTGATCTCGCTGCGCACCTCGTCGGTGTTCTCGCTGGAAATGGTGATGTGCACGCCCTTTTGCCGGCGCACGGCAGCCAGTGGCGTTTCCTTTTTCGCCGCAACGCCTTCCGGTGTCTTCGGCGAGGCCAAGTCGGAAAGTTTCACGCGCATCTTGATCGGCCCGAGCGCGACCTCGAAGAGATCCTTCTCAATCTCACGCTGCACGACGGCGATCTTGTTCATCGACTTGAGCAGCACCTGATCGCCGGGCGCGACGTGGCGCAACTGGTGCGGCAGGGCATTCGGGTCGCCTTGATCAGCACCGGTCTTGTGCGCGACAACGGTCTGATTGAAGCTTTCTTCAAACTCGCGACGCAGGCGATTGATGCGGCGCTCGGCCTCCTTCGAAAGCTTCTGCTGGGCGGCGCGATCCTCAACGACGCGCACGTTTTCGCGCATCTGGAAGGCAAATTCCTTCATCAGTTCTTCGAGCTTCTTTTCCAGATCGCGCACCCGCGCGCGCATCTCCGCGTCACCCTCGCGGGCCAGCTTGGCGCGTTCCTGATTCAGCGCGTATTTTTCTTCGCGGGCTGTCTTTCGTTCGGCATCGAGTTCGGCAAGGTCGTTGTGCAGCTTGTCGAGAAAGCGCGCGATGTCGGCCTGCTGCGAGCCCATGCGTGCGCGCGCTGCGGCCACGATGACGCTGTTCAACCCGAGCCGCTCGGCGGTCTGAATACCAGCCGAAGCGCCAGGCACGCCAAGGCGCAGATGATAGTTGGGGGCCAGCGTTTTTTCATCGACGCCCGCCGCGGCATTGCGCACGCCCGCGGTATTCACCGCGTAGATCTTCAGTGAGGTGTGGTGCGTGGAGATCAGCGACCAGCAACGCGCGCGCAAAAAATGTTCGGCAACGGCAACGGCCAGCGCCGAGCCTTCGTCGGGGTCGGTGGCCGAACCCAGTTCGTCGAGCAGCACCAGCGTGCGCGCGTCGGCCAGCCGCGAGAGCCGATCGAGATTGACGATGTGCGCCGAGAAGGTGGACAGCGCCTGCGCGATGGATTGCGCATCGCCAATGTCGGCCAGAAAACCGTCGAAGACCGGGAAGCTCGCCACCTTGGCGGGCACGGGAATGCCGGCCTGCGCCATCATCGCGAGCAACGCGGTGGTCTTGAGCGTAACGGTTTTGCCGCCGGTGTTCGGTCCGCTGATGATGAGCTGACGCTCGTCGGAGACCAGTTCCAGCGTGAGCGGCACAATGGCGCCGCCGGTTGCGCGCAGACGCTTTTCGAGCAGCGGATGACGCGCGTCCTCGAGCCGCAATAAATCTTGTCCAAGTGTCGGCGTGACGCAGTCATAATCACGCGCGAAGCGGGCACGGGCCAGCAGACTGTCGACCAGAGCGAGTACGCGCGCGCCGGTCACCAGCGAGGGCGCATAGCCGCTCACCTGCCGCGTGAGTCCGACGAAGATGCGATAGATCTCGGTCTGCTCCTCTTCGAGCAGCCGCACCAGTTCGTTGTTCTGCTCGATAGTTTCGAGCGGCTCAAGATAGACGGTCTGGCCCGAGGAGCTGGCGCCGTGGACGACGCCGGAGACGCGGCGCTTCAACTCGGCGCGAACGGGGATCACGAAACGATCGCCACGGATGGTGATCAGGTTGTCTTGCGTAGAGCCGTCGCTGGAAAGCTTGCGCAGAGCGGTGCGCAGCGATTCCTCGATCTGCCGTTGCTGTCGCTCCTGCTCGCGGCGAATGCGGCGCAACTCGGGCGAAGCATCGTCGGCCAGCGTGCCGTCGGGCAGGATGGTGCGTTCAATGGTTTCCATCAGCGGACGCAGACTCATGGTCAACGTGGCCGAAAGCGCGGAGAGGCCGATCAACTTGCCGACCACGCGCAACGGCGGCTCGCGCAGCAGCGATTGCCATGCGGCAACGTCATTGGCCAAACGCGCCACAGCGAGCAGTTCGTCGGCTTCGAGCGCGACCTCTGGAATGCGCGATTTGGCGGCCAGCGTGGTGGGGTCGAAGAGGCCGCCGAGCGAGATGGAAACCTGCTCGTCGACCAGCAGACGCACCTCGGCGACAAGCTGGAGCTGGCGCTTGATCCAGGCCGCATCCGACGAAGGCTTCAGATCGAGAATCGCCGCGCGGCCCACGGGCGAAGCGACAAAACCGGCAACGAGAGCCAGCAGCGGCTCCCACTCAAGCGTGGCCAGATCGGCGTTCGCGACAGGAGACGGGATGGGATCAAGCAGAGACATACAGGATCATTATCGCAACCCGAGCCAGTTATGCTTCCATCGTTTCGAGCGATTTCCTCTCGGCAGGCGCATCGCTCCACTCGCCCTCCCAGCGGGCGACGACGGCGGCGGCCATGCAGTTGCCGAGCACATTAAGCCCGGTGCGGCCCATGTCCATCAGCGTATCGACGCCAAGCAGCAGGAAGACGGCGGCGGCGGGAATCTGAAACGAGCCAGCCACACCGAGCAGCACCACGAGCGTCGCGCGCGGCACACCGGCAATGCCCTTGCTCGAAAGCGCCAGCGTGGCCAGCAGCACCACCTGCTGCATCACCGTCAGATGCAGTCCACCAGCCTGCGCCGCGAAGAGCGCGGCCATCGCCAAGTACAACGTGGAGCCCGTGAGGTTGAAGCTGTAGCCGGTGGGAATCACGAAGGAGACGATCCAGCGCGGCACGCCCAGCTCTTCCATGCGCTCCATCGCCAACGGCAGCGCGGCCTCCGACGAGGTGGTGGCAAAGCCCAGCGCGGCCGGCTCGGCGACCAGCGAAAAGAACCGGCGCAGCGGCACGCCCGAGCAAAACAAAATCGGCACGAAGACGCCCACGACGAAGACGATGAGCGTGACATAGCAGGTGGCGGCCAGCTTCAACAGCGGCAGCAGCGTGGCCAGCCCCATGCTGCCCACCGTGCAGGCCATCGCCGCACCGGCAGCCACCGGAGCCGTGAGCATGATGATGCGCGTCATGCGGAAGACGGTCTCGGTCATCGACTGCAGCACGGTGGTGAGAGGAGCGCGTTTCTCCTCCGACAACAGCGCCAGCGCCGCGCCAAACAACAGCGCAAAGACAGCAACTTGCAAAATCTGGCCCTGCGCCACGGCCTGCGCAATGTTTTCCGGGAAGATGTTGACGAGAATCTGCTGCCAGGTTTCCGGATGCGCCGCAGGCGCGGAGGTTTGCAGCGCGGCGGGCAACACAATGCCCGCGCCGGCCTGCGTCCAATCAATGGCGACCGCGCCAAGGATCAGGCCAATCGTCGTGACCGCTTCAAAAAACAGAATCGACTTGAGCGCGACACGACCCACGCTGCGCAGTTCGCCGTGGCCCGCAATGCCAGTGACGATGCCGCCGAAGATCAGCGGCGCAACGATCATGCGGATCAAGCGCAGAAAGATGTCGGCGAGGAAGTGGCTCTGCGCGGCGGCATGCGGCGCGTCCACGCCCCACTCTGCGCCAGCAAACATCGCGAAAAAGGTCCACAGCAACAGCGAACGACGCCGCACGGCGACGGGGAGAAAGGCCGCGAAGCCAGCCCAACGCAGGCAGATTGCCAGACTCGGCGAAGCGCCGTACAGTCCCGCCATCAGCCCGGCGGCAAACAACGCTCCGCCAAGCAGAGACAGCGCGACACTCCACGCATTGAGCCGCGAACGGCCCGGCAGCATGGAGTTCGATGGAGACAGGACGGTGGGCGTTTGTTCAGCGTTCATCGGTGAGCCTGCAGGCTCTCTTCTCCCCATGCGTCACGCGCTACTTTGTTTTAGCGGCCGCGGCAACAGCCGGACACGCTGCGCCACAGCTTCCGCCGCAGGGCGTTGCCGCCGGGGCTGAAGGCGCTGGCTCGCTGGGCGCACTGCCCACGGTCGCCGAGCTATGGCCGCCCGCGTAGTCGCTCACGTACCAACCCGAGCCCTTGAACTGCAGGCCAGGTGCGGTCAATTCGCGCGAAACCGCGCCGTGGCATTTTGGACATTCATGCAGCGGCTCGGCGCTGAAGTTTTGAATCTTTTCAAACTTGTAACCACATTGGGCACAACGATATGGATAAAGCGGCAAGGTTGAATTCCTCCGGGATGAAATCCATCCCCTGTTTCTATTTTAACGAATGATCCAAAAAACATCGTAATCAGCCAGGAGGCCTTGCGTTTGCGCGCGCTTTCGATGTTCCTCCGCAACAGAAAAAGGCCCACGAAAATCGCGGGCCTTCGTTGACAGCAAAGCGCTACGGCACCACTTCAAGCGGCACTGAGGCGCTGACATTCTCCCAGGCCAGGGTCAACGTGCCTTTGCCGTCGCCCTCGTCGGCGAGGGTGTATTTCAGTTCTTCCACCAGAGCGGCCAGCTTTACGGTCTTCAGCGGCACGCGGCCCAGATCCTGCGCCTTGTCGTAGACCGTGCCCCACTGCCCCGTCTGCTTGTTGACGACCAACACCCAGTTCTCTTCGTCACTGAGGTCCACAAACAACGTGTAGCTGCCCTTGGGCACTTCAAGATCGCCGATCTTCAGCGCAGCCTCGGTGGTCAGTGTGGTGGCCTTGTCGGCGCCGGCGCGCCAGACTGGATAGGTCGGATCGTGGCTGATGCGGCCATCCTTGCCGAAGAGCTTACCGGCGCGGCCGTTCACGCGCGGTGAACTGTAGGCAATCTCAATCGTCTTTCCCTGCAGGGCGACGGTTTCCTTCGCCGCCGGGCTTTTGGGCGGGCCGGGCTGGGCCCACAGCGTGACGGTAGCCAATAGAATTCCGAGAAAAATTCCGAAACGTTTCATAGCGATGATTCCCCTCTCAAAGGTAAGTTCCGCGAGCGAGCCCAGTGTATGGGCCATTTCTTTTCGATGCAAGCGCAGAGCGCGCGGCTCGTATTCTTTTTCTTCTGTGCTCGCAAGAGCACAATAAAAACGCCGGAGCATTGTGCTCCGGCGTTCTTGTTTTGGTATGGATTGTGGTTTACGCCTTGACTGCTTCGAGCTTCTCGCGAACCAGTTCGGCACCCTTGGTGAACAGATCGTCCTTCGAGAGCTTGCCCGCTTCATAGTCGGCCAGAATGGCCTTCTGCGCCGCGTACTCGCGATTGACGATGCCCGCCTTGGACTGCAGCATGCGCCATGCCTTGCGGCGCTCGACGCAGAACAGAATCATCTGGCGCGAGAGCGCGTAGAAGGTCGACTTATCGCCGTTCTTCACCTCGATGGTCACGCCAAAATCAGGAATGAAGGCGCGATGCTCGGGGTTCAGATAGTGGCGATAGACAATGTCCTGCTGCGTGACGCGCACCAGAATGTTGTCGAGCGTGATCTTCTTTGCGGCATCCTCCGGCTTGATCTTCTTCAAGTGATTGCGGAAGCGAGCCTCGGTCGTGGCCCAGTGCGCGACGGTGTAACGGCTCACCGCGCCCGTGGCCTTGTCCTTGGTCTCGTACCAGTCGAGATCGATTGAAGGATTGCCCTTCAGATCGAGCGCCTCCTGGTAGCTTTCGCCCTGACGCGGATCGAAGACGAACTCCGGCACGCCACGCGAATCGCGCGCGCGCTGCGCCTGAATGAGCGCCATGTCATCCGGCACACCGTGCTCCGGCTGGCAAGTGGTAAAGGCCTGCAGGAACATGGTGCCGCGGTACTCGATGCCATCGAGAATCGCCCGGTAGAGCTTGGGCGCGTTGGCCATCGAAACCTGTGCGACGAACGGCGATCCGTGACCGGCCAGGAAGGTTTCGGCCACCGTCTTCTTTTCAGTGGTCTTGCCCTCCGTCGCCGGTCCGAAGACGTTCATATCGGTGCCGCCCAGCATCGGCGACGAATCCGAGTTCTGTCCGCCGGTGTTCGAGTAGACCTGCGTGTCAAGCATCAGCACCTTGACGTTCGGCCGGTTCTGCAGGATCACCTTCGAGGTGTTCTGGTAGCCGATGTCGCCGATGCCGCCGTCGCCACCCACTGCCCAGACCTTCGGCAGTTCCTTGATCTCCTGGTCGGTCATCTGCGCGTCGGAGAAATGCGTGAACTGGTTGTACTGCTCGGAGGTCAGGCCCTTCTCGCCGAGAATCGCATCCGCCAACCGCTCGGGGATGACCGAACGGCGTGCGTGGTCGACGATGAAGCTTTCGCCGGTCAGCCAGCCGATGGTCACACCGTCCTGGAACAGCGAGTTCATCCACGGATACGGATGCGGATTGTTCGGCGATGAGGAACCGTAAACGGTGTTGCAGCCGGTGTTCGCCGTCATGGCCATCACGCTCATGCCGTTCGCCATCCGTCCGTCGACCGCCTGCAGGTTCTTGTGGTTGAAGGCCTCGGTCAGCAACACCGCCGACACCGCCTCAATCAACTGCGCGTCGGTGATGGTGCCGTGTTCCTTCTCATACTCGGCCACGCGGCCCAGCGTATCCTTTTCGTTCTCGCCGCCCAGTCCAAGGATCAGATGAATGATCGCGTCGCGGACGAAGATGTAGCCATTCGCATCCTTCGCCAGCAACTCGTTCAGCTTGGTCGCGCCGGTCTTTTCGAGGTCGCCTGCCTTAGCCAGCAGACGATCGCTCTTGGCGTGATACAGCGGCCGCATGTAGGCCTCGGTGACCACCGCGATTGAGCGCAGCACACTCTTTTCACCGCAACCGGCGCAGCTTCCGTCGCCAGCCACCAGCGCGTCGTAGTTCGAGCGAACCATCAGCATGTTGCGCAGCGTGGCGGTCTTCGAGTCGGCCGGATTCTCATTGTTGTAGAAGCCGAGATACTTCTGCGAGGTATCGGGCAACAGATCAAGGAAGCCGGTGCCGGTCATGTGCTCGGCGTTGATCTCCAGCGTCTCGGGCACCATCTTCAGCGCCTGATGATCGCCGCAAGCCGTCACGCAGGCCGCGCAACCCTTGCAGAGATCGGAGACGAAGATGGAGAAGATGCCGCCCGCGCCGGGCGTCTTGCGCTCGGGCGAGGAGAAGATTGCGGTGACCTTCGCGTAGGCCATCGGAACCTTGGCGAGAATGCCGAGGAACTGCGTCTTGGCCGAATCAGAAAGCCCGGCCTGCGCCTCGACCACATCCTTCAGAATGGTCGGCAGCGGAGTCTGGCTCTTGGCCTCGGCGACCATGCGGGCGCGCGCGGCCTTTTCAATCTCCGGCAGCACGGCGAGCAAGGCCTTGCGATCGGCGCCATCGGCCACGTAGAAGCTCACCGCGGTCGAAAGCAGCGTGGACAGATCCTGCGCCGTATTCGGCAACGCCGTATCCGGGCAAACCGAGATGCACTCCATGCACTGCGTGCAGTTTTCCGGAATGTAGAGCGGAGTCTCGCGACGGGCAACATACTTCGAAGCCGTGTCACCGGTGGCGGCGGCAATCATGCCCATCGCCATCAGCGGCGTGGCGGCCTGATTGTAGCCCTGACCGGAACGATACTCGGCGTCGAAACCGGCAATGGTGGCAATCGGAGAACGCGCGGCCTGACCTTCAGGGAAGGCGTGCGAACGGCAACCGGTGCCGCAGGAGGAACCAGCGCCCACTTCCTGCAACACCGGCAGCATAGCCTCGCCACGCAGCGAGGAGTGATCGGCCGCAGCCAATTCCCCGACCGCGAGCTCCTGCAACTGATCGAAGCCCTGCATCATGACTTCCATGTTCGACTGCACGACCGCATCGCCGAACTTGCCGAACTTCTTCACGTACTGCTTGTGCACCACCTCGCGATACTGTTCCTGCGAGATGTCAAACTCGGCCAGCAGCGTCGAAACGCGGAAGAAGGCACCCAGGAAGGCGTTGCCCTGCATGCGCAGTTGCAGATCGCCACGGCTGGTGGCCTTGCGCGCAATGGCGAAACCGGGCAGCGTGTAGACGTGAATCTTCTTCTCGATGATCTGCTTGCGCGCCCAGATGGGAAGCTGCTCCCAGGCCTTTTCGCCCTCCTGGTCCGACTCCCACACGAACGCGCCGCCCTCGGCCATGCCGTCGAGCGGATTGCAATGCGTGAAGGCCTTCGGGTCGCAACAGAGAACCACGGTCACATGGCGCAGATCGCAGTTGACGCGAATACGGTCCTTGGCCGCGACCATGAAGTAGCTGGTCGGCGCGCCCTTCTTTTCGGAACCGTACTTCGGGTTGGCGCTGACGTGAATGGTCTCCTTCGGATTGCCAAACTCGTCCTTCACGCCGTCGCGCGCATAGATCAGGTCGTTAAGATCGCCCAGGATCGCGCCCAGGTTCTTGCCGGTGGTGATCGCACCCCAGCCGCCAATCGAATGGAAGCGCACCGCAACCGCGCCCTCGGGCAACAGCGACGGCGTTTCGTCGCCCACCACGCTATAGGGGTGATCGATGCCGAGCACGAAGAAGTACTCGCCATCGGCGGCCGTCTTGCCGTCTTTACGAGCGCGGCCCGCAGTCGCATATTCAAAAGCGCCAATCACATGCTCGGGACGGAAGTCGCGCGAACCCAGTCCATAGGTTGCGCCAAAGAAGCGCGGCGTCTCGGCCAGCGTCACCTTGGGCAACCCGGCCGCGCCTTCGAGCGCCTTGACAAAGGCCGTGCGAATGTCGCGACCCATGGCGTTTTCACCGGCCAGCGGATCGTCGGTGCGCTCCAGGATCAACACGTTTTTCTTGCCCTTCAGGGCCGCGATGATCGCCGCTTCCGGGAAGGGCCGGATCACATTGATATGGATTGAGCCAACCTTCGCACCGCGCGTCTGACGCAAATAGTCAACGGCGGCCTCGATGTTTTCCGCAGCCGAACCGAGTGAGACAAACACCGTGTCGGCATCGTCGGTCTTGTACTTCGAGATCAGGCCATACTTGCGGCCGGTCAGCTCGGCAAAGCGCTCATAGGCTTTTTCGAGGAAGCCCAGAATCGGCTCGACGAAGTTGTTGCGCCGCGCCATCACGCCCTGCATGTAATGCTCCTGGTTCTGCACCGGACCCAGCAGCAACGGGTTCTCAAGGTCGATCATCTTCGGCACACGGCGGCGCGTCGGCCCAAACAGTGCGCGCTGCGCCTCGGTCGGCGTCTCGATGACGTCGTCGGGCGCACCCAGATATTCGCGGATCAGCCCGGCTTCGTGCTTATAGAAGGTGCGCTCCAGATGGCTGGTCAAAAAACCGTCCATGATGTTCATGCCCGGCGTCAGCGTCTGCTCGGTCACACTGCGCAGAATCAGCGCCTGATCGGCGGCCTGCTGCGCGTCCTTGCCGAAGAGCATGATCCAGCCGGAATCGAGCGCCGCATACACGTCGTCGTGGCCGCAATGCACATTCAGCGCGTGCTTGGTCAACGCGCGCGCACCCACCTCGACGACCATCGTCGAAGCCTTGCCCGGCGCATGAAAGTACTGTTCCAGGCCGTAGACTATGCCTTGACCCGAGGTGAAGTTCACCACGCGCTTGCCACAGACCGAGTGCGCGATGGCGCCACCCTGGGCCGCGTGCTCGCCTTCGGTTTCAATGGCGATGGTGTTCTTGCCGAAGACATTCAGATGTCCCTCGGCGTAGGCCTGCTGAAACAGTTCGCCGCCCTCGGTGGAAGGCGTGATGGGATAGAAAACGCCGGCATCGGCGATGCGCGTTTCGGTGTGATACGAGACAAGCTGGTTGCCGTTGGCGGTAACCCGAATGCCTGGATAACGAACAGATTCTTTCATTTCGACTTTTCTCCGTAAACCCGTTGCGTCGTGCTCGATGTTCTTGGCCACGCGCGGCAAAGGACGGGGCTTGCTGCAACGGCTCCGTCGACGATGGCTCGCACCTGACATTTTTGATTACGCACGCCCATTGGATGACCGCTCGCGTGGATTTGTTCCGGACAAATCCACTCCGCAAGAAGAAACTTGCCTGCCGCAGGAAGGAAAACCAACAATAAACGGCTTGATATCAATACGATCTATCACGAAACCGGAGAAACGGAAATATGCCGGACGTTCTACAATGTGACACAAATCACATAGTCGTTCCCATTGATGAACTTTTGATGAACTTCCTGCTTTGCGGCTCGGCCCCCGCCACCCCGCGAAAACAAGACGGCACCACCCCACCGCGTCTGCGCTAGGATAAGAAAAGAGAGAGGTCGGGGCCATGTTTGTCATCGTCTGGAAGTTCGAAATCGCCGAAGAGAAGGTTACAGACTTCGAAGCCGCCTACGGCCCGCAGGGAAACTGGGCCAAACTCTTTCAGGCCTCGCCTGATTACCAAGGGACTGAACTGCTGCGCGACGCCTACGTCCCCGGCAGCTATCTGACCATCGACCGCTGGGCAAGCGAAGAGGCCTTCCGCGCCTTCCGCAAGAATCACGACGCGGCCTACGAGGCACTCGACCGCCAGTGCGACGCGCTGACGGCAAAGGAAACCCGCATCGGGGCGTATACGGTTTAGAACTGCGCGCCTACTCGAGTACAAGCAGATGTCTGCTGTAGGTTTCTCCTGCTAAAAATCGAAGCGCTTTGTCGAAGCTGACCAGCACGCCACCTTCCTGGATGGCCAGACCGAGCAGATAGGCGTCGGTCACCTGCTGATGGCCAAGAATGCGCGCCGTCAGCGGAGCCGTCAAATCTACCCAACTGTCGCGAATCTGCCAATAGCGGTAGCCCGGATACCCCTTCAGCGATTGCAAAATCGCGATCGCCTGTTCCAGGGGCCGCGGCGACGGGCGATAGGCAGGATTTGTCGTCACCCGGATAAATCCAGCCTCGGTCAGCGGACAAATCCCCCAGGACTCTTTTCCGGACTGGCTGAACCAGGCGTGCGCCTCGCGATGATGGCGATGCGCCGGCTCGGTAAGCGCGACCAGGACGTTCACATCAAGCAAATGCTTCCGGGGCAAACTCGTCCTCCGCCAGCTTTTTCACCAGTTCGTCGGTAACCGCGCCACCCGAGTCAGGAAAGACGGGAAAGCCGGACGCCGTATACCCAATCTCGGGCGCGGGGACCTGCGGCGCAGCCTTTGCCTTCCGAATCAACTCATCGATGGCCTCGCCCAGCGTGATGCCGCGCGCCTGCGCGTAATAGCTTAGGTAGCCATGCGTTTCTTCTTCGATGGAGATCGTGGTGCGCATACCCACATTCTGCACCGATTTTTGAATTGATGCGGAATATTATTTTTGACGACCTCCCTCGCGTAAAATGCCGCATCCACCATCCGATACTGCTGCGCAGACTCCTTCGCAGGCCTGGCTTTGCGAAAAGCCTCCCATGACCGTGCCAAAGACAATTTTCTCGGCAATCACGCTGGAAACTCAGTCGCCAACAATTTTCACCATCTATTCGCCATTTTTCTCTGCCATTTTGCCCGCGCATCCTGCTACAATTCGATCGAAATGTCTTCCAGATCTTAGGTTTTTCACGCTCATTCCGTGCGCCGGATTCTGGAGTGCCCCGAGGAGGATCATTCATGGCCATCGCCGAAGATCGCGCCAAAGCAGTTGAACTTGCCCTTGCCCAAATTGAAAAGCAGTTTGGAAAGGGCTCCATCGTACGCCTTGGCTCGCGCGAAGCAATGGTTCCGATCGCCGTCATTTCGACCGGCTCGATCAGCTTCGATGCGGCGCTGGGCGTGGGCGGCATTCCCCGTGGCCGCGTCACCGAGATCTATGGCCCCGAGTCGTCGGGCAAGACCACGATCACCTTGCAGATCATCGCCGAAGCGCAGAAGGCCGGCGGTCTGGCAGCCTTTGTGGACGCCGAGCACGCGCTCGACCCGGCCTACGCCAAGAAGCTGGGCGTCGACGTCGATAACCTGCTGGTTTCGCAGCCCGATTCGGGCGAGCAGGCGCTTGAGATCACCGAAGCGCTGGTCCATTCCGGCGCCATCGACGTGCTGATCGTCGACTCAGTGGCGGCGCTGGTGCCCAAGGCCGAACTCGACGGCGAAATGGGTGATATGCAGGTGGGTCTGCAGGCCCGGCTGATGTCGAAGGCGCTGCGCAAACTGACCGGCGTCGTCTCCAAATCGCGCACCTCGCTGATCTTCATCAACCAGATCCGCGAAAAGATCGGCGTCATGTTCGGCAATCCGGAAACGACCACCGGCGGCCGCGCGCTGAAGTTCTACTCTTCGGTCCGCATCGACATTCGCCGCATCGCCGCCATCAAGGAAGGCGAGCGGGTGATCGGCAACCGGACCAAGGTGAAGATCGTGAAGAACAAGGTGGCCGCCCCCTTCCGCGATGCCGAGTTCGACATCATCTACGGCGAGGGCATCAGCCGCGAGGGCGACGTGTTGGATCAGGCCGTGGCCAACAATCTGGTGGAAAAGTCCGGCGCCTGGTACAGCTACAACGGCGAGCGCATCGGGCAGGGCCGCGAAAATGTTCGCACCTACCTCAAGGAAAACAAGGAGGTCTTCGCCAAGATCGACAGCGAACTGCGTGCCAAGCTCGGCGTCGGCGGACAGGCCAAGACCGAGGTGCCCGAAGTTCCCGAGGTTCCGGCCAATGGCGTTGTCGAGGCCAAAGAGGTTGTGCGCGGCCGCAAAAGCTAGAGCATCTCTCCTGAAGGTATAGAGCGAGTCGATGCTGCTTCGTTGACGCGACCATCAGGGAGCGGCAACTTGGCAAAAACTCTCGCCACTTTACAGCATCAGGAGAGATGCTCTATAGGCGATGCTTGCCGCGCAAAGGCCCTTTCTGTTGCCCTCTTTCATGGAGGAGCCAGCGGGAAGGGCTTTTGCTTTTTCCGCGAGGACTTGCGCGCGTCTCACATGATGGGAAAATTCTCGCCGCAACTCCGCTTCGGCTGATAGACAACCGAGGCACTCGAAGAGCGCGGCAATTTTCGTACCGGGTTGCGGAAGAGCATCTTATTTCCGCTGCTAGAATCAGCTGAGAGTTATCCATGATGAG
>Ga0255352_1000411_pt1 | contig 24123 bp, 25 predicted proteins | sample HBST0metaG_FD_189939 | JGI IMG/M metagenome (GOLD analysis project Ga0255352, IMG submission 189939) | Peat soil microbial communities from Stordalen Mire, Sweden - H.B.S.T0 | ecosystem: Environmental > Terrestrial > Soil > Wetlands > Peat | place: Sweden: Norrbotten County, Stordalen Mire...
GAGCTGATTATGCCGGATTTTATGCGGGGGTTAAAACCCCCGCCTCCCTCCGAGCCTGGTTTTTCCGCAGACTGTGAAGGCCCCTGCTCCCTCCGGATGGAGTTATGGCGAGCAGTTATCCCTTGCGGCGATAGAGAATCTGGAACTCATAGTTTGCATTGGCGGGGAAGAGGCTGGCGACGTGGCGGAGGCGCTCGGCCAGGGCAGGAGCGGCCAGCAGAGGATAGTCGCGCTCGCGCAGGTCGTGGTAGTCAAAGTCCACGGCCAGGGCCAGCATGTAGATGGCCAGGGCGTCAGAGAATGCCGACTCGAAGAATGTGGTGCGCGAGCGCTCGTCCAGGCCCTTCGGGCTGTTGCGGCTGTCCTGCGCGCGGCGGCGGGTTTCCCATGCGTCCTGGCTGGTTTCGCCGTGCACCTGGGCCTCGGCCTGCGACCAGATCAGCGACGAAAAGCTCTCCGGCACGCCCGTAGCCTCCACAAAGTTGTGGGCTACGTTGATGAAGAACTCGAAGGCCAGGCCGAAGCGGTCTTCCACCAGGCGGGTGGAAAGAAATACCGCTTCCGTGGTGCCGAAGGTGGTGTTGCGATGGCAGATGGCGCGGTCGCCCAGATCGACGGTGTAATTGGGAGCGATCATGACCTCGCCTGTATCGGCAATGGCCAGGGGCACAAAGTAATAAGCGCGGTTGGTCAGAGCGGCCGAAAGGGTGGCCGGCACAGCGCCGACAAGGCGCTCCAGATCCGTCTCGGAGATGCGCGTCTCGCCCCACGCTGCAAAGTGAATTCCATTCGGGGCCTGCGCAACCGTGACCTGGGTGGCCACCTTCTCCGCGTGCCAAAGTTCGACCTGTGTGCCGCTCGTCATAACCACTGTATTCTAGACTACGGAGGCTCGGAAGATGATACGAACCGCCCCAAACGAACGCCCCGCCGGGAGAACGCTCTTCGGTTTCCCGCTCCAGGGATTCGGATTCTTCACCAGCCTGCTGCTGGCCTTCGCCGCGGCCTTCTTCACATTCTTTGCTTCGACCGCCATCGCCATCTTTGCGCTGCTGGCGTGGAACCTGGGGGGAGGCCACACGGTGAACTATGCCGACAGCTATCTCTACGTTGGCTTCCCGGCCGGAGTGCTGGTGCTCCTCATCGCATTGCCGGTCTTCGGCGTGCTGTGGGTGCGGGCGCGGGTGAGCCGGTAGGAGGCGCCTCAGCCTTCGGACGGCTGAGGGTTTTTGCGGTCCAGCTTGGTGACCTGAATCTTGCGGGCCAGGCCGAGGCGGGCCAGGAGCCAGATGCCGTAGTAGTTCGGGTCGACCTCATACCAGGTCAGCCCATGGCGGGCCGAGACCGGATGCGCGTGGTGGTTGTTGTGCCAGCCTTCGCCACCGCTCACCAGAGCCACCCACCAGTTGTTGCGCGAGTCATCGCGGGTTTTGAAGCGCCGGCTTCCCCACAGGTGCGTGGCCGAGTTGACCAGCCAGGTGGCGTGCAGGCCCAGGGTAACGCGCAGGAATGCGCCCCAAAGCAGCATCCCGATGGCGTTCTTCACTCCGCCAGTGAGCCAGCCCAGGCCGAAGAGAACCACGCCGCTGGCGACCAGCGGAATCCAGTGATATTTGCTCAGCCATACGTGAAAGCGGTCGCGGCCCAGGTCGGGCGAATAGCGATTGAGCGTCTCGGACTGCGCGTGCAGGGCGTTGCCGAAGAGCAGCCAACCGGTGTGCGCCCACCATCCGCCTTCGCGCGGGGTGTGCGGGTCGCCTGGCTGGTCGCTGAGCTGGTGATGGACGCGGTGCGTGGAGACCCAGAACATGGGCCCGCCCTCGAGAGCCAGCGTGGCGCAGATGGACATGACGTATTCCAGCCACTTGGGCACCTGGTAGCCGCGGTGCGTCAGCAGCCGGTGATAGCACATTCCAATGCCGACATTGATGGCCAGGACGTAGAGCGCCAGCATGACCACCAGCCTCTGCCAGGAGAAGAAGAACAGGGCCGCCAGCGCGCCCACATGGAAGAGGGCCACCACCACCAGCGTCAGCCAGTTGATGCCTTCGCCCACGGTTGCGGCGCGGCCCATGCGAATCTCCAGCCGCGCGGGGATCGCGTGAGCCGAGACGGAGGAGTTTGGGGCGGACGAAGCCTGTTCGATCGGGTTGTCGGTTGGAGACTCGGGAAAAGGGGCGATTCCAGCAAAGGCCATACTTGGGGAAGATCCTTCGAGAGTGGCGAAGAGCCCACTCTCAGATTTCATCCTACCGGAAATGTGACCGCGATCACATCGCATTTCGCCCTGATTGTGCCTAAAGTGGAGCAATTTGATCCAAAATGAGCAATACAGCTCAAGATTCAGGGTTTAGCGCCGGCTCTGACCCCTGGTCTCTGACCCCTGGTCTCTGACCCCTGATCGCTGCTTTCAGTTGCTGCTTTCGATTCCAAACTCTCCGCCGCCGGTCACAAACAGCTTCTCCGCCTGCCCGCGCAGGACGCGATAGAGGGCAAACTGCCGCTGGGTTGCGCCGCGCAGCTCAAAGAGCAACTCGCCGCGGTTGTCGGCCAGGGCATCTACGGCGTCCACCAGCCGCATGCGCGGCGATTCATCCAGATGAGCGCCGTCCGTGACGCTCTTCACCAGCAGCAACACATTGCCGTAGAGGTCCGGCTGCGCCACCAGGGTGACGAACTTCTGCTGGGCCAGCGGACCATCGGTGTGCGCCGAAAGCACCAGCGTGGCGCCGGAGCCGTAAGAGAGCTCGAAGACGCGGAACTGCTCGTCCAGGAGGGGTGCGGGCGGCGGAGGTTCCGGGGCAGGCGCGGGCTTGGCCGCTTTTCTGGTTGCTGTCCGTTTGGGGGTGGGCGGCGCAGGCGGCGGAGTCAGCCCGAGGGCGGTTCGCGCCATCTCTTCGAGGGAGGCCTTCATCTTTGCCTCGTCCTCCGGGTTGGACCAGTTATAGGTCCAGGGGTGATCGGGGCGCGTCTTCACGTCAGAAACCGCCACGGCCTGCTGCATGTCCGGCGGAAGACCCAACAGGCTGGGCAACACATCGAGCCCCTTGCCGGTGGTCTTGCCGCGCTTCAGTCGCGGGCGGTCGGGGTCGGAGACGCCAGGCAGCGACTCCACGTGGCCGATGTCTTCCGGCTGCTTCTTCTTGCTCTTCTTGATCGTGGGCCGATCGGGATCGTCGGCCGGAGCACTGGCGCTGCTGTCGCCGCTCGAGTCCTTCTTGTGCAGCGTCGGCCCGTCGGAGTCGGGAGCGGAACTGGCGGATGGACTCGACCCTGTAGACGGATTGGAGCCGGCGTCCGCGGTATCGGTCGAGGAAGTTTTCTTGTGCAGCGTGGGCCGATCCGGATCACTGACGGGCGCAGGAGCGCTGGAACCGGCTCCTGTGGTTCCACTACTCCCACCCTGCTGCCCCTGGCTGGGCGCATCGTCGGCGTGCTTCTTGCGGTGCAGGACGGGCCGGTCGTCGTCCTCGTCCTCGATTTTGGACTGCGCCACCTCGTCCATGGACGGCTTGGGCGCGGGGGTTGCCAGCGGCTTCCATGCGCCGTAGGCTACCCATGAGCCCTGCTCCTGGCCGGTGTTCTTGATGTCGAAGAGACCTACCGCCGTGCCGTTCTGCTCCAGCTCGTATTCCACCTCGCCGGCAATGGCCAGCGGCTCGGGCCGGGCCAGATACACGCTCGCGTCCTGCAGTTCGCCGGCATCCAGCACGGTCACGGGAACCAGCCGGCAGGCCTTGGGATTGCCCACCTCGCCGGTCCACTCCAGCACGGAAACGGCGCGCAGCACAGGCTGGTCCTTGCTCTTTTTGGTCACCTGCCCGGAGTATTGAGCGCAGCACGGCAGCGCCGCCGTCGCCAGCGCGCAGCAGCTCATCCACAGAAACCAGCGTCCGCGCCATGACATCTGCCGCCCGAGTCGGGAATAATCGAACTGGTTGAACACCGTGCGCCTTCTATCCACCATACGAGGTATTTCCCCATGGAACTGAACGAGAAAGTCGCCGATTTCACACTGCAAACCGACGAAGACAAAACCGCCCGCCTCTCCGATTATGCCGGAAAGCCGGTCATCCTCTTCTTTTATCCCAGAGCGGACACTCCCGGCTGCACCATCGAGGCCTGCGGCTTCCGCGATACCTTTGCCAAGCTGCAGGCGGCGGGCGCCGTGGTGCTGGGCATCTCTCGGGACACGCCCCAGGCCCAGGCCAAATTCCGCGCCAAGTACAGCCTGCCTTACACACTCCTTGCAGATGTAGACGAGAAAGTCTGCAATCAGTTTGGCGTGCTGAAGGAAAAGAACATGTACGGCAAGAAAGTCTGGGGCATTGAGCGGACCACGTTCGTAATCGGCCCGGACCAGACGCTGCTGCACATCTTCCCCAAAGTCACCCCCGCGGGCCACGCCGAAGCGGTGCTGGCCCTGATGGAAGAATGGAACAAAGCACACAAGTAGAGCGGCAGGCGCCTCCCGGCCATCTGCTTCCGCGCGCTTTTTTTGAAGAGCCGCCGGAGCAGGTGGCCCCGCGCCTGTTGGGCAAGGTGCTCGCGCACTTTTTGCCCTCCGGACTCGTGGCAGGGCGCATTGTCGAGGTGGAAGCCTACCTGGGCCCGCACAACCAGCCGCCCGACCCGGCCGCCCACTCCTACCGCGGAGTTACGCCGCGTACCCGGGTGATCTTTGGCCCCGCCGGCTACGCGTACGTCTACACCATCTACGGCCGCTACTTCTGCATGAACATCACCTGCGAAGCCGATGGGCTGGCGGGTTGCATTCTGCTGCGCGCGCTGGAACCGGTGATCGGGAATGACCTTATGGCAGCAAACCGGGGACTGGAGCCTGGCGCGACGCCGCGCGAGCTCACCTCCGGACCCAGCCGCCTTTGTCAGGCGCTGGGACTCACCAAGCTGGCCCACAACGGCTTGGACCTGCTGGACCCCGCTTCGCCACTCCAGATCTGCGACGACGGCCACCCAATCCCGAAGCCTCTGGTCACACCGCGTATCGGCATTCACGAGGCCGCGGACTGGCCCCTGCGTTTCGCCGTGGCAGGAAATCCCTGCGTCTCGGGACCCAAGAAAATGCGGTAGAGCGCAAAGGGCGCTTGGCTCTCCTTCTTTGACTTGAAGTGATTTTGAATCACTCTTGGGTAAGATTGCTTCAAAAGGCAAGAGCATCCCTACATTCCAGGAGATTTCCGGCTTGAAAGCTTCCCCTTTGTCCTTGTCCGCTATCGCTCTGCTCACCGCAGCCCTCTTCGCCGCCGTTACCGTGGCGCAGGCGCCGCAAGCCGTTCCGCCGCAACAGCCCGCGGCCGGAGGCCCTCCCGCCGAGGCGCACGAGCACAGCCACCCCGCCCCGACCAATCTGAAAGTGCTGCCCAAAAACCTGACCGGCGAACAGGTGCACGAGATCATGGAGCAGTGGGAAGCCGCTCTGGGCGCGCATTGCAACACGTGCCATACCCCCGACCCGAACAACATCGGCCCCAACGGCCGACCGCGGCTGAACTTTGCCGACGACTCCCGGCCGGAAAAAGCCACCGCCCGGCTGATGTACAAGATGACCCTGGACATCAACGAGAATTACGTGTCCATGGTGGATAGCTCCGGCGCTCCCGTAACCTGCGGCACCTGCCACCGCGGCCACCTGGGACCGGAGCCCTGGGTTGCGCCCAAGGAAGAGCATGACCACGACCATGGCCACGACCACGAAGGGCACGCGCCCGCTGGGCAAATGCCGGGTTTGCCGCGGTAACTACGGAGCGAGATGAGGCTACGACGGCTTTGAGCAAGCGCGGATGACAGCATGTCAACTTCCGGTTTAGCGACAATACCGATGGAACCGCAAGCGGTACAAGTCATGGCTGGAAACTCGCCTTGGGGTGTTAGCTTCGATTGAGAATTGGACCGAACCAAGCCAGTTTTACCGAGACCGCTTGTCGATGCCGAGCGCTAGCCGCCTTTCGCCGATGAAGGACGGCCCTTGATGATCCTCATCACACGTCCACCACGCATCCATCGGGCCCCTGAAGAGGTCTTGTGGCAATCTGCGTTTCGCAGTTCCGTTTTCCCAAACTGTAATGCAAAGGGTTGGGTCCTGACTGATTCCAGCGCGTCCCGATAGTGCATCGGTCCAACGTTCCTCCGGATTGCGACCGTCATCAGTGCGCAGATATAACAGCGCCTCCTTGGTGAAAGTCGAGTAGAGGACTAGGGAAATTAATGCCGCGATGCACGTGTTCTGAAAACGAGTCGGTCGTACCATCTTGCCCTCGCCGACTAAGAATTTTGATTCAATCCTCGTATCATCAGCGGTACCAGAAGCTGAATCGAAGGGAATCGTGAACCCTAGGTTTCCATACATCGCGCCGAGCATGACGTGGGGCTCCATCAGATTCACGAAGCTTCCTGGAGGAGCGAACAAGACGAGAGCGCACAGTTCTTCGGCAAAGTCTTTGAATTTCCGTTGCCCCTCTTCGATGTGCTCGCGAATGGGCCGGTATGGATCAAATTGGCTGATCGATCCAGCCGGCGGGGGACAATAAATGTCTTTCACCTCAAGGTAAATCTTTTCATGCGTGGCATGGGTGACCACGTAATCAATCAGCTTGTTCGTGAAACTGAGCGGCGGCTCATGTTCGAACACGATGTGTTGTGTATTTAAGTATTCCTCGAATGCTAGTTCGCCCAATGTCTTCTGATTCATGACGGATTTACCCTTCGCGCTCCATGGTAACCGCTCTTCTTGGCGGGTGGCCCCGATCCCGGGATATTTCCAAACCACAAATGAGGGTGCCCCCGGTCCCTCGCATTCGGGGACCAGGGATGCCACAGACCTCAACCCGGAATCCGTTCGCGATGCTCCCGGTCAATCCCCTTAAGTCGGCTTCTCGACTGTTTTCCACGATTCCGGCTCCGAGCGGATGACCCGCTAACCGGAAGTTTCTGTTCCAGCGACGTTGCCGCGGCCCCTGACCTGGAAGCTGCTTGAGCATCTTCTCCTACCTGCTATCAGCGACTCAGCTGCGCTCCGCCTCCCTCGAAAACTCGCCGCTCTTGCCGCCGGACTTGGCTTCCAGTTGCACGTTGCGAATCACGATGCCCTTGTCGAGCGCCTTGGTCATGTCGTAGACGGTAAGGGCGGCGACGGCAGCGGCGGTCAGGGCTTCCATCTCCACGCCGGTGGGGCCGACGGTGGCCGCAGTGGCCGTGATGCGCACGCCTCCGGCCACAATCTCCGCGCGCACGTCCACATGGGAGAGCGGCAGGGGGTGGCACATGGGAATCAGCTCCGACGTGCGCTTGGCGGCCTGGATGCCGGCGAAGCGCGCCACTTCCAGCGGGTTGCCCTTGGGGTTGGCGGGCAGGGCGGCCAAGACCGCGGCGGAAAGCTCCACAAAGGCCGATGCTGTCGCGGTGCGGCGGGAGGGCGGCTTGGCGCTTACATCCACCATGACGGCCTCGCCGGTCGAGTCAAAGTGCGATAGCTGGGAGGGTTCGGGCATGGGACTCCTCAGGGAAGCAGAATGCGGACCAGCGAGCCGGGTTTCAGGCTGTGCGCGTCTTCGGGAACCATCAGGAAGCAGTTGGAGCGGGCCAGGGCGAGCAGGTCGCCGGAGCCGTGCCAGGGGACAAATGAAACCTGCGGCGGCTCACCCGTCAGCGCGCCGAAGTTACAGAACGCCGGCAGAAAGCGCGTGAGTCCGGCCTTGGAGTGCCGCTCCACGGGCGGAGCCAGCCGGGCCAGGGCAAAGCGCGGAAGGCTCTCCCAACTGCCGGCCAGAGCGGCCAGCACCGGCGCCGCGAAGAGCAGAAAGGTGACGGCCGAGGAGACGGGATTGCCGGGAAGTCCCAAAAACGGCAGCGTTTGCCCGCCGGCCGCGCGGGGCAGTTCGCCGAAGACCGTGGGCTTGCCCGGCTGGATGCGCGCGCCGGTGAAGTGAAAACGCGCTCCCAGGCGAGCCAGGGCGGGCTCCACCAGGTCGAACTTGCCCGCCGAGACGCCCCCGGAGATGAGCAACAGGTCGGCCGTCGCGGCCAGCGCAAGGGCGGCGTCGAGGGAAGCAGCGTTGTCGGCGGCGGCGGGCAAAATCCAGGGCTCGCCACCTGCCTCGGCCACCATCGCCGCCAGCATGGGCGCGTTGGAGTTGCGAATCTGGCCGGGAGCGGGCGAGCTCGAGACCGGGACCAGCTCGTCTCCCGTCGACAAAATGGCTACGCGGGGCCGCACATAGACATCGACGGCGGCGTACCCGCAGGCTGCTGCCAGGGCGATTTGTCCGAATCGGATGGGGGCTCCGGCGGCGAGCAATTCCTCTCCCTGGCGCGCTTGCACGCCCTGAGCGACGATGTTCTCTCCCGGCTTGACGGTGCGGGGCGGAAGCAGGCGAACGGTTCCGCCAGCGGCTTCGACGTGCTCCAGCATCAGCACGGCGTCGGCTCCGGAAGGAACCGGAGCGCCGGTCATGATCTCCCAGGCTGTTCCAGGCGCGAGCGGCCCGGAGGGGGCTGCGCCGGCGCGCGTGGCGCCGACCAGGGACAGCGGTTTATGCGCAGAAGCTTCCGCAGCGCGGCAGGCAAAGCCGTCGCGGGTGGAACGGGAAAAGGGCGGCTGGTCGCGGTCCGCCACCAGGGGCTGGGCCAGGATGCGCCCCGCGGCAAAGCCAAGCTCCACGCGCTCGACCGCGGGACCATGCGAGTCCGGTTGGCCGGCGTAGGCAGCCACCAGTTCTGCAGCCTCTTCGTAACTGGGCAGCTCGGTGTTCATGGAATGGATTGTAGAGCGTCTTTGCCAGGACCGGCAGAGGAAGGGATAGGAAGACAAAAAGGGCGCTCCCGGCTGGCGGGAGCGCCCTTCATATCGGCCCGCTAGAGCGGCTTACTTCTTCTTCTTGTCAGCCTTGAAGCTGCTATCGACCTTCTGCGTGGACTGGGCCAGAATGCCCTTGGCGTCGGCAGCAAAAAGGCCATTGGGAGCCAGTTCCAAATACTTCTGGTAGGCCGCGGCGCAGCCCTCAGGCAGAACGTACTTGCCCGAAGCGTCGACGGTGGCCTTCACGATCAGTCCCTGACCCTTCAGGTAATAGAGAATCGCCTGGTTCGGATCGATCTTGATCGCCTCGTCGGCGGCGGCCACCTGGGCGTCCGCATTGCCGGCCTTGGAGAAGATCACGGCTTCGTTCTTCAGATAGAAGCCAGCCTGCGTCGGGTTGACCTTGGCGGCTGCGTCATACGCTGCATTGGCCTCGGGAACCTTGCCGGCGCGCGCATAGATTTCGCCCAGTCCGGCATTGGCCGCGCCCTGGATTCCGGGATTCGGCTTCTTGGAAACGGACTCGAGATCAAGAACCTTCTTGAAGGTCGGCTCCGCCTCGTCGTACTTCGCCAGGCCGATCTGTCCGAGCCCGAGCTGCGCCCACAGAACCGAAGCATCCGGCTTGGCCGCGGTGTCCTTGAGCATCAGGGTTTCGATATCGGTGTATTTTGCCTTCTTGATCTCGGCTTCCTTGGCATCGATGTCGGTCTTCGAGGCCGTGGCGCCCAGCGTCTGGATGGCGGTCTGGCGTGCGCTGTCGGCGTCCTTGATGTCCTGGCCCACGGTGCGCAGATCGGCGTTCAGATTCTTGATGATCTCGTTGGCCTGCAGGGCCACGGCATTGTGCTTCCTGAGCTCTTCCAGCTGTTTCTTCTGGTCGTCAGGCATCTTGTCAATGAATTCCTTGCGGGACATATCGTCATCCGCAACCACGTCCTGGCCCAGCGCAACCTTGATTCCCTCGATCAGGTCGACCATCTTGTCGGCGGGCGTATCGGTCTGACGGAAGATGAGGGCATAGGTGCCAGGCGCCGCTTCGCCTTCATAGTCGCCGGTCGTGGCAACCGGGAAGGTGTACTTGGAGGTGTGGCCGCCATCTGTAGAAAGGCTGATCGTGCCGTTGGTCTGAGGCGATCCGACCGGATTGGTCACGTGGCCGTGAATTTTGCCCGTAGTCGAGGGCGTGGGCGCGGGCGTCTGCGCAAGCATGGGCATGAGAGCGAATGCCGCCAGGCCCAGCCAAAGTGAAATGGTGCGTTTCATGTTCTTCTCCTTGGGAGCGGCGCGAACAAAGCAGCCCGCGAGCTCAATAAATCGTATGTACCAGACCGCACGCTGGTCGAGCGTCAACTCTATTTGTCCAAACGCGCGTGTCTTTGCAGCCGAAAGCCAGGTATCGCGGAACTACCGTGATCAACACGCACGGTCCCGGCGCGTACGCCAGCAATCGAACCGCATCTCTACGCAGGACTCAAGTTAAATCCTATCGACTGCCGAATACAAGGGCGCAGGGCAGGATGCGCTCTGCGCACAACGGCGCCAACGGCGTTTTCGCCGCGTCGAAGAGAGTCTTGAACCCGGCTGCAGAGTGCTTTTTGTCCGTCGCCAGGGGTCGCGCTGGTTCACGCCACGGTATTCCTCATTGCATGATATTGCCCCCGAAGAGCGGCCGATTGTGGCCCCGGTCACACAGGCGGGGCGTCACTGCAAATGCCACCCTCCCCCAAAAGCCCCCACCCGGCAAGGGCACGCGCATTCTGGAACCACTCTAGAATAGGAGAATGTCAACCACGATTCGCCCCGCCACCCGCGCGGATGTTCCACAGATTCTTGCTTTTATTCGCGCCCTGGCCGCCTACGAGCGTGAGCCGGAGGCCGTTACGGCCACCGAAGCGGACCTGGAGCGGGACGGCTTTGGACCGAATCCCTTCTATTTCTGTCTGATCGCCGAGCACGAGGGCCGCGCCGCCGGATTTGCCTTCTACTTTTTCAACTATTCCACCTGGATGGGACGCCCCGGGCTCTACCTCGAAGACCTCTTCGTAGAGCCCGAGTTCCGCGGCCTGGGCATCGGCAAGGCTCTGCTGCAGCAGGTCGCCGCCGTAGCCCGCCAGAAGGGCTGCCCGCGCCTGCAGTGGGAGGTTCTGGACTGGAATACCCCGGCCATCGAGTTCTATCGCGCCATGGGAGCCGAATTCCTGGACGAATGGCGGAATGTGCGCGTCTCCGGCGCGGCGCTGGAACGGCTTGCCGGTGTTGCCGATACGGCTCAGGCCGCAAGCCTTCCGGAGGCCGCACGATGAAGAAGATTCGCGTAATTGGCGGCGGACTGGCCGGCCCGGAAGCTGCGTTGACTGCGGCCCGGCTGGGCTGCGAAGTGGACCTCTACGAGATGCGTGCCGAGGTGGACGGAAAACCCCGCCTGACCCCGGCGCACCAGACCACGGATTTCGGCGAGCTGGTCTGCTCGAATTCCCTCAAAAGCGAGTCGCCCAACACCGCGCCCTGGCTCCTGAAGCAGGAGATGCGGCGGGCGGGCTCTGCGCTGTTGCGGTTCGCTGATGAAACCGCCGTGCCGGCCGGCCACGCGCTGGCCGTGGATCGCCTCGAGTTTTCCCGGCTGATCAACGAGGCCATTGCCGCCCAGCCCAGGATTCGCGTGATTCGCGAAGAGGTCACGCACTTGGACCCGGACGATGAATGGGAGTACGCGCTCACCATTCTGGCCACCGGACCGCTCACTTCCGACCCCCTCAGCCAGGAGATCGAGCGCATCACCGGCTCCGGCCGCCTGGCCTTCTACGACTCGATTTCGCCGATCGTCGAAGCCGACTCCATCGACATGGAGCGCGTCTACTTTGCCGCCCGCTGGGACAAGGGAACCGCCGACTACATCAACTGCCCCATGGATCGCGAGGAGTTCGACCGCTTCCTGGATGCGCTGCTTGAAGCCGAGCCGGCCGAGGCCAAAGAGTGGGAGAAACTGGACTACTTCGAGGGCTGCCTCCCCATCGAGGTGCTGGCCAGCCGCGGCCGCGACACACTCCGTTTTGGCCCCATGAAGCCCGTGGGCCTGCGCGACCCCCGCACCGGCCGCACTCCCTGGGCCGTGGTGCAGCTCCGCAAGGAAAACCTGCGCGCCGACAGTTACAACCTGGTCGGCTTCCAGAATCATTTGAAGTTCGGCGAGCAGGCAAAGGTTCTGCGTCTGATTCCGGGCCTGGAAAACGCCCGCTTTCTGCGCTACGGCCAAATCCATCGCAACACCTACATCCAGGCGCCCCTGCTGCTGGACGAAACCCTCCGCCTCAGGAAGGATCCCCGGCTCATGTTTGGCGGCCAGCTTTCCGGGGTGGAAGGGTACACCGAGTCTATCGCCACCGGCCTCCTGGCGGGCATCTACGCGGCCCGTCTGGCGCACGGCGAAGAGCCTGTGCCAATTCCGCGCGCAACGGCGCTGGGCTCCCTGGTGCATTACATCACCCACGCCGATCCCAAGCACTTTCAGCCCGCCAACGTCACCTTCGACCTGCTGGAGCCGCTCGAAGAGGAGCTGCGCAAGACCGTGCGGGACAAGAAGGAGCGCCACCGCATCCAGTGCGAGCGGTCTCTGGCGGCCTTCGATGCCTGGTTCGGGAAAGCCGACCGTTCCTGAACCTGCAGCATCCAACTCGCATCAAAGTTGCAGAACGATTGCGGGTTTGCGGTATGCTGATCCGTACGCGGTGAATTATGAATTCCACGATGTCCACATTCCGTCAGGCTGAAGCCACAGAAACAGACCGGGAGGTCCAGCGGGCGCTCCGCGTTGTCTACGAACGGTTCGGTAGTGACTTGGGCGTCTTCTTCCAGCATGTTCGAAAAATGCAGGAGCAGGAAGAGAAGCGCGCAAAATCGCAAGCGAATCCCACCAAATTGAACGATTCTTCGAGTGACGCACGTGACGAGCCCGCGGCCTAACCCAGATTTTCGCCCTAATCCCGAACGAGGTATTTTCTTAACTGGTGTCATCGGTTCAGATACTCTGGATCGACTCACGCCATCGATCCTCAAGCTTCAAGCTCAGAGTCGATCCCCCATTTCCCTTTACATCGATAGCCTTGGCGGCAACACGTTCCATGCGGAAATGTTGCAAGGCTTGCTTCAGGCGCGCCAACAGGACCAACCCTCCATCCGACTCATTACTGTGGCAACTGCAACTGCAGCATCGGCCGCTGCCGATCTTCTGATAAGCGGGGACTACGCTCTCGCTTACCCTCATTCCATCATTCATTGCCACGGAATCAGAATGGGCCAGGATGAGATCACGCATGAAGGCGCTGTTGACATTGCACGATACCTTTCAGGCAGGAATGAATCCTTCGCTCTGCGTCATGCATTCCGTTGCATCTCGCGTTTCTGCTTCCGGTACTTCAGGATCCGGACCGACTTTCCTGATATCCGCGCAAACGACGCCAATCTTACTGACGTTGCCTGTTTTGTCCGCGCTCTTCAATCTCGCCTTGCACCTAACCTGCAAGGACTACTCGATGACGCGTTGCATTTAAGCGCTGAGAGCGATGAACTTGCCGATTATCTAGCGACTAAGCATTCCTCAAAGAGTGTCAAGACCAGAGCCCAGTTTGAAGCTCAACTCTTCAAAGGAATCATCGATTTCGAGCTAAGGCGCAATAAACGTGAGGCAACATGGTCCTTCCTCGATTTAGGATTCGAGCGGATAGAGGAGAAATTCAAACTCCTTATAGACGCCAGGGTTGGGGCACACCATACGCGGATGATCTCCCGTCTCTGTTACCAATGGAAGGATTTCTTCCTTTCCGATGAGCAGACGGAGGAATTGGAAAAGACTGAAGAAGCAAAGCAGGAAGAATGGCTCAATCAAAAAATCGGAGAGAAGCTGCGCCCAATTTGGTTTCTGCTGGTTTCCATAGGGCGACTATTGCAGAAGGGTGAGTTTCGACTAAGCGCAGAGGACGCCTATTGGTTGGGACTAATCGACGAGGTAATCGGTCGCGAAGACCTTCATTCCCTCCGGCAAATAGTTGAATATACGGATGCTCCGGAGCCTACTGAGAAACTAGAATCCAAGGGCTGACCATGGCTTCCTTGCGCCGCAACATCGTGGTTTCCGTTCTCTTCACCGTCTTGGGCGGACCCGGAATCCTGCTTGTCCTTCTGCCCTGGTGGATCACCCGTTTCCACATCCCGGCCGCCGAGCCTCCCTGGCAGAAACTCCTGGGCGCGGCGCTGATCTTTGCCGGGCTCACGCCGCTCTTCGATTCCATCCGGCGCTTCATCTACGTAGGCCGAGGAACCCTGTTGCCCGACGCGCCCACCGAGCGCCTGGTGGTGAGCGGACTTTACCGCTACGTGCGCAATCCCATGTATGGGGGCGTGCTGCTGGTGCTCGCCGGGGAAGCAGCACTCTTCGGCAGCCGCGATCTGGCAATTTGCGCCGCCGTCGTCTGGCTCGGCTTTCATCTCTTCGTGCGGTTCTATGAGGAGCCGGCGCTTGCCCGCAGCCATCCAGAGGACTTTCCCGAATACCGGCGCCACGTCCCACGCTGGCTGCCGCGCTGGACGCCCTACCGCCAGGGCTGACTTTCCGGTCATCGGCGGCAGGCTTCAGCGGGGTTCAAAAGCCGTCAAGAACGCTGCCTGCTCCGCGCCGATTTGTGCTGCATATTTATCCAGAAAATGCGGCGCCTCCGGAAAGCTCCGAAAATGCCCAAAAACAGGCCATTTTCCGCCCCCCGGAAAACACGCTTTCACCCGCGCCAGTCGCGGCGACGGCACACCTTGAAAAAATCCTTTTCCGGACGCATTTTTTTCTTTGTGCAGGGGGTAAAAGTTGTTAGATTCACATTTATGCAATTTGCCCTCAAACCGGCCCGGCGAAAGATGCGTTTTCTGCCGCTGATTGCCGCCACCTATTTCATGGTGTCGGGCGGTCCGTACGGGATTGAGGACATTCTGGGCGGAGCCGGTTTTGCCCGCGCCATCGTGATTCTGCTGGTGCTGCCGTTTCTCTGGTGCCTGCCCACGGCGCTGATGATCGGCGAACTGGCCTCAGCCCTGCCCGCCGACGGCGGCTTTTACGTCTGGGTGCGGCGCGCGCTGGGTCCCTTCTGGGGTTACCAGGAAGGCTGGATGTCGCTTTCCGCCAGCATCTTTGACATGGCCATCTACCCGGCGCTCTTTGTGCTCTACCTGGGCAAGTTCGCGCCCGGCCTCACCGCCGGGTGGAGCGGCTATGGCTGGTCTCTGGCCGTGGTGGTGCTGTGTTGCCTGTGGAACCTGCGCGGCGCGCCGGCCGTGGGCGACGGCTCGGTAGGTCTGTTCGCGCTGCTACTGGCGCCTTTTGCCGTCTTCGTGGTTCTCGGGCTTTGGCATGGATTCACCCTGCACCCCGCGGTGCAATGGAGCCAGCCCGCCTCCGAGGGCGCTCTCTCCACCGCAATCCTCGTTGCCATGTGGAATTACATGGGCTGGGACAATGCCTCCACCGTCGCGCAGGAAGTCGAGAATCCGCAGCGCAACTATCCCCGGGCGATGATTGCCGCCACCGTCCTGGTCGCGGTGACGTACATTCTGCCTCTGACCGCCATCGCCATGAGCGGCCTCTCTGTGAACAGCTTCGCCACCGGCGACTGGATGACCGCGGCGCGCACCATCGGCGGGCCTCTGCTGGGGATCGCTGTGGTGGCCGGGGGCGCCATCACCGGCATCGGCATGTTCAACGCCCTGGTGATGAGCTACACCCGCCTGCCCATGGCCATGGCCGAGGACGGCATGTTGCCCCGTATCGTCGCCAAGCGCAACAGCCGCGGCGTGCCCTGGGTCTCCGTCCTGCTCTGCGGAACGGCCTGGGCCATGGCACTGAAGCTGCCCTTTGAGCGGCTCATCTCCATCGACCTGATTCTCTACGGCTCGAGCCTGATGCTGGAGTTTGTGGCCCTAATTGTGCTGCGTCTTCGCGAACCCGAGTTGGCGCGGCCCTTCAAGGCTGGCAACCTGGCCTTTGCCTGTTCGCTCGCAGTCGGTCCGGCCGCGCTGATCGCCTATGCTCTCTACGCCTCGCGCGACGAGAAACTGATGGGCTCGACCTCCGCGCTGCTCTTCTCGGTGGTCGTGGCGCTGCTCGGCCCGCTGTTCTACTGGCTCTTCGCCGCCCCCCGGGTGCGTCGCCGCCTCGCTGCTGCCCAGGCCGCCGACTGACGCATTCTTCTGGCCGGCGATTTGCCGTTGCAGCCCTGGTGTGGTGTCTCTAAAGTTCAAATCGAAAATGATTCAAATCAAAAATGAACTGTCATCCTGAGCGTAGTTGGTCGCGTGTTTTGCGACCAACGAAGTCGAAGGATCTGCGGTTGCTCTTCAACGAGTCTCTGACTCCCCACACCAGCTCGTTCTTGCTCAAGCGCCACTGGGGAAGCTCGGAGAAAGCGTAGAATCCTCACCATTGCGGCGTCTGCCGCCGGTTCCAACACATGTCACAAGACTCTCCCAGCCCGAGGCGGAGCGCATGGATTGTCCTCGCCATGCTGGCCATGATCGCTGTCCCTGCGGGCATCACTCTGCACACCGTGCAGGTGCCTGCGGTCATTGAAATCTCCAGTACCGATCCCACACCGTATGGCTACAGTTGGAGCCTGCTGCTATTTGTGGTTCCGGTCGCAGTCATCGGAGGGTGGCTTCTGCCCAGCGAAGCGGTGCGGATTCCGCGCCGCGCCTTCTGGCGGACGCTCTGGGTTCTGGTGCCTGTCGGCTGCGGTCTCGACTTTTTCTTCGCCAACCGCTTCTTCGTCTATCCCAACGCAGGAGCAACCCTGGGCATCGGCGCTCCGGCCCTCGGCGGCAATGTTCCCGTCGAGGAATATGTCTTCTACTTCACCGGCTTCCTCGCGATCCTTCTCATCTATGTGTGGCTGAGCGAGTACTGGCTGGCCGCCTACACCGTGCGCGACTACCCCGGTGAAGCTCGCCAGATTCGCCGCCTGCTCCGCTTTCACCCGGCATCCCTCGTGGCCGGACTGGGGTTGATCGCCACGGCCATTCTCTATAAGAAGCTGCGCTCGCCTTTCCCCGAGGGCTTTCCCGGCTATTTCACCGTGCTGATCGCTGGCGGCATGATTCCTTCGGCCAGCCTTTTCCCCACTGTCCGCCGCTTCATCAATTGGCGGGCGTTCAGCCTGACCCTCTTCATGATTCTGCTGGTCAGCATCTTCTGGGAGGCGACTCTGGCTGTGCCCTATGGCTGGTGAGGTTACCAGCAGCGGGAGATGATGGGCCTGTTCATCGGAGCCTGGGCTGGACTGCCGATAGAGGCCGTCGTAGTGTGGATCGCCGTCACCTACGGGACCACCATCGTTTACGAAGCAGTAAAGATCTGGCAGTCCTCGGGCAAGCCCGCCCGGCGCGCATTTTTTGGCGGCGCAGAGTCCGGCGTCCATCGCGATGCGAGCCCTCCTCCTGCTTCCCGACAAGAAGATTTGGAGTCGGAGCCGGATCGAAGGTACGCCTGAAAAGCCTCGGGGTGAACCTGCGTACCAGCAAACACCCGGCACCTCAGGTTCACCCCGTCAGCAGTCAGAAACCTAGCACTTCGGATGCGGGTTCTTGAACACCACTTCGACCGGAACCCAGTCGGACAGGCGCTTCGCGTCCACTTCGGCATCTTCGGCGTGGCTGGTGAGCGACGACCGGGCGAGCGCCACGTCGATCTGCGTTTTTCCCTTCACGCAGTACGCCGCCAGAAATGTCGACAAATCCTTGTCCGCCGACGCCATGTAGTCCGCGGGCAGCGCGCCTTCTGCGCCCGAGATGTCCACCGGGGCCATGATCATCTTGTTCATCAGCGGCCCATTCTTCTTGTCTCCCGAAGCGTCGAACCGGATCACGAGGATGGCTCTCTTCTCCAGCGCGTCAGGATTTGCGGTGAACTTGACGATCGGAATGGTGACGCCCGTCGGACTCGGTTTTGCTGCCTGCGCGTCCAGCGTAAGCCGGTAGGGAGCGCCCTTCCATTTAGGGCCAACGGGAATGCCGGAAGTCTTGTCCCCCTGGTTTCCACATCCCACCAGAAGCGCCAATCCCCCCATTGCCAAAATGATGCCTTTTCTCAAGTTATCCTCCTCGTACTTATCAAACGACGTGCCATAATATCACTCCCTTGCCGCACCGGGACAATGAGCGCAAGGAAGCCCTGAGGCAGATGAGAGAGTGGCTTGTCAGCGGGGCGGAATAGAGGTCGGGCGTGCACGGACGGGGCCGCGGCAGGGAAGGGCGTCGCGCCCGTTTAAGGGCATCTGTCTTGCGGAATGGCCTTGCAATAGGTACGCCCCGGATCCTGGAGGATCGCGCGCGGGCGGCGCCTACAGAAACACCGTCCGCCCCCCGGCGAACCGGGAGGCGGGGTGAGAGAGCGCCGAGAAGAAACTACTCGGTTACGGCAGCTTCGGCAGCGGCAACCGGCTCGGCGGCGGCAGCTGCGGGAGCAACTTCCTCGCCCGCTTCGGCCACAACCTTGACCGTCACGTGCGCCGTCACTTCGCGATACAGCTTGATGGCTACGCTGAAGTCGCCCACGGTCTTGAGGGGCTCTTCCGCCTGAATCTTGCGGCGGTCGACCTCAAAGCCCTTGATGGCGAGCTCGGCGGCAATATCGGCCGAGGTGACGGAACCGAACAGGTGACCGCCCTCGCCCGACTTCCGGGTGAAGCTCAGCACGATCGGATCCAGCTTGGCGGCCAGTTCCTCAGCCTGCGCCTTCTCCGTGGCGGAGCGGCGGACTGCGGAGCTCTTCATCTGCTCGACGACGGCCTTGTTGGCCAGGGTGGCCTGCATTGCCAGCTTGCGGGGCAACAGGAAATTGCGTCCGTAGCCATCGGCCACCTTGACGACATCTCCGCGGTGGCCCAGGTTGGCTACATCTTCCTTCAGAATGACTTCCATGTGAAACTCTCCAATATTTCTGTCGGCCCGCGGCCCGGTGCCGTCTTGTCCTTTCGGATCAGAGGGCCGGGAGCTTTGGGGCCACGCAAAATTCTCAATCGCATCCGGAATACCGTCGCCTGCGAATGCCGCTACGCGTCAGGCCGTTCCCACAAGGGATAAGCCGGAGACGAGCGCGCGGGCGACGCGCCGGGCTCTAGTGCCTGGTGGCAAACGGCAGCAGCGCGATGTTCCGGGCCTGCTTGATGGCGCGGGTCAGACGGCGCTGGTGCTTGGTGCAAACGCCGGTAAGACGCCGGGGCACAATCTTGCCGCGCTCCGCCACAAAGCCCTGCAGCAGACGGACATCGCGATACGGAACGGCGTCGATCTTCTCAGTGCAGAACTTGCAAACCTTCTTGCGGCGGAAAAACTTGCCGCGGCCGCCAGGGCCACCGGAAGGACGGCCGCCGGAGCGGGGTCCCGAGCTCGAACCTGGGCCGGAACCTGAACCCGAGCGGGGGGATTCGGATTGGGGTGCTGCTGGTGCGGGTGCGCTCGTCTCGGGCGCTTTTGCTTGAGTCTCTTCAGACATGGTGTTTCCTCTTCACTCTCTTGAGTTCCCTGGAGCGGCCTTGCGAGCGCCCTGGAAACGCTGGATCGGGCCGGAGCCGGTTTCCCCGTCGAGCGGGACCGGCAGCGGCAATTCTTTTGCCGGCCGTGCTTAGACGGCGGGAACCGGCTCGGTGGCCGGCGCTTCCGCGACAGCAGGAGCGGCAGCGACAGGCGCAGCAACTACCGGTGCAGCGGCACCAGGCGCAGCAGCAACCGGAGCGGCAACAACCGCGGCGGGAGCAGCAGCAACCGGCGCCGGAGCAGCCTGCACCGCGGGCTCCGCGCTCAGCTTGCGGCGCGTGCCGCGCAGAGCCTTCACTTTGGCCAGACGCTTGTCTTCCTCGTCGATACGCACAGTGAGGAACTTGATCACCGGCTCGGTAACGCGCAGGCGGCGCTCCAGCTCCAATACGCCCGCGCCGTCGGCTTCAACCGTCAGCAGAACGTAGTTGCCGTCGTTAAACTTGCGCACCGTATAGGCGAGCTTGCGCCGGCCCATCTTCTCGACCGTCTTCACCACTCCGCCGCCATTGGTGACGGTAGTGGAAAAGCCGGCGATCAGCTTGTCGACTTCTTCTTCGACCACATCGGGCCGAACAATGAACATAACCTCATACACACGGGACATCCGGTTTCCTTTTCCGCTGAAGCCTCAGGGTTCAGCCCCGCTCTCCAGCCGTCCCCGCCGGCAAATGCAATTGCCTTGGCGGCTTGGTGCCTTCGTTACTCTTCCGCAGCGCCATTCCGGTCGCGGCGGTTGAACTCATTCATCGCGGCTGCCGGTCCCAGTTCGAGGATGCGGCGAGTAGCTGTCGCCACCCGGTCCAACACCTCGTCCAGCACCGTCAAATCCGCCTTGCGCAGGGGTGAGAGCAGGTAGTCCTTGCTGGGACGCCTGCCGCCCCCAGCCGCAATGGCCTCGGGCGGCAAATCCTGCCCCACGCCAATACGGAGGCGCATCCACTCCTGGCTGCCCAAAGCGCCGATCACGCTGCGGGCTCCGTTGTGCCCTGCAGCCGAACCGCGCTCCCTGATCTTGAAGCTCCCCAGCGTCAGGTCCAGCTCGTCATAGATCACGAGCAGGTCCCGGGCCGGGTCCACTTCAAACTCCCTCACCAGAGCGCCTACAGCCGTGCCGCTCAGGTTCATGAACGTCTCCGGCTTGGCCAGGATCACCTCGCGACCAGCCATGCGGCAGGTTGCGGTGGCGGCCCGACAGCGCCGGTTCTGGACCACAACGCCCTCTTGAACAGCGATGCGGTCAATGGCCATGAATCCCGCGTTATGCGGAGTCCACAGATACTCGGGGCCAGGGTTGCCCAGCCCCACCACCAGGAAAGGCCCGGACCGTTTACCGGATTCGGGCTCCCCGGCGAGCGATTTCTGCTCGCCAGGGAGATGGGACTTGCTTGCCTCGTCCAATTGCTACTTCTTCGCCTCAGGCTTCTTGGCCGTCGCATCCGCGTCGGTCTTGCCCTTCTTGGCCACTTCGGGTTCGCCGGTCGCAGCCGCAGCATCCGTCGCTGCCACTTCACCGCCAGCCGGCGCAGCAACCACTTCCTCACGAATCGAGACAACGTGGGCCACAGTCGCATCTTCCGCATTGAGGTAGGTGATCTTGTCCGAGTGAGGCAGATCGCTTACGCGCAACGAGGCAAACAGTTCCAGGCCGCTCGCGTCCACGTCGATGTGTCCCGGAATATCCGCGGGCAGGCACTCGATTTCGACTTCGCGCAACACCTGATCCAGGATGCCGCCGGAGGCCTTGACGCCCACCGGAATGCCCAGCAGCTTGACACGCACCTTGACGCGGAGAGTCTTGTCCAGAGCAATGCGCTTCAGATCGACGTGCAGGAGCAGATCGTTGATCGGCTCGCGCTGCCAGTCGACAATCATGGCCTTCGCCGCAGCTTGGCCTTCGATTGCGACGTCGAAGATCGAGTTGTGGCCGGTCTCCGAAAAGAGGATCTTCGAAATTGCCTTGGGGTCCACCTCGATGGCAACAGGCTCGTGTCCGGCGCCGTACAGCACGGCGGGAATCTTGCCCGCGACACGTACGCGGCGAGCGGCATTCTTGGTGAACTTGCCCTCACGGGGCTTGGCTACAAGTACTTCTGGCATTTGCTCTCTCGTTTCTTTCGTTCGGGCACGGACCGTTTGGGGTTCCGCTCCCTTTGTTAAAAGCCAGTGGTCAGTGGTCAGTGAACAGTGGTTAGCAAAAACCCGCTCCCCTGTCACTCATTGCCAACTACCAGCTACTGGTGAATGAGACTGATCGCTGAACACTGGCCACTGACCACTGTTCACTGACCACTAGGAAAACAGCGTACTCACGCTGGTTTCCATGTGAATGCTCTCAATAGCCGCGCCCAGCAGGCCGGCGATGGAGAGCACCTTGATCTTGGGCAACTTCTGCGCCGCCTCGCGCAGCGGAATGGTGTTCGTCACCACCACCTGTTCCAGGCGCGATGCGGCAATGCGGTCAACGGCCGGGCCGGAAAGCACGGCGTGGCTGGCGGCGGCATACACGGCCGCAGCCCCGTTGGCGTAAAGCGCGTCTACTGTTTTTACGAGCGTGCCGGCCGTGTCGATGATGTCGTCGATGATCAGGCAGGTCTTGCCTTCCACTGCGCCAATCACGTGCATCACTTCGGTCACGTTCATGTCGGTGCGGCGCTTGTCCACAATGGCCAGCGGCGCTCCCACCTTCTGTGCAAAGAAGCGGGCCCGCTCCACGCCGCCTGCATCCGGAGAAACCACGGTCAGGTTGGGCAGGTTCAGCTCGCGGAAGTAGCTCACCAGCACCGGGCTGGCGAAAAGATGGTCGACGGGAATATTGAAGAAGCCCTGAATCTGGGCCGCGTGCAAGTCGACGAAAAGGGCGCGATTGGCGCCGGCGGTGGTCAGCAGGTCGGCAATCAGCTTGGCGCTGATGGCCACGCGCGGCCGGTCCTTGCGGTCCTGGCGAGCATAGCCGTAATAAGGAACAACCACCGTGATGCGGGCCGCCGAAGCGCGCTTCAGCGCGTCGATCATCACCAGCAATTCCACCAGGTGCTGGTCCACCGGATAGCAGGTAGGCTGGACCACGAAAACATCCACGCCGCGAACGTTCTCAAGCAGTTGAAAATAAACTTCGCCGTCGGCAAAGCGCTGAATCTTGACTTCTCCCACCGGGACGCCGATGTAACGGCCGATTTCCTCGGTCAATGGCCGATTGGCGGTACCGGAGAAGATCTTGAAGCGCTTGTCCTCGCTTAGATTGCGGGTCCTTTTGCGCTCGGCGACTGGCTTCACGTCCTTCGCCTTGGCGGCGGGGTCCGTCGCCTGCACCGGGGTCTGAGCCGCGGCCTGAACCGGAACCGCTACTGCAACCGGCTCCTTGATTCCTGTTTCGCTCACCTTATCCTGCTTCTTTTCTTCGTTCGTCAACGTCAACGCTTCCACTTCCATCTCCGACTACCTCCAAGCTGGTTGGCTTTGGCTGTTTACGGGTCTACTTGCAAAAATTGGCTGGGCGACCAGGATTCGAACCTGGACAAGTGCCTCCAAAGGGCACTGTCCTACCATTAGACGATCGCCCAACTTCAGCAGCCGCTGGCGAGTCTCTCTCGCGCGTTGGCCGCCTGTCAACCCATTTAATTTAGAAGCATTTCGCGCCAGTAGCTGGTGCGCGGCAGGGTACGGGTCATGAGACTCCGGACGCCGGCCGCCCGCAGACGGGCGCAGGCCGCTTCCGCTTCTCCCTGGGCCAGATACAACCCAAAAAGAGCCGAACCGGACCCGGACAACATAGCAAGGAAGGCTGCCTCCGGCGTGCCGGGAGCCCAAAGAATGCGCTTGATTTCACCAAGGGAAGGATGCTGGGGAAAAACGACGCGTTCAAAGTCGTTCTCAATCCAGCTCGTGATCCCGGTGCGGACAAGCGCGGACTCTTCTGGTCCCGCCAGGTCCCCTCCACGTTCAGAGAGGACACCGGAGGAGCCTGCTCCCTGCCTACCTCCCGGAATTGCTCCCGAAAAGGCGCTGGCATAGGCGCGGCTCAACTCATTTAGTCTATCTGCCCCAGCCTCCACGGTCAAACCCTCGGCCGCCGCCAGGGCGTCCCAATCGCGAAAAGCCTGCGGAGTCGAGACCCCCACCTCCGGCGTCGCCACCACGCACCACACCGGCTCGATCTCCGGCAGCGGATAAACCTGCTGCCCGCGATCCACCCCCAGCATGGCGCCGCCAACCAGGAACAGTGGCACATCCGAGCCCACCTGCGCGGCAATCTGGAGCCTCCGCGCTTCCCAACTGGCTCGGCCGTTCAGACCGCGTTCGGCATGCGAACGGTTGCGAACCTCAGCCGCGATCCCCAGCTCCGCCTCCAGCCCTACCAGCGCCGCCACGGCATTGGCCGATCCCGCACCCAGCCCGCCCTGTACCGGCAGGCGCTTTTCAATGTGAATCTCCACTTCGGCCGAGAGGTCCAGCGCCTCCAGCGCAAGCTCCACCATCTTCCACGCCGTGTTGCGGCTGTCGGTGGGCACGCGCTCGTCGTTGGAGGTGAGCCGCAGCACCGTTTCCTCTGCGGGACGCGCCGTGACCGTCACCAGGTCGTGAACTTCCAGCGTCTGGTACACGGTGGTCAGCGAGTGGAAGCCGTCAGGGCGCGGCGCACCTATATAGAGGCCAAGGTTGATCTTTGCATGCGAACGGACAGTGGTTGCCATACGGCTTCATTGTAGAGGGACGCGGGCTGGAGCTCGCATCCTAAA
>Ga0255352_1000412_pt1 | contig 24080 bp, 14 predicted proteins | sample HBST0metaG_FD_189939 | JGI IMG/M metagenome (GOLD analysis project Ga0255352, IMG submission 189939) | Peat soil microbial communities from Stordalen Mire, Sweden - H.B.S.T0 | ecosystem: Environmental > Terrestrial > Soil > Wetlands > Peat | place: Sweden: Norrbotten County, Stordalen Mire...
TGCCCATACCGCCCTTCAAAACAAAAACGTGTTTGGCGGCACCACTGAGTCTGGTTGCGAAATACTTTAGGTGCTCCGTCCTTCCCGTCAAGAGCAGAGGCGAACGTCCTGAATCGATGGCATGTACGATGTCGCCAGCGATCATTGCATTGCGTAACGCATCATTCGACAGTGCACCGTAGACATCCTGAATCGTCGCTTCGGTAAGATCGGGTGGCATCCGGAAATCCGTGTGACGGAGAACCACCCTATGTTCGAAAGGGTTCATTTCGGCCATTGCTTTGGCGCTCATGCTGAATCGGACAGGGCCACACTGCATATAGATAATTGGATGGTGTCCATCTTTTCTCGTCGGGGTAGCGGTCAGGCCGACGACATATTTTGCCTTCACCTGCTTCATCACCTGCTCAAACGTAAACGCAGATATGTGGTGGCATTCATCGACGATGACTTGCCCGTATTCGGCAACAAAGTCCTTTACGGCTTCTTTCTGATAGAGGCTCTGAATGACCGCGACATCGATACGCCCTGTCCGGTGCATTTTTCCGCCGCCGATATGCCCAATCGAGACTGCAGGCATATTCAGGAACATCGCGAGCCGTTCCTGCCACTGATCGAGCAGTTGTTGTCGATGAACCAGAATCAAAGTATTGACCTTGCGCATTGCGATCAGCCACGCTGCCACGGCCGTTTTCCCAAACGCCGTCGGGGCGCAGAGAATTCCCTCGTCGTGGACGCTGATCCCAGCGACAGCCTCCTCTTGGACGGGCCGAAGCTGACCATCGAAATCCACTGTGATAGGCGTGCCTGCGAACCGTTCGTCCCGAACTTCGGGCCGGATTTTGTGGGCCTGCAAGAGGGCCATTACCTCCGTCAGACACCCACGCGGTACGGCAATGTGCTGGGGGAAATCCTGGCCGCACGCGATCACGCGCGGTTTGGCATATGTCGGAAGCCGCATCGCCTGCGCCTTGTAAAATTCCGGGTTCTGGAATGCCGCCAGCCTGAGCAGACGATTCAACATGGCCGATGGCAGGCCCTGCTTTTCCACGTAAAGAAGATTCGCGCGGACGATCTGCACCGCTTCGGGGAGTGGTCCCTCAATCGGCCGCTCCATCCGCCTCCGTGAAGGTGGCAATGTCCAGGGATCTTGTACATCTTCGTCATCGGCAATACTGATGCGAACCCCTATCAGATCGCCATCGCGTTGGGCATCGGCGATAACTTCTTCCGCGAATGTGGTAGGCATCCGTCGAATCGTAGAAAGAAACCCCCACTGATCCGGATACGGACGGAGGCTGGCATCGATGAAGACACTGTTGTCCGACTTGCGCGGTGCAAACTGCAAGGGAAGCGCAATCAGGTTTCCGAACCCGCCTTTGGGCATCGTGTCCTGATTTGGGAAGAAGCGGTCATAGGAATCGAGTCCTAGTTGATGCCGACGCTCCATAGTCCGCGTGAGAACCGCGCATCCAAGTTTGCGTGCGGTATTTGCCGGAATTGGATGTTCAAAGAAGATCCAAACATGGCCGCCATTTCCAGAGCGCGAGCGTTCCAGGGCCGCTGGCACCTTCAACTCCTGGCACGTATCGAGAAACGCGCGGGAGTCGTCGGTCCATGTTTTCTTATCGAAATCCACGGCGAGAAACCAACAGGTCTCGTCCGGGAGCAGAGGGTAGATGCCAATCGTCTCTTTTCCGAGAAGATGATTCTCAACAACGGCGTCCCTCAACGGGAGGAATTTCCGTGTATCCCGATCAACCTTTTTACGATCCTCCGGCCTGCTTGAATTGATGGCTTTCCAGTCCTTCAGCGCCGCTGGTGAATAACCTGACCGGCCGTCGGAATTCTCCCATCGCCGCGCATAGATATCTTCTCTCCCGCGAAACAGGCTCCGAAAGAGCGCGATCCGTTTGCGAGCGCGTCCCTCCTTGTTTTCCACTGCAGCGGACGTGATTGTTTGCACCGGTGGTGCATCGTCTGGTGCAAACTGTGGAGCAGGGATGCCGTGAGCAGCGAGAAGACGGCGCAGACTAGCATTCTCTTCCCGCAGCCGCAGGTTCTCCTCCTCACGCTGCTCGAATGAAGCCGATTCTGAACTTCTGCTGGCCATCTCCGGATCACTGCTCAATGCCGCCTACCAGAACGTTTCCGAAGAACTCGCGCACGTTGTCGAAGACAGCAGCGATGTCCGTCTGCAGCCCACATTCTTCAGCGAGCGCCTGGAAGGGCGTTCGCCATTCCGGCGGCGGCAACCTCAAGCTTGTTGGCAAAGCGTGAGTCCCTCTTCGATCAAAGGTCAGACGCAACGCGTTGATCACCCTCCGCCGATCAAGTTGGTTGTCTGCGATTAGAAGAGCCAGATCTACCAGGTCCTTCACCCGGCTATTCGGGGAGCTTCGCGGAAGCGTGTAAGCGTGAATCTTCTCGGCGAACTGCTGTTCCCGAGAGATCATCCGTACGCGTGACTTCTCGATTCCTGCAAACCCGAGCCAGTCATGGCACTCGGCGATTTCAAGAGGTTGTATCACCACATCGCCAACGCCTGCGTCGAGATGAAACCGGGCGAAGATCCTTCCATCCATGCGTGTCTCGACTGAATAGCGAGCACCGCCGTAAGGGGCCGCAGTTATATCCATTACAGGCGGTCCAATCGTGTACTCGAACCAATCATCGAGTGAGAAATCGGCCATCGTCTGCAACATTTCTCGTATCGCTCGGACTGGATCGCTATCTGCCACTGTTCCCACGACCCTCTGCATGGTCAGGTCGATATCAATTGTGGATCGAGCGGACTTGAAGCGGAGTTCCAGTGCATAACCGCCCTTCAACACCCAAGGCGCCGGGTCTTCACGGAATAATCTCGCCAGCAAACGATCGAAGGATACCTGACGTCTGAGGCGATTGATATCGATCTGCTCGGTCTGGGACATGCTCTTCAGACGTTCTTCCAGGGCTCTGCGGAAGGCTCCCGCTGTCGCATATGTTCTCGGAATCGCCATTATGCAGCCCGCCGCAGTACATCTTCGACCACCTTGCGTGCGGTCTCGCTCAGTTCCGCGTTCCGAAGTTGCTGGCGCGTGATCAGCCCGCGGTCAACAGCCTGCCGCAGCGCCTGAAGTATAAACGTCCGCTCGACCGTGCCGGCCGCTATCAGATCAAGAATCGTGCGCAGTGGCCGAGTGTATTTGTAGCCAGGTCCGGCCTGTATCTCGCTCTTGAGAAGGTCGCGATAATGGAGCACGACAATTCCAGGGATATCGCTGTTACGCCGGAAATTCGGCGGAACGGTCATATGGAGCTTGGCCGGGTTCAGGTCTGACAGCTCATAGAGGCTCAGCGCTGTCTGATGGCTATAGACACCATCGACCTCTTCCTTCCGGTTCCGCGACCAGAGCGACCAAAGCACAAGATCGGGCCGATCCGGCGCTGGGAACAGCGCCAGGCGGTAGATGCCGCGGTGTTCCCGTATCCAGTTCCCGGCCTGCACATGGTAGGGATGCGTATTTTCGGCGAATCCGGCCGCCTTGGCCTGCTTCGTAGTGAAGAAGCCTTGCTGTTGCTCGGCGAGATCGAAGAGCCGCCGCGACGCTTCTCTGTGAGACTGAGCCATAACACAATACTACAACTTTTTTGTGGTGTAGTGAATTTTCTAGCTTGAGACCCACACTCGAGATGAAACCGCGCTTCTTAGCCTAGCACTAACGCCAGCAAGTTTAAGGGCTCGCTGATAAAGTTCCGCCCTAAATTTCCTAGCACTATTTACTAGCACAGCCCGCTAAAAGTGCCTAAAAGCAGCAATTTCGGTGCATTTTTGGCATTATTTGGTCGCATCGGGATTTGCAGTATAAGCCCATTATTTTGAGGTAATTATTTGATTTTAGAGGAGTTAAAGAGGGCGACGACAGTCGAATCTCACGTCCTAACCCCTAGACGATAGCGCCACTCTTTTCAACAGCTTACAGGAAGATCACGTCTCCTCGGAAACTTGCCATCACTCCGGGGGAATCTCCAACCAAATTTGCGTGGGCAGACCAAGGGACGACTCTGAATGAGTAGCCCTCGTACCAGCAAATTTGAAGGAGCGATACGGGGAGTAAGCAGCAACATCCTGTGAGCCTTCATCAGTATCGCAAGTTGGACGGAAAATGGCAATTCGCGCCAGCCACTCGCGTACCAAAGTGAACTCCGATCCCCGCCTTGTCCTCCGGAAAGGCGGGCCGGGCGTTGCCAAGGCAGCGGAACAGCGGCATGACCGGAGCGCTCCGGTCCAGAATCGGTTCAGCGTTTTCTGGCTGGGGCGCTCGGTTCACCGCATAGGGGCCATGAACATTCAAATGCCCGAAGGCATCTGAATGTTCATGGCTTCACTGCGCACCACTGCTTAAAATTCGAATCTCGCCGTGAGCTGCAATTGTCTCGGCGAGGAATCTCCTCCAAGAAATGCGCCGAGAATGCTGGTGGGGGTACTCACATTGCTGGTGATGCGGCCAAACTGTGCACTCGATATATCGTTGATCGGGGAATCGAATGGAGTGTGATTCAGCAAGTTGAAGGCCTGAATTCCCAAGGTCAGCTTTGTGGCTTCCCAATGGATCGGAGTTGCCTTGTACAGACTTAGGTCGACATTCGTATAGATCGGTCCCCGGAACTGGTTGCGCGTTTGCAGATTGAAGTTGGGCGTACTGCCGGCAGTGTCAAAATCACTTGCGTTCAGGCAGGGCGACCCGCTCAAGGTAGCAGCGCTGCGATCGCAGGATGAAAGACCCTGTGGATGCGGATTGACTTCCGCTGCAAGTACGCTGCCGTTGTAGTTCTGGCCATTGAGCGTGCTAGAGAGGGTTCCATCCACGACGGAGAGCGGCATACCCGAACGGCCGAAAGCCGTGCCCGCCAGGCGCCAGCCGCTGGCCAGCAGTTTCGGTCCGCGGAAGTAGGGCACATTCACGACATAACTCGACGTGAAGTTATGCCGCACATCGTAGTCGGCATTGCCGTGATTCGCGCCGATATCGAAAGGGTTCTGCGGGTTCATGACTCCGGCCGCAGCTCCATAGTTGAAGCCGGAGAGGCCGCCGTTCGAGATGATATCCAGCGCGTGGCTGTAGGTGTAATTGAATTGCAGCGTTGCGTACTTCGAGCGATGCTGCAATTGCGTGATCAGGCCATTGAAATTCGACGATCCTTGATTGCCAATCTGCGCAACTGTCCCAAAGTTTGGGTTGGTAGCCGTGGTGGGAAGGCTGCCAAAACCGTAGGCATTGAGCCCACCATTATTAATGGGCTCGCGATAGCCGTGGTTGCCGACGTAGTTGAGGGTAAGCACCAGCCGACTCGCTAACTGCTGTTGAAGGGCCAGGTTCCATTCAATCACCTGTGGGTTGTGAAAGGTTGCAATCGTATTGGTGAATCCGGGAGGAGAGAAGGAACTGCCGGCATCCTGGACTGCCTGACTGATCTGGGTGTAACCCAGCCCCTGCTTGAATCCGCTTTGAAAGGCCTTGGACGAACCCGCGGCCGCGCTTGCGGCGCTGGTAGTGAGGCTCGGATCAAGGGCGTATTTCGTCGCTTCTGAACTCACAACTGTGAATCGAGCATCAATGGGCAGATTCTTCAGCGCATCGTCCGAGAGCAGGGCCGGGAGTATATCGGTGAATTCTCCAACGCCGACGCGGACAATGGTCTTGGAATTCGGCCCGAAGACTGACCACGCAACCCCCAGGCGAGGCTGGAACACGAATGCATCAAGAGATCCCAGCGCCTGATGCAGGCCGGAGTGGATCAACTGGTTATAGGGCGTACTGAGATCCGGGCTGAGCGAGAGAAAGTCGGACGCCAAGCGCGCATAGCAATTCGTATGGCAAATCGGATTCGACTCGGTATCCGAGCGAAGCGACAAGGTCACGTTCACCGTGGGCAAAATGGACCACTCGTCTTGCGCGTAGAGTCCTAATGTCCAGAGTGAGACCGGTTGCGTGGTGCGCTGCGGAAAACTCTGCGTCCAGACATCATTGATTCCATTGATGAAGCTATCGAGCTTCTCACTGGAGTTGGATCCAATGGTTCCCGCGCCTGGGCCATAGTTGGTCATGTCCGCGCGCCGATAGCTTACGCCCGCTTTGAAGGCATGCTTTCCCTTCTGCCAGCTCACGTCGTCGATGAACTGGTATTGCGTCACATTGCGTCCACCGGGAAAGTCACTGTTTTCTCCGCCCAGCGTTGCAAAGGTTCCGCTGGCGAAAGACAGCGTGTATGGGAACAGGGCCGTGGATGCCGCCAGGTTGGGGTTGCTGGAGTTACCCCTGTAGTACATGGTGGCGAAGAGAAACTGGTTGGTCAGATTCGGCGTGAAAACTCGGCTCTCGTTGAGCTGGCCTTCATATTCCGGCTGCTTGCTGTTGGCGTTGAACAGCGGGTTGATCGGGTCGGTGTAACTCGCCTGCAGGCCCTTGTCGATTTTGAAGTGCGCAAACACATGGTCCTTGGCGCCAAGATCGTAGTCGACACGGCCGACGTAGATTGTCTCCTGGGTTGAGTTTCCCGCCTCGGAGCGGAATTGCACAGCGCACGGTGCCGCGCCTAAACCAAATTGCACGCCATCGATGATTGGGGCTTGGCCATTGCAGCCCGATGAGTCGGCGCCAGAAACTGTGCCTGCCTGCGCAGCTCCTTGCGCCCCGTTATAGACCGCGAAGAGGCTCTTATAGAATGCCTCCTGCGACGGGCTGACGCTTGCAATGTTACTCAAGACCGCCTGCTGAAAGGCCGGCGACGGAATGTAGACAAACCTACTGGTCGGCAGGATCAGCCGAATCCCCTCATTGTCAAAGAAGAAGTGCAGCTTTCCGCCCGCGTGTGGAATCGGTCCGCCCAAAGAAGTAGCCCATTGATTTGCATTGTCAAATGGACGTGGCGTAAACGGCTCGCTCTGCTTGTTGAAATAGTCGTTCGCATTCAGAGTTCGGCCGTTCCACCAATACACCGCATTGCCGTGATAGTTGGTTCCTCCCGACTTGGTTAGTTCCGTAACGAACGCGCCGGAGGAACTTCCATATTGGCCTTCATATGCAGGGCTGACTACTGTGACCTCGGCAACGTCGTTGTTGCCCAGGAGCAAATTGCTGGCGGCCGAATAGTTCGCGTTAATTCCATAGGTATCTTCAAAGCCGCCGTCTACTGTGAAAACATTGGAGCTGCCCGGCAGGCCGAAGACGTCGAAATTGCCCGTGCCTTGCTCCGTATTCATCAAAGCGCCGGGGGAAATCTGGGCGACATAGGTCAGGTCGTTTCCGGGGTTGGGGACGTACTGCACCTGTTGCTCATCAAACGCCGTTGAAATATCCGCATGGTCTGTCTGGAGAAGAGACTCGCTCTGCGAATTGACCTCAACTGTCGTATCCAATGTGCTTACTGACAAGCGGATGTTCAGGGTTGTCTGTTGTCCCACCTGGACCTGTGTTTGAACCACTTGAGGACGAAACCCGGGAGCTGCGGATTTCAACTCGTAGTGCCCGGGCTTGAGCAGAGCAAACCGGTAAGCTCCCAATTCACTGGTGGTAGACGTGCGCGTTTCTCCGGAGTCAATATTCTTCAGGACCAGCGGAGCGTTGGCAACGACCGCGCCGGCACTGTCATAAACGCTGCCGGCCAGATCGCCCGAGATCAGCGATTGCGACCAAAGCGACGTAGCCAATAGTAAGTAGGCAATCAGGGGAACAAAACTGTATTTGAAATACTTCAACGGGACCTCCTTCAAGGTTCTTTCATTGGTGCAGTGCAAAAAGAAAACGGCCCACGATGAAATCGTGGGCCGTTTCGGAGTCTAAGTAGTGGCAGTTAGTTTCTACCCACTACTACAGCCGAATCGCCCACGCGCAGGACAACAGATGCGTACTACGCGCATCATGTCGCAACAAACGGAGGTGCTAATCGGCTGCATACGGTCGATGATAATCCGCATTGGAACCAGGGTCAAGAATCACGCATACTCGGCCTTGCGGGGTTAGGACTCGCTATCGGTAGCATGATCAGCCCACAACCTTACACGTTCTTCATTGGAGAGCGATGCCCAAGCTTGAGCAAGATGGCAGTTGACTCCTGTTGCCAGCTTCGCTACCATAAGCCCATGCGTTTGACCCGCCAATGTTGTTGTCGCTCCTCGCAGGCTTCTCCTGTCGAGTCGAGCGCCATGGTGCAGACGCATCCTTGTCGCTGAGCCTTCAGACTCCTCTTCTTCATCCTTACGTGCATGGCTCTTCGCTTCGGTGAGGACTTCCTTCGTGCCCATCGCATCGGCAGCCTGAAGACACGCGCATAGGTCGAGTTCAAGAGAGCTTTCCCCTCTGTCAGCGTTGTCTCGTTCGTTCGCACAGGCTCATCCATGTGGATTTCTCAACTGCGTTCCTCAGGAGATCACGTGACCCAATACCTTTCTTACCGACCAAGCGTTTTCGCAATCTCCGGATCTGGCGTATTCGCCGTCCTCTTCGCCGCATTGCTCTTGCTGTCCGGCGCTTCTCCGTATGTGCTCGCACAGACCTTCAATGGCGGTCTGCGCGGGGTGGTCACTGACCCAAGCGGGGCCGCTGTGCGTGGCGTCAAGGTAACGCTGACCGATGAAGCAACACACCAGGTGCGCGTGGCGAATACGGACTCGATTGGCGCTTACGCCTTCAATGAGTTGCGTCCCTCCAGCTATACGCTTCATATTGAAGCTCCCGGATTCAATGCCGCCGACCGCACGCGCATCCAGTTGGCTACACAGGACTTTCTCACGTTGGACGTCGCGCTCGTAGTGGGAGCAGCGCCCGACGTGGTGCAGGTGAGCGCGGAAGCTTCCCTGGTCGATTCCTCAACGGCGTCCGTCAGCACAGACTTGAGTGAAGAGCAGCTTGTGACGCTTCCCATTCTCGGTCGCAATCCGTTCATGACGGTCAAAGTCTCCGGCCTCTTCGTCAACACCGGCAATCCTCAGTTTGTTCGCTTCGCCGATCAGAATGGGACCACGCAAACGTCGGTGGCTGGCGGGCCAGTGGGCGCCAACCAATATCTCGTCGATGGCGTCCCTATCACCGACACGAACAATCGGCCGATTGTCATTCCCACGATCGAATCGATTCAGGACGTAAAGGTGCAGGCGAACACTTACGATGCGCAGGTGGGCCGTACCGGTGGCGCAGTATTCAACACGCTGCTGCGATCTGGCAGCAACACCTATCATGGCTCTGTCTTCGGCGCGACGCGCCAGACCGATTGGCTGGCCAACGACTTCTTCGCTAACCGCTCTGGGATTGCACGGCCCGACAGCCCGTACTACAACTGGGGCGCATCGCTGGGCGGATTTGTCTCCGTGCCTCATGTCTATGACGGTCGGGACAAGACCTTCTTTTTTGTCGGCTCGGAAGGATACATCCAGACCTCGCCTTACACGGAGGCTTTCGCCGTGCCCACGGCGCTGGAGCGCATCGGCGATTTCTCAAAGAGTTACAACGCGGACGGTTCCCTCAACGTAATCTACGATCCAACCAAGACCTACACCGATTCCGACGGTGTCCTTCATCGCACGCCTTTCGACGGCAACGTGATCCCCAAGCTTCGCCAGAGCACTGTCGGCCGGAACATTGCGTCCTACTATCCTCTTCCGCAAAATGCCACTGCCACCGGGCAAAACAACTTCACAGGAACGGACAACGTGCGCGACCATGCGCAGGAAGTCACCGTCAAGCTCGACCAGCAGATTCGGCCGTGGTGGAATCTGAGCGGCTCGTACATCTTCTATGAAGCCTTGCAGCCGCTCGGTAATCCGCTGGGGACGCTGCCCGGAAGTTATTCCTACACCTATCACCGCCAGGTGGATGCGACGCAGTTGAACAGCACATGGATCGTCAATCCGACAACCGTGGTCACCGCGCGCTATGGCGTCAATCGCTTCCCCAACCTCATCGCCGAAGTCAGCAACGGATTCGATCCGTCCTCTCTTGGCTTTCCGACTTCGCTGACCAGCCAGTTGCAGGCGAACTTTTTCCCGACCATCTTCCTGCGTAATTTTTCGCAACTCGGCCAGGACACCAGTTCGCTCGACAACTGGAAATCTCAAGTAATCAACGGGACACTGGCCAAGGCACTGGGCAGGCACAATCTGACTTTTGGCACCGAGTATCGCCGCATCCGCATGAACTTCAAAGACCTGGGCGATGCGCCGGGCACGTACACCTTCAGCGGAGCTTTCACGCAGGCGTTTCCCGGTGTCTCGAACGATGGAACGGGGTCCGATCTCGCTGATCTTCTACTCGGCTATCCAGTCAGCGGACAGGTAGAAACCTCCACGCAACTCAACACCTATGCCGACTACTACGCGTTCTTTGCGCAGGATGATTTGCGCCTCACGCGACGACTCACCCTTAACCTGGGTCTCCGCTACGAGAGTGAAACTGGCCTGAAAGAAGACCGCAATCAACTTGCCGTGGGATTCGATCGCACTGCGACCGCGCAACTGGGCGGCAGAATCCCGGTGACCGGCGGAATTCTGTTTGCCGGTGTCAACGGGAATCCGCGCGACATCGGAAATCTGTCGCGCCTCAAATTTGCTCCGCGCGTCGGCGCATCCTTCGCGCTGGACGCGAAGACAGTACTGCGCGGCGGTTACGGCATTCTGTATGCGCCGCTGCGCTACGACCCCAGTGCCGCGCTGGCTCCTGGATACACGCAGTACACTCCCTATGTTGCCAGCAACGACAACGATCAGACCGCTGCCAACGTACTCGACAATCCATTTCCCAGCGGGATCGAGACGCCGGCAGGCAACTCCGCAGGCTTGCTCACCGGCGTCGGAAGTTCGGTGACCACCTACGACCAACATCTGCGGGCACCGCGTGTGCAGCAGTTCTCCGTGGGCGTGGAGCGCGAATTGCCCGGCCACATTGCACTGGAAGCAGACTACATCGGCTCCCGCTCCACTCACCTCTCTCCTGGCCCGACGGGCAGCGTTGCGGCCAACTACAATCAGCTCAATCCCTCGAACTTCGGTTTGGGCAGCGCGGCGCTGAGCAGCGCGGTGGCCAACCCTTACTACGGGAACGGCGGCACCGGAGTCATTGGCGGCGCCACTGTTGCTCAATCGCAATTGCTGCGTCCCTTCCCGCAGTTCAGTTCCGTCAACCTTCTCACTTCATCCAGCTATGCGGACTACAACGCCCTGCTGGTAAAGGCGGAGCGCCGCATCGGGCACGGGCTGAACCTGCTTTCTTCCTTCACCTGGTCGCGCAATCGGGATGCGTCCTTCGCCACCTCGAACAGCATCCAGAGTGCTGCAACCAGCGCACCGCAAAACATCTATGATCTCCGCGCCGAGTATGGCCTCGCGGTGAACAATGTGCCTTACCGATTTTCGGCGGGCGTGACCTACGATTTGCCCGTCGGCTTCGGCGAGCGTTACTCGACAGGCTCGCGCGTCGCGGACCTCATCGCCGGGAACTGGCAATTGAGCGTTGTTCCTACTTTCCAGGCAGGATTCCCAGTCACCATCAAGCAGAGCAGCAATCCCAACAGCTCGATAGTTGGCAATGGCGTGCAGCGGCCTAACCTGGTCGCCGGCGCTTCGCTGGGAACCAAGGGAAGTCTGTATGACCGCCTCGATGGTTATATCAACCCTGCCGCCTTCAACCCATCCACAGTCCTCACCTTCGGCGATGCGCCGCGCACGCTTTCACTGCGTGGGCCCGGCTACGAAAACTGGGACGTCGCGCTCTTCAAGAACGTCAAGATTCGCGAGCGGGTCAATGTGCAGTTTCGCGCCGAGAGCTTCAACGCCTTCAATACACCGCAGTTCAACGGACCGAACACGTCCTTCGGCAGTTCGAGCTTCGGCGCTATTTCTTCGCAAGCCAATTTCCCGCGCTATCTGCAACTCGGTCTCCGCGTAGCCTATTGACCTGGCCCTTAAAGAGTGTCGCGCCTTCCCACCCATTTCGCGATAAAACCCGCGAAATGGATGGGGCACGGTGCTTCTGTTCGGGGCCGGATCAACAGGCGATTCCACGTTTCTACTCACGGCTGCGCCGCTCTTGCAAAGGGCGGCGCAGCGACACCTTCACTTTTTCCAATCAACGCACTTAAGGAATGCTCCTCCATGTCGATCCAACTCAGCCGCCGCAATTTGTTGAAAGCCTCCGGGATCGCGCTCGGAGCACGAGCGTTCCCACTGCTTCCAGCGTTCTCCGAAACACCGGCCTCCACGCTTACCGCAGGCCCCGCGCCGCTGGTCCGTCTTTCGTTCAATGAAAATCCATTTGGACCTTCGCCGCGCGTGGCCGAGGCGATTCACGGGGAGTTGACCCACCTCAATCGTTACGCCGACGAGAGCGCAGCGCAGCAACTCGCTGAGCAGATTGCCGCGCACGAACTACTGCCCGTAGAGCAAGTAGTGCTGGGAGAAATCCTTGGCCTGCTGGGCACAGTTTTCGCCAGCGAAGGCGGGCCGGGGTCAGAGTTTCTCTATTCCACGCCCGGCTACTTGGCTCTGATTGACGCGGCTGCGCGACTCGGAGGCGTGGGTGTTCCAGTGCCGCTCAATGCGCACTACGAAAACGATCTCGCCGCGCTCTCCCAAAATATCACGCCGATGACACGCGCCATCTATCTGGTTAATCCGCACAACCCGACCGGGACGGTCAGCGACAATCGCGCATTCAAGGAGTTTCTTGGCGCCAGTTCCCAGCATGCAGTCGCCATCGTGGATGAAGCCTATCTGGAATACACCGAAGATTTCAATGAGCGTTCCGCTGTTTCGCTCGTTCGTCAGGGAGCAAACGTCGCCGTCTTTCGCACCTTTGACAAAATCCACGGACTCGCAGGATTGCCCATCGGCTATGTGCTGGCCCCACGCGCACTTGCTGACGCACTTCGCAAGCAAGGCGCCGGCGATGCGGAAGCACTGGGCCGCCTCAACATCGTGGCTGCTGCCGCCGCATTGAGCGACACGGAACAGGTGGTTCACACCCGGGCAGCTATTGCGCGCGAACGGGCCAAGTGGCAGATCGTGCTCAACGATCTAAAGCTCCCGCACACTGATTCGCAGACCAACTTCATCTTCTTCGACGCCGGACTGCCGCAGGCCACACTTGCCGCCGCATTCCGCGCCCAGGGCGTCGATATCGGCCGCGCTCATCCTCCCTATATCAACTGGGCCCGCATCACCATTGGCCTGCCTGAAGAGAATCTTCGCGCGCAAAATGCTCTTCGTCAGGCATTGCGATAAATGCGCGGCGCCCGGTGTCGAGGATGGGTGAAATCCGTCGCGGAGGGATCAGAGCATTCTTCCAATTGCTGCATGTAGAAGACTTGGCTGGCGAGAGGGAATCTCTTCGCCGATTCAGTTGGATTCCTATGCATTCGTGGATGCACATGAACCGGTCATCACCGGGAGGGCCTTCGATCTGGAGGTCGCAATATTTGCAACTCAGAACAAAACCAGAGTAGCTGCGCACAGGTCAGGTTGTGCGACATCGCCACTCCCTTTTGGTCGGCTCAACTTAGCGGCATTGGCTTCAGGTACATCAACTCTGATTTTTCTATAGATGTTCCATTTCGCTGTCAAGGCGCAGGCTGCTAGTTCGAGCGCCGATTCGAGCAAAAGCAGAGTCTCTGTGCCCAGTCCAATGAATGCGAGGTCGCTGCCTCCTGGGGCCGCGTCGACTTGGGCGCACTGCTTCCAGGATATACCAACTCTAGTTTTGCTATAGACCATGCGTGACTTACTCGATGCGAATGTTCGGGTGAGAGATTGGGCCCAGTGAGCGGCAATCGTGCGCTCAACCCAATCCGCAAGCGTCGGGGAATGAACCCGGGTCAGCGATCTTTGCCTGAGCTTCATGGCGGATGACTGGGTCGATGCTTCGACAGAGAGGCATTGGTCCAGTCATCCATGTTGGCATTGGTGCAGCGTCAGCGTTGCAGTTTCAAGGCGAACTGCAGGACGCGCGGGGCCTGGGCTTCAGTGATTTGCCCGAAGGCTGGCGAGTTCATATCGAAAACGGGCGGGATCAGGTTGGCATGGTTGGTCACGTTGAAGGCCTCCGCCCGGAACTGCAGCTTTGACTTCTCAGTAATCGCAAAGCTCTTGTCGAGTGAAGCGTCCAGACTTCCATAGGCAGGACCATCGACGCTGTTCCGCCCCTCGTTTCCGAATTGCCCGGCGTTGGCGACCGGATCGAGTCGCTGAAACGCGGAAGCAGCGATCCATTGCGACACTTTATGCGGCGCCCCGCTGTTCGGGTTTCCGCTTACGTTGGGCCGGTCTCCGAACATGCCGGAAACTCCCGGGTGCGGCGCCTGCAACGACACATTCGCAGAGTCGTAAACCGTGAAGGGAGTGCTGGAATTTACGGCCAGCAGCGCATTGAATTGCCAGCCATCCAGGACAGTACGGGGCACGCCCGTGAGGTTGCGTGCAAACGGAATGATGTAGCTCACGCTCCCTGCAAAACGATGGCGCGAATCAAAGAGCGAACGTCCGTGTTCAGCGCTCAGATCCTGGTTGTTCTGGGCAATGTCAAGCTCCCCGAGCACGAGCCATGGAGCGGGGCCAGACATGTGAAGGCTCGACGAGTAATCCAGATCCTTGGAATACGTGTATGCCAGCGTGTAGTTCAGGTCCGGTGTGCCGCGCCGAGTCAGTGAGGCCTGTGCGGAGTGGAAGGTTGAGTTCGCATTTCCTTCCACCAGTCCGGCTGTGCCCAACGTGCAGGTGCCGGTCGTGAGCGTGCAACCGGAGTAGATGCGGCGCCGCCCGGAGTTGGCGAAGGTTGCGCCAGGTTCATAGATAGCGGGGTTCGCCTCGACCAACCGCGGCAAACGAGTTCCTTTGGAGCCTATGTATCCAATCGACAGTACTTGTTTGCCGATGCTCTGGTCCAGCGTCAGATTCCAGTCCTGCGCATAGGGAGGCAGCAGTTTGCGGTCAATGGTGAAGGTGGAGGCGGGAAGAGCAACCTGGCCGGAGGTAAATGGGTTGGTTACGGTACCAAGCGGATTGGCGTAGTTGATCTTCGAGTATCCGGTGAGAGTGCGTACTACCGTCTGCGGGAGCGCGGAGCTGGTGGCGCGGAACGGCATGCCTACGCCGTTCAGCAGTTCATCGTAAAAGATGCCATAGGCTGAACGGATGACTGTGCGGCGGTTGCCGAGCGGATCCCATGCGAAGCCGATGCGGGGCGCCCAGTCACTTTTGAAGACGGGGGCAATGGTGTCCGGTACACCGGAGTCGCCGGGAAACAGAAGACCGTTTGGAGCGTTCGGGTAAACGGTCGATTGGTGGCCCGGCGCAAACTCCATCATGCGATTGTGGATGTCCCGGAACGGCGTGGTGATCTCGTATCGCACGCCGTAGTTCAGCGTAAGCGTCGAGCTGATGCGGTACTCATCCTGTGCGTAGGAGCCCAACTCCCAACCACGCAGGCCACGCGTAAAGTCGCCCCCGGCCTGGGTGAATATATCCGGCATACCGAGCAGGAAGTTGGCCATTGCGTTGTTGGTGTAGCCCTGAACGGTAAAGGAAAAGGTTCCCGAGGCAAAGTTTGCCTGGTAGCCGTTGAGCTGGGTTCGGCGGAACTGGCCACCGTAGCTGGTGACGTGCTTGCCCTGCGTGTGGGCCAGGTTCGCGCTGAATGCGTAGTCGTTCTGTGTGCTGTCGCGCGGGTTGATGACCGGGTCGCCCACGTTGGAGTAACCCTGGGTCATGATCAATGGCGCGCCGGTGGCCGAAGCCCATGTGGAGCCGTATTTGAACCCGAACGCCTCGGGGCTGAAGCCGGAGAATCGCTTATCCAGAACGATGTGGCTCTGAAAGAAGCTCACATTGGCGGTCAGCACTGTATGCGGAGAAAAGGTGTGCGTCTCAGTGAGTCCGCCCAGGTGTGTGTTGGAGAAGTAGCCAACGGGAAACCCTGGAACATCGGCGCCGAGTTCCGAATACGGACTGTGGAGTCCCATCGTCGAGTAACTGTAGCGCGCGCTCAAAACATCCACGCCCCGCAGCAGCCAGTCGGCCTTGGCGCCGCCCTGATCACTGACTAGCTGGCTCAGGTTTGTGGTTTGGGCCAGGTGCGGATTCTCGGGCGTGTTGGGAACGGGAAAGTACTGGAAGTAATTCGCGGTGATCGCGTTGACCTGACCGGTAAGATCATTGCCCAGCGGAGCTCGTGTGGAATTCAATAGGATGGGCGCGTCGGCCGAGAAGTCGCCCTTGCGTTCGTCCTTCGTCGGCACCACCACCCCATGCGTGATGTCCTGATTTTGGCGCAGACCTTCGTAGTACGCGAAGAAGTAGGCGTGGTTGTGCACCAGGGGGCCGCCGATCGTGCCGCCGTACTGGTTCTGTTTCAGTTCTTCCTGCCGCGGCGCAAAGTAGTTGTTGGCGTCGAGCGCGTCGTTGCGCAGGAACTCATAGAGCGTTCCGTGGACCTGGTTCGTGCCGGACCGGGTGACGATGGTGGTAATGCCACCGCTTGTCCCACCGAACTCAGCAGGCGCGGTCGTGGTCAGAATGCGGAATTCAGCCATTGAATCGGCGGGCGGCCGGTATGCGTAGCCTCCGTCCATGCGGTTGATGTTACGCATCCCATCCACGAGGAAGGTATTGGATTCCGGACGCATGCCGTTGACTTCATAATTTTGTCCAATTCTCCGGAAGTTATTCTGCACCGTCAAACCCGAGGAGGTCGGTCGTACTCCAGGCTGGAGAATGCCGAGCTGAGAGAAGTTGCGCCCATTGAGTGGCAGATTCGCAATCTCTGTTTCGCTCACCACCGCGCCTTGCGCGATCTCATTGGTTTGCAGTCCAGCGGCCTCAGCGCTCACCTCGACGGTCTGCTGGTCAGTGGGGGGAACAAGCTGTACGACGATCTGCGATTGGTTCCCAACATCGAGATGTATCCCGGAGTTGACCCAGACCGCGAAGCCCTGAGACCGGACTTCGATCCGGTAGTCGCCGATGAACAACTCTTGAAAGGAGAACTCACCACGGCTGTCGGTTTGCTCCACATGCTGCTGGGCTGTACCGATTGACGTGATCACGACTTCAGCGCCCGGCACAACGGCCTTGGTTGTGTCCGTGACGACGCCTCTCAAGGAGGCGGTTGCGCTCTGTCCCATGGCTGCGTGGTGCAGAACCGTGAAAGTCGCCGCGATCATTACATACAGAAAAATGCGCTTCATCAAAGGCCTCGTGTCCAGAGTTTGGGGGACCTCCCAGGCTATCCCTCGCACGCCTTGCACACATCCATAGATAGGTGGATTCAGAGGCCACACTTTCGGTGGATGGGTTTCCTGGCATCGCGCTGCGCCGCGGGAGTAGTGAGCGTGAACAGAGGCGCCTGATGCACGATCAATGTGCCGATCGCAGAGCCGCGGTAGTTGCTGCCGGTCACGGTGGCCGACGCGCCATAACCTCCGGCGCTCCGGGGCCAAATCTCCGGCAGCCCGTTCTCTGCGTACGAGAGGGTAACGGAAAGATTTGCCGGGCTCGTCGTCGCGGACTTGCCCTCGAGCCCAGTGGGTGGCGTGGTGAACGCGAAAACTCCATTTTCGGAGGAGGCGGCGCCGGTCAGGCTGGAGACAGCTAGAGTCTGTCCATAGGTGATTGAACTTGCAGCGGGCCATAGGGGAACCGCGACTGCGGCCTTGGGAGTCGTCGCTGTCGCCGTGGCATCGTTGCCATCGGTCGATTTGGTTGCGGCACCCGAACAAACTCAGACGCCGCCGGCCATGGCCACGGCCGTTGCAGAAGCTGAGCTACGGCCGGTCGCAATCAATGTCAAACCAAACCTGCGCTGCTGCGACGAGGACGTGGCACTTGCTGGGATCGGCCGCGGAACACTTATCTGCTTTATCAAACGATGAGGTATGTTGCCGAAGACAGCGCAGGGCTCTGCGCTGTCGCTTTAAATTCCCAGCTTGCGCACTTCGTCGTTGTAGTACTTGCGGTAGAGAATCTCCCACTCCTGCGAGCCTTCAAGAATGATCTTGCGCTGGTTGGCGATCTTCAGCCGCGCCGCGTTGTCGATTCCGGCTTCCTCGGTGAGCAGGGTGGTGAGCGCCTTGCGCGCTTCCTGGCGGATGGTGTTGCGATCTTCGAGGAATCCAACCTGGTCGGTCTCGGCCAGGGTGTCGGCCACGGTGTGGGCCAGCTTGTTGAGCTTGTCGGGGCTGATCCTCATAGCACCGCCTTGTACTTCTTGGCCAACTCGGTTTTTACCTTCTTGAACATTTCGGCGTACTGCGCGCCGGATTTGCGCATCTCCTCGGAGTAGGCGTCCAGGATCACGCGTACTTCTTCGTTGATGCGGTCTTCAAGAGAAAGTTCCTCAATCAGGCCCTCGGTGACGCGCGCCTCGACCACCTTCAAGTCACTGGTGGTGATCATCTTGGCGTCGATGAGATGCTTGACCGTGCGGCGGGCTAGATACCCAATGTAATCGCGAGAAAAGATCATGGATTAGGTCTCAGGATACCCCACTGAGCCGGCCTATGTACACTGCAGGATCAAACTCGGGCATTGATGCGATTGGGAATGGCCTCGTTGGCGGACGGCGAGCGACGCAGAGCAAGAGAGGGAAGGGACGCGGCGAGTGGCGGAAAGAGAACACGCGGCTGGGAATGCAGATCCCCGTCCCTGACCCCTGATCCCTACCCCTGCCCTTATCCCTGGTGCGGGCAGCTCTTGGTGTTCAGGCACTCTTCGGCCACGCGCAGACGTTCCACTGGCCGGCCGCCCACCAAATGTTCCCGGACAATTTCGGCCGCATCTTCTACATGCACATTGCCATACCAGACGGCCTCCGGGTAAACGACCATCATCGGCCCGTGCTCGCACTGGTCCAGGCATCCGGACTTGTTGATGCGCACCCGCGCACCCAATCCGGCTTCCTTCGCCAATCGCTGCAGTTCGGCGTGCAGGTCGCTCTTGCCATCCCTGGTGCAGGACGGCCGCGGCGCCCCTTCAGGGCGGGCATTATGACAGACGAAGACGTGGTGCTCAAATGCGGGCAAGCGGCGTTCCTCCTGGATTTTGGTTGACTCCAGACTACTGCTTCGGCCCTCTTCGCGACGAACTTTTCACCGGAGGACCCCGCCAGCCCGGCCTCATCTGCGAAAATGAGAGCTTGACTATGAGCACGGACAACCTAATCTCGCTGAAAGACGACATGGTGGCCTTTATCGAGGGCCATGGACTCAAACGCCTTCCCGGTTACGTCACCGAGGACATTCCTTCCGTTGTGTGGGAGGGACAGGGCAACCCTGACGCATGGAAAGACTTTGTGGAGATGGCCAAGCACGTCGGCGCTCCCTTTGTGACCTTCAGCGAAATGTCGCTGGAGCGCGAAGAGCTCGACGCATTGGTCGAAGAGGCCGGGGAGATGAACTTCCCCGACGAAGAGGCCACGGAACTGGTGGAGGCGCAATGGTTGCGCAAATACGCCGGAAATCTCGGCTACATCCAACTCGGCTTTGTCTACCAGGGACTGGTCTTTCTTCACGAAACCACGACCGAATGGTATGAGCGCTACCAAGTGCTGCTCGAAGACATCGAGAGCTTCCAGGACATCGTCATCGACGAGCACGACCACGATCACGACGACGAGGAAGAGTAACCCTGGTGAGTACGGCGGTCGCTGGACAGAACGGCCCCGCTCCGCTGCAGGATTCGCCGCGCGCTCAACCGCTGAGCGTTCCGCGAATCCTGCCCCGTCAGCGCTGGACGCTCGCTGAGCCGCATCCGGCCGAGGCTGCGGCGTTGGCCAAGGCTGCTCGGCTGCCCCTCGTGCTGGCCGAACTGCTGGTGTCGCGCGGCATTGTTGAGCCCGCTGAGGCCTTCGCCTTCCTCAACCCTGAAAGCGCTCAACTTCACGATCCCTTCCTCATGCTGGGCATGGACGCGGCAGTCGAGCGGCTGGAGCGGGCCATCGCCAATCGCGAGCCGGTGCTGCTCTACGGCGATTACGATGTGGACGGCACCACGGCCGTGGTGCTGCTGAAAACCGCGATTGAAATGCTGGGCGGCGTTGCTCGCTTCCATGTTCCACACCGGCTGCTCGAAGGCTACGGCCTGCAGTCGAGCGTGCTGGAGACAGCCTACGCCGAGGGCGCGCGGCTGGTGATCACCGTGGACACCGGCATGAGAGCTTTTGCCGAGGCTGAAACCGCCCGCCGCCTGGGCCTGGACCTGATCATCACTGATCACCATTTGCTCGAAGCGGGCGACGCGGTACCCACGGCACTGGCCATTCTGAATCCCAACCAGCCGACTTGCGCGTACCCGGAGAAGTTTCTTTGCGGTGCGGCGATTGCTTTGAAGCTGGCGCAGGCGGTGCTGGAACGGCGCGACCGGACTCGCACCCGCGAAAAGACGCTGCCGAGTTTTTTGAAGATGGCGGCCATCGCCACCATCGCCGACGCTGTGCCGCTGAAGGGCGAGAACCGCGTGATCGCTGCGCTCGGCTTGCGCGAGTTGCGCTGCCCAGCCGGAGCCGGCTTGCGCGCCCTTTTTGCAGTTGCCGCGTTGGATCCCGCGGCCAAGCCCATTACTGCATTCGATGTGGGATTTCGCCTGGGGCCAAGGATCAACGCGGCCGGCCGCATGGACGTGGCCTCTGAAGTGATTGAGTTGTTCACTACCCGCGACCTGGGCCGCGCCACAGAACTGGCCGCCAAGCTCGAACGTCTGAACTCCGAGCGCCGCGCCACCGAGGCCACCGCTCTTCTCGCCATTGAGACGCGGCTGGCGGGCGGGTCGGAGCCAGCCTCCGAGTTGGACGTCGCACTCGCTGCCGAACTCGCCTCAGATCGTCTACTGGTAATCGATGGCGACGGCTGGCACCGCGGCGTCATCGGTATCCTGGCCTCGCGGGTCGTGGAACGCACGGCCAAGCCGGCCCTCGTTATCAGCGTGGAGGATGGAGTGGCGTATGGTTCGGGCCGCTCTGTCGATGGTTTCCAACTGCTGAATGCCATTGAGAGCTGCTCGGATCTATTTACCCGTTTCGGGGGCCACGCTTTTGCGGTGGGCTTTGCACTGCCATCCGCCTCGCTGCCTGAATTGAAGCGACGCCTTCGCTTGTATGCGGAGGAGCACCTTGCCGCACGGGAGCCAGAGCATGTGCTCCGCATTCACGCCGAACTTCCTCTGGATCGCATTACCCCGGTGCTGGCTGGATGGCTGCACAAGCTGGAGCCCTTCGGCCACGGCAACCCGGAGCCTGTCTTTGTGGCCCGGGGAGTGCGCCTGCTGACCGCGCCGCGTTTCATGAAGGAGCGCCATCTTCGCCTGGAACTGGCGCAGAACTCCGTGCAGCCTCAGCCGCTGGCCGGCTCCAGCGGCGCCCTGCGGGCGGTGGGGTGGAACCTCGCCGCCCGCGCGACGGAGCTCTCGCTCACCAGGGGGAGCCTCATCGACGTCGCCTACCGCATTCGCGAAAATGACCACCCGGAATATGGCGGTCTGGAAGTGGAGATCGCCGGCATCGAACTAGCCGCCTCCTAATACAAAGAGGCCCACGGCTGATCGTGGGCCTCTTGGGTTTTTGGGGCCGATCCCTTACTCAGGAATCGGAACGTTGTCTTGCGCTGCTCCTATTTGTGCTCATTCTTGGGAGCAGGCTCCGGGTGCGATTGCTGCGCCGGCCTGGACTGCTGCGCTGGCCGCGGTTGTGCTTGAGGCCTCGGTTGTTGTGCCGGTCGTTGTTGTGCTTCCGGCCTGGACTGTTGTGCCGGTCTCTGCTGAGCTTCCGGACGAGTTTGCTGCGCAGGCCGCTGTTGCGCTTCAGGCCTGGCTTGTTGTGCTGGCCTCTGCTGGTTTTCCGGCCGCGATTGCTGCGCAGGACGGATTTGCTGTGTTTGGTTTTGCTGCATCGGTCGCTGTTGGGTGGCAGGGCGGGCCTGCTGCATCGGTTGTGAATGAGTCTGAGGAGTAGAATTCGGCCGCTGACCCATTTGGCCTGCGCCGGCATTCCGGCCGCCTTGCTGCATTCCGCCTTGTGATCCGGGGCGTCCGACCGCACCGCCGTGCGAGTCCGTTCCGAGTGGCCTGGCTACAGCCAATGTCTGCGGACGTCCGCCATTGCTCTTGAAATAGGAGCTTCTGTCACTTCGGGCCGCAGATTCATGCTGTTGTTGGAACGAGGTCCGCGCCACATGCTGCTCGTGTTCGGCTGCCCTCTCTTCGGGGCCTGGATCATGCCGGATGCCGCCGGGACCGCCGCTGAAGGCAACGTGGCTGTCTCTGGCAACATAGCCTCTTTCCACAATCGTCCGATCAACATAGGTGGTGTGAATGCGCGTAACGTCAACGCGCATCACGGCCGTGTTGTAGGCGAATTCATGGCCGCGCCACATGCCGCCGGCAAATCCGATGCCGCCGTAGCCGAAGCCATAGTTCACGCCGCCGTAGTAGCCAACATGGCGTCCCCAGTAGCCGTCATGAAAGACAAACATGCCGCCGGACCAGCCCCAGTAGCCGGGCGTCCAGAGCGCTCCCTCATAGGGGGCAGGAACCCACGAGCCGGGCACCCAATAGTACCCATCCTCGCCGTAAGCCCAATAGCCAGGCGTCCACATCCAGCCCGATTCAGGGCACGGGGGTTGCTCGTAAACCGGGAGCACCGGTGGCGCAAATCCGACACTGATGAAGACTCCGGCAAACGAGCACGCCGGGACCAAACAGAGAAGAGACGCCAACAACAGCCAGCGCATGGAGCGAAACAATTTCATAAGTAAAACCTCTCGATTCTTTCGTGCCTGCCCGACTGTCGTTCTTCCATCCTCCCCCTGGGCAGGGTTAGGGGTCTGGCGGGGCCTGATGCGGTGCTCGGTGTCTACTCTAACCGGGTTGAAGGCCGAGTCAACGCCTATCGCTCCCGCTTGTCGAAGATCTTTCCAAAAGCTCACTGCCTTCTGGATCGTGGTGAAAATCAAAAGCTTGTAGCCCAATCCAAATTGCGGAGGAGGGCTACTTTCCTTTCAAACCCGCGCTCCGCGGGTAAGTTGCAACTCGCCGGCGAAATTTCGGTATGCGCCGCTCACAGGATGCAAGCCGGCTTGGCGTGCAAGGGAGAATCGGTCGGCATAGAAAGATGGTCGATCGACCAAATGCCGCGGGTCTGACCCTCGTCTGCGATGAAATGCGGTTGTCCAGGGCTCCTCGGATACACAAAGGCCCACGACCTGCCGTGGGCCTTTGCGCGATGAAGGGCAAAATGCCGAGGGGGCACTTACCTGGGCTTTTCGTCTTCTGGCTTTGTTTGCTTCTTGGGGGCCGGAGCCGGTTTCGGTTGGGGCTTCGGAGCTGGTTTTGACTCCGGCCTCGGCTGCGGCTTGGGCGCTGCCGCCTTGGGTTCAGACTTTGGCTCTGGCCTCGCCTGAGGCTTGGGTGCAGCGGCTTTAGGCTCAGGCCTTGCCTCTGTCCGAGGCTCCGCCTTGGGCGCGGGCCTTGTTTCTGGTGTAGGCGCCGTTCTTGGAGCAGCAGCCTTGGGAGCTGGCTTTGCCTCTGGCTTCGGCGCGACTTTGGGGGCTGGCTTTGCCTCTGGTCTGGTTTCAGTTTTCGGCGTAGCAGCCTTAGGAGCTGGCTTTGCCTCGGGCGCAGCCGCCTTCGCAGCGGGTTTTGGCTCAGCCTTGGGCGCTGCCGCCGGAGCAGCTTTCGGCGCTGCGGCTGGGGCTGACTTCGAAGCTGTGGCGGCGGGGGGCTTGAATCCCGGAGGAGGAGCGTGCTTTTCCGCGGGCAAAGGCTTAGCTACCGCCAGAATCTTGGGGTGACCGCCGTTCGCCTTGACGTATGAAGTTTTATCGACCTTGGCCGCGGCAAAGTGCTGCGCCTGGAACTTGGTCGGGGGCACATGCTGTTCATGCTGGGCTACCAACTCTTCTGGCGCAGGGGGGTGCTGAATGCCTCCCGGTCCGCCGTTGTAGGCCACATGATTGGGGTTGACGATTGTGGTCCTTTGCACGATCGTCTGGTCCACGTACGTGGTGTGGATGATGGTGGTGTTCACCTGCACGACGGCGGTGTTATAGGCAAAAACTCCGCCGTCGTG
>Ga0255352_1000415_pt1 | contig 24027 bp, 22 predicted proteins | sample HBST0metaG_FD_189939 | JGI IMG/M metagenome (GOLD analysis project Ga0255352, IMG submission 189939) | Peat soil microbial communities from Stordalen Mire, Sweden - H.B.S.T0 | ecosystem: Environmental > Terrestrial > Soil > Wetlands > Peat | place: Sweden: Norrbotten County, Stordalen Mire...
GCCGGGTTCCCGCCACCGAAAAATCCAAACATCAGGTCCGCTGTGCCGCTTTTCGCGTTGCACGCTTCCTTGTTGATACCGCGTACGCCTGTTCATGAATTCTCCATTCCAGGCGGCAACGGATGGACAACTCGCCGCCGCCACAGGCACAGGGGCGCAGCAAGCCGTCGCGGCGGCCTACGGTCCAGATGGCAGGCCAATCAATGCGCCGGGGACCGATGCCCAGTCAAATGGCGTGTTGGGCAATACACAGGCCAACGCCAATGGGCAACCTCAACTCACGCCTGTGCAGCAAGCCGGACAGCAGCTTGCGGCCAGTGAGCGAGTGAGAGCCGATACTGCCCGCTTTGCGTCGAATATCGCTTATGTGCGCCCTGCGGACCAACCCATGCAGCAGCAAAGTGCACAGTCTTCAACAGCGGCACAGAACCCATACGCGGCGCTGTTGCAAGCTGGTCAGCCTACCGGCGTTACTGCTCCCAAAGTCGGCAACATTTTCCCGCAAGCTTTCAAGCAGGTTGAGCCAGCCGCGTTCGGGCAGGAGCTTCACATCCTCGGCAAATGAGGTGAAAATGCAGCGCGTGAGAAACTCGGCAACCAGCTTTGGGGGGTGATGCAACTCAAGGTTGCGGGCGAGTACTGCCAGCTTGCTGGCAACTTCGCGGGTGACCTTGGCGGTTTCGCGAGAAGGGTCAAGCGAGAGCGGATCGAGCCAAACGGCGCGCAAACGAGTGCGGACTTCTGCCTTCTCCATCTGCTCGTGAAGAATGCGGAAGGTGCGCGGATCTGGGAAAGGGAGATAGGCTTTTCCCGTCAAAGAAAAGTCCGCGTAGAGTTCGATGGAGTGACCCACATCGACGACAACGAGGAAGGGCGGCCAACCTTCGGAGACGGGCAACGCTTTGGCGTACCGCTCTGCCTGGCCGCGAGCCGCGAGCATGGCCTCATCCCAGCCATGCGTTCCGCGAACGGCCGTGCCACGTTTGATGCGGCGGGGTTCTTTTGAGGAAGCAAGAGGCGCAACTGCATCCGACGAGGGATTGCTGCCCTGCTTTGCTTCCAGAACAAAACAGCGACGCTTGTACAGATCGATGTAGTTTGGCGTCGTGGAGCCGTCCAGGTTCTGGAGGTAAACGGCCTTGTCGATCACGTAGGAGTTGGCACTCTCCTCGGCCTGAGTAGGCTCAGGCCGGGGTATCTCCAAGTAGTCGCAGAGTTCGGACAGAAACAGTGCGTAGTTCGCGCGTTCCGCCGCCGAGGACTGCTGCCAACGAGCGATAAAGTTTCCAGCATTGAGCGACAAGGCGTTTCCCCGTTCACGATCAGGTAACCGTATTGTAGTCTGCCCAATAGACGGAGATTCGCGTAATCGATCAGGAGATATTCAAAAGGTCTATGAGGATGTACGGGGACGTTTGCGTGCGGTCGTCGGTATTGGATCGCTCGGGGAGATGACGTGCGCTCTTAGCTTGTGGTGAGGAAAATCTTTTGGATTGAGCGTCACGATGAAGTCTGCGTTTCCCGTCTCCGCACAAATGCAGAACGGCTCGTCGCCGGGATCGGGCGAAATGTTGCTACCTGGCCTATCAGGCGTTTCTTCCGCTTGGGAACGAATCAGGTTGATTGCCGCGCCGATAAGACTGGAGCGCACTCCGCGCCGCGCAAGAATCGCCTTGTATTCATCGACAATTTCTTCGTTGATGAGCCAGGTAAACGTGCTGTTGTCGATCCAATCCCGCAACAGATGCGCGCTGGGCACAAGAGACTGAGCCCCAGAGTCCCGGAATGCTGCAATGCCCGCCACGAGGACGGAAGTATCGACGACGCCTCTAGGCCGATTTTTCTTGAAGTTGAGCAACTACGGTAATCTCCGGTGTTTTCCTTCGCTGCGCTCGATAGAGTTTAATCTCATCCAGGATTTCGCGTTCTGTCACGCCCTTCAAGTCGTCGGATGCCGCCTCAAAAGTGCGGCTGATCTCTGCCTTCCAAGTCTTCGAGGTTTTTGAGCCGGTCTCTTTGCCAAGAGAATCGGGAGCGGGAAGCTGCGCTTCCAGCTCTGCCGCCAGCGCCTGGAGCGGAATTTCGATCCTGACCACTTCTTTCCCTCGGACAGGACGCGAAAGAATCGAAACATTGGAAAACTGACCCGCCTGTGACTTCTGCGCGTCTTTGAAGATCTCCTTAGTGAACCGCGCCAGGAGGGGCACTGAAGTTCCCAGCGACTCCTTCAGGTAAAAGGCCACTTTCGCTTCAAGGAGAAGCGCGGCATCGAAAACGAAAAAACGGTCCTTCCGCTGCGGCTGAAGAACGCCGAACTGGACCAGATTCTGAAGATCCTTGGGCGCGACACCCAGAATCGCACTGGCTTCCCGGAGTTTGAGCTGGAGAGTCTGCATGAGGTCCACCTTCGTCTAAATATTAGATGAAAAGTGCGGGCAGGACAAGGAAAATATGTATTCCCTGCGATCCATAGCCGTCCCAAGGGTTCGAGGAGACGTAGCCTGTAAATCCACAACAAGCCTTTACAGTACAACTTATATATTCACTCTTGCGAAGCCTGCGCTATAGACCTCTCCCTGTCAGTGCGGGCTCCTGCCTTACGCTCCAGGCGCGCCGCAGTGAAAAACTGCACGTCTTGCACCATTCTTCTAGCGGAACCGTCCCACTGGCGCTTCCCGTACCGCCGATCTTGCGAATGGCCTTGAGTGCCCTGTGTCCACGCCGCCGTGTACGTCCCGATCTTCCCTTCAGTCGGCGTCCGAACTGAGGCAGCAAACCCCGCCGGCAAGAGTGCCCCCAACCGTAGAATCCTGCACGCGGAGCACTGTCGATACGGCACTAGAGATTTGGCACCAACTGAAACCGCACCGGCTGCTATCTCCAGGCGAAGTTGCTCAAAACCCCGTTTTTCGTTCACTACGACTGAGCGTTTGGTCTAGCCCGAGCCAGATAACTAACGGGATGGTCCGCCGCCTTCAGGATCTGAGGGGGTCATTTCCGCAGTTTGGGCATAGTTTTCGGGTCAGTTCTGAATCTCAGCTCACTTATAATCAGCCTCTTCAGGAACCCAAGCCGACAGACGCAAAGAGAACGCCTGCCTACCATCATCTGGGAGCTGCGCCACCCGCTCGATGAAATCTTGCTGATGTGGCTGACCGAGCGCAAGTCTGTAAAGCCATCGCTGTCGGCTCAGTTGATCGAACCTGGCAGCCTGCCGCGACTGAGGGAGCACGACAAACATCCGATCAATCTTTTGGCCCGGGCAGGACCACCACGGGCTCCGACCAGATGTGTCGGCTGAGGATTTGAGTTCGGCACTATCGGCGAGCACAGCCCACGGGCTGACCAATCCAGCCGCCGCCAAGCTGTTCTCCCCTAGAGAGTTGGCAAGGGCCGTCCTAACCGATAGTCCACCGAAGCGTTGTATTCTCCCTTCCCGCTGCTCTAAATCAAGCGGACTGGAGCACAAATCCCAGTGCAAGAGTTGCCTGCACCACACATGGAAGTCCAAACCTTCCTGCCCGAGAGATGTGGTGACGAGCACATGCGGCCAAAACGGAGTATTGAAGGAACGCCTCAGATCGTCTGTCCGTAAGCGATCTCCGCCGATACCGTTAGTGCTTTCCACTTTCGTGTCCGCAAACTGCATCGCCGCATGACAGCGAAGTAGAAACCCATCGTCACCATCACCCGGTTCGTATAAGCGATGACGACCACCGTGCAGCCCCAACGTTTTCAAAAGGTCCTGGGGAAATCGACGAATCGCTTCAGGATCAAGCTTTGAAGCTATCCATAGATGTTCATCCAATACTGATTCAAGATTTCCCGCAACGACAGCTTCCGGGATCGCCTTTGTGTATTTCTGATTCCGCTTCGTTAGCGTGACTTGGAATAGAGAACGGCTGAGGTACTGTCTCAATCCGTTCCAACTCGCGGAAAGAAGGTCCGTGTACCTCTGTCCGGCCATACAGTTGTCATCAAACCTGTACAGCGCTCTACCCAAAACGACCCCAGGGCCGGAGAGCGCGAATTCGGCGAGCGCCGCAACTTCGCTCTGGGTCACGTACGGCAGATTCTCTTGTGCGCACTTGTCCCACTGCTCCAGCACTTTCGTCATGGCTTCATCCTGCGCTGAAGCGGTATTGCGGAGATCCAACCGAATCACCTTCCATGATGGAAATCTCAGGTCGGACACATAGCCGGTGCGCCTGTTTTCCAAAGCAGGAAGCAGTTTCCAAAGTGGTCTATTGCCACCGCTCTTCCTTACCTCGACCTTGAGTATCTTCCGTAGAAGCTCCCCAACCTGGCGGCGCATCGAATTGCGCGTCTCTGAAAGGTTTTTCGGCTTATCTCTGCGAGGATCTGTAAATGCAATCAGAGTTGGCGACGGAAAGAATAGCGCCGGAAGGGTTGGGCGATTTTCTTTGAACTGCAAAGGACGAGCCTCGCCAATCCGCGCGTAATTATTGCGCAAGCGACTGGCGAAGGATGCTTCAAGACCGTAGCTCAGAAGACTAGCAAGGGCCGGCGGTACCGCTTTGAACCGACTGAAAATAAGTAGCTTTCCCGCTTGCACTTCTGGTTCCGACCACGCGCCGTGCAACGTCCACCAAGGCAACGAGGGTGCGACCCAAGGCAACGAGAGCCGTTTGGAGGAAACAATCTCGTTCAATGCCCGGAATTGAGGATGAGGCCACACCTTCGGAGTCTTGAGGGTGTCCCGCTGAGAGCGGCGAAGCACAGGCTCTTCACGCCGTCGGTTCGTCTTTTCTGCTTGCCTCCAGGCGACATAACCTTGCCCTAGCATCTGAATCGGAAGAGGCACTGAGAGCCAGTACGGCACAGCAAAGCTCAAGATATCTACCTTGCTTCGACGAGATTTCTCCCCCTCGCGAAGACGGGCAACCCAGTGCTTGAATAGCCGCAGGTCCTCTGGCTTTATCTCAGAGTGTGGGTGCAATACAGCTTGATTATTAGCGGAATCAGTATCAATGGGACGTTCAGTGCGGCTCAAAACTGGCCGAAGGCGCGTCTCAATGTCGTTCCGCAGCTCCCTTAGTGCGGCCAAATCGGGAGTCTCTTCTCCGAGCATCATTGCCCCAAACCTAAGAAGGTCTGTTTCAATGAGGCCGGGTTGATTTGAATCGTCACCGAACAAGAATCGGATGAGCGCAAAAAAGTCTTGATGATGGGAGAGTCCAGCCGCCTCGTCCTCCCGCGTCGAATAGAGGCGATAGGGAGTCGCCGAAAGAAGCATTACCGCATGCCCTCGTGATCGGCTACCTCCCCGCAGCGCGCGGGTCACTGGATCGGGAGCCTGACCTGGCGCGTCCATCAACATCTCTCGAAATTTTTGGAACTCGTCGAAGATTACGAGGTCGGGTTGAATGTCTCGCAACACAGCAAGCGCGAGTGCGGTGCGGAAGCTGCCCATCATCTTTGCAGGTCGTTGAGCCTCCGCGAACGCTGCCAGCGACTCAGCGTTGACACCCAGCCCCTTGAAATTCTCATCTTTGCTCAACTCTTCGATGAAGCCATCCTGAAGGTTCCGAACTTGAGGAATGCTCTCATTGCGCTGAACCGCCCACTCCCAGCTCTTTTCACTCGCTTGTTTTCCCCGACACCGTTCAGAGAACAGGGTTGTATTGAGCGACGGGAAGCGACCTTTGAGTAGGCGAAAAATCAATGCCCTTTCATCCAGACGGCCAAACCCGCCCCGGCGACGATACATCGGCACGGACGTGTCAGGTGTGAGCGTATAGAGCTGGAGCCTGTCGCCTGTGGGTCGATTCGCAGGGTTCCCTGCGAGTGTTAGTCGATCTGCCGGAGCACAGGCATTCTTTTTGTCTGCGTCACTTTCGAGAATTTCAAGCAGCTTTGTCCGGTTTTGATGGGCGATATTGAGATTGCTGCATACATAGAAGACGACAAGCGGGCGTCGACGGCTTTTCATCATCTGGCCCATGATCGTCCGAGCAACCACGGTCTTTCCAAGTCCCACCTCATCCGCGATCAGGAACCGGCGAAGCCCATCTTTTTGAGTCAACGTCTCTAGTGCGGCTTCTGCCGTTGCTAGCTGGAAACCCCTCGGCTGGCTAATCCTTCCAAGATTCATGCCAACTCCAATGCAAGAGATTCCCACATGCTACGGAAACACGTGAGAAGTTCTACTTCTGAAGCAGTTCCGGTTTCAGCCGCTCGTCGCTGAAGATCGTTTAGGTAGGCCTTCACTTTCTCGTCAGTTCGTGTGAACGCGGACGAATCACGCGTCCACGCCCAGAGTACTTCCTCAATGGGAGGAATGATCTCCGTTAGAATCCTCTTTCGGTTCCCGCCAAACGTATGTCCTGATGAGGAATTCTCCGCGTCCCAATCGCCGCCTGAATTCGCCGTGAAGTCATCGGCCAATAGGCTTCGAAGCCACATGATGAACGTGTGCGGATCGAGGTAACCTGCGATGATTGCGTGATCTCGGTCATCGTCGGGACGCGGGCTACATGGGGCAATTTGCACCCAAGAACAACTCATCTCGCGTACAGAGATGCGAATCTGTATGAAATCAGACCGTTCCCTCGGCCGCATCCCCGAAAAGCTTAGGGAACTCGCGTCGCTTGGCCATTCCTTCCAAACCTCTCCCAGTAAGGCGATTTTGAGTTGGACATTGGGGAAGAACAGCAGAGGAGGATTTGTCGAGATGACCATCACATCGTTCTCTCGAATCTCCTGGCGAAGATCCCATTGGACGCTAAGAGTCTTCCGAACCTCTTCGAGGAGCTTCTCGTCGTCGTCGGGCGAAGGATCATCAGAAGAGGGGACAAATTCCTTGCATGCAGCGACAAAATCCTCGAGACCGTTACCCCTTGCGGGCGCGAGGGGCGGAGCTCCTTAGGAAGGATTTCTAAGGGGTACGCTCTATTTCCTCGGGGACTTTTACATGGGCTGCGTTGAAAAGATGGCGACCTATCGAAAGCGCCTGAACTGCATTATTACACTCATAGCCCAAGATATTGTGGTTTATACTTGACACCATCTACATATAGACATACTTTAGAATCTGAAGGTGAATCAGATGAGTAAACTCTTTGTCGAACGGCATCCAGGTGGAAATTACGCAGTTGAACGTCCTGGTGCGGACAGGGCAAGTGCCATTCTTCCGACTCAAGCAGAGGCAATTGCAAGAGCCGGAGAGATTGACCCGAATGCCGAAATCCTGGTTGAACGTGTTCGAGACACATCAGTTGGTGGTCGGGATCAATGGCGCAAGCCGTAATACGGGTACATACGCCCACATTCTCAATTTGAAAGTACGCACCCGTGTCTAGCGACACCTCTGCGAACGTTAGGAGGTTTCGTGTATTTCAACCAATTGTTCAAGGTGAGCGCGCTACAAATGCGCAAGCTAGGCGTCTTCAATCGCGAGATAGGGTCAGACAGCAAGATGTTTGTTGACCCAAAGTTGCTTGAAAACGCCGCCGAAGAGTTTGCGGGCGCAAGAAGCGACGTACTGAAGCACTTCAATGTGGTGATTGCGCTGATACGGCAGATAAAGGCCGAGGAAGACACTGATCTTTTTTGGGTCGCGGCACAGAACAGTATGCGATTCAAAGAGACATCGAACACCGGCCTTGGGTGCGCTCAAGAAGGGACCAACGGGAATGCCATTGGAAAGGTGCTATCGGCGCGGATTGTTTCACGAGCGCGGACTGTTCTTCCCCATGTGGATTTTCAACCCGAGGTGCTTGAATTAATAGGTGTGTTCACAGAGGGTCTTGGTTGTGACCGAATCAGCGACATGATGGTCTCGATTCTGAAGCCGCGCTTTCTCGCTTATACTTCGCGCATCACAACAGCGCTTCAGATCCAACAAACGATGACAGTGCAGTTCGATGGAAAGACTTACACCTGCCCTCAAACCAAGAAGGGCGAGAAGCCAATCATTCTCGTGCCTCGGTCACTTCTCAAACCGATGCCAATCGCGGCTGATATAGGTGAGGCCATCGATAATGCCGACCTAAACGACCAAGCCCGTAAGGCGGCAAACAAGATGTTTGCAGACGCGCGGGAACGTGGTGCCGCCGCTCCTACCACGAGTGAACTTCGTTCATTCATTCTGACCCGGCCAACGATCTACAAAGAGATTATTGAGGGTTACAAGCGGGCACCGGCTGTCCCCTACGACTTTGATCGTGATCCGAGGAAGGTTTCGGATTTTGATCCAATCGCCGCAGAAATTGTCGGGGCACCCAAGATTGATCTGACAGGTTTAGATGTGCAGGCGAGAGTGCGCCGTTGTGTGACTGAGACTATTTCCCATCTTCGGCAGAGTATTGAAGACAATAGGCTTTCAGATGCGCTCTATGATGACCAAGGGAAACCCCGCAAAGAGCTAATCGCTCAGCGAATAATTTTCTCTATCGCAAAAATCTTTGGGAAACTGTGTAATGTGGATGTGGTCCGTGAAAGCAATTCAGGTCCGGGTCCAGTCGATTTTCGATTCAGTGTCGGGGACAAGGATCGTTTGATAGTCGAGACCAAGCTATCAACTCATGAACGATTGAAGGACGGATACTATGAATACACACGACGAGATTGGTTTTCTTCTCCTTCATCAGGGGTTCGCGGATCGTTTTTTTCCTGGCACCTCAGTGCTTCATACTCGAATTCGCTATTCGCTCTTCATCCCGTGGCTATATCAACGCGCCGCTTCGGGTCGAGGGCGCGGCGCTGACATTGATGGAGCCATTAGGCGATTGCTCATCGAACTTGCAATTCGCCTAAAGCAGCTTGGCAAAGAACGGTATGGCGTTATCGGGGGTGACAAACTCGGGCAGTTGACATCGCAGCCCCCGGATCGCGTCTATTGGACCGCCTTGCGCGCATGGGGTCTTTTGTTGCCGGAGATTGATTCGCGCCCTGAGGTGCTGCGTCGCCTTCGGTCAAGGGGAGCGCCCGTACTGCTTGATGATGATGGTGGTCGGCTCGACGATAGGACGTCTGATGCTTTCGCCGGTTTGCCAAAGGCCCCAAAAGGTTGGGACGATCCGTTGTCACCGCTCAATTTCGAAATGGCCCGGACGGAACGAGATTACCTCCGGCAGAAGCTTTGTCTAATCCCGCGCCCAGGAGAACAGGAGCCGTCCCTACTTGCCCGGTTGGTGGCCGCGCGGGATTCATTTAAGTCGAAGTCAACGGACCTCCCGCAGGAACTCGATTCGCGGGTGGACAAGCCGGACAGGATAGCTCTTGGAGTCGCTCGGGGAGCAGCCGCACTCGCAGCGATCGGTCGAGCCGTTTACGGGGCATTGATTGAAGAACTCATGGCTCGTGAGGGAGTGCCAGGGGACGGAACATTTCATGCCTTGCTAGAGAGCCACTTTGCTGCTTTCGCCGAGGCCGCCGGTCGCTGTGATCTCGATTCTGCAGAGCAACTTCTTCCAGCCCTGCCCGCGTATGTAAAAGCCGTCCTGAGAGAGACGAAGGCATATATCGTCGAGGGAAAGCCGTATAAATTCTCCAGTTTGTTGGCGTGCTACCGAACGTCGGAAGTCTGTCGAAAGGGCAGCGGTCGCGCTCGTCTACTCGATACAGAACGTTCGGCACAAAGGCGGAGAGAATGGGAGCCAGAAAGACACAACACGACACCGCTTCACTATAGATGGCCCATTGTCCGCGAAATGCTCGCTGATCTGAGTGAGGACTCATGAAAACCGAAGGCTGGCCGACATACTCCTTCACTGAATGTCTGCGCCCTCCCGACGGTTGGGAGACCCGCCATGCCATCCTGAGCACTTATTCTGCCGATCTCACTGTTATTGTTACGGCGTTGTTGGCGCTATCCGGATGCGAATTCGATCTTCAACGCACAGGTAGCCGCGTGGAACTTGTGCAGACCATCGAAGGCCTCCGAGGTCGGGCGTGTGTCCTTGCGCAGGCTGGACGTGTGATTGTCCCTAATACTCCGCGACCGATTCTCAAACTGCTGGACAAATTCACCAAGTTTGTCGGATCTGACGAGAGAAGCAGTTCTTGGCATCCGAAAGTAGCGCTTGTTTGTTTTCAAAGCAAAGAAGACGAGAGTGACCGTCAATGGCGGCTTTGGCTTGGCAGCCGCAATCTAACCCGTTCTTCCAACTGGGAAGCAGGGTTAAATCTTGTCAGTCGAAGTGACGGTAAAGGGCAGCACATACACGGATTGATCGATGCCGGGGTTGCCTTGGCGAAGCGCGCGAATCTGCCTTCGCTCTCGGCGAAGTCCATCGCGGAGCAACTGACAGGGCTGACTTGGGAATGCCCAGCGGGAGCCGAAGTGGAACGCATCGATCTTTTGAACCCTATGAAATCCCACGGTTTTCCATTGCCACCAAAGGACACAGAACTTGTATATGTCGTCAGCCCATTTCTGGATTTAAAGACTGTTCAAGCGATTGCCAAATGGGGTGGTCCCAAAACTCGCCGCACACTCGTTTCAACAGGGATGGAGCTTCAGCAACTAATCAGCAAAAACAAAGAGGTATTTGCGGATTTCCATGCAATCCGGGTTCAGCCGCTTCCAGAATTGCCGGCAGAACACGCGGATTTAGGGGACGGAGAAATGGTCGGCGACTCAGAACTCTTAGAGAGCGAGAATTTGCCGCCCTGCGGTTTACACGCGAAGCTGTTCTTCGCGGCAAAAGGAGCACGCCGACAACTGTGGCTCGGGAGTGCGAATGCTACAGCACGTGGATGGTTAGGCGGCAATTGCGAAATTGTTGCGCAGATGCGGATTGGTCGCGACGCAGCTAAGGTTGCCGTATGTCGCAGAAGTGCTCTGAGCCAAGAAATTGCAAAGTCCTTGAGCATTTCTTCTGTGGCGCACAGATCATCGCTTGCATCTGAAAGAATTTAAGCATATTTTATCTTGCAGACTACGTGGTTTGAATATGCGCCAAACAATTGAAAATAAGGCTAAATATAGAATTCGAGGAACCGGAGGAGGGTGGGCATTCTCGCCACGCGACTTTCTGGACCTCGGAGGCCGCCCCACTGTCGATTCCGCGCTCCATCGAATGCAGAAGCGCGGCGAGATTCGCCGGGTCATTCGCGGCATCTACGACTATCCGCGCTTCAGCAAGCTCCTCAATCAGCACCTAAGTCCTGATGTTGACCAGGTTGCGCGGGCTATGGCGCGCAAGTTCCATTGGCGAATCCAGCCGAGCGGGGCCACCGCTTTGAATTTCCTGGGACTTTCCACGCAAGTTCCAGCGCGAGCAGTCTATCTATCGGATGGGCCAGACAGGGTTTACCAAGTCGGTAATAGGGCTCTGGCTTTCGAGCATACGGCCTTGAAGGAATCCGGATTTAGGCTGACGGAAAGCGGTCTGATCGTTCAGGCGCTCAAGTCGCTTGGCCAGGAGCAGATCACCGCAGAGGTCATCGCGAAGATTCGAGCATGGCTGCCGGAATCGCTGCGCGCCAAAGTGCTGGCAGACACCAGGACCGCGACAGGCTGGGTCTACAGCGCAATCCAGCAAATCACTCAATAGGATCGCCATCTGGCTGGACACAGACAAGTAAAATCCGTAGTCTTCGCAGACTGACATATTGCTGTTGCCTTCGAGGCCCCCCTCTCCCTTTGGCATCCCCGGCTGATGGCCGTGTTTGTGGTGAGCGCCGCACGGGCGTTCACAAGACTATCCTCGACTTGCGATTCCAGTCTTTATTCCGTTTCGTATTCAAAAAGATGCGAAATACGCAGCCTTTCGCATATGATATGGGAATGACCGGCTTCGACCAATATCTCGATGCTCAACTCGTTCGCGGGCGCGCCCACTTCACCAGCGAAGAGGCGCTTGCCGAGTTGCGCCTGTCTCCGCTCGCGCTAAAGGCAGCGATTGGCCGGATGACCAAAAAACAGCGGGTGGCCAATCTCCGCCACGGTTTTTACCTGATCCTGCGCCCGGAAGACCGGGTTGCGGGCGCGCCGGACCCGGCCCGATGGATCGATCCGCTCATGAGATATCAGGGCATCGACTACCGCGTCTCGCTGCTCCGTGCGGCAGCCTTTCATGGCTCCTCGCATCAGGCCGCCATGACCTTCCAGGTAATCGTTCCGAAGCAGCTTCGTGACTTCGAGATTGGCCGTCACCGGCTCCAGTTTGTCTACCAAGCACCCGCAGCCTTCGCGCAAGTCAACCAGCCCGAATGGCTCGGCAGCATGAAGAGTGAAGCTGGCTTCGCCAAAGTTGCCGGTGTTGAGCTGACCCTGCTCGATTGCGCCCGGTACTTCCACAAGTCGGCGGGCATCAATGGGCTTGCCCAGATCGTCAAAGACATCGGAACTCAGGCCGACACCCGCAAACTTGCCAAGGCCGCCGAGGTCTATGAAAACGCATCCGTCCGCCGGCTCGGATACCTGCTCGATCAGGCTGGATACGAGTCACAGGCCAATGCGCTCGAACCCTTCGTTAAGCTGGCAAAGACCTCACTACCTCTCGATCCATCCGTCAAACCACTGATCGCTTCACTCGCTGAAGAAGCCCCGCGCATCACCAAGTGGAAGCTCATCATCAATGAACCCGTGGAGGCCGATTTTTGATTCCCGCATCGTACATTCAGGAGTGGAGCACCAAAGCTCCCTGGCCGACCTCACAACAGGTCGAGCAGGATTTGATTATCAGCCGCGCCCTGTGCGACTTGTTCAATGCGCCAGCACTGGCGGGCAAGATTGCGTTTCGCGGCGGCACCGCCATTCACAAATTGCTCTTCAAGCAGCCGCTTCGATACTCCGAAGACATCGACCTGATACAGACACAAGCCGAACAAATCGGCGCAACCGCCAGCGCCATTCGTGAGGCTTTGTCGTGGCTTGGTGATTGCAAGCGCGAGCAGGCGGGACATTCAATGCACTTCGTTTTCCGGTTTGCGCCCGAGGCCCAGCCGGACACCACTTTGAAGGTCAAGGTAGAGATCAATACCCGCGAGCACGACAGCGTACTCGGTATACAACAATATCCATTCGCCGTCGATAACGGCTGGTATCAGGCCACGGCCAGCATCGCGTCATTTGCGTCTGAAGAACTCTTCGGAACCAAGCTGCGCGCGCTCTTGCAGCGCCGCAAGAATCGCGATCTCTTCGACCTGCACATGGGCTTGCAACAACTATCCATGAATCCAGAAACACTCCTTGCCTGCTTCGATCACTATCTTGCGCTCGAAGGCAAGCCAATCAGCCGCGCAAACGCCGAGCAGCGGATGCTGGAAAAGCTGACGCGCAGCCTGACCGAGGACATAGCGCCGCTTTTGCCTCCCGGCATCCACTTTCATGAAGACGATGCGGTAGCTGCTTTCGAAAGCATCTGGACCACGCTCATTGCCAGAATGAAGGGCGATCCATGGAAGCAAACAGAGCGTGCAATTGAAGAGCTACGGCAGAAGAAGTACCCCAGCCTCTTGTACAGATAAAGATGCTTCTTGCCACTTGCATCAAATTGGTTTTGAACCTTTCGAGAGCACAGTCGATATTCAAATGGCTTTGCTGATCTCACTTTTCGAAAACCCATTCAGCAAAAGTGTCTGAAAGATCCTGACCACTGGCCTTTTCCATCGCTCGTTCCAGATCGATGCTGGTAACAGTGCCTCCAGCGTGTGCACGCGTATAGGCGCGGAGACCGGCCCAAAAAGCCTCATCGCCAAGGTCGTTGCGCAAGTACTCCATGAAGAGTGCGCCTTTGCTGTATTGGACCGCCCGCCGAACTCCAATCGATGGATATTCTCCACCAAAAGCAAGAGGCCTGTCCCATCCCTTCGCTTTGATCTTTGCCACACGATTGCGCTGAACATTCATCTCAGCTTCATAGGCATCGTGACCATGCTGATGCTCTTTCCAAGCTGCCGTCATGTACACTGTGATTCCCTCGTTCAGCCAGAAGTCTTTCCATGTCGCGCAGGTGACAAGATTGCCCCACCATTGGTGTGCGAGTTCATGAACGGTCGCCCAGTCGTCCTTGGGGTCGATATTATCTTTGCCAATAATCGAGTAAGTTGATGCTTCCTGCGCTTCATCACCGGAAACGAGTAACTGCGCATAGCTTCCGGCAGGTAGACCAAGGCCCGCTTTTTCGGACAGAAACTTTACCATCGCACCAGTCTCTCCGAAGGTTTGCAGTAGCTCTTGCCTGTTTGCCACGGCGCTCATGTAGAGCAGTTCCGCATGATCCTGATGGCTGCGCACCGTCACGAACTTACCCATCGCAAAATCGAAAAGATATGCGGAGTATGGGCGCGAGCTTCGCCAATGGTGGATTTCGCTGCCATCCTCGAACATCGACTTCTTGACCAATTTCCCGCTTGCAAGAGAAGTCATGCCAGCAGGAACATGTAGGTCGAGGAAGAATTCCGCTTTGTCGCCGGGAGCATCCTCAACGCAGATCATCCAGTCACAGGCGTCATAACCTGTATAGACGGAATTCGACGTGAATGTAATGCCCTTTCGTGGAGTGCCGTGATACCTGAATAATGCACAGAGCCATTTGGAAACCCCTGAGAATCCTGTTTTAAAACAGTAGGGACGCGAAGTTGCGAGCTTCGCGAACCGATTCTCAGGAGTTCACCCAAATGGTGACGAATGCAAACCAGAGTAAACGCCGTAAGCCCGTGAATCAAGGGGTTCAGGGAGATATTCCGGAGCCTAATAAAATCGGGGCATCCACGCCCTTTGACTTCGAGGCGCGGAATCTGACGGCCTACGGAGGGCTGCTTCCGGTAGCTACGATGCTGGAGAATCTCGGGTTCCAGCAATTGGTTGAGGAGATCGTGACAGTGAAGCGGCAAACGCGCTCCATGCCGATGTTCAGGTTCATCTTGGGTATGGTTCTGGCCTGCTATGTGGGGTTCTCGCGGCTGCATCATCTTCGCTTTCTGAAGCGCGAACCGATGCTGACCGGCATTCTGCGGGTGGCGCAACTGCCGCCGCAGAGCACCTTCTGGCGCTTTCTTGCCTCGCTGCATTTGGGCGTGGCCCGGCAACTTCTGACCGTGCAGTGGCGGATGCGCGAACGGGTTTGGGCAGCGGCCAACGTACAACTGCACTCGCTCACCGTGGACACCGACACCACGGTGCATACGCTGTTTGGCAACCAGATGGGCGCGCGCAAGGGATATAACCCGAAGAACAAAGGGAAGAAGAGCTACCAGCCGATTCTGAGCTTTATCGCCGAGACGAGGGAGTACGCGGCCGGCGCGTTGCGCACTGGCGACCGGCCCGATGGCCGGGAGATCGCCGACCATCTGGAAAGTGTCGCCAAGGGCCTACCTCCTACGGTGAAGATCGTGTACGCGCGGGCCGATTCGGGCTTTTACTGTTGGCAGGCGATCGAAGCCTACGAAAAGAAGAAGTGGCGGTACATCGTAGTGGCGCGCAAGACCGCGCGTCTTGTAGACGAGTTGCAGGCGGCAACGTGGAAGCGCTCTCCGCTCACCGATGCCGACGGCCAATGCGAATTCAGATACCAGCCGGAGGGGTGGGGCAAGGCCTGCCGCTTCCTGGCGCTGCGCTACGAGAAGCTGCCTGACTCCAGGGATGCCGAGCAGCCGGAGCAATATCAACTGTTCGACACGCCCGAGTACACCTACCGGGTCTTCGTGACCGACATGGACGGGCCGCTGGATGCGCTGGTGTGGTTCTACAACCAGCGTGCCGGCGCCGAGAACCTCATCAAGGAAGCCAACAACGATGCCGGCTTGGCGGCGCATCCTTCCAACCGCTGGATGATGAACGCCAACTGGTTCCAAATCGCCATGCTGGCCTACAACCTGAACTGCTGGCTGCAATTGTTCAGCCGCGAGGAGAACGTCTCGGTGGAGACCATGAAGCACACCACGCTGGCCACGGCACGGCTGCGCTTCCTGTTCCTGGCTGCACGGATCTGGCGGCACGCTGGCAGGGTGGGCGTCAGCTACAGCGACCACTATCAGGAGAAAGGCGCCTTTCAACAGATCATGGACCGCCTGCGCAAAGTCGCTCGCGGACCGGATGGATTCACTCCCGTGCTCCACGCGCCGCTATGCGCCTGATTCAACATCGAGAATCGTGCATAACTTTTTATGCACACGCAAGCCAGCCGTTTCAAACACTTACCGCACTGCCTTCCTGCAGACCAAAAACAAGGAGAATTTAGAGGCTCAAACTACTGGCGCAACTTCGCTGCGCAATGGGTCCGGCACCTGCCGTGTGCTTAAACTATGCATAATTCAGGTGATAGATAATGCGGAGCGAAGCCATGCTTCCTTGCTCCAGCCCATCGGAAAGGTCGAACGAGAGCACGCCGTGATCGGTTGAAACGTGAACAGACTTTCCGTTCAGCTTTACATCATCCATGATTAGCGCATTGCCGGAGAACACGATTTGCCGCAGGTCATGCGTTTCACTCCGAAAGAGAATTGTCTCAGTGCCGACAACTGTCTTGCTGGCAGGGTCGGGAGTGAGTGTCAACTCATACTTGATCACATTGAAGCCAACACCCGGCTCCACAGCGTGACTTGGCGTGGCGAACACAACAAATATCAGCGGGATAATAAAGGCAGCATATAAACGAGTGAGCATCTTTCAATGATAGTAGACGAGAACAGTTCGAGAATATTGAGCCTTCGGCAGCTTTGACATACCGCCCGATCAGAAACGAATCCGAGTAGCGATTTGTAACTTTCGGATATTTACGCCTATCAGTCAAAAGCATAATTTCCGACCGTTTCAGTGAGGGCTCCTGCCCTAGCCGAACAGCAACAGCAAAAACCCTTCCTAAGGGGCTCCGCCCGCTCGCGCCCGCAAGGAGTATCCCCAGTCTTCCGCACTGCGCTGCGCTCCGTTTGTGCAGACCAAGGGGCTTTCCACTCTCGCTGCGCTTCGTTGCAAGCCCTGGGAGATTCCCCTCCCCTTGCACTTGCTACCCCCGCAGGCGTGGGCCTGGGCCAAGGCGTTGTTGTGTGAACAACAACAGCACCGCCATTTCAAACCCGAAAGGACACAATCAAATGACCAGCACAATTACCGCCACTTACAGCCCCGAAGATAACAAACTCCGCCTCTATGCTTCCAGCCGTCTCGACACAGAAACCTATGAGCGCGTGAAGGCAGCAGGGTTCAAATGGGCACCGAAACAAGACCTTTTTGTTGCCCCGATGTGGACACCGAGCCGCGAAGACCTCTGCATTGAATTGTCCGGTGAGATCGGCGACGAAGACACTACTTTGGTTGAGCGGGCCGAGGTGAAGGCCGATCGGTTGGACGACCTCAGCACCCGACGCGCCCAGGACGGTGACCGCGCACAAAACGCAGTTCACGCAATCGCCGACGGTATCCCGTTTGGCCAGCCGATTCTTGTAGGCCACCACTCGGAGCGCCACGCTCGAAAGGACGCCGAGAAGATTGAGAAGGGAATGCGCCGCGCCGTCGAGATGTGGAAAGCGGCGGAATACTGGCAGAGCCGCGCCAAGGGAGCAATCCGGCTTGCCAAGTACAAGGAGCGCCCGGACGTTCGCGCCCGCCGCATCAAGGGACTGGAAGCCAGCAAGCGCAAAGAGGAGAAGAGCCAGCAAGAGGCCGAGATGTGGCTCAAACTCTGGACAGCTTGCAGCCAGGAGCAGGACAAGGAACTTCAAGCAAAAGTAGCTCTCAGAATCGCCGGAATGTGTCACCTGAATTTGGCCCGCAAAGAAGGCGACAAAGAAGGCCATCCGCACACGCCCAGCGCATACGATGCGCTTACCGGGAGCTTTCCCAGCCTTTACGCGCCGCGCACACTGGACGAGGTTTTTACCGCCGCACTTGCGGCCTATCCGCGCAGCATCGAACACACTCAGCGGTGGATTGACCACTACACAAACCGCATTGCATACGAGCGGGCAATGCTTGACGACCAGGGCGGAACAGTGGCCGAGCAGACCGGCCCGGAGAAGGGCGGCGCAGTGAGATGCTGGACATTTCGCGGATGGTCATACATCCAGAAAGTCAACAAGGTTACTGTTACCGTGCTTGACAATTGGGGCAACGGTGGAGCGAACTTTACCCGCACCGTGCCGTTGACCGACCTCAAAGGCGTGATGACGAAAGCCGCCGTGGACGCGGCCCACGCCGACGGGCGATTGATTGAGAGCGCAAGCAAACAGGGTTTTTCTCTCTTGGACTCTACACCTACCACGTCTCCGGTCCCGGCTCCCAAGCCGGAGCCGGAGGCCGCAAGCTCCGATGAGACCCCCGCGAAGGATGACACGGTTTGCCCGGATGGTCCAGACTGCAAAGACTCCGAATGCAGAGCCGAGAGAATCAGGCAAGGCATTACACCCACAAACACCCGTGACAAGATCGAGCAAATGCAGAACGCCTTGAAAGCCGGTGTTCAGGTAGTGGCAGCGCCGCAACTTTTCCCGACACCGCCCGCGCTGGCCGAGCGCATGGTCGAAGAGGCCGACATTCTGCCAGGTCACTGCGTTCTTGAGCCGAGCGCGGGAACCGGCGCAATTCTTGCAGCACTGCCGAACGTGAGACCGTTCGGCAGCGTGACCGCTGTCGAGATCAATCGAACATTGGCCGCATCATTGGAACAAGTCGCAGACGAAACCATTTGCGGAGATTTTCTGGAGCAAAACGGAAATCTTGGAACCTTTGACCGCATTGTGATGAACCCGCCCTTTGAAAACGGCGCGGACATCAAACACATTCAACACGCGATGAAAATGCTGAAACCCGGAGGCCGCTTGGTTGCCATCTGCGCAAACGGCCCCCGGCAGCAAACCACCTTGAAGCCTCTGGCCGAGAACTCAGGAGGATGGTACGAAGACCTGCCCGTCGGAACTTTTGCCAGCCAGGGAACCAACGTCAACACAGCAATCTTGCTCATCGAAAACTGACTGTCACCCAAAGGGCCGGAGCGATCCGGCCCAACCTTTTCCGGCAGCGCCGCAGAATGCGTCATTGCCGGTGCCGCCCGCTACGCCCCCGGCACCCCGCCCGTGTTTTAGTGGTGCCGAAGCACCACACCGCGGACAAAACCCTGCCAGGTCCAGCACAGTTGAAGCGGCCAGTTAGACGGTTTCGAGGGGTAGAGCAATACTCGCCTACCCGTGCCGCTCTCTGCGCTCCCATAGATGTTTTCTCAACAACGCATCGATCAGATATTGCCCAGAAGACCATCGGCGATGCGCTTCGAGAAGGACTGCTCAACACGGCTCTGGCGAACAGTCTTCGGAGGCGCGTCAGCCGCTCGATACATGGTCTCCTCTCACTTGTCACAAACGGAAGCAGGGTGAAGTCGAATGAATCCTCAACCAGTTGAGCGTCTGGAAAAGGCGTCGGCGCGAGTCGCCAAAGAGCAGAGACTGGCGCAGGAGTGTCTTCGTCGGTATCCGGCACGTTGGGGCCTACTTGGTAGGCGCATGTAGCAGAAGAGCTTAGCGCCAATTAAATTGCAAAACCCTTGAGCATATTCTCTATGGTGCACGGACCATCGCTTGCATTTGCAAGAAAATAGTGATATTTTTTCTTGCAGACTGCGTGGATTCTATATGCGCCAAACAATTGAAAATAAGGCTAAATATAGAATTCGAGGGACCGGAGGAGGGTGGGCATTTTCGCCACGCGACTTTCTGGACCTCGGAGGCCGCCCCACTGTCGATTCCGCGCTCCACCGGCTGGAGAAGCGCGGCGAGATTCGCCGGGTCATTCGCGGCATCTACGATTATCCGCGCTTCAGCAAAATCCTCAATCAGCACATGAGCCCCGATATTGACCAAGTTGCGCAGGCTTTGGCGCGAAAGTTCCGTTGGCGAATCCAGCCGAGCGGAGCTACCGCTCTGAATTTCCTGGGGCTTTCCACTCAAGTTCCCGCACGTGCCGTCTATCTATCGGATGGACCGGACAGAGTTTACCAAGTGGGCAATATGGCTCTGGCCTTCGAGCATACGGCCTTGAAGGAATCCGGGGTTAAGCTGAAGGAGAGCGGTCTGATCGTTCAGGCGCTCAAGTCGCTCGGCCAGGAGCAGATCACCCCCGATGTCATCTCGAAGATTCGGGCATGGTTGCCGGAATCGTTGCGCGCCAAGGTGCTGGCGGACACCAAAACGGCGACAGGTTGGGTCTTCAGTGCAATCCAGCAAATCACTCAACAGGAGTTTCATGGATAGGATAGCCACCGGACCGGCCACAGATAGGCGGGATTTGTTCAGCGAGACGGCAAGCCAGCTCGGAATGAATCCCGCCATTGTCGAAAAGGACTTCTGGGTTTGTTGGATTCTCAAACACCTCTTTGCGGAGCCTACCCTCAAGGGGCAGATGGTCTTCAAAGGCGGCACCAGCCTTTCCAAGGTCTTCGGATTGATTGACCGTTTTTCAGAAGACATCGACCTGATCCTCGATTGGCGGCTGCTTGGGTACGGCCATGCGGAAGGCAACGATCCTTATCAAGCCATCACATCGAAGACAAAGCAGAGCCGTTACAACCAGGAGATGAACGCGAAGGCTGCCAATTACATCCGAGGGACACTGCTCAATCAATTGAGCCGGATCTTCGCAGCGGTTTCAGGCGTTGTCGCCAGTATCGACGGGGACGATCCGCACACGGTGAACGTGTTCTATCCCGCAGCATACTCGGCTGAGTACATCCGTCCTGCAGTCCGGCTGGAGATTGGGCCTCTTGCATCCTGGGTTCCGTCCAACGCCCATACCATTCAGGCGTATGCTGCTCAATCCTTTCCGGGGGCCTTCAACGATCCAGTTTGCGCGGTCGTCGCCATCGATGCAGAGAGGACGTTCTGGGAGAAGGCCACAATTCTGCATCAGGAAGCCCATCGCCCAGGAATGACTCCAGCCCGGTACTCGCGCCACTACTACGACCTCCACAAGTTGGCAAGAAGCCCGGTCAAGCAAGCCGCCCTTTCCAATCTCGCCTTACTGAGATCGGTAGTCGAGTTCAAAGAGCGGTTCTACTACTCTTCCTGGGCACACTACGACATGGCGACGCCGGGTTCATTCAGGCTGAGTCCGCCCGAAAGTCAAATCCCAGCGCTGGAACGGGACTACCGCGAGATGCGCGATATGTTCTATCGGGAGCCGCCAGAATTCGCCGCGATTCTCGCGGGTATGAAGGCATTGGAACTGGAGATCAATATGCTGACGCTGTCGGCATAAACATTTTTAGCTGCGGATTGATGGGTAGTCACTCCGGGAGCTGTCCAGGAGAAGGGGAACGATATGCCAATTCGTTGCGCTGCGGTCGAGCCACAGGCTACTCGGAAATTACTCGCGTCCCCGGCGATTGTTCTCTCGCGGTGGCTTTTGCCTTCATGATTGCCTGAACCTCTTCAAAGTGCCACGGGCAAAAGCCGTGCGAATCAACTCCAACATCCATCGATAGTGACAGGGGATCATCCGGCAAGTTGCCGTGGGAGTGGCCATAGAGCTGCCATGCGCCGCGCCCAGAATGCGGCCAGACGCGCATCGCGTAATGGCAAAGAACGATTCCTTGCTTGCCCACATGAATCTCTGACAAGGAACTCCAGGAAGCAAAGAGGCTTTGGGATTTGCGCGTCACTTTGTCGTGGTTTCCTTCAACAAAATGGATCGTCTTGCAGTTCAGGAGCTTGCGATAGGCCGCCACCTTTTCAACGCTGCCCATGCAGAAATCCCCAAGAAAATAGAGCGTATCGTTTGGCTTGACGTGCGCGTTCATCCGATCCGCGATGCACGCATTCATCTCTTCCGTGTTCTCAAACGGACGATTGCAATAGCGGATGATGTTGAAGTGTCCAAAGTGAAAATCGGATGTGAACCAGGTATCGGCCATATCCCTATTATGAAAGACCTTTTGCCGTGGCGGCCACTGTTATGCAGTAGAAAAGATTGTGGTGGCTGCCCACCCCGACGAAGCTGCTGCCAGCCAGGATCAGCACAAAATGTGTCCGAGATCAGCAGGATTGTGATCGTCAATATCTTTCCGGTATGGAACTATATCGACATGGCGATATTCAACGAAGAGCAGCGTTCAACTCGGCTTTTCTCATTCGGAAAGAGAGCCAGTAAGGTTGGCCGATTCTTCGAGAATGTCGAGCAAGGCTTGCGCGCAGTAGACGCGGTCGCGTTTGGCCTCTGTCGCTTGTTTCACAATTCCGATACGCTCCAGCCGCTCGATTGCGCGCTGTGCGGTCGTGAAGGCAATGCCCAGTTCGCCGGCAATGCCGGTGGCGGTGATGAACGGATTGGTCCCCAGGAGATCGATAATCCGAAGCGGAGTATTGGTTGACTCGCCAGCCACCTGCCGCTGCCATTGGGCAAGAATCACGTTGATGCGAGTCGCCCGGCTCAGAGCATCCTGTGAGGTGCGGGCGACGCCGAGGAGGAAGTATTCCAGCCAGTCGTTCCACTCTCCGCGCTCACTCACCCCGCGCAGTCCCTCGTAGTAGTCGCGCCGCGTCGCCTCAAAAAACGCCGACAGGTAGAGCAGGGGAGCCGGGAGAATCTTTTGCTCAATCAGGAACAGCGCAATCAATAAGCGGCCAACGCGGCCGTTGCCATCCAGGAACGGATGCACGGCCTCGAACTGGTAGTGGGCGAGGGCGATGGTCACCAGCGGCGGCAGCTCAGATGCGTAGAGAAATTTCTCCCAGGCCGCAAGGCAAGGCTCAATCTCACCGGGCGGCGGCGGGATGAATGAGGCCGTGGTCAGCGTGCTCCCCGGCTTGCCAATCCAGTTCTGCGATCTGCGGAATTCGCCCGGAGTTGCCTGGTCTCCTCTCACGTCCGCCATGAGTTTGCCGTGCAGCTCACGGATGAGCCGGACGCACAGAGGGAGCTTGTGAAGCTGGGCAATTCCATGCTCCAGCGCAACAATATAGTTCCCAACTTCGCGCAAATCTTCCGGGCTGCGATCAACGACAGCCCCGGCTTCCGCTGCCAGCAGCTCGCCCAAAGTGGCCTGAGTGCCTTCGATCCGGCTCGACAGAACGGCTTCACGGCGGATGAAGGGGCGAATAAGAACGTGCGGGTTGGGCAGCCGTCCGCCTTCGCCTGCAAGTCTCCCGATGAGGCGATCCGCATCAGAAAGCGAGCGGACGAGACGAGGCGTCCAATCGAAGACTGGAGGCAAGGCTGCAGGGACAAACGCACTGTAGGTGCCTTGGGATACCTTCTGGCCCGGTATCGCTTTGCGTTGGCTCATTGGTTTCACAGGCGCTAATAGCGTCCTTCCTCTATTAGCGTTATACACGATAAACGAAAATAGCGTCGCCTGGGAGCGGAAAGAAATCAGCCAACCCGCGTTTTCTCAGTGATTCAGCGATAAGGCGTTGACACAAGAATTGCGCGCGTGTATTCTTCGATGGTTATAGTTATCGTTAACGTAGTCATAGCCAAGGAGCCAGAATGAGCACTCCAACCCCAGCCAGGTTCGCCGTCGATCCAGCGGCTGTTCCTCAACGCAGGCTGTACACCGGGGCCAACCTGCCCGCTGTCGGCTTGGGAACCTTCGGGTCCGATCACGTTACCCCCAGCCAGGTTGCCGAAGCCGTTAAGGGCGCCGCCGCCGTGGGCTACCGGCACTTCGATTGCGCCTCGGTCTACGGCAATGAGGCCTCCGTGGGTGCTTCTTTTGAAGCGATCCTTGGGGGTGGAATCAAGCGCGAGGAACTTTGGGTCACCTCGAAGCTGTGGAACGACAAGCACGCTGAGGACGATGTCATCCCGCAATGCCGCAAGTCGCTGGCCGACCTTCGTCTGAATTATTTCGACCTATACTTGGTCCACTGGCCTTTCCCCAATTTCCATCCGTCGGGCTGCGATGTGACCAGCCGTAGCGCGGACGCCAGGCCCTACATCCATGAGAACTACATGAAGACCTGGCGCAAGATGGAGGAACTGGTGGACCTGGGCCTGGTTCGCCACATCGGCACCTCCAACATGACCATCCCCAAGCTCAAGCTGGTACTGCGCGATGCGCGCATCAAGCCGGCGGTGAACGAGATGGAGCTGCACCCGCACTTTCAGCAGCCGGAACTATTCAAGTT
>Ga0255352_1000425_pt1 | contig 23745 bp, 21 predicted proteins | sample HBST0metaG_FD_189939 | JGI IMG/M metagenome (GOLD analysis project Ga0255352, IMG submission 189939) | Peat soil microbial communities from Stordalen Mire, Sweden - H.B.S.T0 | ecosystem: Environmental > Terrestrial > Soil > Wetlands > Peat | place: Sweden: Norrbotten County, Stordalen Mire...
TGCAGCGTGGCCTGTTCCCAGGGAATGAGATGGCCATTGTGCCAGATGTTGGCTGTTTGCTGAATGCGCATGTTGTTTGATCCTTGTCGCGTTGTACGCCTGCTTCAAGCCTAACGCGTGGGACGGGGGGAGGAACAGGGAACAGGGAACAGGGAACAGGGAACAGGGAACAGGGAACAGGGAACAGGGAACAGGGAACAGGGCTTAGATGCTTGGCGTGCGCTTCGGGAAAACAGAGCATCGGCATTTCGTTGGTATTTGCCGAAAAGCGGATGGCTTTATGGGCAAGTCTTCCATCGACGCGCGCTTTGTCCGCTATTCACTGCCCACGGCCCACTGCTCCCTCGTTCCTATTCCCTGTTCCCTCGTCTCCTTCGTCCTACTGCTGCTGCCGCCAGTGCGCGGGCGGCACGCCTTCCCGGGTGCGGAAGGCGCGGACGAAGGAGCTCACATCCTCGTAGCCGAGCAGACGGAAGTGTTTGCTTATGGTTTATGCGTTTTTGAGCGATGCCATGTCGATGGAGAAGCGGTACTTCACGTCGGACTTGAGCATGCGCTCGTAGGCTTCGTTGATCTGCTGGATGGCGATGATTTCGACGTCGGCGGTGATGTTGTGCTGACCGCAGAAGTCGAGCATCTCCTGGGTTTCGGCGAGGCCGCCGATCATGGAGCCGGAGAGGCTGCGGCGGCCGGCAAGCAGACCGAAGCCCTTGACCTCCAGCGGCTTGTTGGGCACGCCGACCATGGTCATGTTGCCGTCGAGGCCGAGCAGATTGATGTAGGCATTCACGTCGTGGTTTGCGGCGATGGTGTCGAGAATGAAGTCGAAGCTGTTGGTGTGCTTGGCCATCTGGTTGGCGTCGCGTGAAAGTACGACTTCGTCTGCGCCGAGGCGGAAGGCCTCATCCCGCTTCGATTCGGAGGTGGTGAAGACCACCGTGTGCGCGCCGAGCGCGTGCGACAGTTTGACGCCCATGTGCCCCAGGCCGCCGATGCCGGCAACGCCGACCTTCTTGCCCTTGGTCACGCCCCAGTGGCGCAGCGGCGAATAGGTAGTGATGCCCGCGCAGAGCAGCGGCGCGGCCCCAGCCAGGTTGAGATTTTCGGGAATATGCAGAGCGAATTTTTCGGTGACCACGATGCTGTCGGAGTAGCCGCCGTAGGTGACCTTGCCGGTGTACTTGTCCGGTGAGTTGTAGGTGAAGATGGTGTGCGGACTGAACTGCTCAAGGCCAGCCTTGCAGGCGGGGCACTCCATGTTGTTGGAGTCGACCATGCAGCCGACTCCGGCCAGATCGCCGACCTTGAACTTGGTGACGGCCGAGCCGATTTTGGCGATGCGGCCGACGATCTCGTGGCCGGGGACGCAGGGATAAACGGTGGGCATGATCTCATGCCATTCGTCGCGGGCCTGATGAAGGTCGGAATGACAGACGCCGCAGAAGAGAATCTCGATCTGGATATCGTGTTCGGTTAGATCGCGCCGCGCGATCAAGGTGGAGGCAAGCGGCGAAGTCGCACTGGCAGCGGAAAAAGCTTTGGCGTTGTACATGGCTTCACTGTAGGATGCTTCCGGCCTGCGAAAGTATGCAAAATGTGCCATTCTCTATGCAGAGAGCGTAAGAAGGTAAATCGTTGAATGTAAATATATTTATGGACTACCGCTGTGGGGCTTGAGCGAAAACGAAGGTCATCTTTTCGGTAAAAAAGAGCAGACGCGGATGTATTCCGCGCCTGCTCGGAGAGGTGCGGCTACTTCGCCTGCGGTTTCAGGTTTTTCTCGAAGTGGTCGAGGATGCGCGAGTAGAGGTGGACGCGCGCGTCCTCGCCGCTGATCGAGTGCGTCTTGCGCGGGTAGAGTTGCAGGTCGTAGGGGATGCCTGCCTCAATCAACTTCTGGATGTATTGAATGCTGTTGGCCATGTGCACGTTGTCGTCGCCGGTGCCGTGAACTAGCAGCAGACGGCCCTTGAGTTGCGCCGCCGAATAGACCTCCGACTGCTTTTCGTAGCCCTCGGGGAAGTCCTGCGGCCGGCTCATGTAGCGCTCGGTATAGATCGAGTCGTAGTTCTGCCACGCGGTGACCGGGGCGACCGAAACGCCGGCGCGGAAGCGGTCCGAATGCGAAAGCGCGTAGAGGGTGAACGAGCCGCCCCAGCTCCAGCCCCACCAGCCGAGCCGGTGCGAATCAAGCTGCGGATTGTTGGCCAGGGCTGCGTCGATTGCCGCCATCTGGTCGGCGAACTGTACCGGGCCAAAGTTGTGATAGGCGGCCTGGGCGAACTCGCGTCCGCGCGCCGCTGAGCCGCGATTGTCGGCATGCAGCACGGCAAAGCCATGCTGGGCAAGCAATTCGTCGAAGAGCAGGCCTTCGCCCCAGCGGTTAACTACGGTCTGGTTGCCGGGTCCGCCGTAAGGATTGACGATCAACGGCACCGATCGGCGCTTGGCGGCTCCGGGGGGCAGCAGCAGCGTGGCGTAGAGCGTGGTGCCGTCGCTGGCCTTTGCGGTGAACGCAACGGGCGCGGGCAGGTGGTAGGCGTCGAGGGCGTGGGTGCGCCAGAACTCATGGCAACTGCCGGACTGGCAGAGGCTGAGCACGGGCGGGGTCATGCGCGTCGAAAAGCGGTCAACGAAGGCCGCGCCGTTCGGGGCGAAGTCGCCCGCGTGGAAGCCAGGCTGGGTGGTCAGTTGTGTCTTGTGGCCGTCGAAGTCCACCTGCCAGAGCTGCTGTTCGAGCGGGTTGCCCTCGTTCGAGGCGTAGGAGATGCGGCGGTTCGCGAAGTCGACGGTGTCGATCTCGCTGACCTCGAAGTTGCCCTTGGTCAACTGCCGTTCGAGCGTGGCCGCGGCGGGGTTGGTCTTGTCGTAGCTGTAGAGGTAAATCTGCTTCCAGCCGTCGCTCCAGTTCACCAGCACGATGTGGCCATCGCCGACAAAGGCGTTGTACTTTTCATCGAAGAACTTCTCGTCGGTGAGGGCCAGCACCTGCCGCGCCTCGCCGGTCAAGGCGTCGGCGAAGTAGAAGTTCAGGTGCTTGTGATCGCGGGCGAGAGTTTCCACCCAGACGGTGTTCTTGTCGGCCCAGCCGAAGCGAGGAATGTAATCGTCGCCGGCCTTGATCGGCAGATTCACCCAGACGATGTTGCCGCCGGTGGCCGGAACAATGCCGACGCGCACGGTCGGGTTCGGATCGCCTGCCTGCGGATAGCGCTGCATCTCGTTGGCTGCGTGGCCGGGAATCCAGTCGGTCAGCGGGTACAGGGGCACGTTCGTCTCATCCATTTCAAGAAAGGCGATGGCGTGCGAGTCCGGCGACCAGAAGTAGTTGCTGCGCGCGGCGAGTTCTTCGCTGTAGATCCAGTCGACCGAGCCGCGCGTTACGTTCTTGTTGGGCGCGGCGGCCAGCACCACGGGCTTCGCTCCTGCCGCGTTGAGCGGCAGCACGGCCAGTCCGCCGTCGCGCAAAAACGAGATCGTCTTGCCGTCGGGAGAGAACTTCGGATTGTCGCCCGAGGCCGCGCCGCTTTCCCCGGCCAGCGTGCTTTTGCCCGTGGCGAGGTCGTGGAGCCAGAGATGGCCGTCGGTGTCGAAGAGCAGATGCTGCGTGTTGGGCGACCAGATGTAGCTGGCCGTGGCGTAGCGGGAGCGATGGTCGCGGTCCTGTTCGCTGCCTCCCTTGGCGGTGAGCCTGGCCAGCTCGGCGCTGCCGATAAGTGTGCGCCGCTTTCCATTGGCAGGATCGAGCGCGACCAACTCGCCGTCATCCAGATAGGTGAGCAGCTTGCCGTCGGGCGACCAGCTCAGGTCCTCGGGCGGCTTGGGAAGCAGCTTGTGCTGCCCTTGCAGGTCTTCAATGGTCAGGGATTTCGGGGCGGATTTTGGGGCATGTTGTGCGGTCATAGGCAGTGTGGCGCAGGCAAGCGCAAAGGCAACAAAAGAATTTCTAGACAGCAAAGGAGGTCCTCCAGGACGAGGGCCGCGCGGACGGAGTAGACGGGTCGGGAACGCGGCGGTCGTGCAATCGATATGAAGCGATTGTAGGCGATGGCAAGTGAGGATGCGCGGAGTGTCTTGCGCGAAGAAACTCTCCGGTGTATCTTCCGGCCATGCAGACAGAATCGGTAAAGGCCAGGCGTGCGCTTGGTCAGGCGCGGCGCAGGCAGGTGGGCAGGCAACAGCACGATGCACTGAAGACCAGGGCGCGGACGGCGACGGCGCTGGAATTGCTGGAGCGTTCGATGAAGGGTCGCGTGCCGGCACTGGTAGTGGAGAAGTATCGGCGCATGGCCGTCTCGCCCTTCGGGTACTTTCGTGGTGCGGCCATGGTGATGGCCGCGGATTTGGCGATGCTGCCTGCGACCGGGCTTGAGACGCAACTCTGCGGCGACGCGCACGTGCGTAACCTCGGAGCCTATGCCGCGCCCGATGGGCGGCTGGTCTTCGACATCAACGACTTCGACGAAACGGCGCGCGGTCCTTTCGAATGGGATCTGAAGCGGATGGCGGCCTCGCTGGTGCTGGCCGGTCGCGAGTCCGGACACAAGGAAACCGCCGCGCGCCACGCCGCTGAGGTGTGCATGGTTCGTTATTGTGCGCAGATGCGCGCGCTGGCCAAGCTGCCTGCGGTGGAGATGGCGCGCTTTCAGGTCCACCGGCTGAATGGGGCTGAACCGGTCCACGTGGCGCTTAAAAAGGCCGAGCGAGCCACGGCGCTGCACTCGCTTGAACAATTGACCGAAATCGTGGGAGAGGATCGTCGTTTCAAAGAGAATCCGCCGGTGCTTACGCGCGTGAAGGGCAGGCAGGCCGCCGCCGTGCTGGCCTCGCTGGCCGCCTATCGCGAGCAGCTTGTGCCCGAGCGGCGACACCTGCTGGACTTCTATCGGCCGGTAGACGTTGCCTTCAAGGTGGTGGGCACGGGCTCGGTCGGCCTGCGCGATTACTGCATCTACTTCGAGGGCAACGGGCCCACCGACCCTCTGTTCTTGCAAGTGAAGGAAGAGGTCGCCTCGGTGTACGCGCCATGGCTGGCCGGGGCGCGGGGTGCCGTGCAGCAGGGCCAGCGCGTAGCCGAAGGGCAGCGGGCCATGCAGATGCAGTCGGACCCGTTTCTCGGTTGGACCGCCTTCGGCGGGCGGCATTATCTTGTCCGGCAACTGAATGACCACAAGGGTTCAATCGAGTTGACCGATCTGGCCGGGGACGGTCTTGGCGCTTATGCCGAGGTCTGCGGCGAGCTTCTGGCGCGGGGCCATGCGCGTTCGGGCGATCCGGTCGTGTTGGCCGGATACCTGGGGTCGGGCGCGGGGCTGGCCGTGGCTCTCGGCAAATTCGGCGCGCTCTATGCCGACCAGACCGAGAAGGACTGGGCCGCGCTCAAGAGGGCCAAGAAGCTCTAAGCGCCGTAGCGCTGCCAGAATTCGGCTGGCGTAAGAATCGGGTAGCGGTCGGCAATCGCAAGCAGATCCTTGTCGCCGGTAATCAATGCCTGTGCTCCGGAAGAGAGAAGCGTGGCGAGGACCGGTTGGTCGGCGGCGTCGCGCAGCGCGGGCTCGGGAGCGGCAGTCGGCTCAACAATCTCGGCAAGGAAGAGAAAGCTGTCGGCAAGGTCGCGAATTTCGGCAGGGGTGAGGTCGATGCGCGGCAGCCTCGGCAACACGCGCACCATTTCCTCAAGAATGTAGCGGGAAAGCACCAGGTCGAGCGCACCCTGTCGCCAGGCGGCGAGAATACGCCCGGGCGTGGATGCAGGATAGGCCAGAGCCGAAACCAGTACGTTGGTGTCCAGCACGACGCGCGGCGCGCTCATCCGCGCTGTCGTTCGAGGGCCACGGCGGCTTCGATCTCGGCCATGCCCTCGGCGAGGGGCACTTCGGTGTAGGCTGCGCCGATGTGGCGGCCCAACTGCTCAAAGCGTTCGCGCATGCGCCGGATGCGGGCAAACATCTGCGCGTCCACCAGCGCCGCGACCGGCTTGCCATCCTTGTTGATCAGGATGCTGTCGTTTCGGTACTGGACCTGATTGAGCATTTCGCCGAGATTCTGGCGAAACTGAACGGCGTTGACCTCGTTGACCATGGGAAGCTCCAGTTTGTGCACGTGGGGCAGGTGCGGGAATCAACCAGTATGGTCATTATGATCGATATGGTGCGGAGTGTCCAGCCTTTATTGCTCGGCGAGCGTTGGCTTGGCCTCCGTGCGGCGATAAACATCATAGGCGCGCAGGCGTGCGGTGATGCGGTAGTCGCCGAGCAAGCGGGTGAGTGTGGCCTCGCGCTCCGGCATCGGGTCCGAGTTCATCTGCAGATCGTGCTTGAGCACGACCCATTTCACCTGTCGTTGGCGGGCCTCGGCCATCAACTGCGCGGGTGAATACGGGTCGGTGGCTGGGTCAAAGAGCAGCACGGGAAACTGTGGCGCGCGGCCGGTGGCAAAGTAGAACGGGTCTTCGCCGGGGAGTAGTACGACGGCATCCAGCGGGTCGATGTGCGCTTGTGCGTAGTCGAGCAGTTCGTCGAAGTCGGCCAGATACGGTCCGGGTGTTGCGAGGCCGGCCAGAGCCGGATGGGCGGAGGAGGCCGGGGGCTGGTCCGAAAGGTCGATGTAGCTGAGTCGCTCCTCGCTGGCGGTGTAGAGTGCGCCGCAGACGAGCAGTGCCGCCGTCGCCGTGGCTGCCAACGCCGGGCCGACCCAGCGGGTGAGCGGGGCTGTCATCAGCCAACCCAGTAATTCTGTTAGAAGGTAGAAAAAAAGCGGCCAGAGCGCGTAGGTCGAGCCCCAAAGCTGCTGGCTCATCAGTGTGCCGTGGATGGCGGCAAGGGCGGCCAGCGGCAAAAGCGGCGCCAGCGCCGGGCCGTGGCCGAGCGTGCGCAGGCGCGTGAGCAGAAGCAGGCCGGTTAGAACCAGGAGAAGCGGAAAGAGCGCCAGCAGGCTGTCGCCGCGCGTGTCGCTGGCGTTGGTGCGCGTCAGCGTGAACAGCGGGAAGAAGAAGGGCGCGGCCAGCAGTAGAAAGGCCGCGCGCCGGGTCCACGCGGTCTGCACCCAGCCGTAGCGCGTGAGCGGCCCGCGCAGCAGCAGAACTCCGGCAGCGATTGCAGCCAACGACAAAACAAGAAAAGCGCCGGAGTAGATCGAGAGCATCGTAGCGAGGCCCGGCATCCGGCGGCTGGCGGCAAAGCCCAGCGTCCAATGCAGGTAGTTGGGCAGTCCGGCCACGAGGTGCAGCGCAAGCAGTGCTGCGGCGAGCGCCGCTCCAACTCCGATCAGAATCAGAAGAAGCGTGCGCCGGTCGGGCGCGGTCGGCGTGAACCGGCCCAGGACCAAGAGCAATGCGACCAGTAAAAGCGTCGCGCCGAGAAAGGGCAGGCCAATATTCTGCTTGAAAAACAGAGGCAGAACCGAGGCGGCTCCGGCGAGCAGGGCAGCCGAGGGTGTGGGCCGGTCAAGATTTTGCACTCCAAGCCGTTGCATCATAAACAGTGCAATCAGCACCGCCAAAATCGCGTCGCAATCATACGACGGGTGAGGAAAGATGCAGTAAAGACCGAGGACAGTCAGCGGCGCGGCGAGCGTTACAGAGATTGCCCAGGCGTGGTCGTTGTTGAGCGCGGCGCGCAGTGAGCGCAGCATCATCCGCCAGGTGAGCACCGTGCCGAGACCGCCGAGCGAGGCAATGAGTAGAACATGGAAGAAAAAAACGCGGCCGGCGAGCCGGATCAGCAGCGCGTGCAGCACGAAGGTCAACGGGGCGTGGGCCAGCGGAAAGTCGCGATAGGGAATCTGGCCGTGGCTGATGCGCGCGGCGGTGTCGAGCACATAGCTCAGGTCCCAGAGCACGGCGACGTGGGCGTTCTGCCAAAGCACGATGGCGGCGGTGGCCAGAAAAACTCCGGCGGCAGCCAGCGTGTCGCGGAGACGCCAGCGATCGGATTGGATGAGCTTGGACATGGCGCGGACGGTGGCAATGAGGGCGGAAAAAGCCACGCACACCAAGGTAGCAGAGTCCGTCCGCATACGCCGTTACAATGGAGCGGTATGTCTACGGCAGTACGTTCGCACGCAAAAATTAATCTGGGGCTGGCGATTGGCGCGTCGCGCCCGGACGGCTTTCACGCGCTCTCGACGGTCTATCAGACCCTTGAGGCCTACGATGTGGTGACGGTCGAGGCCAAGCCGGCGGCCAAAACGGCGTTGACGCTCAGCTCGAATGACGAGCGGGTGCCGACCGACGGGCGCAATACGGCCTGGAAGATGGTCGAGCTGGCGCTGGCGGCGCTGGATCTTGCGGCCGAGGTCCACATCCATATAGAGAAAAAGCTTCCGGTGCAGGGCGGGCTGGGGGCTGGCTCGGCCAATGCCGTGGCCGCGCTGGTGGGCATTGAAACTGAGTTGCAGGTCTGGTCCAACCAGGAAAAAACGCGCTGGTGGCAGGCGAAGCGGCTGGAAATTGCCGCTCAGGTTGGTTCGGATGTGCCTTTGTTTCTGGTCGGTGGCGCGGTTCTCGGCCTCGATCGCGGGCAGGATGTTTTCCCGCTGCCGGACTTCGAGCCGGTCTGGTGCGTGGTGGCGACGCCTGCGGTCGGCGTCTCCACACCGCAGGCCTTTCACGACTGGGATGCCCTTTGCGTGAAAGAAGGTTTGACCGCCGAGGCCAGTACCGGTAAACTAGCTGAGTTGAGTCGTGCCTACGCCAGCGCCTTTTCCGGAGTCCTTCCGGCGGGCGGCGAGCGAGGGGGCGGCTTCTCCGGTGTCCCTTCATGTGGAGGGGACCTAGCCGGGACCACAGGGTCCGCGCTTGTCCGCACCGGGATTACGAGCTGGATTGAGAACGACTTTGAACGCGTCGTCTTTCCTCAGCATCCTTCCCTTGCAGAAATCAAGCAAATTCTTGTGGCTTCGGACAGATCCGGAGAGGTGCTTCATGCCTCCTTGTCAGGGTCCGGTTCGGCGCTTTTCGGGTTATACGCAGCCCGGGAAGCGGCTCAGGCAGCTTGCAGCCGTTTGCATGCGGCAGGAGTGGCGAGTCTTTTGACGCGCACTCTGCCCCGCTCCGCTTACTGGCAGCAGATGCTTGCGTCACGGGTGCAGTAAGGGCGGCCTACCCCGTCTACTGCTTGAAAAATTGGGCGATCGTCTAATGGTAGGACAGTGCCCTTTGGAGGCACGAGTCCAGGTTCGAATCCTGGTCGCCCAGCCAGGTTTTGTTTTTTGACGTTACAGCCGAAAGACAGCCATAGCCAACCAGCTTGGAGGAAAGTCGGAATGGAAGCAGGAAACACAGCGGTGACAGGCGAAGCATCAACCGAGAGCAAGGCGAGTGAAGGCAAGGCGAGCACGGCATCCGCAGCCAAGGACGCGCCGCCCGCAGCGGCAAAGCCCGTCGAGGTCAAGTTCGCCTTTGAGCGCAAACGTACCCGCAATCTGAGCGAGGACAAGCGCTTCAAGCTCTTCAGTGGCTCTGCCAACCGTGCGCTGGCCGAAAAGATTGGCGCCTACATCGGAGTTCCGGTCGGTCAGGTGCGCTTGCAGCGCTTTGCCGACGGCGAAGTTTATTTTCAACTGCTGGAGAACGTACGTGGCGTGGATGTGTTCCTGGTCCAGCCGACCTGCTTCCCGGTGGATCAGAATCTGGTGGAACTGCTGATCATGATCGACGCGCTCAAGCGCGCTTCCGCAGCCCGCATCACGGTAGTGGTTCCTTATTACGGTTATGCGCGCCAGGACCGCAAGGATCGTCCGCGCGTGGCCATCAGCTCGAAGCTGGTTGCCGACCTGCTGACGACTGCTGGCGCCGACCGCGCTTTGTTTGTCGATCTGCACGCGGCTCAGATTCAGGGCTTCTTCAATATTCCGGTGGATCATCTGTTCGCTTCGCCGGTGCTGGTCAGCTACTTCCGCGAGCGCAAGTTGCCGAACCTGACGGTGGTTTCTCCCGATGCCGGTGGCGTCGAGCGGGCCCGCTTCTTCGCGCAGAAGATCGGCGCGCCTCTGGCGATTGTCGACAAGCGCCGCACCGACATCAACGTCACCGAGGTGATGCACGTGATTGGCGATGTGAAGGGCAAGACCTGCCTGATCATCGACGACATCATCGATACGGCGGGCACGCTGGTGAAGACCGTTGACGCGCTCTATGCCAATGGCGCTCTGGCGGTTCATGCCTGTGCCAGCCACGCCGTGCTTTCCGGCCCGGCCGTTGAGCGCATTGCGAGTTCGCGGTTGGCGGAGTTGATCGTCACCGACACCATTCCTCTGTGCGAGGCTGCGCAGAAGGTGGAAAAGATCAAGGTGCTGTCGATTGCCGGCCTTTTGGGCGCGGCCATCGAAAGCATCCACATGGAGACCAGCGTTAGCACGCTGTTCTCGTAAGTTTGCAGTTCAGAGTTCACCGTTCGCAGCCTGATCGCTGTGAACGGTGGACGACGAACTTGGAACTATGAACTGCCGGTCATAGACCGGCCGAACAAAGGGAGCGAAGCCCCACAGCTTGCACACGGTGACTGGCCAGAAGCTAGAAGCTGAAAGCTGCGTTTCGTGCCCGACAGAAACGAGAGACCCATGCCTGAAGTCGTCATAGCCAAGCCCCGCGAGGGCAAGTTTAATAAGAACGCGGCGCGCCGCGTGCGCGTTGCTGGCAAGATTCCCGCCGTGATTTATGGCGCGGGAGATCCGGTAGCCATCGAGCTGGACCCCAAGCAGATCAGCCGCATTCTCTACTCCGAGATCGGTCACAACACCATCTTCGACGTGGAAATTGCCGGTCATCCGGCGACCAAGGCCATGATCGTCGACTGGCAGCTTGAGCCGCTCAACGACCGGTTGATTCACGCTGACCTGAAGCGGATCGCGCTCGACAAGGTGTTGCGCCTGAAGGTCCGCGTCAAGCTGGTCGGTATTCCGAACGGCGTGAAGAACGACGGCGGCGTGCTGGATCAGGTGCTGCGCGAGGTTGAAATCGAGTGCCTGCCGGCCAACATTCCGAGCCATCTCGACGTGGACGTGACGGCCCTGGCGCTCAATGCGGTGCTGCGCGTCAGCGAGCTGCCGCACCCGGAGGGTGTCACCTTCCTGAATCCGGCCGATGCCGCCGTGGCTCACGTGACGGCAATCCGCGAAGAGGTTGTGGCTCCCGTCGAGGATGTTGCGGCTGTCGAGGGTGCTGCGACCGAACCGGAAGTGGCCAAGAAGGGCAAGACCGATGCGGCCGAGGGCGCCGAAGCTGACAAGAAGGCCCCCGGAGCAAAGAAGTAGCACTTGGTGGATACGAATCAATCCGGTAGTCGTCCCGGTCCCTTCCTGGTGGTGGGACTGGGCAACCCCGGAGCCGAATATCAATGGACGCCGCATAACGCGGGGTTCATGGCGATTGACCGAATCGCCGAGCAGGAACAGGTTGTGGTCACCAACCGGCGCTGCCGGGCGATGACGGCAACCGTGAGGATCGCGGGCCGCGAGGTGATTCTGGCCAAGCCCGAGACCTTCATGAACCTGAGCGGGCTTTCGGTGGCTGCTCTGGTGGAAGAGTTTGGCGCCGACCCGGCGCGGGATCTGCTGGTGATCTACGACGAATTGGATCTGCCCTTGGGCGGCTTCCGGATTCGCGAACGGGGATCGGCAGCCGGGCACAACGGAGCCCGGAGCATTACCGGTTCGCTCGGCAGCCAGGAATGGACGCGGTTGCGAGTCGGGGTAGGACCTCAACTGCCCCCGGAGGCCAAGGCGGCCGGCGGGCGGGTGGGCGGAAAAGATTATCTGCTTGCGCCGTTGAAGAAAGCGGAGCTGGCGGTGCTCGACGAGGTCTTCGACCGGGTAGCCACGGCCACCCGACGGATCCTCGAACAAGGACCGGCGGCAGCGATGAACGAGTTCAACCGCCGCGAAGAGTAGCCGGGCGGGCAGAAGGGCAGACGGACCCAGAGCAAATCTGGAGAAAGGCTGCCGGACCGAGAGTGGCCGTTCAGGGGAACGGCAAAGGCCAAGGCTCAGAGGAGCCGCGGCAGAAAAGGAATACAGATGGCGCGTGTATATGAGGTAATGTTCATTGTTCGGCCCGACGTGGTCGAAGAGGAAATCGACAAGCTGATCGCCGGCTTTTCGACAACAGTGACCAATGGCAATGGCGTGGTGAAGTCGGTCGAGAAGATGGGCCGCCGCAAGCTGGCGTACATTGTGCGCAAGTCCACCGACGGTTTCTACGTGCTGATGACCATCGAGGCCGATGGCGCGACCGAGCTTGAGTTGAAGCGTCGCCTGCGTGTCTCCGAGCCGATCATCAAGTTCATCGTGGTCCGCACCGACGAGGAAGAAAAGCGTTTGGCCAAGGTCAAGGCGCTGCGCGGCACCAAGCGCAAGGTCAGCGAGGATACGGCGCCGGTTTTCCATGCGTCTGCTCCCGCCCCTGTGGCTGCTCCTGTTGCGGCTCCTGTGGTTGCGCCAGTTGCTGCGCCGGCTCCTGTGGTTGCCCCCGTGGCAGAGGTTGCCCCCGAGGCCGCTCCTGTGGCAGCGCCCGAAGTGGCTCCCGCAGTAGCACCTGAGGCTGCTCCCGCAGTGGCTCCCGAGGCTGCACAGCCTACCGCCTAGTTCGTAGTGAGATGATTGCCGCCAGCAACCTGTGTCGTGGTGGCCTGATCCTGCACCGCGCGGCATGAGGCCGCCGGCAGCGAAGAGAGTAAAAGAGGAAAGCATTATGGCTGAAGAAATTCAAGCAAAGGCGCCGGAGAGCGGCGCAAGCGCAGCGCCCCACGCGGGCAGCAGCGAAGCCAGCACCACGCCGTCGTCGTCGCCGTCGCCGGCACCGCGCAACAATCGTCCGGCTGGTCGTCAGGGTGGCCCGAATGGTCGCAACAAGTTCTTCCGTCGCAAGAAGGTCTGCAAGTTCTGCACGGAAAAGATCGACGCGATCTCCTATCGCGACGTGCGTCTGCTGCAGGGTTTCGTGGCCGAGCGCGGCAAGATCGTTCCCCGTCGTTTGACCGGTGTCTGCACCACGCACCAGCGGCGTCTGACGCGGGCCATCAAGCAGGCTCGCAACATCGCTCTGCTGCCCTTCGCCACCCGCCACTAGTCGGTGGCCGCCGGAGCGGGTCTCCGGCCGGTGGGTTGACCGTCAAGCATCGCGGTAACCGGGTTGTTGGGGCTTCTTCCTAAGGGAGAAGCGTCCACGACGCTGGGCTGCCGCAGGAATTTTGGAGAGTTTTTATGGAAGTCATTCTGAAGCAAGACGTAGACAATCTGGGTCTGCGCGGTGAGGTTGTGAAGGTAGCCGACGGCTACGCGCGCAACTACCTGCTGCCGAAGAAGATGGCAATGCAGGCCACCGAGGCCAACAAGGGCGTCATCGAGCAGATGAAGGCCGCCGCGGCTCGTCGTTCGGCCGCCGAAAAGACCGTGGCCGAGGAACTGGCCGCCAAGCTGGCTCCGATCGAGCTGAGCTTCACCCGCAAGTCGGGCGAAGAGGGTCATCTGTTTGGTTCGGTCACCGCGGGCGATATCGCCACCGAGATCGCAGCCAAGGGCTTCGAGATCGATCGTCACAAGATCGTTCTTCCCGAGCCGCTGAAGACCGTGGGCGAGACCACCGTGGGCATCAAGCTGCATCGCGAAGTCATCGTGCAGATCAAGGTCCAGATCATCGCCGAAGCCAGCGAAGAGACCGCAGCGGCTGCTGAAGCCACCGAGGCTCCTGCTGCGGAAGCTCCCGTTGCTGAGGCTCCCGCCGCCGAGTAACTTCGGCCCAGCGCGCAGCTCAAGAAAAGCCGCCCTTCGGGGCGGCTTTTCTGTTTGGGGGGCAAGTCTTGGCGTGATGGGCCAGAAGCGAACTCAGGCTACAGCCAGGGTGCGGTGTCCAGTGGAGTCGATCGCTGGGCTTAGCTTGATTTCGATGTCATACCCCAGACGGTTCAGGCACTCCATCAGCTTGCGTTCGGAGAGGTTCGAGAAGTCGCCGCGCATCAGCCCGGAGACCTTGGCCTGAGAGATGCCCATACGGCGGCCTGCCTCCTGCTGCGTGAGGCTCAGACGCCGAATGGCGCGGGTGATTTCGATAACCAGCCCGGACTTGATCTTGAGATGCTCGGCATCGGGCAGGCCAAGATCGGCAAAGACGTTGCCTGAACTGGTCTCGATTTCGGTTCCATCAAAAATGCGCTTTGCCATCTCGTATCTCCCTGGCCAGAGCCTCGGCAACCTTGAGCCGGGTCTGAATGATATTCCTGTCCCTCTTCGGTGTTGCTATCCCGTTCTTGCTCTTCTTCTGGAAGCAGTGCAGAACGAAGACGGCTTCCTGGAACTTGACGGTGTAGACAGCACGATAGGTTCCATCCGCATCATCCTCAACCACCTCCAGCACGCCGGCCCCGCCGAAACCCTTGAGTACCTTGGCCGCCTCATGTTGCTCGCCGTTCTGGGCAAAGTTCAGGGCATGTCCGAAGAACTTGCGTACGCCGATCGGCAGCGCGATCAGATCCTTCTTGCTGCTGCCAATCCAGAGCAGGGGTCTTACTGGAGGATTCACCAGCAAACTATACCAGAACAAGTATACCTCTGGCCCAATATTTTTCTCGATATTTCGGGGGCTTCCGGGAAGAACTTCAGCCGATCTCGGCCAGCGGTCGGGTGCGGTCGGTCTGCATCGTGGGCACGGCGGCGAGCAGCGTTTTTGTATATTCCTGATCCGGTCGAGAGAGAAGCCGTCTGCAAGACCCCTCTTCGACGAGCTGGCCGTGGCGCAGCACCGCGACGCGGCTGGCCACCTGGCTGACCACCGCCAGATCGTGCGAGATGAACAGCATCGAAAGGCCGCGCTCCCGTTGCAGATTCTTGAGCAGATCGAGAATCTGTGCCTGCACGGTCACGTCGAGCGCGGTCGTCGGCTCGTCGGCGATCAACAAACGTGGCTGGTTGATGAGCGCCATGGCGATCAGGATGCGCTGGCGCTGGCCGCCGGAGAACTGATGTGGGTAGTCGGCGAAGCGCCGCTCGGGTTCAGGCAGAAGAACGGCTTCGAGCGATTCGATGGCCTTCTGGTGCGCCTCGCGGCGGGTGGCCGAGGGCGTGTGCGCCTCGTAGGCTTCGGCGATCTGGCGGCCGATGCTCATCACTGGATTGAGCGCAGTCATCGGTTCCTGAAAGATCATCGCGATCTCGCGTCCGCGCAGGTGTTGTAGCGCTCGTGCGGGTAGAGCAAGAAGATTTGCGTCATGGAAGGCAATGCGGCCGGAGACCTGCGCGGCAGGCCCCAGCAGGCCGAGCGTGGCCAGCGAGACGGTGCTTTTGCCCGAACCCGATTCGCCGACCAGCCCCAGGACCTCGCCCTCATTGATGTGCAGATTGAGGCCGGCGACGGCTTCGGTGTTGTTGAAGCGAACGTGAAGATCGGTGATTGCGAGCAGAGGGGCCATGCATTCATCGTAAACAATCGGATGGGCGGGCGCGATGCACAAAAAAACTCCATCCGGCGCATGGAGGTGTCGCCGGATGGAGTTGGAATGCTGCCTTGCATCCAGGGGTGGATGCAGCACTCCTAAAAGTTGAAGGCCACCATCAGTTCGATGGAGCGGTTGGCGGCCTGCGAGCTGAAGAAATTGCTGCTCAGAGCCGTGGACTTACCAAACAGATCCGACGAGAGCACGCCGCTGGGCACCGCAAGGTTGACGTGGTTGAAGACGTTGTGCGCCATGATGCTGAAATTCAGCGAATAGCGGCGCGGAACTTCAGCGTCAAGCTTCGGCGGTCCGCCTTTGCTGCCACTGAGCCCGCCGGGTCCAAGTCCGCCTCCGCCGCCACCCGGTCCACCTCCCGGAGGTCCTCCGGGTCCACCGCCAGGGCCACCGCCCGGCCCGCCGCCTGAAGCGCCCAGGCCATTCGCCACCCGGGGACCGATGCCGATGGACTTGGCGACGCGCATGTTCATGCTGAACTGGCTGGGGCCGGTTCCCATATCGTAGGGAACGCGCTTTGCATTCCAGGCCGGTTCGAGGTCGAAGGTGCCGTAGGCCGTGGTCTTTGTGTCGGTGCTCGAAGCCGTGGCCCAGGACGGACGGTCGTTGTACTGGTTGTCGCCGTTCCGGTCGGTGCCGAGGGTGATGTTGAAGGGCGTGCCGGAGGTGACGTCGAGCATGGGGCTGATTGAGACGCCGAAGGGTGCCTGATAGTTGCCGCCGAGCAGGAAGCGGTGGCGCACGTCGTAGGAGGCGCGACCGTAGTCGGCGCTCGGGTTGGTCTGGCTCGACGGAAAGTAGGTGGCGCCGGTGGTGTCGGCTTTGGCGTAGTTCAGCATGTAGAAGCCGAAGAGCGAGAGCTTGCGCGCGCTCACACTGTAGTTGACCATGAGCTGGTTCTGCTTGAAGATGCCGCCGGACTGGAACTGATAGAGATCTTCATTGATGCCGTTGGGCCGCGTGCCGGTGTCGGTTGTCGTGTCGTAGGTAGCCGCGTCGTAAGCGTTCACGTTGTCGCTCATGTACTGATGCACGCCGCGCGAGTTGATGTAGGTGGCCGACAGCTTGATGGCCTTGCCCAACTGGCGTTCGATGCCGATGGCGGTCTGCATACTGACGGCGGCGCGCAGGTCAGGTCCGAGTTGATAGATGGTTGGCGTCGTCGTGCTGAGGGAAGACAGGGACGAGGTCGAAGGAGCGTCCTGGTAGAAGCTCGGATTCTTGATGATGTACGACTTCTGGTTGACGCCGTTCTCGCGGATCGTGGTGAGAACGTTCGCGACGGCGAAGCGGTCGTAGAACCAGCCGTAGCCGCCGCGGATCACGGTGTTGGCTGTCTTGCCCTTCTTCGCTCCCGGGGCCCAGGCAAAGGAGACGCGCGGCGCAACGTTGCTGTAATCGGTGATGCCGTTCTGCACCTCCCAACGCAGGCCGTAACTCAGCGTCAGGTTCTGGCGGAACTTCCAGTCGTCCTGGTAGTAGATGCCGAGATCGAAGTAATGGGTGAGGGCCGCGGGCGTGCCGGTGGTGACGTTGTACTGCGAGGGCGTGTGGTTGACGTAATCGGTGAGTGCGTTCTTGTCGCTGTTGTTCGAACCGTCGTAGGTGTAACTGCCGTTGAAGCCCGAGGTCGAGTAGCTCGAGTAGCGGTTATAGCGGAAGCGGCCGCCGAAGTTGAGCGCGTGCGCGCCCTTGCTGATCATGGTGATGTTCTGCAGTTCGTACTGGTCCTGGCTGGTGCGGCTTGCACCGGCATTGGAACCACCATTGGTAAAGTCGCCCGAAACGCTGACGGTCGGCGTGGTGTTGTAGGGCGTTTCCTTGCTGCGGTCGCGCATGTACTGGAAGCGCGTTTCGTTGACGACGTGATCGCCGAACGTTTGTGTGTCGCTCAACTGCAGCACGTTTTCGTAGCTGGCCGTGTCATAGCCCTGCGTGGCCAGCGAGGTGCCGCTGACGCCGTCGTTGGTCTCAATGACGCGGTTGTACATGTAGCGTGCGGTGAGCGTGTTCTTGGGGCCGAGCTGGAAGTCGAAGCGCGGGCTGATGTTCATCCGCGAGGTGGGGTTGGCGACGGCCGAGGTGTAGCTGGTCGCATTGCCGTCGGCGTCGGGAATCACGGCGTTGACGATGGCGTTTGACCGGTCGTCGCGGCGGAAGAAGTTGCCGAACCAACTGGCGTTTTTGTTCAGCGATCCGCTCACGTTGCCTACCATGAAGGTCGAGTAGTAGGGCGGCTCGCTGGTGACGAACGGGCTCAGCGAGTTGAGGGCCGAGTCGCTGCCGGAGAACATGAACATGCCACGAAATTTGTCGGTGCCTGGCTTGGTGAGAATCTCGATGCGTCCGTAGCCGATCTTGTCGTACTGCGCCGAGAAGGGATTCTGATTGATGCGGATCTCGCGGATCGAACTCTTCGGAGGCAGTTGTCCGCCGGTGAAGCCGTCAATGTAAATCTGTCCGCCGTTCGGCCCGGCAGAGGGTCCGGCCAGTGCCGTCAGCTCGTCGGAAAGTTCGTTGGGATCGTCGGAGAGCGCGTCGAGCGCCGCACCCTTGATGACGATGGCTCCGGCGTTGTTGTCGGCGCTGACGTCCAGCCCGGAGGCCTGCGCGTTGACCTCGACCTGATTGACCTCGACCGGCAGCTTCAGCGCAATGTTTTTGGTCGTGATGCGATCGGAGAAAACCTGCACGGCGATGGGCGCGAAATCGGCAAAGCCTGTTGCCGAGGCCGCCAGCGAGTAACGTCCGGGGGGCAGTTGCGGAATGGCGTAAGCGCCGCCCGCTCCGCTGGTGCCAGTGTGCGCCGCGCCGTCGGAGGCGGTTGCCGTGACCGTTGCCGAGGGAATCACTGCGCCCGATGGATCGGTCACCGTGCCGTGAATGCTTCCCGCCTGTGCCAGCACGGGCAATGCGGAGAGGAGAAGGAAGGCAAGGCCAATGCTGCAAAGGGAGGCTGCGCGAAAACATTTTGAACGGTTCATGATCGTTCCTCGCTCGTCGTACATTCCTAGGAGACGCCCTGCGAGGTTCTCGTGCGGTCACAATGGGTAAAGCTATGTAACGAAATGTCACTCCATCTGTGACGATTTATTACACTTTCCGGTGCGCCGCTTCGTCGCGAATGGGCTAGGCTTAGGACGAGGCGTTCCTGGCCTTTGCCGCCGTGGCGGAGCCTGCGGAGTGTCTCGGAATGGAATCCCGTGGACGAGATACTGCTGATCGACGACGACACCGAACTTTGCGCGATGCTGACCGACTATTTGAGCCGGTTCGGCTTTCATGTGACGGCGGCGCATCGCGGCGACACGGGGCTGAAGATGGCGCTCGAAAGACCCTACGCCCTGGTGCTGCTCGACGTGATGCTGCCCGGGATCGACGGCTTCGAGGTTCTGCGCAAGATTCGCGCCGCCTCGGTGATGAGCGTGCTGTTGCTGACGGCACGCGGCGAGGATGTCGACCGCATCGTCGGACTTGAGATCGGCGCCGACGATTACTTGCCCAAGCCCTTCAATCCGCGCGAATTGCTGGCTCGCATGAGGGCCATTCTGCGCCGCAGCGGCGCGGGCGGCGGCAGGCAGGAGCCTGGCGTTCTGCGCACCGAAGGCCTCGAACTCAATCGCGGTTCGCGCACCGTTCTTCAAAATGGAGAAAAGGTCGAGTTGACCGATGTCGAGTTCGCGCTGCTGGAAGCGTTGATGCGCTCCCCTGGCAAGGTCGTTTCGCGCGAGGAGATCTCCGAGGAAGTGCTTGGCCGGAAATTTCATCCCTTCGATCGCAGCCTGGATATGCACGTCAGCCGGTTGCGGCGGAAGCTGAGCGAAAAAGGCGCTGCCGAGGATCTGGTGAAAACCATTCGCGGCGCCGGCTATCAGTTGGCCGTCAGCCTGGATGCAACGGAATAAAACGGCGACGACATAAAAAGGCGAAAGGACCGGCGCGATGCGCGGACTGTTCTTCAAGATCTTCATCATCCTCTGGATTGCGCAGAGCCTGATCTTCGTGATCTCGACGGCGCTGATTGTGCGGCGGCACTTCGAAGGCCCTGAGCAGATGTTCGACGTGATCAACAGCAGCCTGATGCAGGACGGTCGCAGCGCCGTGGCGGCTTATGAAAAGGGCGGCTGCGCGGCCTTCGGCATCTGGGGCGTGCAGCACGAAAGAACCGTTGCCCTGGCCAGCGGTGCGGGCGAAAGGCTTTGCTGGCCGCAGTCCATGGCCACGCCCGCCGATCTTTCCCACCTGGAGCAGCGGGAGGTCGGCCATCCGGTTGCCGGGCAATATCTGTGGACCGTGCCGGTGACTGCGGAGAGCGGCAAGCGCTACACCTACGTTTTGCGTCGGCCCTATATTCCGCGGCGGCGCAGCATCTTCGACGACCTGCTGCATTTCTCGTTTCCGCAACTGCCGGTGGCCATCGTCGTTGGCGGTTTGACGACCTTCGCTCTGGTGCTTTTGTTTACGCGACCCGTGGCGCAATTGCGTTCGGCAGCTCGCTCGCTGGCCAAGGGCAACCTGAATGCGCGCGTACATCCGCGCGAGGCCGATTCGCCTCTGTTCAAAGGCGACGCCTTTGCGGCGTTGATGCGCGACTTCAATCACATGGCCGAGCGGCTTGAACAGTTGGTCGGCGCGCAGAAGCTGCTGTTGCGCGATGTTTCGCACGAGCTGCGTTCGCCGCTGGCGCGGCTGAGCGTGGCGCTCGAACTGGCGCGCGAAGATGCAGGCAAGCCCATGCGCGCGCATCTGGACCGCATTGAGCGTGAGGCCGACCGGCTCAACCAGTTGATCGGCCAACTGCTCACGCTGTCCTCGATGGAGGCTCTCGACCGGCAGAGGCACTTCGTGCCGATCAGCCTCAATCAACTGGTCGAAAAGATTGTTCCCGATGCCGAGTACGAGGCCCGGCAGCGCGACTGCACCGTGGTCTTCCGCGCCGAAGGCGAGTGTCTGGTTGCAGGCAACGAGGAACTGCTCTATCGGGCCATCGAAAACATCATTCGCAATGCGATCCGCTTCACCGAAAGCGGCACCGAGGTTGAGGTGGTGCTACGCCATGTCAATGAGAACGACGCCGCGAAGATTGAACTCGAGGTCGGCGATCATGGCCCGGGCATTCCCGAGGGTGAGCGCGAGGCCATCTTCCGACCCTTTTATCGCGTCGACGATGCGCGCAGTCCGCACACCGGCGGCTTTGGCGTAGGCCTGGCCATTGCCGAGCGCGCCGTGCGGTTGCACGGCGGCGAGCTCAGCGTGACGAATCGCGAAGGCGGCGGTGCCACGATGCGCATGCGCTTCGACGCGGTGTCGAGCGCGGCGTAGCGTTATCGCGTTCCGGCTTGCAGATCGACGAGCTTGCCCCGGTGCCAGACGGCGGCAATACGATCGGCGTCTTCAATCCGCAGCGCCGGATTGCCGTCGACAACGAGCAGGTCGGCGAGTTTGCCTGGTGCAATAAGGCCGCGGTCCTTCAGCCCAAGCAATTCGGCAGCGTTTTGCGTGGCGTAGTGCAGCGCCATGATGGGACTCAGTCCCGAGTCGACCATCAGCTTCAGTTCGCGATGTTCGGCAAAGCCCGGAATCCGCACCGGCATGGCGCCCGAATCGGTGCCGAAGCCGATGCGCACACCGGCTGTCGCGAGTGTCTTCAGGTTGCGTTCGTTCATGGCGAGCGCCGCTTTGGAAACCTCCACCTCATGGCTTTTGGCCAGCACCGATTGCCGCCAGAGCGGATCGGCGAACTGCGCGCGCAACTCGGGCGACAGCGCATTCTGGAAGAAGCCTTCCTGCATCCAGGCAGGATGTTCGGCATAGATAAAGCTGGCCTCATCCAGATCGAGTGTGGGAATATACCAGACGCCGCGCGCCTTCATGGCGGCGATCAACTCGTCGTCGACGGGCCGGTCACGCACGCCGTGCGCCAGCACGTCGACGCCCTCGGCTACCAATCGCTTGGCGTCGTCCAGATAGTAGACATGAGCGGCCACGCGCAGTCCTTTGCGATGCGCTTCGTCGATGATGGCGGACGAGATGCTGGCCGGCATCTTCACGGGCAATGTGCCGTGCATGTCGTCGACCCAGATTTTGATGAGCGTCGGATGCCGCGCGGCCTGGGCGTCGACGGCGGCTCGCGCCTGCGCGGGTGTGCCTACGCGGTCGACGCGGCCCCCGGCCAGCGCCTCGGGGGGCGCCGAGCGCTCATAGCCAATGCCGCGATCGGCGCCGAACAGGTCCGCGCCCGGCAGTGTGCCGGCGTGCATCTGCGGTTGCAGGCTATAGAACAGCTCCCCGTTCAGTCCCAGCGCGTTCAGGGTCGTGATGCCGTAGCGCTCGTACTGGGCCAGAGTCTGCAGAAGATGCGCCTGGGTGTAGTTGTTTGCCCCGATCGTTGCGCCGGAGACGATGCCCAGGTGCGCGTGGTCGGCGATCAGCCCGGGAAGAATCGTCTTGCCGCTGTAGTCGATCACACGGCTTCCAGACGCGAGACGGACTGGCGCTGTTGAACTCACCGAGGCGATCGTTGCCCCGTGCAAAAGCACATAGGCGTGCTCGATCGGCGCTGTCCCGCTGCCGTCGATCACACGAGCATTGGCAAGCAGCGTCCAGGGTGCGGCAGCCGGTTGCGCCGACGCCATGCCGACCGTCAGGCTGCCAAATAGGGCCGCGCAGCCCAAAAGAGTGCGAAAAGAGAAGCCAGTTGCCATCGATGCCTCCGGCCGTCCTGCGCCTGTTGCAACACTGGGCTTGCGGCGCGAGCGGCGTTATGTTTTGTCGGGAAAGAACGGCGGGGGAATAAAAGCGCTGGAAACTAAAACGGCTTCCGCGAAGGAAGCCATTTCAACCAAACCTATGGTGCCGAAGGGGGGACTCGAACCCCCACACCCTTGCGAGTACATGGACCTGAACCATGCGCGTCTGCCAATTCCGCCACTTCGGCACGGGTACAAGACGGGCACCTCTTTGGTACCAGTCCGGCAGCAATTCCAAGTCTCGCAAAAGTTGGCGATTGTGTCAACTCGAAATGCCTGATGATGAGCTAATCCCTAGATAAAAATGGAGATTGCGCAAAACGGCCCGAAACCTTTCGCAGGCTTCGGGCCGTTTGCCTATCTGGTCGCCCCGGTCCTGGTTGGAACCGGCGCCAGTCTGGTTAGACTAGCTTGGCGTCAAGCAGAATCTCGGTGTTGTTGGCAAACAGCTTTGAAATCGGGCAGCCGGTCTTGGCGCCCTGGGCCGCCTTTTCAAAGGCCTCTTTGGTTGCGCCCGGCACCTTGGCCGTCGTCGTCAGCTGAATGCGGGTAATGGCGAAGTCGGCGCCGACCTTGGCCAGTGTGACGGCAGCCTTGGTCTCAATCGAATCCGGCGTGAATCCGGCGTCGCCCAGCACCGCACCCAGGGCCATCGAATAGCAGCCTGCGTGTGCGGCGGCGATCAGTTCCTCGGGGGTGGTGCCGACGTTGGCGCCTTCAAAACGGGAGGCGAAGGAGTAATTCGCATCCTTGAGTACGCCCGTCGCCGTCGAAATGACACCCTTGCCCTTGGTCAATGAACCGGTCCAAACCGCTGTCGCCTTGCTTGCCATGATTCCTCCTTACAGAAATCGTTGTATGAATGATGAAATTCTCGAGCGGTACAGTCTTAAATCGCTCTGCATACAAGATGCAACGCAGAGCCGCGAGGATGCGAAGAAATGTTTTCGGTGGGCAGGGAACAGCCCTGCGACACACTGTTTGCCGTTCACTGAGAACTTACTACTGTGAACTGTGAACCGCGTCTGTGATCGTGTCGAGTGGCGGGGCGGGCAGCAGATGCGCGCGCGAAAGCACCTTCCGCGCCAGTCCGGTCAGCGCCTTGTCGGCGGCCGTGTCCAGCGGAACCCAGCGCCGCTCGCCGGCGGCCGCCGCGGCCAGCAGGGGCACGTCATCCTCGAAGACGGTGCGGATGCGCACATAGTAGTTCACCTGCATGATGGCGTGGCGCACGGTCATGCGCAACTCCGCTTCGGGCACCTCGGCGGAGAGCAGCGGCGGCAGCTCCCACAGTCCGGGCATCACGGTGACCTCGTTCGGTCGCTGCTCCAGCAGCACCTCGCGGTGCGAGAGCGAGGTGCCGTTGTTGTGCACGGCGCTGGTGCGCACCGAAAGCGCATAGGCGACCTCGCGGCTCAACATGCGCCCTCGTGGCACGGTCTTGTGCTCGCCGCGCGTGTGGCAGTGCTTGGTCAGCGGGCAGGTGAGGCACTGCGGGCTGCGCGGCGTGCAGACCAGCGCGCCCAGCTCCATCATCGCCTGATTGAAGTCCCCAG
>Ga0255352_1000428_pt1 | contig 23695 bp, 17 predicted proteins | sample HBST0metaG_FD_189939 | JGI IMG/M metagenome (GOLD analysis project Ga0255352, IMG submission 189939) | Peat soil microbial communities from Stordalen Mire, Sweden - H.B.S.T0 | ecosystem: Environmental > Terrestrial > Soil > Wetlands > Peat | place: Sweden: Norrbotten County, Stordalen Mire...
TCGCCAAGCCAAGGCCTGGAATCGCCACACCAACCGCGACACGATCACGATTCAGTGGAAGTTCACAAGAAAGCTGGCCCGCCTAAAGCTTAATTACGCATTCACGCGGTCACGGTACTAGTCGTGCCTGGCCCAAACAGCCGGATAATCAGAAGCCAGCCATCGTCTGTCCTAACCAATCGACACAAGACGTTCGGGTTGGTTGCCTTCATTGTCTCTTGGAATGTGGATAGTGAAGGTCGAACCTTCAGAAAGTACGCTCTTAACCGTGATGAAGCCACCCATCATTCGACAGAAGCGCTGGCTAATTGCCAAGCCAAGTCCAGTGCCTCCATATCTTCGAGTTGCCGAGGAGTCTACCTGGGAAAAGACCTGAAACAGTTTGTCAATATCCTTCTCGGGAATCCCTATTCCTGTGTCCTGCACATGCCATAGAATCCAATCGCGACCCGACTCTTGCCGAGATTCAATAGCCAGAGTAACCACTCCATTTTCGCTGAACTTGAATGCGTTACTTAAGAGGTTGAGCAAACTCTGGTGGAACTTGGCCTTATCGACGCAAATAAGCCCATTCCAGTTGTCGGGCTTGACCAACAATCGACTTCCGCTCTTTCGCGCCACGGGTTCGATCGTCTGAATCACTTGACCCACAATCTCCGAAGCCAGCACCTGCTCCATGGTCAGATCGAACTTCCCGGCCTCAATCTTCGACAGGTCGAGGATGTCATTTACCAGAGAGAGAAGATGCCGCCCGGCAGTCTGGATGCGCCGGAGATCGGAAGCCGCCTCCAGGTTTGTTGTCTCAACAGCGTCCTCCTCAAGCATCTCGCTATATCCAATGACGGCATTGAGAGGCGTCCGTAGTTCATGGCTCATGTTGGCGAGAAATTCACTCTTCGACCTGTTTGAAGTCTCGGCTTCAAGCTTGGCATGAAGCAGATCCTGCTCGACCAGCTTTCGCTCGGCGATCTCATTCAGCAGTTCACTTGTGCGCTCTTCAACGCGCGTTTCCAACTTGTCCTGCGCTTCTTTGAGCGAGCTGTCACGGCGATTGATCTGTTCCATCATGGCGTTGAACTGATCGATAAGCACACCAACTTCGTCATTCGACGATCTTTCTGCGCGAATGGAATAGTTCGCATCCGCCGACACTTGCCCGGCGACCCTTGTCAGATGAATGATTGGTGTGGATATCAGCCGCTGCCATCGGAAGGAAAGAGTGACAGCGATGAACGATGCAGCGAGTAATACAGCAAAGCATATGCCCGCGAGACGCGCCAAATGATGGTACATTTCTGCAAGACTAACATCCACGAATAGCTCCCCAATCGCCACGCCATCAAGCATTACTGGGGAGTGGATAAGTAATGAGGAGCGAGTGACGCGCATGCTCCGCACGCCTTCCGAGAAAGGACAAGGAATGTCCTCAGGGGCACGAGCATAGGTTGCCAGCGTGTAACCGGTGGTCCCGTAAATGCAGGCCTTCATAATGCGCGGCTCCGCGCGGAGTGAGGCGAGCATCTCGTTTGCCGCGTTTGCATCACTAAAGGCAATCGCCGCCGAACTGCTCGACGCAAGCATGGTCACTATCGTGTCAGACTCGCGCTCAAGTGTTGCCAGGTAGTCGAATGCTTCGTAGATCCACAACGCTCCGCAGGCGACGAACAGCGCGATCGTCGCTGTTGTCGTCAAGAGCAGCATCAGCTTGACCTTAATCGACCTGTCACCAAAGAACGACATTCCCATTCCTATCCATCAGCCCGCCGCCGTCAGGCAGCCTGCTAAAACACCGATACGCCTTCTGTGTCTCACCGGAGGTCTCTGACAGGACCGGAGAAAGTGCCTCCTAAAGGGCGCCTAATGCAACACGGTGGCGATCTTCAACAACTTCGAGCTGACTTTCAGGCCACTGCGCTGGGCAACTCCCAAATTCACCTGAATGCGAACGTTGTCGTCCACCATGGGCAGACTTACAACTCCGCCCGCCGAGGTTAACCAGTCCTGGGATCCTATGCTGAGCACAGACTGTTTCACGAGTTCCGGGGCTATATTCTCAAACCCTTTTCGGTCATAGTGCGCTATGTAAAGAAGGTGGCAACTCCCGACAGCACTGTTCTTGTTCAGGCGCAGGAGAGCAATCGGCTTCCCTGCGATGGACTGACCGCGCAGAAGTTTCTCCAGGCTTGATGTCACGGCATCTGTGCCCAATTCGCAAAGGACGAATGCGCCTCCTGAGCCATCGGCCTTCGATGCCGGCCACTCGACAAATTTTGCAATGTTGAAGATCATCGCCGCTCGTATTTCATGCTCATCGCCGACATCATCCTGTCCATGCCCTGGGCTCCCGGCGGCAGCAGCGATCATCGCCAGGATACTCACCAAGAGCCGCGCGAGCTTGCGAATTATGGCGTTCTTCTTCATGTCCGCCGCATTGTGCTGCTTTTTGTGGAAGCGCCGCGCTGGAGATCGCCAAGCAATATGTTGTCAACCATGCCCCACGCTTAACTGCTCCTCCCGGCCCTGAACGGTCAAGGTCCCGCCCTAAACGGAATTCTTGAGGAACCCAGACTTTTTACGGGAGAAAGCGTGCGACCTATTGCAGATGCGCCTCACCTTCGGTCAGAAGCTCCACGTCGCCTTGACGAATGCTGTGCGTGGAATCTCGGAAGCAATGGTGCTATTGTTCTGGGGATTGAATTCAATGTGCCGAGCTTCCTGGACGTTTCTAATCCCAGCCTTGAAAACTACGGACTCGCCCACCGAATAGTCTGCGCTCACATCCACGCGTTGATAAGCGGGGACCGGCGTTGCGGGAATGCGGGCGGGATCGGCCAGTATCGGTATTGAGGAAGCAGCATATATCGAAGCATCCGCGGTCCAACGACGCGCAAAGTTCCAGGCGGCTCTTGCTTCCAGCGTGTTGCGAGGTGTGCTCCATGTTTCATGCGTGTCGATTAGTCTGCTTGGTACGCCGTTCTGCGCCAGATGTGCCTGCATCCACGCGTAGCTTGAGCCGAATCGAAATGCGTGCGTGGGATTCCACGAGAAGACAGCCTCTAAACCCTCCGAGTGCGCATGATAGTCGTTTGCGTAGGTGATTGGCAGGACAACCATCGCGATAGGGTAAGGCACCAGAAATGCTGTCCCCATGTTTTGTGATTCCAGGCGCGTGTAGTGGTAGTAGAAGCTGGCGAGGTCAACCGATACGCGCTTGCCCATTCTCTCGCGATACCCTGCCTCGTAAGTCAAAGCGTGTTCTGACTTGAAGAGCGGGCTTCCCAGGAGCATGACCTGCATTGGAATCTCAAGGGAGCTGGGCACAGGCACATTGGCCTTAAGATCTCTGTCGTTGAAGGACGGAGTTCTGACCGATCTGGATAGGGAGGCCCATATTGAGTGCTGCACATCAGGCGTCCAGAGCAGGTGGATACCAGGTTGCACTTCGACGTGGGTATATGAGTTCCACTGAAACTTGGAACCGGCAGTGAATACGAGTTTATTCTGCACAATGGCGAATTCGTTCTGGAGAAACGAGCTGAAGAGATTCACCTTGCTGTGGTCATGAACGAACGGCACAGGAGTCCCGTGAAATTGGTCACTGGTTACGCGTGCCCCAAGACCCCAGGTAAAATCGTTGCGGGGAGCGAGAGTCAGGTGGTGTTGAAAGTCGATATCTGCGCTGGACCAACGTACATTGCCGCGCAATTCCTTGCGATTCTCAACGTTGAAGTATCCCTGCAGCGCGAAGTCAGAGCCGGCGTTCTTATGCTCCCATCGCAGGAGTGAATACGCACCGCTGTTGGTAGTCTTGTCCTGGATGATCGTAATCGGTCCCGGAATCGCCGAATACTCCGTTTGGTCCTCGCGTCCGCGGAACATGGCTCCGCGCAGAAGGAGCGAGTCCTTTGTCGTTGGCTGCCAGTCCACTCGGCCCGCGGCGCGCAGCGTCTTTCCTGCATCGTTGGCCGAAGCACCGTTCGCCAGTACAAGCGCGGGCTGCGCCTGGTACTTGAGGCTCACCCGGTATTGCATGACTCCTCGATAGTCGCCGCCGTATCTTATGCTTGCGCCGCGATCCATCCTGCCTTCCGAAACAGAGATGCTTGAGCCGATGGTCTGCTTTGCCTTTTTGGTGATGATGTTGATCACGCCGTTTACAGCGTTGGCGCCCCACATCGTAGCGCCTGGGCCACGGATGACCTCGATTCGTTCGATATCGGCGACCGACATCTCGTACATGTCCCAGTATGTATCGGACCACACCATGTTGTAGATGCTGCGGCCATCGATCATCACCAGCATCTTGTTGGCATATTCACTATTAAAGCCGCGTACGCTGACTGCCCACTTGTTGCCCTCGATTTGAGCTACTTGTACACCGGGAACAATCCTGAGCAACTCGGGTATGTTGTCCGCTCCCGATCGTCGAATGTCACTCTGGGTAATGACGAATACAGCGGACGGCGACTTGTAGAGATGCTGATCCCTGCGCGCAACGGAACTGACATCAATCGTCGTGAGTTGTTCCAGGCTGAGAGCGGAGAGACCTTCCTCAGCCGGAATTTGACCGAAGAGCTGTGTTACCTGGAACAGCAATAGTGCAAGCGATGAGGCCAAGCATGCCGTTTGCACTTGTTGCCTCCACTGCGTGCGGGTCATTGCGACACCTCTTCCACGACTCTCTTGCATTCGACTGGAACTGCTGCGATTGCAGGTTCTGCCACTTTGCGTAGCTGCAGAAGGGCCAACGATGCGCCCGCAGCCAAGGGCTTTGAGTAATAGAAGCCCTGCCCGAACACGCATCCCATTGCCAGGAGGCGGGCGGCGTTTTCCTGGGTTTCAATTCCTTCGGCAATTACGCCCAGCTTCAAGCTTTCGGCCAAGTGCATGATCGTGCGAACCGTTTCGATCGATTCCTTGCGATGGTCATCCATTGCGATGACGAATGAGCGGTCGATCTTGATCGTGTCGAAGGGCAATCCAACGAGAACTTTGAGGTTGGAGAAGCCGGTGCCGAAATCATCCAGTTTCAGGCCTATTCCGAGGCCTTTTAGAGCAGTCAGCAAACCCCGCGTCACATCCAGGTCTTGGACCAAAATGCTTTCGGTGAGCTCAAGATTCAGTAGTGCGGGGGGCAAATCTGTCTCGCGCAGGATGGCCGCCACCTCGCCAACAAGGGTAGGCTCGGAGCATTGGAGGGCAGACAGATTGACAGCAATGTCGAGAGGATCTTGCTCAGGATAGGCGGCATTCCATGCCTGGGTCTGCCGGCATGCCTCACGCAGCACCCACATCCCGATTTCGTGAATCAGGCCACTTTCTTCAGCCACCGAGATAAACTCGAATGGGGGGATAAGTCCGCGAGTCGGATGGTTCCAGCGAACCAGTGCCTCGAAACCGCAGACTTCGCCCGTATCCAATCGCACTCTTGGCTGGTAGTAAACCTCGAATTCTGAATTTTGCACCGCAAGACGCAGGTCGGTTTCTGTTTGCAGCCGGTTTCGCTGCCTCTCGTACATCGATGGTTCGAAGACAGCCCAACTGCCTTTGCCCTGGCTTTTGGCTACATACATGGCTGTATCGGCGTCCTGCAATAGTTGGTCCGCTGAATCGTGTGTCGCACTTGGCAGAGCGATGCCGATGCTCAGGGCCGCATAGACCTTCCCAGACGTCAATGTAAATGCGGAGTGCATGGCCTCTACGATTCGATCAGCGATCCGTTCAGCGGCTTCCTGGTTGGGGATATCCTCAGCAAGAATCGCGAACTCATCCCCACCCATCCGCGCCACCACCGTATCGGAAGCAAGCGGCGGTGAGCTTTTAGGAAATCGCAAGCTCGCTCGGAGCCGCCGTGCAACTTGGACCAATAGCTCGTCGCCAGCTCGGTGACCGAGACTATCGTTAATAAGTTTGAATCTGTCGAGATCGAGGAAAAAAATGGCAAACTCGCGCGATGGATCACGCCGCTTGCGCTCAATCGTCGTCTCAAGCCGATCCGAGAACAAGACTCTGTTCGACAGGCCGGTCAGCGAATCGATAGTCTTGTCATTGGTGACATCACTCTGCGATCCAGCCATTCGATAAGCGTCTCCGTCCCCGGATCGAATCGCCAGTCCTCTGACTGACATCCAGCGATGACGACCGTCCAGATGCCGTATCCTGTATTCAGCCTCCAGGCTCGGTGTCTCGTTGTCGAGATGTGCTTTTATGGCGCGCTCCAGACCCTCCCGGTCACGCGGATGAACACGGGAAAGCCACGACTCCGGTTTTGGACTTAGATCTATTTCCTGATCCATGCCGAGCAACGCCTTCCAGCGCGGGGAGTAATAAATCTCGTTGCGTTTCAAATCCCAGTCCCAAAGACCATCACTCGATCCGCGCGCCGCAAGGTCATACCGCTCGTCGCTGCGCAGCAGCTTGATCTCGGCTTCCCTGCGGGCCAACTGAGATCGAATGCGGGCTAGTGCGACTGTATAGTCGATCGGCTTGGTGATATAGTCGCTGGCTCCCATGTCCAGAGATGCTGCTATCCTGGACGGCTCTGCCACTGCGGTCACCATGATGATCGGCAGACCTCGAAGAGACGGACTCCTCCGTATCGTCGCTAACACCTCTGAGCCGCTCATCCCGGGCATCATTTGATCCAGCAGCACGAGATCGAAATCAATGCTCTCAATCATTTCCAAAGCTTGATTGCCGTTTTGTGCAACCTCCACGGTGAATCCGCTCCGCCGCAAACGCCTCGAGCATAGATCAAGATTCATTTCTTCGTCATCGACGACCAGAATGCGACTCACAGTTGACACGCTTTCTCGCTAGCCGTTGATACAGATGGATTTCCCTTTGCGCAGCTGCCGCGGCCCAACAGATCGGCCATTTTCTCAAGAAGCCGATTGAGGTCTACCGGCTTGGTTTCAAATTCGTCGCAGCCCGCATCAAGGGATTTCTCCCTGTCATTTTGCATCGCATGTGCAGTGAGGGCGATCACTGGGATATGCCTGGTCTGTTTCATCCCTTTTAGGATTCTTGTCAATTCCCATCCGTCAATCTCTGGCAGGCTCATATCCATCAGAATGAGATCAGGTAACCTATCAAGCGTCATCTGAAGCCCTTGGCGGCCGTCCATGGCGCACAATACGGTCCATCCGCGCCGCACCAATCGCCTCGCGAGCATGTTGAGATTTGCTTCGTTATCTTCCACAAGCATCACAATCGGCATAATGGGCTTAGCCCCAAATCGTGGAACTAGATTTTGATTATTCAGAAATCAATAGGCGATAGTGTCCATGTCGATAAGCACAGCTATGAGCAACGGTCAGCCGGTGAATCTTGTAGGCTGATATTCTTCTCCTATCGACGGAAAGGCAGCGATTGTTCACATCGGGACGCGGAAGTGGACTCCGCCTTCGGCTTGGAAGCGGCCACCCGTCTTCGCGAGAATTACGGCGCGGGCTTCAGCGTGGCTGATTGAGCGGTGTCTCCACCGTCGACTCCCGCCATGTCGCAATCCGTTGAGCGATACAAATGAAACGTGTTTCTACCGGCAAGTTTTGCATCATAGAGCGCTATATCCGCCGATTTGAAGAGACCATCCTGCGTGTCGCCGTCTTCGGGGAATCTGGCAACACCGATGCTGCATTTTGCGTTCAGAGTCTGTTTATGGAAGGGTATCGCCGTGACAAAGGCGTCGATGATTCGCTTGCACACGACTTCAATATCTGCTGAACCATGAGCGGAAGTGAGCAGGATAGCAAACTCGTCTCCCCCCAGGCGGGCCGTGCAGTCGGACTCGCGCACCGCCCCACGCAGCCGGAATGCTGCCTCAATCAAGACCGCATCACCCGCGTCATGGCCGAACGTGTCATTGATCCGCTTGAAGTAGTCAAGGTCGATCAGCATCAACGCAAAGGATTCGCCATTGCGACCAGCTAGCTTGATCCGTGCGCGAAATTCGTCAATAAACATGCGCCTGTTGCATAAAGATGTCAGCGTGTCGCGGTAAGCAATCTGTTCAAGTTGGCGGTGGCTTTCGGTGAGTTCAGCCGTCCTTTCAGCGACCTGCCTCTCCAGAAGCTGCTGCCGCGCAACTAATGCCCGAACGCGAAATTGCCAAGCCGCGCGTGCAAAAAGCACCGCCGCCGCCAGGCTGGAGGCCAGAAACCACCAGGAGAGCCACCATGGCGGTTTGACGGAAAAGGCGAACTGCGCCGGAACTGCGCTCCACACACCGTTCGTCCCCGCGGCAATTACCTCGAGGGCATATTGACCGGCCGGAAGGCTGGCGTATTGGAGGGTTCTTTCACGGGTCTCGGTCCAGGATGTCTCATAACCCTTCAAGCGATAGCGGAATCGGGCGCGGGTTTCGGAGGAGAAATCAAGACTGCTGAATCGGATCAGGATTGAATTTTGGGTATGGGACAATGCCGGGCGGTCGCCAACCTGAAACTCACGCGAGCCTACCTGGATCGATGTCAACACGACCAGCGGCACAACGTCAGGAATCGGGAATGGAGGCGCTGCGTAGCGCGACAGGCCGGCGGAAGTACCGATCCAGATGTTGTCTTTCCCGTCCACGTATATGGCGCGATCGTTCTCGTCATCCCAGATCAATCCGTCTTCTGCGCCGTAGTGACGCCAACGACCATTTTCGAGCCGGTCGGCACCATTATCCGTGGTCACCCACAGCCGCCCGGCATGGTCAAATGCAAGGCCGTTTATCTCCTTGGAGGAGAGCCCGTCCTGTTGGCTAAAGTGCGTCATTTGAGTGCGCTTTTCGTCGAACTGGACGCGCGTAAGCCCCAGGGCATCGCGATACCCAATCCAGACTTCGCCGTTTCTTTGTGCCAGCACATCCAATGCAGAGGAAATGAGCCCGTCAGCTTCGGTGAAGATTCTCCAGTGGGCGCCATCGAAGCGAATCAGGCCGTTCGAAGAAGCAAACCACATCACTCCTCGCTCGTCTGCCACCGCGTCGCGGAGCACCGCCTGCACGGGAAGGCCGGGAATCTCCATATGCTCGAATTTGGGCTTGTCGCCGGAGTGCAGCAGGTCAGGCTCCGAAAGCAGCCTCCAAGCCCCACCGCCCATAACTGGCCTTGCAGGTCAAACTTGATCTGCTCGATTCGCGGCGTTGTCAGTCCAGATGCGGTTCCGTAAGTCCGCAATAGGGTGCCGTCCCTCCTGAATTGGCTGATGCCACTGGGGTAAGTGGCCACATAGATGTCTCCCGCCGCCCCCTCTGCAATGCCGAGCGCCATGTCGCCGGCCAACCCGTTTCGGCTCGTCCAAGAGTGAGCAAGTCTGCCGTTGGGCCCATAAATCGCGAGCCCGCCACTGGTGCCAACCCACAGTTGTCCGGCGCAATCATGGAGAATCGACCACACGTTGTTGTCCAACAGGCCATCTTCTTTTTTCCAGGAGAGCCACTCCCCATGGCCAAAAGGACGTAGAAGGCCGCCTCCGGAGGTCCCCACCCACAGAGATTCTTCGCGATCCATAAGAATGGGGCCGGTGACGTCGGTCGGCATGCCATGCCGGGCATCGATGTAAAGTGGCGTGACCTCTCCACCGCTAACCAACACCACACCCGAATCGGAGGAAACAAACAAGCCCCCGTGACGATCAGGATAGAGGCGACTGTTCGATGTATGGGGTATGCCACTGGAGCGATTCAAGAACCTGGCTCGCCCCTTGGGAAGTTCGTAGAGGCGAGTTGCACTCCGCGCCCAAAGATTGCCCGAGGCATCCTGGGCGACGGCATCCCAATGGTCAATCGGCAACCCGGATGGCGAGCCGATACACTTGACGCTGTCTCCAGCCAGGCGCCAGAGATCACCCCCTTTGCCGAACCAGACCTCCTCGCCCTTGACGAAAAGGCCACTCAGCGAGCCCGGCACCACCGTGCGGAATCGATACGATCCGGCCCCGGCAGGCTCACCGACCACAATCCCGGAGACGTGCTCCAGATACATCCGGCCATGGCTGTCAAACGAGATGGCTTGAAGCTGCCCCGTCAGGCCAATATCGACAGCGTTGAATCTTCTTCCAGACCAGCGCGCCAGCCCACCTTGCGTAGCGACCCAAAGGACGCCTGTCGGCGATTCGGCAAGATCCTGGATCTGCGCGCTGGGAAGGCCTTCAGCATCGCCGAAGTAATGAAACCGAGTCCCGTCGTAGCGAAATAGCCCATTGTCGGTTCCCACCCAAATGAATCCCGCGCGGTCCTGGAGCAGGCAATTGACTGACAGATCGCTCAGTCCCTCGGCGGTACCGTATTGCCGAAACGTATATCGCTGCGCTGACAGTTGAATTGAGAGGAGGAGCGCCACCGTGGCTGCAAAGCAGACGCCACGAATTTGAGCAGCGAAACTCATAGGACCTCGAGTCTCTCTATCGGCAGCCCGCGGGCTTCCCTCTATATGTAGCGGTCTGGCGCACTTGCTGGTGAACAGAAGAAAAACTGCCGTCTCATGCGTCGTGCGCGCGACCTGCAACTTCGCTCCATCGACGATTCCGCGGCCGTACGGACGATGATGTCGTTGACGCTAAAAGATGCTGGCTCCGACGTTGTGGAGACAGTGAATGGTCAGGATGCGTTGGACAAACTTGCGACCCATGTCGTAGATCTCATTGTTACTGATCTCAACATACCTGTCATGGACAGGATTACTCTTATTGGCAATGCTCGTGCTCTTCCCCAGATCAAGTACACTCCAATCCTGATGCTGACCACTGAAGGTCTGCCGGAGATGAAGCAAAAGTGTAGGGAAGCGGGCGCCACCGGTCGGCTGGTCAAGCTGTTTGATCCGCAAAAGTTAGTCGGCGTGGACACTATTGATCCGGCCCTGAAGGATCGCATCACCACAGAACTGTCATCCCATCTGAGCGGGGCGCAGCGGAGTCGAAGGACCTGCCCTGAAAGTTCTTCGCCACACCCCATTCCAGTCCCACAACAAATGTCATCGTGACCAATGGGAAGGTTCCGCGGTTGTTTTTTCATGATCTTGGGTGGAACACCGTTCCATGAATAACTGCGGTTGCTTTTCCCTTTTGCCTTGTAGCGACCAAAAGGGGCCGGATCACCAAACTGCTCTCTTATTGAACCTCGCACAATATGGTGACGGGATAAAGTTCGAATTCCGACAATCGCCGCGCCTACTGTCGCAGTTCGACCAGTGTAGCGCCCTGACCGCCTTCGTTTTGGGGGGCTTCGGCAATGGTGGCCACATGCGGATGGCCTTTCAGGAATTCGCGGACGCCGCGACGAAGAATGCCGGCACCGTGGCCGTGAATGATGCGCACGCGGGGCAGGCCGGCCAGAAACGCGCGGTCCAGATACTTTTCCAACTCCTCAGTGGCTTCGTCCACGGTGCGGCCAATGAGGTTGATCTCCATGCGCATGTCGTCGGTGTTGGCGCTGGTGACGGTGACGTGGACGTTCTTCTGCTTGCGCGCTGCCGCCAGCGGATCGGGTCTGTCCTCAGAACCTACGGAACCCGAAACTGCCGTGCAATCGTCGCGCTTGACGCGCATCTTGATGGGGCCGAGGGAGACTTCGAAGACGTCTTTCTCCACCTCGCGCTGAACCGTTGCGATCTTGTTCATCGACTTGATGCGCACATGGTCGCCGGGCGCGATGTGGCGGAGAACATGCGGCTGCGCGTTGGCGTCGCCCTGGTCTGCGCCGGTGCGATGGGCGACAACCGTCTGATTGAAGCTCTCCTGAAACTCGCGGCGGAGGCGGTTGATGCGGCGTTCGGCCTCTTTCGACAACTTCTGCTGTGCTGCGCGGTCCTCGATGGCGTGGACGTTTTCGCGCATCTGAAACTCGAAATCCTTGAGCAGCGAGGCCAGCTTGGCCTCCAACTCGCGCGTGCGGTTGCGCAGTTCCACATCGCCTTCGCGGGCCAGTTTGGCGCGCTCCACGTTCAGAGCGTACTGCTGCTCACGGGCGGCCTTGCGGTCGGCTTCGAGTTGCGTCAGTTCGTTGTGCAGACGGTCGAGGAAGCGGGCGATATCGACCTGCTGCGAACCTAATCTCTGCCGGGCGGCAGCGATGATGTTAGCGTTGAGGCCCAGGCGTTCGGCCGTCTGAATGCCCGCCGAAGCGCCGGGGACGCCGAGGCGGAGCTGGTAGTTGGGTGCAAGAGTCAACTCGTCCACGCCGGCCGCCGCGTTCAGGACGCCGGGAGTGTTGGCGGCGTAGACCTTGAGCGAGGTGTGGTGCGTGGAAATCAGCGACCATGCGCCCGCGTTGAGGAAATGGCTGGCGATGGCGACGGCCAAAGCGGAGCCTTCTTCGGGGTCGGTCGCGGAGCCCAGTTCGTCCAGCAGAACCAGGGATTTGTCGCCCGCCAAACGCGAGAGTCGGTCGAGGTTGGTGATGTGCGCGGAGAAAGTGGAGAGCGCGGCCTCAATGGACTGCGCGTCGCCGATGTCGGCCAAAAACGCTGTGAAAACGGGAAAGCTGGCTGCCGTGGCGGGAATAGGCAGTCCGGCCTGGGCCATCATCGCGAGCAGGGCCGTGGTCTTGAGTGTGACGGTTTTGCCGCCGGTGTTGGGGCCGCTGATGATGAGCTGGCGTGCTTCGGCCGTGAGCTCCAGGGTCAGCGGGACAACCGCCGTGTTGGGGCGCGCTCCGGTTGCGCGCAGGCGCTTTTCAAGCAGGGGATGGCGACCGGCTTCAAGGCGGAGAAGATCGGGCGTGAGAACCGGGGCTACGCAATCGTAGTCGCGAGCAAAACGGGCGCGGGCTTGCAGGCTGTCAACCAACGCCAGGACGCGCGCACCTTCGACGAGAGCCTGAGAGTAGCCGCCGACCTGGCGCGTGAGAGCGACGAAGATGCGGTGAATCTCGGCTTGCTCTTCTTCGAGCAGGCGAACCAGCTCGTTGTTCTGCTCGATGGTTTCGAGCGGCTCGACGTAGACCGTCTGCCCGGAAGAGCTGGCGCCGTGAACCACGCCCGAGATGCGCCGCTTCAACTCCGCGCGGACGGGAATCACGAAGCGGTCGCCGCGAATGGTGATGAGGTCTTCCTGGGTTGCGCCGTCGGAGGAGAGTTTGCGCAGAGCGGAGCGGAGGCTTTCTTCAATGAGGCGCTGCTGGCGGTCCTGGTCGCGGCGGATGCGGCCCAGTTCAGGCGAGGCGTTGTCGGCCAGCGAGCCGTCGGGCTGAATGGTGCGCTCAATGGACTCGGCCAGCGGACGCAGGCTGGTGGTGAGCGCCGAGGAAAGCGACGAGAGGCCGGGGAGTTTGCCGGCCAGGCGCGCGGAGGGCTGCTGAAGCAGGGATTGCCAGGAGGCGACGTCGTTGGCCAGGCGAGCTACGGCCTGGAACTCGTTGGCCTCAAGGGCCGCGCCGGGGATCTGCGCCTTGGTGGCGTGCTGCGTGGGGTCGAAGAGGCCGCCGACAGGGATGGAGGTCTGTTCGTTGAGGAGCAGACGGAGTTCGCCGGTGAGTTGGTGCTGGCGGGTGATCCAGGCTTCGTCGGTGGAGGGCTGCAAATCGAGGATGGCGTTGCGGCCGACCGGCGAAGCGGCAAAGCCGGCCACCAGGGCCAGCAGCGGCTGCCATTCGAGCGGGACAAAGTCGGCGTGTTCTACCGGAGACGGGATGGGATCGAGAAGAGGCATTTTTTTGTACTGAAGCTATCTTAGCGGGAGAGGTAGGATTCCATGCTCAGGCGGAGATCGCCGTGGGCTTCAGTTCACCTTCCCAGCGGGCGACGACGGCGGCGGCCATGCAGTTGCCGATGACGTTCATGGCCGTGCGGCCCATGTCCATTAAAGTGTCGACGCCGAGAAGCATGAGGACGGCTGTGGCAGGAATCTGGAATGAACCGGCAACGGCCAAGAGGACCACGAGCGTGGCGCGCGGAACGCCGGCGATGCCCTTGCTGGTGAGGACAAGCGTGGCCAGCAGCACGATCTGCTGCCCGAGGGAGAGATGGACTCCGGCGGCCTGGGCGGCGAAGAGGGCGGCCATGGAGAGATAAATGCTGGAGCCGGTCATGTTGAAGCTGTAGCCGGTGGGGATGACGAAGGAAACGATCCAGCGCGGCACGCCGAACTCTTCCATGCGCTCCATGGCCAGGGGCAGTGCGGCCTCGGACGATGTGGTGGCGAATCCCAGGGCGGCGGGTTCGGCGATCGCAACGGCGAAGCGCCGGATCGGGATGCGCGCAAACAGCAGGATGAGCGCCAGCAACCCCGTGAAGACGGCGAGTGCGGCGTAGCAGGTGACGAGGAGCTTTCCCAGGGGAAGAAGCGTCTGCAGGCCCATGCTGCCGACCGTGTACGCCAGGGCTGCGCCGGCGGCTATGGGCGCCATGACCATGATGATGCGGGTGAGGCGGAACATGGTTTCCGTGAGCGACTGAAGAACGGTGACCAGGGGGGCTCGCTTGGGCTCGGGCAGGGTGGCCAGCGCGGTGCCGAAGAGCAGGGCGAAGACGGCCACTTGGAGAATCTGATTTTGCGCGACGGCCTGGGCGATGTTCTCAGGAAAGATATTGAGCAGAATCTGCTGCCAGCCCTCAGGGCGGGCTGTGGGCGCGACGGCTTGGGTCGAAGCAGGCAGGGTGACGCCGGCGCCGGCCTGTGAGAGGTTGATGGCGACTGCACCGAGGATGAGGCCGATGGTAGTGACGGCCTCAAAAAAGATGATCGACTTGAGCGCAACGCGGCCCACGCCGCGCAGCTCGCTGTGCCCGGCGATGCCGGTGACGATGCCGCCAAAGATGAGCGGCGCGACAATCATGCGGATGAGGCGCAGAAAGATGTCGCCCAAAAAATGGGTTTGGGAAGCGAGTTGCGGCGCGTCCACACCGAGCTCAGCCCCGGCCAGCATGGCGAAGGAAGTCCACACCAGCAGGGAGCGGCGGCGCAGCGCATACGGGACAAACAGGCCGATGGCCGCCCATCGAAGGCCAACGGCCAGACCGGACGGGGCGGGAAAAAGGCCCGCCAGGAGGCCAGCGGCGAACAGGACTGTGGCTGCCAGGGAGATTGCACGAAGCAAAACGGGGGAGGAATAGCGGTCGGGTGATGGCGGGGATTGGCGTTGAGGGTTCAAGAATTCCATTATGCTATGGCGGTGCCCGGTGGCGCTTCTTCCTGCCGCATCAGGCTAACCGCTCACAGAATTAAAAAGGGAATCGACATCTCATGATGCCGCAAGACGAAAGATCTAAAGATAATAAAGCGAAGCGTGGCAACGCGCATTTGGGAACGGCATTCCACGGGCAATGTGCAGCCGAGCGCCCTCGCAGACGGCAGCAGGGCGTCGGCCGTATCCCCTCGGGCCGGCGACTCCGGTAGGGGACAAAACGGATTAGCTGGTTGCCGTTGCAGGAGAAGAAGGGGCTGCCGCCGGAGCCGCTGCCGGGGCGCTGGCCGGGGTCGCGGGCGCTTTGGTCTCGGCCGGAGCGGACTCGTGTTCGGGCGCAGCGCTCTTGCCAGCGTAGTCATTGACGTACCAGCCGGAGCCCTTGAAGTTGAAGGCAGGGGCCGTGAGCGGACGCTCAAGCACGCCGCCGCACTTGGGGCAAACCATCAACTGCTTGGAACTGAAGCTCTGAATCTTTTCAAAACGATGACTGCATTGCGTACATCGATAGGCGTATAACGGCAAGGTTTTTCATCCCTCCGAGGGAACGAATTGCACTCTCTCTATATCTATTGTATCGGCAGGGCGGAAAATTTGTGCAAATGCCGCCCTGCCGCAACGCCCTCACCAGAGGGAGAATCTCAATGCACGGTGATCTGAACAGACGCGATCTTGTTTTCCCAAGCCAGCGAAAGCGTGCCTTTGTTGCCGCCCAAGTCCTTGATTACGTAGCGAAGATTCTCGACCAGCGCGGGGGCGGTGTCCATGGTCATCTTGGCCGTGCCGAGGTCCTGGGCCTTGTCGTACGCCAGGCCCCATTGGCCGGTCTGCTTGTTGACGATCAGGACCCAGTTGTCCGGGTCGGAGATGTCCACAAACAGGGTGTAGTCGCCCTTGGGAACTGCGATCCCGCCAATGTCGAGATCGGCGTCGGTATGCAGCTTGGTGGCGGCATTGGCTCCGGCGCGCCACACGGGATAGTGGGGATCATGGCTGATGAGGCCATCGGCGGTGAAGATTTTGCCCGCGCGGCCGTTGACCCGGGGCGAGTTGTAGGTGATGGTGATGGTTTTTCCGGCGACGGTGGTCGATTCGGTGGCGGCCGGACTCTTGGGAGGGCCTTGCTGGGCGAAAACAGCGGTGGCCATCAAAAGGCCGGTACAGGCGAGAAGACGCTTCATGAGGTGATTCTCCTTTGAGCAGAGCGCGTTGCGCGTGGGAAGGCTCCGACGCGAGGATTGTCGCACTGTGCACCCCGCTTCGGGAAGTGGTGCCGGCGGGCCTGCTATGATGCGGCGCAAGGAAGACGCATGACCGATCACAATATGAGTTCGCCGGGGGCCCGGTTTCGCGCAGCCGTCAGGGAAGAAAAGCCGCTGCAGGTGGCGGGCGCCATCAACGCCTATACGGCGCGACTGGCCGAGGCGACCGGATTTCGGGCGCTTTATCTTTCCGGCGGCGGCGTGGCTGCCAACTCTCTGGGAATGCCGGACCTGGGGATCAGCACCATGGAAGACGTGCTGACCGATGTGCGGAGGATTACCGATGCGGCCACCCTGCCGCTGTTGGTGGACATCGATACTGGCTGGGGCGGAGCCTTCAACATTGCGCGCACCATCCGGTCAATGATCAAGGCGGGCGCCGCGGCGGTGCACATGGAAGACCAAGTGGGCCAGAAACGCTGCGGCCACCGGCCGGGCAAGGAACTGGTGCCGCCGGGCGAGATGGTGGACCGCATCAAGGCGGCTGTCGACGCGCGCACCGACGAGCAGTTTGTGTTGATGGCGCGAACGGATGCGCTGGCGAATGAGGGATTGGTGGCGGCTATTGAGCGGGCCCAGGCATACGTGGCCGCCGGCGCGGACATGATCTTTGCGGAGGCAGTGACGGAGTTGGGCGTGTACACCCAGTTCCGCAAAGCGGTGGGAGTTCCCATCCTGGCCAACATTACGGAATTCGGCCAGACGCCACTGTTCACGCGCGAGGAGCTGGGTGCGGCGGGCGTGGATATTGTGCTCTATTGCTGTGCGGCCTACAGGGCGATGAATGCGGCGGCGCTGAAGGTGTATGAGGCGATCCGCACGGAGGGAACGCAGAAGAGCGTTGTGCCGCTGATGCAGACCCGCGCCGATCTTTATCGCTATCTCGACTACCACGCTTACGAGGCAAAACTGGACGCACTGTTCGCACGGGCCAAGGAGTAGACAGGTTTCCCAAGTTTGGATTACGTTGTTGCTCGCCGGAGGTCAAGATGAGCAAATCGCAAACCAACCACGCCCCCGCGGCATTCAAGCCGAAAAAGTCCGTCGCGCTGTCCGGCACACCGGCCGGCTCCACGGCGCTCTGCACGGTGGGAACCAGCGGCAATGACCTGCACTATCGCGGCTACGATATCCGGGACCTGGCCGCGCAGTGTGAATTTGAGGAAGTGGCCCATCTGCTGGTGCACGGCAAATTGCCCAATGCTGCGGAACTGGCCGCGTACAAGGCGAGCCTGCACCCGCTGCGCAGTTTGCCCGCGGCGGTGAAGCAAGCCCTGGAACTGCTGCCGCCGTCGGCGCATCCCATGGACGTTTTGCGCACCGGAGTGTCGGTGATGGGCTGCATGTTGCCTGAGAATTTGGACCACGGGGACGCCGGAGCGCGCGCGATTGCCGACACGCTGCTGGCGTCGCTGCCATCGATGCTGCTCTATTGGCACCACTATGCGCGCAATGGGCGGCGCATCGAAGTGGAGCGGTTCGAGGATTCGATTGCCGCGCACTTTCTGCATTTGCTGCATGGGACCGCGCCCAGCGCGGAGGATACCGCGGCCATGCAGGCATCGCTGATTCTTTATGCGGAACACGAGTTCAATGCTTCCACATTTACCGCGCGGGTAATTGCCGGAACGGGATCGGATCTGTACTCAGCGATTGCCGGGGCCATTGGCGCGTTAAAGGGACCCAAACACGGCGGAGCGAACGAGGCGGCGCTGGACATTCAGAGCCGCTACGAAACCGCCGATGAAGCCGAGGCGGATATTCGCCGCCGCGTTGCCGATCACGAGGTCATCATCGGCTTCGGCCATCCGGTCTATACCACCGGCGACCCGCGCAGCGACATTGTGAAAGAGGTTGCGCGGGGCTTGGCGGCCAGAACTGGCGACATGCGGCTATTCAACATTGCCGAGCGCATCGAGAACGTGATGTGGGACGCCAAGCGCATGTTTCCCAATCTCGATTGGTACTCGGCCGTTGCGTATCACCAGATGGGCGTTCCGATCGATTTGTTTACTCCATTGTTCGTGATGGCGCGGACAGCGGGTTGGTGCGCGCATGTGATCGAGCAGCGGCAGGACGGGAAAATCATTCGACCATCGGCGGTCTACACCGGGCCAGAGGATTTGAAGTTTGTTCCGATTGAAGAACGGAGCTAGGGGCGAATGTTCCCAGGTCTCAAAGAGGAGACATGGGAACATTCGCTATGAGTCTTAGGTTTCACGAGTGAGACGTGGGACGCGCAACATGAAAGCAGGAGATCGATTGTCCTCGCACATCAGCAATGAACGCCCCGCGCCGGATCGAGTGATCACCGATATCGCCGACTATGCACTGAGTTACAACATCGAAAGCGAGTTATCGTATACGACGGCTCGCTATTGCCTGATGGATACGTTGGGCTGCGGACTGGAGGCGCTGGATTACCCGGCGTGCACCAAGTTGCTGGGACCGATCGTGCCGGGAACGGTTGTTCCTCATGGCGCGCGGGTTCCCGGCACGAGTTATCAACTCGATCCGGTGCAGGCGGCGTTCAATATCGGCGCGATGATTCGCTGGCTGGACTTCAACGACACCTGGCTGGCCGCCGAGTGGGGGCATCCGTCCGACAATCTGGGCGGGATTCTGGCCACTGCCGACTGGCTGTCGCGTACGAACCTCGCCGAAGGCCGGCCGCCGCTGACGATGCGGCAAGTGCTCACGGCGATGATCAAGGCGCACGAGATCCAAGGATGCATTGCGCTTGAAAACTCGTTCAACAAGGTTGGCCTCGATCATGTGGTGCTGGTGAAGGTGGCTTCGACCGCGGTGGTGTGCGAGCTGCTTGGCCTGACGCGCGATCAGACGATTGTCGCGCTCTCGCTGGCCTGGGTGGATGGGCAGAGTTTGCGCACCTATCGCCACGCGCCCAACACGGGCTCGCGCAAGAGCTGGGCCGCGGGCGACGCAACCAGCCGAGCCGTTCGGCTTGCCCTGATGGCGCGCGCCGGCGAGATGGGCTACCCCTCCGCGCTGACCGCAATGACGTGGGGCTTCTACGATGTTTCTTTCCGGGGCAGGGAATTCAAGTTTCAGCGGCCCTATGGCTCCTACGTCATGGAGAACGTTTTGTTCAAGATCAGTTATCCCGCGGAGTTTCATGCGCAGACGGCTGTGGAGGCGGCAATGGCGCTGCACCGGCAATTGGCTGAGCGCGGGCTGGATGCGTCGGCAATCCGCTCCGTCACGGTGCGGACGCATGAGGCTTGTCTCAGGATCATCGACAAACACGGTCCGCTGGCCAACGCTGCTGACCGCGACCATTGCATCCAATACATGATTGCGATTCCTCTGATCTTCGGACGGCTTACTGCTGCGGATTACGAGGACCGAGTGGCCGCCGATCCTCTTTGGGGGCCGCGCATCGATGACCTTCGCGGCTGCATCACCTGCGTCGAGGAGCCAGGTTTTACGGCCGATTATCACGATCCGGAAAAGCGGTCGATTGCCAACTCGCTGCGCATGGAATTGACGGATGGAACGGTGTTTGAACAGACGGTCGAGTATCCCATCGGCCACCGGCGTCGCCGCGAAGAAGGTCTTCCGCTGCTGGTGGAAAAGTTCAAGACCAATCTTCGCCGGAGGTTTGACGAGGGGCGGCAGGAGAAGATTCTTGAAGCTTCGCTCGATGCACGTCGGCTTGAATCGATGGCGGTGAATGAATACGTCGATTTGTACGTTGCGTAGCAGAGGCCGGCAATGCATTTTTTCTGAGGCCGCTGCTCCATCCGGCGGTACAAGAGCTGATTACTCCTTCATCAATAAGAAACATTTTCGGCACAAAGCGCTCCGTTCCTCCATACTGTTGTCACGAAAATGATCCAAGAGGGAGACCTTCTGTGCCGGTTCGTGCTCGTGTGCATTTCGCCGTTTTCTCTGTTGTTTTTGCGTTCTGCCTGACCACACTCCACGCGCAGCATCCCGGCAACACCAACGCGTATTATCAGCAACTGCGCGGGCTGCTGCCGGGCGGCGAAGTGGTCGTCGTGAATAACCTCGTGCTGCACCGGGACGCAGCAACCCTCACCTTTCGCCGGGGAAGTGTTGCGTTCTATGGTGAAGTGAACGGCAAACTGACCGGGGCAGTTTTCAAGGGCGAAGGCCACCTGCACATCACCCCGCCCACCGCGCAGGAACGCCACAACCTGCAAATTGTCGCGCACGCCGAGGAGTTCGATGAGGACTTCGACGAGGCGGTGCTGCGGTTTACGGATGGAACAGCCGCCGAACTGCACAAAGCCTCCGCGGGCAAGGACCCGTCGGACGCGTCCTACACCAAAGCGGCGGAAGAGGTGCGCGGATTTGCCCGGCATCATCTGAACGAGAATCTCGATCTGCGTCTGCTTCAGGACGTTTTGAGCCCGGTCCCCGGCGGATACTTTTTGGCCGCTGTTCACGGACAGAAGAACGCTCACTTGTTTTTAATTTTCGATCCGCAGGGTGTGAGCGGTTATGCGCCGGAGGAGCTTGCTCTGCTGAACTGGAACTGGCGCGAAGACGCGGTCACCTGCCCGCTTGCCTTTCACCGTGCCGCCGAATACGCCAACGGCGCGGCCGACGGCAATGAGCACAACGCGGCGTACAGGATTCTGAGCGAGAATCTTGACGTTTCAATCGAGAAGAGCGGATTTCTCTCCAGCCTGGCGACGGTAGAGGTGCGCGCCGAGCAGGACGGCGTCGCGGTGATTCCGCTTGATCTCCACGCCAATCGCTTTTCAATGCTCACGGTGAGCCGTGTGGAAACCGGCAAGGGCGAGCCACTGGATTTTGTGCAGGAGAAGAAGGACGAAGATCCGAACTTTGGCGTCCTGCTGGCTCAGCCGCTCAAGAAGGGCCAGACGGCCACACTGAAAATCACCTATGGCGGCAAAGACGTGGTCTTTAACGAGGGCGCCGGCAACTACTATCCAACGGCTCGTGAGGACTGGTATCCAAACTCCTATCAAGGGTTCGGTGACTACGCCAACTACCGGATGCTCTTTCACGTTCCCAAGGGATTGCAGTTGATTGCGACCGGGACCAAGGTGAGCGAGAGCACCGACGGAAAGATCACCACCAGCGAGTGGAAAACCGACGTGCCCTTGCCGGTGGTGGGATTCAGCGTGGGCGACTTCCAAAACAAGCAGGCCAAGATCGGCAATCCGCTGGAAGGCGAGTTGACCATCGATGCCTACGCCAACAAGCAGCCGCCCGATGCTGTTGCCGCCATCGTACAAAAGCTCTCTGAAAACAATCAAAGTTTGGGCTCGTTGAGCACCACTCCGATGCTGGCCACCGAACTCAATCAGGGCGAGGTGGCTGCGCAGATTTATACCAATTACTTTGGCCCACTGCCGTTTGCGCATATTTCCCTGACTCAGCAATCGGCATGCAACTATGGCCAGAGTTGGCCGATGCTGGTTTACCTGCCCATCTGCGGTTTTTTTGACGAAACGCAGCGGCACTATCTGCTCGGCAGCAATTGGTTTGACATCTACTGGAAGGTGGTGACGCCGCACGAGGTCGCACACCAGTGGTGGGGGCAGGCGGTTGGCTTCCGCAGTTATCGCGACCAGTGGATGAGCGAAGGATTTGCCGATGAGTCGGCGAGTATCTTTCTGCAAGGCACGAAGCAGATGGATGTGTATCTGGAGTTCTGGAAGCAGCAGCGCAAGCTCATCACGGAAAAGAACGCGGAAGGCTTTCGCCCCATCGAGGTGGGGCCGGTGACCATGGGCTACCGGCTCAGCTCCCCCAAGGCGGGATGGGACATTTACCAGAACCTGGTCTATCCAAAAGGCGCATACATCCTGCATATGATCCGCATGATGATGTGGACGCCCAAGGAGGGGGACGACCGCTTCAAGGCCACGATGCAAGACTTTGTGCGGAGCCACAGTTTGCAGGCTGCCACCACGGAGGACTTCAAGGCCGTGGTGGAAAAACACATGAGCCCACAGATGGACCTGGATGGCAATCACCGCATGGATTGGTTCTTCAATCAATATGTTTATGGCACCGACTTACCCGTGTATCACTTCGAGGGGCAGGCCATACAGAACGGCGATGCGACGAGCCTTCATATCAAGCTGACGCAATCGGGGGTTTCGGACAAATTCAGAATGCCTGTGCCGATCTACCTTGAACTGGAAGGGGGCAAGATCATGCGCCTCGGCTCCATCAACATTACCGGTGACAAGACGGTTGACCAGACGGTGCAGTTGCCCAAGCTTCCGGCGCGGGTCAAGCGGGTGTTCGTCAACTACTACTACGATGTGCTGTCGACAGAGAATTAGGCGCGCATAAACGGAGATGCGATATACTCCGGTACGCACCATAACGAAGGGGGTTTGAGGATGCGTTTATCAGCAATTTTGAAGTTCGCGGCTGCCGGAGCGTTGGCCGTCACGATGATTGTGCCCGGACAACTCAAGGCGCAGGGCGGCGACACCCTGTTGAAACCTGCCGACACGCAAAAGCTGCTGCCGGCGAGCGTGTACTATCGCGGGCAGTCGGCCCCCACGCAACTGCGCAACTCCGGGGGAGTGAAGTTTGCCGATGGGTCGTTTGTGCTGGCCACCCTGGTGGACAACAGCGGATATGCGAGCGATGTGCAGGCCAAGTACCAGGCCTATTTCATCACTGAAGTTCCCCTCAAAGTGGGCGGGCAGAACCTTCCGGCTGGCATCTACGGAATGGGATTCATCGCAGACAGCAAACTCGTGGTTACCGACGTGGGCGGTCATGACGTGCTGACAGTGGCTACGGGCGACGATGCCGGCCTCAAGCGCCCCACGCCGCTGCAGGTGGCGGCTGATCCTGCCGGCGGCTTCAGGCTCTACGCCGGACGCCGTTTTGTGATTTTCAGCCGCTAAGCGCATTTCGCTGCGAGGCCGGAACCAGCGTCCTGGCCTCGCAGTCCCGCCGCGAAGACTTCTTGAATAACCTCGAGAAGATATAGATCAAAGTTTGCCTTCAAACGCCCGGAAGCGGCGTTCCAACTCCCACTGGGCAGCGGCCTTTTGGCTGCCGTCGAGGAACGTCTTGCAGGCTGAGGCGGGCCTGTCGATGCCCAGCACCTGTCCCGCGCAAGGCATCGCAGCCTTGGTGAAGACATCGGGGGCGGTCCAGAGGCTGGCGCCGGGCAGAAAACTGTGCTCCATGCCGGTGCGGGCCAACTGCTTCAAATCCTGGTAGCCGAGGTGGTAGTCGAGAGCCGCGCGTACATATTCCCCTGTGATATCGATGCGGCTGACACCCTCATCGTCTGTCGAGAGCGCCACGGGCACATGCGCTACGTGGTACAAAGGGA
>Ga0255352_1000429_pt1 | contig 23686 bp, 21 predicted proteins | sample HBST0metaG_FD_189939 | JGI IMG/M metagenome (GOLD analysis project Ga0255352, IMG submission 189939) | Peat soil microbial communities from Stordalen Mire, Sweden - H.B.S.T0 | ecosystem: Environmental > Terrestrial > Soil > Wetlands > Peat | place: Sweden: Norrbotten County, Stordalen Mire...
ATTCCGACAAGGATTACAAGCTGGACGACATGGTGCGCGCCAAGGCCTTTCAGGGCAAGATGGTGACGGTGGTTGGCCTGTGGGAAGAAAAGACCGACATGATCCGCGTGGAGAGCATTGCCCCCGTGGGGGCATAGCACAAGGCAAAGCCCCCGGAGCCATGACCGGGGGCTTTGTCTTGTCGCAAGTGCGTAGTTCTAGAGCATCTCTCCTGATGCTGTAACGTGGCGAGAGTCTTGCTAAGTTGCCGCTCCCTGCTGGTCGCGTCAACGAAGCAGCATCGACTCGCTCTATACCTTCAGGAGAGATGCTCTACGCGGCCAGAAACTCTGCCATCAGCCGCGCAATCATCTCCGGCGCGTTGCGCAGCCCCATGTGGTCCTGGCCTTCGAGCGTAGCGACGCGCACGTCGGGAATGGTTGCTGCCAGCGCGCGCGAGGCGTCCTTCATCGGATGCTCGCGGCTTTCGCTGCCGACCAGCAGCAGCGTGGGGCTACGCAGCGCGCGATACTCTTCGGCGCTTGGCGGAAGCGAATCCATCACCTCGAGTTCACGCGTCCAACTCTTGGCCATGCCGCGCAGCTTCGGCCAGGCGCGCGAACTGCGCATGGCCAGAATCACCTCCGGCGTCAGGCGGATAAATGCGCTCAGTCCAATCTCCATCGCCAGGTCCAGATCGCCCGAGGCAATCGCGTGCGCATAATCCTTCAGTGGAGGACCGGCAACCAGTCCGCCGACCGGCAGCACCGGCTCGTAGAGCACCAGCTTCGGCACCGCGCGGCGCGCGGCCGCGGCCAGTGCGCAGATCGCGCCATAAGAGTGGCCGGCGAGCATGGCGCCCGGTCCTGCTGCGTCAAGCACCGCGTGGATGTCCTCGCACTCGCGCTCAATCGAATAGGGGGCGTGGCCCACGCCGCTGCCGCGCCGTCCGCGACGGTCCATCGCATAGCAGGTGAAGCGGTCGGCCAGCAGCTTCGCCACCGGCATCCAGTCGGTGTGCGTTGAAACGCTGCCGTGCACCATCACGATGGCCGGTCCCGCGCCGAGTTTGCGAAACCCAATCTTGGTTCCGTCGGCCGAGTGAATGAATTCTTCTGTACTTTCAGGAAAAAGTTTTTCTACCAGCGTGTTCACTATTTCTATTTTACAAACCCTCCGTGCCGTCGCTGCTTGCCGTCGTGGCGCGATACGATGAAATCGGGAGAGTTTTCATGCCGCAGATTCTGGACGGAGCCGCGATCGCAGCGGCCATCAAGCAAGACGCAAAGCAAGAGGTGGAAGCGCTGGCAGCCAAGGGCGTTCGCCCCGGTCTGGCCGCCGTTCTGGTCGGCAACGTGGCCGCTTCTGAGATCTACGTGCGCAACAAGGTGCAGTCCTGCGCCGAGGTCGGCATCTACAGCGATCTGATTACGCCGCCGGCCACCGTGACCACCGAGGAGATGCTCAAACTGATCGCCAAGCTCAACGCCCGCGACGAAATTGACGGCATTCTCATTCAGCTTCCGCTGCCCGCGCATGTGGACGCCAAGCGGCTTCTCGACGCCATCGATCCGGAAAAGGATGCCGACGGCTTCCACCCGGTCAACGCCGGTCGCGTGCAGTCGGGCCGCCCCGCGCTGGCACCCTGCACTCCGGCGGGCATCATCGAGATGCTCAAGCGCAGCAACATCGCCATCGCCGGTAAACATGCCGTCGTCGTCGGCCGCAGCGATATTGTTGGCAAGCCCGCCGCCATGCTGCTGCTGCACGAAAATGCAACGGTTACTATTTGTCATTCCAAAACACAAAACCTCGCCGAGATCACTCGTCAGGCCGACATCCTCGTCGCCGCCATCGGCAAGCCCGGTTTCATCACGCCGGAGATGGTCAAGCCCGGTGCCACGTTGGTCGATGTCGGCATCAACCGCATCCACACGCGCGAGGAGTTTGACCGCTTCTTCAAGGGCAACGCCAAGCGCGAAGCCGCCTTCGCCAAGCGAGGCTCGGTGATCGTCGGCGACATCGATCCGGCGGCCTTCGCACTTTCCGGCGCGTATACGCCGGTCCCGGGCGGCGTCGGTCTGCTCACCGTCGCTATGCTCATGGCCAACACCGTGCGCGCGGCCAAACTAAGGCGCGGACTCTAGAAAACCTCTGCGCGAAGGATGCTTTGAAAAGTCACGGCTTTGCCGGTTGCGAAAAAAGGCCGGGTGGAGGGAGGCGGGGATTTCAATCCCCGCTCAGAGCTTGCAAAAAAACTGCGGGGGCTTCAGCCCCGGCAATCGAAGAAGGAATTTCATGGCTGATTACCGTAGTGAAAATGCCGCGAGCCTGCAACGACTCTTCGCTTTGCTCGACTCGCTCGATGCCGACAAACTCGCGCACCGGCTGCCCAATGGCTGGACCGTCGCCGACGCGCTCACGCACTTGGCCTTCTGGGACGCGTACGCGCTTTCCTGGCTACGCAGTTGGCAAAAAGGCGAAACACTGGATGATTCCACCAACATCGGCACGATCAATGCGGCTGTAACCGTTCTAAGCCATTCGATTCCGCCCGAAGCTGCCGTGCAACTGATGCGCCAAGCCGCCGAAGCTGTGGATCACGAAGTGGAGAGTCTGGATCAGAGCTTGGCGGCGGCAATCGAAACAAGCGGGAAGAAGCACCTTCTCTTTCGTGCATGGCATCGCAACGAACATCTTCAAGTGATCGAAAGAGAGCTGGCCTAGATGCTGCGTGTCGGGCTCACCGGAGGTCTGGCCAGCGGCAAAAGTACCGTCGCTGCCGAACTGCGCGCGCTGGGCGCTGATCTGGTCGAGGCCGACGAACTGGGCCGTGCGCTGATGGAGCCGGGGCAATCCGTTTTTTCCTCGATTGTCGAACACTTTGGTCCGGGCGTTGTTGCCGCCAATGGCCATCTCGACCGCGCGCGTCTGGCGCATCTCGCCTTCGCCGACGGTCGTCTGCAAGAGTTGAACACCATCATTCATCCGGCAGTTCTCGTCGAGCAGCAACGATGGATGGATGCGGTCTTCGCGAAGAATCCGCGGGCCGTCGCCGTTGTCGAATCGGCGTTGATCTTCGAGGTGATGCGCGATGCGAAACTGCGCGGCGAAAGCTCCGGCCCCCTTGCCGACTGGCGCAACCGCCTCGACCGCGTCATTCTCGTCACCGCGCCGGTCGCGTTGCGCGTTGCGCGCTATGCCGGCCGCGTCTGCCCGCCCGATGCCTCGGCCGAGCAGCGATCCGCTGCCGAAGCCGAGGCCCGCCGCCGAATCGCCTGCCAGATTCCCGATGCGGAAAAGGCCGCCGAGGCCGACTTTGTGCTCGAAAACACCGGCGATCCGCAGACATTGCGTGATCAGGTCGTCGCACTCTGGAACAAGCTTCAGCAAGACAGCAACTCTTTCCAGCCCAAGGCGTCTTTACAATAAAAGAACGACGGTGTGCGCGGAACTCGCGTTGGGCTGTCGACGTACTTCTTTGAGGAAGCAGGAAAACGATGTTCCATCTGCGTGCCTTGAAATCGCGCCGCATCTTTGTGATCGCCGCTCTGGCGATTGGTTTTGTCGCACTGCTGGCCGTCTCTCCCACCAGCCGCTGGTGGATCTCGCATCTGTTCGGTCACGGCGTCAAAGGCTCTCCGCTGGAGCTGACCGAGGCTCATGCCGCGCCGTCCTACGATTCGGAAGAGCAGAACAACATTGCGGTTTACAAAAAAGTTTCGCCCTCGGTGGTCAACATCACCTCGACCACGCTGGTCTACAACTTCTGGTACGGCGCGGTGCCGCAGCAGGGCCAGGGTTCGGGCTTCATCCTCGACAAGGCCGGCCACATTCTCACCAACTATCACGTCATCGAGGGTGCCAACCGCTCGGGCAGCATCGAGGTGCAGCTTTCGAACAAGCGCAAATACAAAGCGAGTATCGCCGGCGCCGACAAGAGCCACGATCTCGCGCTGCTGCAGATTGATGCCCCCAATCTGCAGCCGGTCACCCTCGCCAATTCGAGCGACCTTGCTGTCGGCCAGAAGGTCTACGCCATCGGCAATCCCTTCGGTCTGAGCGGCACCATGACGCGCGGCATCATCAGCGCCATCCGTCCCATCCGCAATGCCGACAACGCGCCCATCGAGGACGCGATTCAGACCGATGCGGCCATCAATCCCGGCAACTCCGGCGGACCGCTGCTCAACTCGCAGGGCGAGGTGATCGGCATCAACACCATGATTGCCTCGAACGGCGCCGACCAAAGTTCGGGCATCGGCTTCGCCATCCCCATCAACACAGCCAAGGCCGTGCTGGCCGACCTGACCCGCTATGGACGCGTGCGCCGGCCCACGCTTGGCATCTCCGACTACGCTATCGGCCCCGATCTCGCCTCGCAGATGGGGCTGGCCGCCGACTACGGTGTGCTGATTGAAAAGGTCATCTCCGGCGGCGCGGCCGAACGCGCAGGCCTGCGCGGGGGCAGTCAACAAGCCTACATCGGCAACACGCCGATCATGCTTGGCGGCGACCTGATTGTGGCCATCGACGGCCAGCAGATCACCGACACGCAGGACATCAACGCCCTGATGGACCGCCATCAGACCGGCGACACGATTGCCGTCACCGTGTTGCGCGGACGCCGCCAGATGATCGTCAAGCTCACCCTCGGCGAAGCGCGCTAAAGCATCTCTTGCGCCCCAGCCAGGAGAATCGCATTTGGATTTCTCCGAGGCTGCTCCTCGATTGTCGGTGTCCATCTGGAGGGAGCAGGGACATTTACGTCCCTGGAGAAGGCTGCCAAGGTTCTTGCCTTTAGGCACGGGCCGTTCGTTTTTTGGGAAGTCAAAGGCCCGCGGCTAAAGCCTTGCCACTTTCAGCATGGTTTCAGGAGCATAAATGCTCCTGCTCCCTCCCTGAAACGGGCCAAAGATTTATTTTGCCAAGAAGCTTGTCGGAAAAATCTCAAATGCGATTCCCCTGGCGTCCCAGCGGTTTGCGCAACCTTTGCCTGGCGCGGTGTTCTATACTTCGAAACATCTTTTACGTTCTTCATTTTTTGTCTTCATCGCTGCAGAAAAGCATTTCTGTTTTTGCGGGGGCTTGGTCATGTCGTGCGTGCGTCTGTATCGTGGATACGCCGTGATCGCAGGAATTGTCGCGGCGCTGGCTGTGCAGGCACAACAGCCGCCGGAAGCAACACCGACCTTTCGCGCACAGGCCAATCTGGTGGTGGTCGACGTGGTGGTGACCGACGCGCACAATCAACCGGTCGAGCACCTGTCCCCCGGCGATTTCACTGTGCTTGAGGACGGCCATCCGCAGACGGTGAAGGTCTTTGAGGAACACGTGCCCCAGACCGTCGCGGCCCATCCTCTTCCGACGCTCGCGCCGGGAATCTTTACCAACCGCTCGGCCGTAGCCGACGGCGGTGCACTCAACGTGCTCGTGATCGACAAGCTGAATACGCCCCTTGCCGATCAGGCTTACCTGCGCAACCAGTTGGTGCAGTATCTCAAGGAGTCCCGGCCCGGCCAGCGCACGGCGATTTTTGGCCTGACGACGCGGCTTTATCTGCTGCAAGGCTTCGCCTCCGATCCCAAGACCTTGTCAACTCTGCTGGAAGGCAAAAAGGGCCTGCCGAGCAGCTCGTCGTTGCTGGAAGGCGTTGCCGAAGGCTCCGACAATGAATTTTTGGATTCCGCCCAGGATGCCTTCGGCGATACGCCCGACGGCGCCATCCTGATCGCCGACCTGATTCAATTCGACGCCGAGCAGCAAGCCTTTCAGCAGCAGTTGCGTGTGCGCTACACTCTCGACGCCTTCAATCAACTGGCGCGCTATCTGGCCAACCTGCCGGGCCGCAAAAACCTGCTCTGGTTCTCTGGCGCCTTTCCCCTCAGCATTCTGCCCGACGGCGATCTGAAGAGTCCCTTTGCCATCGTTGCCGATGCCTCCGACGAGTTCCGCCAGACGGTCGACCTGCTGGAACGCGGCCAGGTCGCGGTCTATCCCATCGACGCGCGCGGCCTGCAGGTTGCCCCGATGCTCAGCGCTGCCAATTCCGGCCGCAGCTACACGCGCAATCCCGGCAACTATGCTCGCGATCTCAACAAGTTTTCCTCGCGCCTTGCCGGCGAGCAGTCGACCATGAAGCAGATGGCCGAGGCCACCGGAGGTGAGGCCTTCGTCAACACCAACGGTCTGAAAGAGGCCATGCAGAAGGCCACCGAGCTGGGCACGCACTATTACACGCTGGCTTACTCGCCCACGCACACCGAATGGAAGGGCGAGTATCGCCACATTCAGGTCAAGTTCGACCGGCCCGGCATCGCGCTCGCCTATCGCCACGGCTACTACGCCGACGACCCGGCCGCGCAAACCGAGCACCAGCCTTCGGCCTCCGCGAATGCTCCGCTGTCGCCCTACAACCCGATCCGCGCGGCCATGCTGCACGGCGCGCCTGTGCAGACCGAAATCCTCTTCGAGGCCGAGGTTCTGCCGCGCTCGGCCACCGACGAAGCCACCCCCGTGGCTACCAATCAGCCGGAGCCGAAGATCAAAGGACCTTTCCGCAACTATCAGATCACTTATCACGCCGATCCTCGCGGCATCGCCTGTGCCGATGCGGCTCAGGGGGCGCACATGTGCCGCATCGACTTTGTCGCCCATCTCTACGACGCCGACGGCGCGCTCGTGAACCGGCAAAACAACGGCGTCCAGCTTACCATTCCAGCGGCAAAATTCCAGGCCATGATGAGCACCCGGCTCGGTTTCCATCAGCAGATCAGCGTCCCGTCCAAGGGCGAGTTCTATCTGCGCCTGGCCGTGCGCGACCCGGCCAGCGGCCGCATCGGCGCGCTGGAGCTGCCCGTCGCCGCCGTAGCCAAACTGCCGGTGGTTGCCCGTCCTGCGGCGTTGCCCGTTCCGGGACACTAGATCGGTTTGCCCGCGAGGAACAACCCGGCCGCTGCTACAATCGTTAGAGCGGGAAATCTGTTGATTTTAGTCAGTTTCCCTGCGAGTCAGACCGATGACCCTTCGCCTTTTTAATACCCTGACCGGACAATTCGACCCCATCGCGCCCTCCGACGGCAAAACCTTCCGCATGTACGTCTGCGGCCCAACCGTCTACGATTACGGCCACATCGGCAACTTCCGCACCTTTCTGGAAGTGGATGTGCTGCGGCGCTTTCTGCTGCTTACGGGCATCAAGGTCTGCCACGTCATGAACATCACCGACGTCGACGACAAGATCATCCGCAATGCGGGCAAGGCGGGCATCTCCATCAGCGACTACTCCAGGCCCTTCGAGGCAGCGTTCCTTGAGGACCTTGAGGCGCTGCGCGTTCAGCGACCGGAGAAGGTCGTCCGCGCCACCGAGCACATCGATCAGATGATTGCGTTGATCCAGAAGCTGGCCGCGTCCGGCGCAGCCTACAAGGCCGAGGACGGGTCATGGTATTTCCGCCTCGCGGCCTTCCCGGACTACGGCAAGCTCAGCAAGAAGGATCTGTCCGGCATGGAGGATGGCGCTCGCGTCGATGTCGACGAATACAGCAAGGACTCGGCCCGCGACTTTGCCCTCTGGAAGGCGGCCAAGCTTGGCGAACCGGCCTGGGATACGCCCATTGGCCGCGGCCGCCCCGGCTGGCACATCGAGTGCTCGGCCATGGCGATGGAGTATCTGGGCGAGACCTTCGACCTGCACGCCGGCGGCGAAGACCTGATGTTCCCGCATCACGAAAACGAGATTGCGCAGAGCGAAAGCGCCACGCACAAGCCATTCGCGCTGCACTGGATGCACGTCCGCTTCCTGCTCGTCGATAGCCGCAAGATGTCGAAGAGCGATGGCAATTTCTATACTCTGCGGGATTTGTTGCTGAAGGGATACAAGGCTTCGGCGATCCGGCTGGCGCTGATTTCGGTGCCCTATCGCCATCAGCTCAACTTCACCTTCGACGGACTGGCCGAAGCCACAGCCGCCATTGACCGTCTGCGTACCTTCCATGCGCGGCTCACCCAGGGCAACTTTGCCGAGGGCACCACGCCCGCACTGCAAGAGGCTGCGCAGAAGGCCCGCGCCACCTACTTCGAGGCGCTCGACAACGACCTGAACACAGCCGAAGCCCGCGCGCCGATCTTCGAGCTGGTGCGCATGGCCAACACGGCCATCGATCAGGCACAGTTGCTCGCCGGCGATCGCGATCTGATTCTCTCCGTGCTCAAGGACTTCGACGCGGTCTTCGACGTGTTTGTGGACCGCGACACCGAGGCCACGCAGCAGGCTTTGGCTTGGGCGGAAAAGGCCGGTCGCATGGACGAGGTTGCGCCCGAACTGGTCGCGGGACACGCGCTGACCGACGCCGAGATCGATGCTCTAGTGCTTGAACGCACGCTGGCCAAGAAGCAGAAGAACTTTGCCCGCTCCGACCAGATCCGCAACGAGCTTGCCGAAAAGGGCATCGTGATTGAGGATTCGCGCGAAGGCGCGCGCTGGAAGCGGAAGTAGAAAAACAGTGGACAGGGAACAGTGGGCAGTCAACAGACTATGTTGACTGCCCACTGTTTGCATATGGCTGTCCTCCCGAGCGAACGGGGCCCCAAGCGTTTTTTCAGCTTGGGGGTGGTGAGTCGAGGAATCCGCGGCCATTTTTTCTGGAGCGTTGGCCTAGATGGCAGGCTTCGGCTCTTCAATCTTCATCAGGAAGCAACTGACGCCTTCCTCGCTCGAAACCTTCATCTGGTGCGGAACGCCGGCCGGAATATGCAGCACGTCGCCGGGGCGCATTGGCTGCTCGGTGCCGCCGGTGATGGCCTTGCCGCGAATCTCGTCGGGCTTGGTCACCTGCGCGTCGACGATTTCGCCGCCCGAGACCAGCGTGGCTGAGCCGGATTGCACGAAGAATAGATCGGCGTGCCGCGCGTGAATCTCTGCCTTGCCGTCGCGGTGGCGATAGACCAGCACTGCCTTGTGGCCGGGGAACGAGCGTATCGTCTCGCTGGCCTCGCCCTTGTCCAGCCGGGCCATCTTGTTCAGATACGCGAGTCGCTCGGCCAGCACCGGGGTCGTCCAGCGCTGTGCGGGAGTCTCTGGGGCCTTCGGCTTCGGGGCAATCTCTTCGAGTGAAACGTCCTTCAAAATCTCTTTGTTCAGATCCTTCTTCAAATCCATCTCTGCTCCTCAGTGTTTGTGTGTAGCGCGCGTCGATGCCGTGGCGCGCAAGCTCGTCAAAGTCCGGCCAGCGCACGCGCCCTCTCAAAGACGGCCAGAAACATGGGCCGCGTCAGCTTGCCGGTATTGGTGTTTTGCAGCGAAGGGTGATAGCTGGCGATCGCCGCGAGTCCATTGCTGAATCTGTATTCGGCCCCGTGCGCGAAGACGGGCCGTGGCCCCGCGGGCAGCGTGCCCATGCGGCGCGCATGAGCGACCAGTCCGTCGAAGGCGATCTTGCCCAGACAAACCACCACGCGCAGTTCGCGCAGCAGCCGGATCTCTTCGTCGAGCCACGGCGCGCAGCGGGCCAGCTCTTCCGGCGTCGGCTTGTTGGCCGGTGGCGCGCAGCGGCCCACCGAGCTGATCCACAGTCCCGTGAGTATCATGCCGTCGTTGCGGTCGGTGGCCACGGGCTGCGAGGCAAAGCCCGCTTCGTACAGGGTGGGAAAAAGAAACCCACCCGAACCGTCGCCGGTAAACGGTCGCCCGGTGCGGTTCGACCCGTGCGCTCCCGGCGCCAGTCCCAGCGCCAGCACTCGTGCCCGCTCATCGCCGAAGGAGGGAACCGGCTTGCCCCAGTATTCCACCTCGGCAAAGGCACGTCGCTTCACCCGTGCCACTTCTGCGCAATAGGTGCGCAGCCGCTCGCAGCGCGTGCAAGCTACTATCTCCGCATTCAACACCGAGAGCGATTGTGCCATATCTCCAATCTTACGGCGTGCCGTGCCTGCCCGGTCCGCAATGCAAAAGGCCGGACGATTTTCCGTCGCCCGGCCCCTGTTTTTTTGCGTCGATGTTTATTTGTTGACCAGCGTCTGCATGGTTGCCGGATAGCGGTCGCCCGCGGCGGCATTGGGAGGAAAGACCGCGCTCAGTTCGGTGACAAGCTCCGGCGTCAGCTCCAACTCGGTTGCCGCTGCATTCAACTCTAAATATTTGCGGCGCTTGGTTCCCGGAATCGGCACAACGTCTTCGCCCTGCGCCAGCACCCAGGCCAGTGCCAGTTGGCTCGCGGTTGTTCCCGCTTTGGTCGCGAGCGCTTCTACTCTGGCCACCAGCGCGAGATTGCGCGTGAAGTTCTCGCCCTGAAAGCGCGGACTGAAGCGCCGATAATCGTCCGGCGCAAAGTCCTCCGGGCTCTTGAAAGCGCCGGTTAAAAAACCGCGGCCCAGCGGACTATAGGCCACCAGGCTCACGCCCAGTCGACGGCAGACGGGCAGAATCTCCGCCTCCACGTCGCGTGTCCACAGGGAGTATTCGGTTTCGAGCGCCGCGATGGGATGCACCTTCACCGCGCGTTCAAGCGTTGCCGCCGAGGCCTCGCTCAGGCCCAGAAAGCGCACCTTGCCCTCTTCCACCAGCCGCGCCATTGCGCCGACGGTTTCTTCAATCGGCACTTCCGGGTCCACGCGATGCTGATAGTAGATGTCGATGGTCTCGATGCCCAGCCGTTGCAGGCTGCCCTCGACCGAGCTGCGCACATACTCCGGCCGTCCGCAGATGCCGCGCTTGGTCGGGTCGTCCGGGTCGCGCACGATGCCGAACTTGGTCGCCACCACGAACCGTTCGCGCCGTCCTTTGAGCGCCCTGCCCACCAGTTCCTCGTTGGTGTGCGGGCCGTACATGTCGGCCGTGTCCAGCAGCGTGATGCCGAGTTCCAGCGCGCGGTCGAGCGTTGCCAGCGATTCCTGTTCGTCGCGACCGCTGTAGAAGTCGCTCATGCCCATGCAGCCTAACCCGATTGCCGAAACAACCGGTCCGTGCGTTCCCAGTTTGCGTTGCTTCATTGCATTCTCCCCAGGTGCTTATAGCATTTTTCCAATTGCTGTAGATCGAAAGCAGGATGCCGAGTGGCTTTTTTCTCAAGAAAAAGCCATCTTGCACGCAACTCAACACTGCACGTGTATTGGAGAAATGCTCTAAGCGTGCAGCGATCTTTGACAGAAATCTGTTGGCGACGTCGGCTGGCCCCGCCGGATCTTCTGCTCGATCTTCTTGTAGTTGGTGATCTTGTAGGCAAGCAATTGCTGTGCCTGCTGCAGTTGCGCAATCTGTTCGGTGATGGCCGTCAGATGATCTTCGAGAATCTGGCGGCGTTCGAGCGAGGTCTCATCGCCCTGCTCACGCAATTCCGCGTAGTGCTGCAGAACGCGGATCGGAATATTCGTCGTCCTCATGCGGTGCAAAAATTCAATCCACGCCTCGTCGGCCAGCGAATAGCGCCGGTGTCCGTTCGAAGCTCTGCCCACCGGCTGAATCAGCCCGATGCGCTCGTAGTACCGCAGTGTGTGCGTCGTCATTCCGCACCGCTTGGCCATGCTGCGAATCGTGAATCCTGCTTCACCCACATCTCCACGCTACAACTTGAAGCGCACTCCAAGTCAAGCCATTTTGCGCTCAGTCCAGCACGGTTCGCCACCCGTAGAGAACGGTTTCCGTGTGCCATACTGATCTCTGCCCCAGCGCTTTGAGCGGGGGTGAGGAGATCGCGATTGTCTGTATTGCAAACTCCGAATGCTGAGTTCCTTCGTCGTGCCATTCAACTGGCCACCGAGAACGCCGCGGCTGGCGCTGGTGGACCTTTCGGCGCCGTGATCGTGCGCGATGGACGCATTGTTGGCGCGGGCGTCAACACCGTCACCGCGTCGTGCGATCCGACGGCCCACGCCGAGGTCAACGCCATTCGCGCCGCCTCGCGCGCGCTGGGTAACTTCTCGCTGGCCGGTTGCCAGCTCTACACCAGTTGCGAGCCTTGCCCGATGTGTCTGGCCGCAGCCTACTGGTCGCGCCTCGACGGGATCTACTACGGTGCTTCGGCCGCCGATGCCGCGCGCGCCGGCTTTGACGACGCGCTCTTCTATGAAGAGCTGGCCAAGGACAAATCCCAGCGCCGCTTGCCCGCCACGCAATTGCTCGGCGACGAGGCATGGGCCAGCTTTGCCGCATGGCTCAACCTGGTCAAGAAGATCGAGTACTGAGAATAGTTCACGGTTCACAGTTCTCAGTATTATCAGCACGATCCAGAAAGTACTTATCACTACGAACTGAGAACTATGAACTGCGAACTGTGAACTGCGGACGGTGTCGAGCCGTCCGCTACAATAAACGCAACGATGGAACCTTCTTCCAGCCCTGTATCGCCCTCGTCCCGCTCAGCGCGGCCGCCGGAGGCGCGGGCCTCCGAGAACAGCGCTCCCGTGATCCTGGTCCAGAACCTCGAAAAAACCTATCGCACCGTGCGCGGCCAGTTGACGCTGTTCCGCAACCTCGACCTGCGCGTTGAACCGGGCGAGCTGGTGGCGATTGTGGGCCAGTCGGGCGCGGGCAAAAGCACGCTGCTGCACATGCTGGGCGCGCTCGACGCGCCGACGGCCGGTTCAGTCGAATGCGTGGGAACCGACGTGATCCGGCTCAGTGCGCGCGAGGCGGCGGTCTTCCGCAACCAGAAGCTCGGCTATGTCTGGCAGTTTCACTATCTTCTGCCTGAGTTCACGGCGCAGGAAAACGTCGCCATGCCGCTGTTGGCGCGCGGCGTGGGCCGCAAGGAAGCTCTGGCCGAGGCCGACAAGTGGCTGCAGGAGGTCGGCTTAATGGACCGTGGCGCGCACCGTCCCGGCGAGCTTTCGGGCGGCGAGCAGCAACGCGTGGCTCTGGCCCGCGCCCTGGTCAACAATCCCCGGTTGCTTCTGGCCGATGAACCGACCGGCGACCTGGACGAGACCACCAGCGAGCATGTCTTTGCGCTCATCGAGAGTCTGCACCGCACCCACGGCCTTACTTCGGTCATGGTGACCCACAATCTGGATCTGGCCCGCCGTTGCACCCGTGCTCTGCGCCTGGAGGCCGGCCGGTTGGTGTCCTTATCGTCCCGTGGGACGGAGCAAGCAAATTTTGGGAATCCTGCGTAGAAAAAGCAGCGTTTGGGGTATCCTTTGAGTCTTATCAGTAGCTGGTCTGTGAGAATTTGTTGATTGCAGGCCGAATTGAGTAGGATGAATGTCTTCCGGCGGCTTTCTCCGTCGGGCAGGCGGATCGGCAATGCACCGCCAGATCATCCGCAACGGGCTGTTCGGAACGGATCTGCTTTTGTATCGGGTTCCGGCAGCGAAGTCAAAACAAGGGCACGTGCTTGATCGGTCGAAGTCGGAACTGAACCGGACGACCATTTCAGCCGATAGCTCTGACAGGGGAGAAAAGCATGTTCGAACGCTATACGGAGAAGGCACGTCGCGTCATCTTCTTCGCCCGCTATGAGGCCAGCCAGTTCGGTTCGCCTTATATCGAGACCGAACACCTGCTGCTCGGCCTTCTGCGCGAAGACAAGGCGCTGACCAATCGCTTCTTGCGCTCGCACGCTTCGATTGAATCGATTCGGAAACAGATCGAAGCGCACACCACCATCCGCGAAAAGGTTTCGACTTCGGTCGATCTCCCGCTTTCGAACGAATGCAAACGCGTACTGGCTTACGCGGCCGAGGAAGCTGAGCGGCTTGGCCACAAACACATTGGCACCGAGCACTTGTTGCTCGGCCTGTTGCGCGAGGAAAAGTGCTTCGCTTCAGAGATTCTGCTGGAGCGTGGTCTCAAGCTCGCGCAGATTCGCGAGGAGCTAGCTCACGTGACACAGGACAAGCCTCAACCGCCGCAGCAACCGCAGCGCCAGCGCGAATCGAGCCTTCTGGCCGAGTTTTCGCGCGATCTGACGCAAGCCGCCATGGATGGTCAACTGGATCCGCTCGTTGGTCGCGATGGCGAACTGGAACGCGTCATCCAGATTCTCTGCCGCCGCACCAAGAACAATCCGGTGCTGATCGGCGAACCCGGCGTGGGCAAGACGGCCATCGTCGAGGGGCTGGCTCAGCGCATCGCCGACGGCGAGGTGCCGAGCTTCCTGGCCGACAAGCGCATCCTCGGCCTCGACCTTTCGCTGATCGTGGCCGGCACCAAATACCGCGGCCAGTTCGAGGAACGGCTCAAGTCGATCATGAAGGAGCTGATGGAGAATCAGAACTCCATCGTCTTCATCGATGAGCTGCACACGCTGGTGGGCGCGGGTTCGGCCGAAGGGTCGCTCGACGCGGCCAACATCCTCAAGCCGGCCTTGTCGCGCGGCGAGGTGCAGTGCATCGGCGCCACCACACCCGGCGAGTTCCGCAAGTCGATTGAAAAGGATCGCTCGCTCGAACGTCGCTTCCAGGCCGTGAAGGTGCCGCCGCCGAATGAGGCCGACGCCATCAAGATCATCATGGGCGTCAAGGATCGCTACGAGAAGTTTCACGCGGTCAGTTACACCGATGAGGCCATCGAGTTTGCCGTCTCGCATTCGAGCCGCTACATTCCCGATCGCTTTCTGCCCGACAAGGCCATCGACATCATCGATGAGGCCGGCGCGCGCGTAAAGCTGCGCCAGACCTCGCTGCCCGAAGAGATCACCGAGGTGCAGAAGCGCATCAAGTTCATCGTGCACCGGATGGATTCGGCGATTGCCAACCATGAGTTCGAGAAGGCCCGGTTCTACTCCGACGAGGAGCGCAAGGAGCGCGAGAACCTGCGCGTGCTGCGCGAGAAGTATCACCTCGACGACTCGGCCTCGGGCATTGTCAGCCGTGCGGACATTGAGGATGTGGTTTCGCGCTGGACCGGCGTGCCCATCACCAGCATTAAGGAAGAGGAGACGCAGAAGCTGCTCCGCATTGAAGAGGAGCTGCACAAGCGGGTGATCTCGCAGGAGAAGGCTATCTCGGCCCTGGCCCGCGCCATTCGCCGCTCGCGCGCCGGCCTCAAGAGTCCCAGTCGTCCCATCGGTTCGTTCCTGTTCCTGGGACCAACGGGCGTGGGCAAAACGGAGATGGCGCGGTCGCTGGCGCAATTCCTCTTCGGTTCCGACAAGGCGCTGATACGCTTCGATATGTCGGAGTACATGGAAAAGCACAGCGTCTCGAAGCTGATCGGTTCGCCTCCAGGCTACGTGGGCTACGAGGAGGGCGGCCAACTCACCGAGCGCGTCAAGCGCTCGCCCTACTCGGTGGTTCTGCTCGACGAGATCGAGAAGGCGCATCCGGATGTCTTCAACATCCTGTTGCAGGTTTTTGAAGATGGTCAGTTGACCGACGGACTCGGCAACACGGTCGACTTCAAGAATTCGATCATCATCATGACCTCGAACATTGGTGCGCGCCACCTGCAGAAGAAGCAGGGGCTGGGTTTCCAGAGCGATCGCGAAGATCTGGTCTCGGAGAAGGTCGAAGAACTGGTCAAGCAGGAGGTCAAGAAGACCTTCAACCCCGAGTTCCTCAATCGCCTCGACGAGATCATTCTCTTCCAGTCGCTGAGCGATGCCGACCTGATCCAGATTGTCGAACTGCTGGTGCAGCAGCTCAACGTCAATCTGGTGCAGAAGGCGATCACCATCTCGGTGACCGACGAGGCCAAGAAGTGGATTCTCGGCAAGACCCTGAGCGACCGCAGCTACGGCGCGCGTCCTCTGCGTCGCGCTCTGCAGCGCTACGTGGAAGACCCGCTCTCGGAGGCGCTCATCGCTGGCCAGATCACCGACCGGCCAGCCTTCCTCGAGGTCTACCTCAACGAAAACCAGCTTTTCTATCGCTCCATCCGCGAAGAAGAGACGGCGAGCGAAGAAAAAACTGCGGGCGTGCTGCTCTACAGCGCGTAACGCGAACCAAACCAACAGAAAAACCCCGGCCATGCGCCGGGGTTTTTCGTTGCGTTATCCCGCTTTGCGCAGCCCGCGTTCGGCTTCGAGCCTGTCGGCCAAAAAGATCTTGAGCAGCGACTGGTAGGGCACGTCGCGCTGGTTGGCTAGAATCTTCAGGTCTTCGATCATGGCCACGGGCAGGCGCACGGAGATGGTGCGCAGCGTCGGCTTCAGATTGGGTAGCCGCGCTGTCTTGGCCTCTGACCAATCGACATAGGCGGTCGAGTCCGCGCCGGGGCCGTCGGCCGACCAGAAGGCGAACTCTTCGGCCTCACTCTTGAACTCAGGAACCGGATTTTTCTTTTTTTTCATAAACTTCGACCTCCCGTCTGGACATATCGCGCACGGAGACGACGCGAATCAAGTTGTGGCGCAGCGTGAAGGCCGCGAAGAGTCTGCGTTCGCGCGTGGTTTTGCCCAATGCCCAATAGCGCTTTTCCCGCGCGGAATGGCCGGGATCGGAACGGACGATGAGCGGATCGTGAAAGAAGATTTCTTCTGCCTCCTCCGGCGTCACCCGGTGGCGCTCCCAGTTCTTCGTCACGTTCGCATCGTCCCAATCGAAGCCGGTGCAGGCGGCGAGTGGATCGCAACGCTGCATGGTATGTATATATCACGCATATACATTTTAGGGGCGAAATTTTTGTCCGTCGCTGCCTGATTTTCTTGTGAAAAGGCCCGGAATGCGCGGTATCTTGCGCCTCTTCCGCGCACAATGCGAGCTTCGCTTGCCCTGCTCCATTTACACTAGTAATCGGAGTGTATCGTGTCGTTCGATAAAATCCTTACCAGTATCTTTGGCACCGCTAACGAGCGGCTGATCAAGCGTTTGCAGCCCATTGTGGTTACCATCAACGAGTTTGAGCCGCAGATCAAGCCGCTCAGCGACGAACAGTTGCGCGCCAAGACCGTCGAGTTCCGTGCCCGCATTGCGGCACGGCTTGAAGGCATCACCGACAAGGACGAGCGCTTCGCCGCCGAAAAGCAGGCGCTCGAAGATCTGTTGCCCGAGGCCTTCGCCGTTGTGCGCGAGGCTGGCTGGCGCGCCGTCAAGATGCGTCACTTCGACGTCCAGATGATCGGCGGTATGGTCCTGCATCAGGGCCGGATCTCCGAGATGCGCACCGGCGAAGGAAAAACGCTGGTGGCCACCCTGCCTTGCTATCTGAATGCGCTCGCCGGTCACGGCGTTCACGTCGTCACGGTCAACGATTATCTGGCCAAGCGCGACGCCGAGTGGATGGGCAAGATCTATGAGTTTCTCGGTCTGACCGTCGGCGTCATCGTCCACGACCTCTCCGACGAGGAGCGTCGCGCCGCCTATGCCTCCGACATCACCTACGGCACCAACAATGAGTTCGGCTTCGATTATCTGCGCGATAACATGAAGTTCGAGATCAAGGATTGCGTGCAGCGCGGCCACTACTTCGCCATCGTCGACGAAGTGGACTCGATCCTGATTGACGAGGCCCGTACGCCGCTGATCATCTCGGGCCCGACCGACCAGACCACCGATAACTACGATCGCGTCAACAAGATCATTCCGCAGCTCGTCAAGGGCGAAGAGGTTGAGTGGAGCGACACGCACCGTCAGCAGGAGTTGGGCATCCAACTCGGCGAGGGCGAACGCTACTTCTCGGGCGACTACTTTGTCGACGAAAAGCAGCGCACCATCGGCGTCACCGACTCCGGCTGGGAGACGATCGAAAAGCTGCTCGGCATCGGCAACATCGCCGACGTGGAAAACTGGGATCTGAAGCACTTTGTCGAGACCGGCATCAAGGCTCACTCACTCTACAAGCGCGATGTCGATTACGTTGTGAAGGATGGCGAAGTCATCATCGTCGACACCTTCACCGGCCGCCTGATGCCGGGCCGTCGCTGGTCCGACGGTCTGCATCAGTCCATCGAGGCCAAGGAAGGCGTGACGGTACGCAAGGAAGACCAGACCCTTGCCACCATCACCTTCCAGAACTATTTCCGCCTCTACAAGAAGCTCAGCGGCATGACCGGCACGGCCGAAACCGAGGCTGCCGAATTCGAGAAGATTTACAAGCTCGAAATCGTCGTCATTCCGACCAACAAGCAGATGCTCCGCATCGAGAATCCCGATGTCGTCTTCCGCACCGAGAAGGAAAAGTACAACGCGGCGGCCGACGACATCGGCCGCTTGCACGAGAACCTGCAGCCGGTGCTGGTCGGCACCACCTCGATTGAAAAGTCGGAGCGGCTGTCGGCGATTCTGCAGCGCAAGGGCATTCGCCATGTGGTGCTGAACGCCAAGTTCCACGAGCGCGAGGCGGAGATCGTTGCCCAGGCCGGTCGTCTTGGCATGGTCACCATTGCCACCAACATGGCGGGCCGCGGCACCGATATTCTGCTGGGTGGCAATGCCGAGTTCATGGCGCGCATGGAACTGGTCAAGGGCGGTCGTGCCCGCGCCATCAGCGCCGCCGAGGGGGCCATCAATCCTACGGCTCCCGCCGGCTTCCAGCGCTTCTACTATCAGGGCCAGGAGTTCGAGGTTGGCGAAGCCGACTGGCAGGCAACCTTCGCCGTGCACGCCGCCGCCGCTCAGGAGGAGCACGACAAGGTCATCGAGGTCGGTGGTCTGTTCATCCTCGGCACCGAGCGGCATGAGTCGCGCCGCATCGACAATCAGCTCCGCGGCCGCGCCGGCCGTCAGGGCGATCCCGGCGAGTCGCGCTTCTATCTCTCGCTCGAAGACGACCTCATGCGCATCTTCGCCAAGCAGTGGGTTTCCACGCTGCTGGAGCGGCTGGGCATGGAAGAGGGCGTGCCCATTGAATCGCGCATGATCTCCAAGCGCATCGAGGGCGCGCAGAAAGCCGTCGAGTCGCAGAACTTCGAGTCCCGCAAGCACCTGCTCGAGTACGACGACGTGATGAACAAGCAGCGCGAGGCCGTCTACGGCGTCCGCCGCCAGCTTCTCGAAGGCGTCGAGCAGCGCGATCTGATCCTTGAGGATTATGCCGGTGGTATCCTCAGCAATCTTCTCGACGAGCATCTCGCCGAGAAGACGCGCGAAGACCAGTGGGATTTCAAGGGCTTCGCGACCAAGCTCGTCGACCACTTCGGACTCGATCTGACGAAGGTCGGCATCAAGCCCGAGGAACTGTCGCGCCACGAACTGGGCGACGCCATCTTCGAGCAGCTCAAGCTGGAGTATGCGGCCAAGGAAAACCTGCTCGGCGCACCCACCATGCGTTATCACGAGCGGATGGTCATGCTCAACGTCATCGACGGCCTGTGGAAGGATCACCTGCTGTCGATGGACCACCTGAAGGAGGGCATCGGCCTGCGCGGTTATGCGCAGCAGGATCCGCTGGTCGCCTACAAGCGTGAGTCCTACGACATGTTCGAGGCCATGCTCGCCAAATTCCAGGAAGACACCGTGCGGTTCCTCTTCCGGATGCAGATCTTCGGACCCGACGGCCAGCCGGTCGAGGTGCCGCATCCCACCCGTTCGGTGCCCCAGGCGCCGCCGGTGGCTTCGGCAGCCGTACCCGCGCAGCTTGAGCAAGGGGCGCAGGAGATTGCCATTCCCACGCGGCAGCCGTCCACGACCATCGACGCCATTGAGCGCGACTTCCAGCACAAGAAGCAGCGCGAGCTGGAGTCCGCGGCCCGCTCCGGCAGTGGCGACGAGAGCCAGACCCAGCAGCATCGCACGGGAGACAAGATCGGCCGCAACGATCCCTGCCCCTGCGGCTCGGGCAAGAAGTATAAAAAATGCCATGGAGCCGGCCAGTAGAGCGGAAGCTTCAGGGATAAAAACACTTCGGGCGGCCTTCCTGTAGAGGAAGCGCCGCCCGAAGTGTTTTGCCTGCAAACCTACAATTTCACAGAAACTGGAACCGGATTTTGGGCACAAAATGCGCAGTTTTTTACGAAAAGTCGGCCTTTTCAAGCGATTTTTTCGTTGGTTCCGCTATGATTTTCGCCAGGGAAAAACCTCTTGAAGACAAAAATAAGGAGGGAGAAACAGCCCGTTCGCCGGTTCTCCCGCGAAGATCCAATTTGCCGTTGCTTTTCAGAGGTAGAATTTTGATCGGCACATGCCACCGGAAGCCCTAGATTCTGTTGGAAAATCGCAGGTCTTTGGGTGCAGGGAGGGCAAAACTCCCGGTTGATCGCTATTGCGCGTTGAAGTTGATGGCCACCGAGACGGTTGCTTCCCCCGCGCCCGATTCAAACTTCCACTTTTTGACAGCGTCTTCGGCCGCAACCGTCAGCATGTGATTGCCGCTGAGAGCCTTGACGGCCGTGACCTTGCCCGTAGCATCGACGGTGGCTTGCACGCGCACTTCACCACCAATTTTCATGCGCTTGGCAATCTCCGGATAAACCGGCGAAACACGCTGCTTGACCGCCCGCTCGTCGGCAGCCCTTGCTGGAATGGCAAGTACCACAACGAGGGCCAGAGCGGCAGCCTGCAACCATAACATTCCCGCGCGCCGCACGCCGGAACGTCCCCCAACTCGAATCCTGTCCATAGGTCCTTTTCCTCCAGAGCATTGAAGCTCTCTAACCTACTCATCGGCGATTTGGAAAACTTCATGAACAAAAGTTTGGATCTTAGTTACATTCGTACTGAATTCTAAGAAGGTATTCGCTTTATGTTTTCTTTTATGGGCAGGATAGAAGCAGAATGTGCCTGTATTTGAGATTTCCAAGGACATTCGGCGGTCGCCGGAGGAAGAGTGCTTTGCTTCCAAAAGTTGCGGCCTCGGGCGCCTCCTGTTGGCTTGCAAGAAGGCGCCGCAGGGCAGAGTGGACGCTATTCTGGCGGCGTCCCGTCCTTGACGGCGGCGAAGGTCAGATCCTTGGCCGCTGAGCCGTGCCGCTCACGCCACTGCTCAAAGAGCCGGCCATAGCTGAGGGTGATGTAGTCCTGCTGGCGGACGGCGATCTGCTCGGCCATCCGGTCGATCCACTCCGGCTCGCCTTCGAGTTCGGCGTAGTTGCCGATCGGCGTCTCATCGATGACGCAGTGCCCCGCGCCCTCGCGCCATTCGGTGCGCCACTTTTCGTAGCGGAAGGACTCGACCATGCCCAGCGATCGGAAAACTTCGGCGAGCACAGCACCGTCGCCGACGGAGGTTTCGGTTTCGACGCGATGCTTGTGCCGGTCCTCGCCGGGGCCGACGTCCGGCAGTCGTTTGTGGGTGACCGTCCAGCGGCCAGCATAGTTGCGGATGCGCAGAATCTCGGTGTGGTTGCGCAGGCGACGCTCCGGCGTGTCGTATAAAACATTGCTTTCGAACGAGCGCGGGGTTTCGAGCCGGAATCCGGCTGCCTCCAGCCGCTGGTTCAGCTCGGCGACGTCCGCCACGACAAATTTGATTTCGGTTTCGATGGCCATGATAAAGAGTGAGTATACGGCAAGGGCGGTGGTTGGCGCTCGGCGCTGGCAGGGGCGAGAATAAAGGAGTGAAGACTCTTCGTTTGACGGTCGATCCTGGCCGCATGAACACGGCCGAAGCCGCTGCGGCCCTGGACCGGGCGGCAGAGATTCTGCGTGCTGGCGGGCTGGTGGCCCTGCCCACCGAAACCGTTTATGGGTTGGGGGCCAACGCCTTCGACGCCGCGGCCGTGGCCCGCATCTTTGCCGCCAAGCAGCGGCCAAGCTGGGATCCGGTGATTGTGCATATTGCTGATCTGGAACAGCTTGACGGGTTAGTCGAGTCCGTTCCCGAGGCTGCGCGCAAGTTGATGGACGCCTACTGGCCGGGGCCGATGACGCTGCTGTTGCCGCGCAGCCGGGCGATTTCCGACGCGGTGACCTCGGGACGCCCGCTGGTGGGCATCCGCATGCCCGCGCATCCGGTGGCGCTCGAACTGATTCGCCGCGCGGGTGTGCCGGTGGCCGCGCCCTCGGCCAATCTGTTCAGCCACACCAGCCCGACGACGGCCGCCCATGTGCTGGCCGATCTCGACGGCCGCATCGATGCCATCGTCGATGCCGGGGAGTCTCTGCACGGCGTGGAATCGACGGTACTCGATCCGGGACAGACGCCGATGGTGATCTACCGCCCGGGCGCGGTGACGGCCGAGCAGATTCGCGCGGTGGCCGGGCCAACGGAATTTTTTCAGCCCAAGGAAAAAATCGAGGAGACACCGCACGAGGCGCTGCCCTCGCCGGGGGTTGGCATCCGCCACTATGCGCCCAAGGCGCGGCTGATTCTGATTGAGGACTGCTTCGCGGCGCTCTCTTCCCGGTTGGTTGAGGAAGCAAAAAAACACGCCGACGCGCGGTTGGGACTCATGCTGCCGGCCGAAGTCGTCTGCCCACAAGAGCTGGCCGGGGCGGAGATTTTTTCCTGGGGCTGCTGGGCCAGACCGGCCGAGTTGGCGCACGGGCTTTATGCCGGGTTGCGCGCGCTCGACGACCGGGGCTGCACGGTGATTCTCTGTCCGCTGCCGCCAGCCGACGGAATCGGTGCGGCGATCGCCGACCGGCTGGGCAAGGCCGCGCGGACGAAGTGAAAATAGAAAAACAGGGAACAGTGGGTAGTGAACAGTCTATTTACTGTCCACTACCCACTGTTTTAGTCGTTTTCGCCGAGCTTGTGCATGTACTTGATGGCGTTCTTGTAGATCATGGTGCGGGTCCTGCCGCGCACCTTCAGCACATTGCGGTCGTACCACTCGATGCAGCCCTCGACCTTTTCGCCGTCTTCGAGGACGATGACCATCGGCGTCTGCGCCTGAATCTGTTTCTGCATGTAGAAGAGCTCGGCCTGGTGCTGTGGCCCTTCGTCGACCAGATGGGGTGTGGCATGCGAGGTGAGAGGATCGGTGCGCGAGCGCAGAGCGCGCCGGCGCGGTTGGGCTGTGTTCTTTTCGCTGCTGGATAAATTGGCAACGGCATCGTTCATGGGGAATGACTCCTTCGAAGAAATCAACAACCAAGGGAAATCGTTTCGGTCTCAGTGCGGATTTTGTAAGAATCCTGCGTTTCTTATCTGTGGGCCGAACGGAAACGACTCAACCACAAGACGGTCTGGCACGCCTGCTTGTTCGGCAGGCTTGGGGCGTGACAGGGCGCTTGAAGGCGGTCTGTGAACTCCAACGGGTCTTATGATGCGAGAGTGTCTTTATACAAAGATGCTGGTGCGGGCTGCGGGGTTGCTTCTTTTCGTGCCGCGCCCGGCCCGGAACGGGAGGATCGCGGTTTCAGAAAGGATTAGTTCCGTTCGAGACCTACGGTCATGGCATCCAGCGAGAGCGAACGCAGAAGGTTGCGCCGCATTCCCTGCTGGACCTTGCCGAGCTCACGGGCCGCGCCGTCGATCCAGTCGAGGGAGAGGCCGCGGCCCATCCGGTCCAGTTCCTGCGCCAGATCGCGGTTGCGGATCAGCTCCGGCGTACCGGCGGTGACCAGCAGCAGGTCTTCGACCAGGCTGCCGAGGGCGCGCAGCAGGGCGACGGTCTTTTCCTGGCCGTCGGCTCCGGCGCGGTAACTCTCCGTCGCGTGGAAGAGCCGCGAATAATCAGGATCGCGCAAGGCGGTGTGCAGAATCGTCAGCGCGTCCTGGCGGCTGGTCAGGTAGGCCTCAAGATCGAAGCCCACGGCGCGGCCCACGGCCCCCTCCGAGAGATGGGCGACGAGCGCGCGGTCGCGGTCCTTCAGCTCCGGGCGGCGCTCGGCCAGCAGGGTTTCCAGTTCCTCGGGTGCAATGGCGCCGAGCCGGTGGATGCTGGCGCGTGAGCGGATGGTCGGCAGCAGCTCCTGCGGGTTCTCGGTGAGAAGGATCAGGGATGTG
>Ga0255352_1000435_pt1 | contig 23430 bp, 16 predicted proteins | sample HBST0metaG_FD_189939 | JGI IMG/M metagenome (GOLD analysis project Ga0255352, IMG submission 189939) | Peat soil microbial communities from Stordalen Mire, Sweden - H.B.S.T0 | ecosystem: Environmental > Terrestrial > Soil > Wetlands > Peat | place: Sweden: Norrbotten County, Stordalen Mire...
CTCCATCAGGGCGGCGCGATTTTTGAAGATGTTGCTGTTGACGCGCTGCACGATGAATCGCACCCGCCCGCCCCCATGACGGAAGGTGACGCAGTAGGTGTCATTGATGTGCCCGTTGCCGAAAGGGGCCGCATCGGCAAGTTCACCGTCGATTTGAAACTGCCGCGCCGCCTCGGCGACCCTGCTCTCTACGCTCATCGCTATCCAGAAACTTCCATTACTTGTTTTGGGAGTACGGACCAATATACAGCGTTGGACCGGTACAGCCGCGCAGGTCACGCAATGCAAACTCCAAGCCAATCCCGGCCTTGAATGAGGTCAAATCGCCATCACGCCGAGCGCAAATGCCGCCGCACTGGCGGTGGACAGAAAATTCACTGCATCGTTGTTCAGCCATCCGCGCCGCTCCAGCGTTGCTCCCAGCAGGCTGTCGAATGCCAGTCCGAAAACTCCGCCAGAGCTACTGATGCAGAACATGCGCAGGTCGCCGTCGAGTGCCAGTGTTCCCGCGGCCGCGACAATCCCCGCTGCAATCAAGCCAGCCGCCGAACCGGCCAGGCTGATGGCTCCGTCCGTCCCCGGCTCGACTTCGCGCAGAGTGGTCATCATGCGCGGACGACCGCCCAGCACCTGGCCCACCTCCGAGGAGACTGTGTCGGCTGCGGCCTCAGCCAGCGCGGCCAGCCCCACGGCAAACATGGGCACTGGCGCCACAGTTACCCGCGAAAACCGTCCCGTATCGGCGAGCCAGGATTGCACCAGTTCTTCGGAGAGGATGGCTGCCACGCCCAGATTGGCCGCCACCTGCGACGCAGTTCGGCCTCCCTGCCGCTCCGCGGTTCCCATGCGCTCCTTTTGTTCCCGGCCAAGTCGCGTGGAAGCCCACGCGAGCAACGAAACCATCAAGACCGGGACCAGGGCAGTGCGCCACGGCTCATAGGGAAAATTTGCTGTCGAAAACATCAGGCACGCGGTGATCGCCGTACCGGCAACGGCCGCTCCCGGCGTGGCTGCGTGCAATTTCAGCACCACCAGCCCGAGCAGCACGCTTAGCCCCACTGCCCATGCCGCGACCGGCCAGGAATTCACGGCCCACCAGTGGGTCTGGAGCACCAGGCTGGCGCCCACAAAAGGCAGCACCATCAGGAGCACCAACTTCGATTGCCAAACCAGCTTTATTCGATCCACACTTCATCGTATCGTCTGGCCGTCCGGCAGAAGAGCAAAACCGCCATGGTCAACGCATCAATCGAATAAGTGTGGTTGAGCCGGCAGGAAAGGCTTCGGTGTGGCCGTCCGGGACGCCCGGGTGTGGTTGGAATGGTTCCGCTATGCTCCACCCTGGCCTTTCTTGAACGCCAGTGTCAACTGCGCCTATGGCCCCACGTACTGCGCGGTGAGGTGTAGCGCGTAAGCCATCGGCGTTGCCCCTGAGCTCACATAAGAGGTCGTTTGATAGGTGATCTTGGACGAGGCGGCAGCATGGATGAGGAGGTTGCCCGAATAACCATGCCCTATGCCCGTGGTGCCTGGCAGGTTTTGGGTTGAGGATGTGGTAGCAATCATCTGCGTTCCACCGTTGGAGGCGACGGCCGTCGCGCCTGTGTCTTCATCCGTATAGGTGATGACACAGTAAGGTAGCGCGCTGGAAGTTGTGGCGGGTGTCGTGACGACAGGGTAGCAGCCTACGTTGTACCACCCAGCGGCAGCAGATGGGATAGCGTAGAGTGTTCCGCCCGTATCAGCCGTCAGACCAGTCACGTTGATGGATGCGACAGGAGCGGAGGAACCTGCCCTGGGGCACCCGGCAGTGGTCGCACCGCCATTCGCATCCGTGCAGAGAGGACTCGCCGTGCCCGACACTGTTCCTGCGGTGAGGAGTTTGCCGTCTGTCCCCTGCAATGATGCGGGCGTAACCTGCGAGACGGCGATCTTCCCGGCGGCATCCCCAAGTGGAATCCCGGCCCACGTTCCTGGCGTTCCGCCCGCTACGTTGACCCAGCCTGCGACCCCGTTCGCCGTCGCGCCCGAGTTCTGCTCAAGGTCTCCCTGCGACCACGCCAGTGTTGTCGGCGCAGCGGAAGATTTCGTCGGCATTTGCATCTCAAGACCCAATACCGGCGCGGAGAAAGATAAAGCCGCGTTTGTCTGAGCTAACCCGGTGCCGGACGTAAAAGCGACCACTGCGGCAGATGGGTGAGTGGCGTCAATATACAGCACTGTCAGATTCGTCGCGGAGCCAATCGTCAGATGCTGTCCAGGGCTCAGATCTGTGGCGCTGGTGCATGTAGCGAATGCGTTCCCCGTCGTGGAGCACGTTGTCGCCCCGGCATTAGGCGCTCCGGTCGTTCCGGTCTGCTGCACCACCCGGATTGCGTACCGGCCCGAGGCAGCATTCCCGGCGGTCCAATAGGCCGGTGGAGCGATGATTTGACCGGCATACAGAGTGGTTCCGTTCGGAACGGCGGCAAAGGCCACATCCGAAAACATGTACGGTGAGGCGAGCACTCCTTTTTGGTAGAGGTTATCCAAAATCGAATCTCCTTGAGACCCGATCTGAGTCCGATACTGAGATGCTGCTGCAGTAAGTCCCATGCTGCGGATTGGCAGAGAATAGGCGAACTGAGGATAATTGCCAAAATAGCCGACATTGTCCATTCGGGACAGCGCCGGAAGCCCCACATAGCGGGGCCCGCTGGTTGCGTTCCCGCTGAATTGAACGTTTGCCAAATTCATGGAAATAGCTGCGTCGTTGGCTGGGCTCACCACAATCGACGAACCGCTCGTGCCTGACGTAGCCATATTGACGATTACATTATTCAGCGAAAGCAGAAGCTGAGGGTTGACATAATAGCTCCAGTACCCCCCACAGGTAGCGGGGCTTCCATCCAGGAGAGTAAAGGCACCCAGACCTGGCGCAATTGACGAGTTAACCTCGAAATTGACGTGACGCATCGACAAGCGCAAATTTGAGCCTGAACCGGTGGCGCAATGGGCGTTATCAACGAAGATCACGCCGCCTGATTGCGCGACCCGGCTGCCGAGGTTATTGTCTACCGTCCCATCCTCTATCCCTAAATTGTCATTGCTCACAGGCCTCCAATAGATGCAGGCTGTCTTTATGCCGTCGCATCTCCATCCCCCGTTAAATGAGGAATTGATGCCGCCGTTGGCGAAATAGTAGCCGTATAGGCTAGCGCTGGCCGCCTGCGTGTTATAGATGCGCGTGCCGGTGTCGACCCGGCTATTGAAATAGAAAACGACGCCCAGCCCATTGGCAGTAGCTAGACCAGACTTGTTCATCACCGACAGGTTGCGATACTCCTCGTTGTAATGGGCATTTGTGTCGGTTGCGAACGCCACATTGATGGTTGTCGCTGTGCATGTGTCTGTGTAGGTGCCGGGATTAGTCAGCGCCCAGGGGACCACAACCGTAAACGAATGAGTGGAGACAGCCGCCACTTGTGTAACTAGATTGTTAAGCTGCACACCCTGGCGCGTGCTGCATCCGGTGATGCTGACCCACTGATTCGCCGCGAGCCCGGTGGTGCTGGTCGTGCTCAAGGTCGCAACATAAGGAGTATGGCGGACGGCATAGGGATTTGGGATTACCGGCGCCGAGGCAGTTGCGCAGATCGCTCCGCCGCAGGGCAAGGTGGCACGGTTGTTGGCCTGAGTTGTAAATCCAGTGATGCTGTATGTCGCTCCAACTGCCGGCCCGTTCCATCGGATTTGGACTGGCCCGTTTGAGTAGCCGTTGGTCTCCTGACCCTCATGTTTGCATTGATCGTAGACATTGATCGTAGAGGAGATCACATAGGTTTTCGTGCCGGGAAACTCAACGACGCCGCCGTAGGGACCGATGCCGCCATTCCAGCAGGTGTCATACGCGGCCTGAATTGCGGCAGTGTCATCGGTTGATCCGTCTCCCACGGCGCCGAATTGCGCCACATTGTAGCGCGGGCCGGTGGACGCCATGTTCCTTGCGCTCGCAGTCGTATCCGCGATGGCCAGCGCGTTGACCCGCTTGTTGACGATGGGCCTCTCGAATGCATTCGCAACAGCGGCGGCCGACACGGGCACCTGCGCATGCAGAACCGAGGCAGCCAGGATAAGAGCGAGAACAGGAAAGAAGAATGCGAATTCACGATTCATCACTCGTCAGCCTCTATGGCAAAGATTGCCGCTCCTGTGTTGTTGGATTGCGCGGGGCCCAAGACGAACCCGGTCAAAGGTCCCAAAGCGCCGATTAGTCTTTCCGCTGGTGGAGTTCCACAACTCGGGCGAGTACGTTGCGCCGGAGTGATCGGGGCTGTCCGTGGTGAAGTCGATTTGCACCTGAGGCATTTGCAGGCCCGGGAGGAGGCCTTGCGCTCGGTACGCAGGTACGGAACGGGTAGAACGTTCCCAGGCTGGCGGAGCGTTGCGCACATTCCGAGAATAGAAGACTCAGGATTCGGCCGTAAAGTCAGCGTGAGCCTAGATGCGCTGCACGATGCCGGCCGTGTTGCCCAGCCTTGATCGCCACTGCCGTGCCTTTACTCGAATTGCCCGCCCCAATCCGCGCAAAGGTCTCCGCCGGAATTCCCTATTCCCGGATATTCGTTGCGGCGCATTATTTCTTCCGTCGCGAAAGTCGCGCGGCGCTCCTTGAATCCGGCACAATACCTGCCACAATCGCCTTTGGGGCGCTCACTAGCACAGAAGAGAAACGTCAGAAAATCAACCGCCTACCTCGCGCAGGACGAATTTTCAGAAACCCGAGCGGCCTGATTTACAATCGGGAGGTAAGCAGGAAAGAACTGAATGAGGCTTTTACGCATGAATTTAGGCCAGGCGCGGGTGCGGTTGGTTCAGGTGGGTGCGGTCCTTGGGACTGCTGCCCTGGTTGCCGGTTGCGGTAGCCAATATCGGGCGGTCGTTACGCCGGTCAACCCCAGCGGCCCAGCGCCGCAGCCGACGGCCCTTGTGGCTGTGGTTTCGGCCCCTTCCCCAACTTCGGCCGGGGTTGCTACCATCCTGGACTATTCCGGCGATACGATCGTGGCCACGGCTCCCATCGGTCCGGGGCCCAGTGCGTTTACCGTGGACGGGAGCGGCTCGACAGGCTACACAATCAACAGCGATGGCACCCTGACGAACTTTCCTTTTTCCAGCAACCTGCAGAAAAAGAACGTGAACTACACCACGGTGCCCACTACAGCACAGCCCGTGAATCTGTTCTCGCCATCCTCAGGATTGTGGGCTGCTGATTTGTGCAGTTTCGATCCCGTGAAGACCGCGTGTACCTGGGACACCACGCCCCTGTCGACCAATTATAGTGGCGTGGATGTTTTCACCGGAAGTCCGCAGACCTTCAAACTCGCCATTCCGCTAGCTCCGACGCCGGTAGCCATTGTTGGCCCCGTCACCGCCGGACAGCGCAACTTCGCCATCACCCAGGGCAACAGCCAGGGAGGCAATGTCTCCAGTGGCATGGCCTGCAACACTCCCTCATCGGTTACCGTGAATGGCGAAGTGGATGCTCTTGAGACCACCAATACCATTTCGGCCTACATCCCGGTGGGCATCTGCCCCGTCTATGGCGTCGAGAGCGGCGATCTCAAGCGGCTCTTCGTGCTGAACCGGGGAAGCGATACGGTCTCCGTCATCAACGTCCAGAGTGATGCGCTGAATACATGCGCGCCGTTCACCGACCCCAACACCGGGCGGACGGTGACCTGCCATTCCACCCTGCCGCTTTCCACAGCTGCGGTGACTGCCACGGGCATCACCCCACCGAACGGGACCGCAGGTATGACCACGACCGCCGGCCCGGTCTATGCCGAATACAACGCCGCGACGAATCAACTCGTCATTGCAGACTACGACGGCAACACGATCAGCATCATCGATGTGAGCCTGGACGAGTACGGCAACGACAGCGCGACCTTCGGGACCACGTACACGGTTCCGGTGGGCACCAATCCCGCCAGTTTGACGGTTCTGGTCGATGGCAGCCGCGCTTATACGGCCAATCAGGCGGACAGCACCGTGTCTATCGTGAATCTCGCAAGCCACACGCTGCAGAAGCCTGCTCCGCTGCCCGTCGAGGGTCATCCACGCACGGTGGTCTCCTCGCAGAATTCCAGCTACGGCAAGGTCTACGTCGCCTCTCCGGATAGCCCCTACGTGACCATCATTCGTACCGACGAGGACATTGTCGATACAACGGTCCTGGTAGAGGGCAACGTGGTGGATGTGCGCGTACAATACCAAAACGCCACCAGCGGAAACACAAACACCATGAGCCGGGTTCCCGGATTTGGTCAGCCCTGCAATATGCCAGGTTTGCCAGCGCCTACAAGTGGCCAGACTCCGTTACAAGCCTGCCAGCAACTTCCGCTGCCACAGTAGTCGAGCCTTTTCGTGAAGCAGAAACATTGAAGGGCCATTCCCTTGAAGGGAGTGGCCCTTTCAACGTTCCACTCATGACCAACGCTTCGTGAGCTGTTCTGTCCATTTTTATCGAGGCTTCCGCGGGACTGTTGAAGCCCCCGGCCGCCGGCCTTGACCTGCCATTGAACAAAGGGAGCGCGCACCGATGAAAAGCACTGCAAGGAAGACGCGCTTGGACCTTCTGCTCGTGGAGCGAGGTTTGGTTGCCACCCGCGAGTTGGCGGGCGCCTTCATCCTTGCCGGACGGGTTCTGGTCCGGGAACAGAAAGTAGACAAGCCCGGCACGACGGTTCCCGAGGATGCTCCCATTCGCCTGCTGGGTGAGGACCCTCTCTATGTGAGCCGCGGCGGGCTCAAGCTGGCCGCGGCGCTGGAGCACTGGCCCATCGACGTTCAGGGCCGCGCCTGCCTCGATGTGGGCGCCTCCACCGGCGGGTTTACCGACTGCCTGCTTCAACACGGCGCAGCGCACGTCACCGCCGTCGATACCGGCTTCGGCCAGATTGCCATGAAGCTGCGCAATGACCCGCGGGTCCGCCTGCTGGAGCGCACGAATGCGCGCCTGCTGGAGCCTGGATCTCTGGGGATGCAGGGAAGCGCAGAACTCACTCTAGTGGTGATGGATGTCGCATTCATCTCCGCCACGCTGCTGCTCGGCCCGGTGTTCGCCGCGGCGCCTCATCTCAGGGAAGCCATCATCTTGGTCAAGCCGCAGTTCGAGGCCAGTCGCGGGGATGTGGGCAAGGGAGGCATCGTCCGCGATCCGGAGGCGCAACAACAGGCCGTTGACAAGGTCGCCGATTGTGTCCTGTCGCTTGGCTGGGAGGTCGTCGAGACCATTCCATCGCCCATCACCGGCATGGAGGGCAATCATGAATTCCTGCTCTATGCCCGCCGCCCGTTGGCTTCAATGGAAGAGCGTCCTGCAGGCGTATAACCCTCATCCGTTACACTGAGACCGCATGGTTCGTATCGCAATTGTCTGCAAACCGCAAAAGAATGAACTCTCCCGGCTGTTGCCGGAGTTGATTGCATGGCTGTGTGCGCACGGCTATGAACCGTACCTGGACAGCGAGGGTGCCGGGTACGCAGAGGCTGTTCCGATTGTCGACCGTACGGAGATGCCGGCCTTGGCGCCGGCGCTGGTGATCGTCCTGGGCGGCGACGGCACCCTGCTCTCTGTGGCGCGCATCTTTGCCTCCACCGGTACGCCCATCCTCAGCGTGAACCTGGGATATCTCGGCTTTCTGACCGAGGTCCGACTCGCCGACCTCTATTCGACACTGGAGGCTTGGTGCGTTGGCTGCCATGACCTGGACACGCGCGCCATGCTACAGGCAGAGTTGTGGCGCGACGGCGCGCTGCACTCCACCTATGAGGCTCTGAATGACGCCGTGGTCTCCAAGGGCGATATTGCCCGCATGGGAGATTTTGCGGTCGAACTGGACGGCAAGAACGTGGCTCGCTTTCGCGCCGACGGCGTCATTGTCTCCACTCCCACCGGCTCCACGGCCTACACGCTGGCGGCCAACGGACCGATCTTGACCCCGAACGTGGACGCGATGGTGGTCACGCCCATCTGCCCGCACTTGCTTACCCTGCGGCCGATCGTGGTGCGCGGCGATGCGCAACTCACGGTCCGGATCGAGGGCATCAGCAGCCGGGCGCTTTTGACACTGGATGGCCAGACAGCCGTCGACCTGCGCGTTTGCGATGAGATTCGCTGCCAGAAGTCCGGCCACACGGTCAACCTGGTGCGGATGAGCGAAGGCGGATTCTTTGAGGCGCTGCGCAGCAAGTTAAGTTGGGGCGAGCGGTAGAATTCCCTTTGATCAGGCCCTTAAGGAACGTTGCGCCTTCCCACCCATTTCGCGATAAAACCTGCGAAATGCATGGGGCACGGTGATTTTATCTTGGGGTCGGACCTATCGTGAGTCGTCTACCGGCTCAGTTCTCCGAGAAGCACCTTGGCTTTGGCCGCCAGTGTCTGCGCACCGTCCACGTCCCCTGAACCCAGCGCTGTCTTGGCCTGCTTCAGGTACTCTCTGATCTGCCCAGCCGTTTTCTGCTCCTGATCGTTGAGCTCGCGCGTGATGCCGCTCAACCCGCGCTCGGTGGCTGCGATCGACTCCACCGTTTCTTGCCGCTTGTCGGATGAATCGCCCGTGGAAAGCTGGCCAATTGCGCTTACGCCCGCAGTTCCGTTGGACGCCTGCTGGGTGGTGCTGTTGGCGGGCGGCGGCGTGGTCTTCTTGTGCTTTACCGGGGGCTTGGGCTTTGCTTGCGGTTGCGGCTTGGCGTTGTTGCTTGGGGCAGGAGTCTGATTGGGTATCGTCACGACCGGAGGAGGCAGGTCAGTGGGCGAAGGCTCGGGCTTGGGTGGGGGCGCATCCTCGATCGGTGGTGCAAGAGGCTGTACCTGGCTTTGATTGGTCTTGTGAAAGCAGGCTGTCAGCAACAATGGCAGCAGCCACACAACGCTCTTGGCAGGCAGCTTCATCCCGCAATACCTTTCTCGTTGTCTATCCCCGCCGGCGGAAGATGCCGACGTCCCCATTCCGTGGCGGCGAGTGGAATTCGCATCTGGAATTCCGTGCCACGTCCTGCCTTTGATTGTACTTCCACGCTCCCCTGGTGCAACTGGAGAATTCGATACGTCATCGCCAGCCCGATTCCACTGCCCCCGGTCTTGGTCGTGAAATAAAGGTCGAAGATCTTTCCCTGAATCTCGTCCGGAATTCCCGGGCCCTCGTCGGTAATCCGCAGCAGAGCCGATTTGCGGTCTTCCTCCAGAACCACTTCCAGCCTGCCGCCGTCCTGCATGGCCTGGGCGCCGTTCTGAATCACGTTCAGCGCCGCCTGCTTCAACAAGTCGGCGTCGATATTGGCGATCAATGGCTTGGCCGGCAACCGGCTCACCAGGGTTACATTGTGGGTCGAAAGTTCAGCCGCCGCCAACGCCAGCACGTCGGCAATCACTGGACGCATGTCCTGCTCGCGCAGGTCGAGTTCCACCGGGCGGGAGAAGTCTACCAGCGTTTGCACAACCCGGTCCAGCCGATGGATCTCCGCGTCGATGACCTCCAAGTGCCGGACGGCGGGAGCGCTGGCGTCGCCCAGTTTGGTCTTCAGCAACTCAAGGTGAACCACGATGGCGTTGATGGGATTCTTGACCTCGTGTCCTACACCGGACGTGAGACGGCCAATTGCCGCCATGCGACGGGATAACTCCAGTTCCGACTCGATCTCCTCCACCGACTCCAGATCGTGCAGCGTCACCAGCGCGCCCAATCCCTGGCTGGTGCGGTCGTCGTGGATAAAGTCTACCGACGCCTCGATGCGGCGCCCCGTTTCCGTGCAGATTTCCTCCTGCACCAGAGTCATGCCGGCGTCGAAGGCGTCACGCAGAATCCTGCCCAGCACCGTCGAGCGATCGAAGATTTCGCGCACGTGCAAGCCAAGGATCGCGTCGCGCTCGATGGCCAGGAAACGCCGGGCAGCTTCGCTCACCAGCACTGCCCGCCCGTCGCCGGTGAACAGTAAAATTCCGTCCTGCAGGTTCAGGAGAATCTGATCCAGGTTCTCCTTCAACGCGGAAAAGACCTCTTCCACGTTCCTCATGCGTTGGCCAATGAATTCAATTTTGTTGGAAACGCGGATCGCCGTATCCTGCTGGGGCGCGGATTCCTCACCCTCGGCCTCGCTGGCAGCGGTCCAATAGTCCAACTGCAGGCTAATCTCCTCCAGAGGCCGCAGGGCGAGGTTGCTCAGCAAGAAGGCCACCACCAGCGCTGTCCCCAGGGCAAAGCCCATCAGCGTCAGCGCCTCGGCCAGCCATGGCGTATACACGGCGCTCAACAAGGTCGTGCGCACGCCCACATGGACGGTTGCAAAGGGCTCGCCGTTGCGCTCCAGCGGCACCATTACGTCAAACACCCGGGGCGGACCAAACACCTGCTTCATCAATTCGACAGGATTGGCTTCCAGAAGCTGGTTGTAGTCCGGACGTACCGGAAGCGGCTTGTCTTCGTTCTCCGGGTCTGTACTCAGCAGAGTGCTTGAATTACTGTCACCGATGTTGACGTCATAAACGGTAAGCGAATAGCGGTTCACCGAATCCAGTACGGCCTGCAGCGCCGCGTCTTCGCGAACGGCTTCAGCCGACAGGTTGCGCAACTCGCCGGGATTGCCGGGATCGACCTGGCGGTCCTTCAGCCCCTTCTCCAGCGCCTTCTGCAGCGAGAACCGAACCTGGTTGGCCACCATCTTGTTCGTGTCATAGGTCTGATGCACCGCCGCGTGCAGCAACTGGCTCACGTAGACCAGCGACAGCAGTCCGGCAATGACGAAGACCAGGGCTGTGATGGCCAGAACGAGTTTGGTCTTCAGGCGCATGGATCAGAACTTTTCCTGAATTTACAAGCAACGGTGAAGGTTACTGCAAGATTGCTTTCTTTTGAAGAAAAAAGCAATACGTCCGTGCTTCGCCTGATCGTTCATTTGAGAGTCTCTCAGAGTTCAACTTCCTCGCGAGCCTGACTATACTCTTTCAACTTGTTGTGCAGGGTTTTCAGACTCACACCCAGAATCTCCGCTGCGCGGGTCTTGTTCTGCCCCGTGGCTTCGAGTGTACGCAAGATCAGAAGTCGCTCCGCCTCGTCCACCGTTGATCCGACGCGCACTGCGACCGTGCTGTCGTCGAACACCTGGGCGGATTGAGTCTGCCCCTTGCCGAAGCCCGCGGGCAGGTGTCCTGCATCGAGCGGCGCGCCATCCGCGCAAAGCACCACGGCCCGCTCCACCAGGTTGCGCAACTCGCGCGCGTTGCCGGGCCAGTTGTAGCCCATCATCCGGTCCAGCATCGACGAGGCTACGCCGGAAACCCGTCGTCCATGCTTCTGGTTCATCTCAGCCACCATCGCGTCGACCATGGCTGGCAGATCGTCAAGGTGATCGCGCAATGGCGGCATCTGAATGTTGAAAACGTTCAGCCGGTAATAAATATCGGCCCTCAAGTGCCCCTGAGCGACAGCCAGGTTGGGGTCGCGGTTGGTGGCCGCCAGTACGCGTACATCCACCTCCTGCTCGGTGCGCGCCCCCAGGCGGCGGAACTTGCGCTCTTCGAGCACGCGCAACAGCGTGGTTTGCGTCGCCAGCGGCATTTCGCCGATCTCGTCCAACAGGAGCGTTCCTCCGGAGGCCAACTCGAAACAGCCCGCCCGCCGCTCTACGGCCCCGGTAAATGCGCCCTTCTCGTGGCCGAAGATCTCGCTCTCAATCAGCGTTTCGGGAATTGCCGCGCAGTTGACGGCGACAAACGGATGCAATTTGCGCGGGCTTAAATCGTGCAGAGTGCGCGCCACCAACTCCTTGCCGGTGCCGCTTTCCCCGGTGATGAGCACGGAGACATTGGATGGAGCAATCTGCTCGATCAGTCCGAAGATCTCGCGCATCGGCCGGGAGTTGCCCACCATTTTGCCCAGCACGCCGGTCTCCCGCAGGCGCCTCCGGGCCACTTCGAGCTCGATTTCGGTCTCCCGCTGCCGGGTGGCGTTGGCGAGGATCGTCCGCAGCCGGGTGGCGTCTACCGGCTTTTGCAAAAAGTCGTAAGCGCCCTGCTTCATGGCGTCCACGGCCAGTTGAATCGATCCCATGGCCGTGAGCACCACCACGGCGACGCTGGAACTCGATCCGGAACGCTCTTCGGCGAGTTTGGTCAGCAGGCCAATGCCGTCCAGACGCGGCATCTTCAAGTCCGTAACCACAATCGCCGGCTCCCAGCTTTGCGCCTTTTCCCAACCTTCCATGCCGTCGCGCGCGGTCTCCGTCTGATATCCCCATCCGGAGATCAGCTCCGCCAGCCCCATCAATGCGTGGGGCTCATCTTCGACAATCAGAACCTTCACTGCGCTGAGCATCATGGCGTTCCGTGCAACTTCCTGCAACCGCAAATCCCCGTCATGGCAAGGACTTGCAATTGCCTCGAATTCACAATTGCCGTATTAAGCTACCTTTTTACCACGCGCCGATGCACGAGTTCCCAAAAAACGCGAGGGCAAACGCGCGAATGCGATCCATCGGTAACGAAAAAGCTTCGTGGCTTCCCGACGACCTTTCTACCCATTTTTTTCGGTCAGTTCGGCCCAACGCGCATAGAGCGTGTCGTTTTCGTGCTGCGCCGCGTCGAGTTCCGCGAGTGCCTTCTGCAGGGCGGCGGCGTCGGTGGCAATTTGCGGATCTTCGACGTGGTCGCGGGCCGCTGCAAGCCGGGCGTCCGACACCTCGACCTGCTTCTCGATGGATGCGAACTCCCGTGCTTCGAGATAGGAGAGCTTTTTCTTGCTTCCCGACCCAGGCTCCGGATCCGTGCCAGTCCGTTGCGTCGAACTCGAGCCGTCGGCCCGACGCCCTTTGTCCGCACTCTGTCCGTTCTGCTCGCTCCTGTCGCGTTCCGCCAGCCAGTCTTCCCACTGCGCATAGTCGGCAAATCGCCCCACATTCCCGCGGCCATCGAGGCCCAGCACGGTCGAGGACACCCGATTAAGCAGGTAGCGGTCGTGGGTCACCAGCACCAGCGCGCCCGGAAATTCGAGCAGATTCTCTTCCAGTATCTCGAGCGTCGGAATGTCCAGATCGTTGGTTGGTTCGTCCAGCAGCAGGACGTCGGCCGGCTCCAGCATCAGCTTGGCGATCAGAACCCGCGCCCGCTCGCCGCCCGACAGGTTGCGGACCGGCTGGTTGAGCTGTTCGCTGGTAAACAGGAACCGCGCGGCCCAACTGGCCACGTGAACCAGTCGTCCCTGGTAGTTGAGTCCATCGCCTTCCGGCGCGAGGGCGCGGCGCAGGGTGAGGCTGTCGTCCAACTCGCGCATCTGGCTGAAGTAGACCAACCGCAGCGCGTCGGCCTTGCGAATGGAACCCTCGGCCGGCTCAATCTCGCCCCGCAACAGCCGCAGTAGCGTGGTCTTGCCGCTGCCGTTCGGACCCACCAGGCCCACTTTCATCCCTGCGGTCAGGATAAAGTCCAACCCGGAGAAGAGACGCCGAGGCCCCTTTTCGCTCTTGGCTCCCGATTCAGCCGGATCGTCACTCTGCGGTACATCACAGGCCACGCCCTCGAATTCGACCAAGCGCTTGGTCTTGCGCATGCTGGCTTCAAAGTCGATGCCGGCCGAACTGACCGAAGTGCGCGCGTCCATCGCCGCCAGTTGACCGATCATCGCGTTGGCAGAGTCGATGCGTGCTTTGGATTTGGTGGTCCGCGCCTTGGGGCCGCGCCGGAGCCACTCGATCTCGGTTTTCACCTGGTTTCGCAGGCTCTCCTGCTGCCGGCTTTGCGACTCCAGGTGCGCCTGCTTCTCTTCGAGAAAGTGGCTGAAATTGCCTTTCACCCGCAGCAGCCCATCGGCATACACGCGATTCAACTCAATAATCTCGCTGGACGTGGCTTCGAGAAAATAGCGGTCGTGGCTCACCGTAACGGCGGCGAACGAAGCGCTGCTCAGCAGTTCTTCCAGCCACTCGATGCCGGCCAAATCCAGGTGATTGGTGGGCTCGTCCAGCAGCATTACTTCCGGGTCGCTGACCAGAGCTTCGGTGATGGCCAGGCGCTTGCGCCATCCACCGGAGAGCGAGGCGGCCTCGGCGTCGAGGTCAGCGAAACCGGCGCGGCCAGAAAGTTCGCGCAGACGCCCCTCGCGTTCCGACTCGATGACATGGGCCGCGGCCAACGCCCGTTCCAGAACCTGGCGAATGGTCCGCCCGGCGGCAAACCGCGAGTCCTGCGGAACGTAGGCGGCGCGGGCGCGCTTGCGCACCGCCAGTTCGCCCGAATCGGGCTCGACCTGGCCGGCGAGAATCGCCAGCAGCGTGGACTTGCCCGCTCCGTTGGGGCCGATCAGGCCGATGCGGGCGCCTTCTTCGACGGTGAGCGAAATATCGCGAAACAGCGGCTGTGCGCCGAATTGTTTGGTCACGGACTGTGCGTTAAGAATAGGAGGCATCTTCTCTAAGAGTACCGTGTTGTCGCAAAGGACGGTGTCTCGCCGCTCCGGGTCGACGCGCACGCTCTACACTGAACGCATGTTGGACTACGAGATTTCCCCTGCTGATGCGGCCGCCTTGCTCCGCGAAAACAAGGCCCGGCTGGTCGATGTCCGTGAGCCGTGGGAGCTTGCCACGACGTCGATTGCCGGCGGTCTCCCCATGCCCATGGGCGAGGTCCCCGCCCGCGCCTTCCAGGAACTGGACCCGGACGAGCGCCTGATCGTCGTCTGCCACCACGGAATCCGGTCCATGAACGTCACGATCTGGCTGCGCAACCAGGGCTTTGAGCAGGCCCAGTCGCTCGCGGGCGGCATTGATGCCTGGTCGGCGGAAGTCGATCCTGCCGTCGCCCGGTACTGATCGCAGCGGCTTTTGGTTGGAACGGCGCTGCGCCTCCACGGGCTATACTCTCTTCTGTCTGATTTTGAAGGGAGCCTTTCCAGTGTCCTCGTCCGCCGTAACCTACGCCCGCCAGAACCATCCCCGCTTTCTTGATGAACTCAAGGCCCTGCTGCGCATCCCGTCGGTGTCCACTCTGCCCGAAAACAAGGGCGACTGCCGCAAAGCCGCCGAGACGCTGGCCGCAGAGTTCAAGCGCATCGGCATGGAGAATGTCCGGCTCGTTGAAACCGTCGGCAACCCGCTGGTCTACGCCGACTGGTTGCACGCTGCCGGCAAGCCCACCGCGCTCTGCTACGGCCACTATGACGTGCAGCCGACCGACCCCATCGACGAGTGGCTTTCGCCGCCGTTCGAGCCGGTGGAGCGGGACGGCAACCTCTACGGCCGCGGCACGGCGGACGACAAGGGCCAAGTGTGGGCGCAGGTCAAGGCGCTCGAATCGCTGTTGGCTGCCAACGGCAAGTTGCCGCTGAACGTGCGCGTCATTCTGGAGGGCGATGAAGAAGTTGGCGGAGAGGGAATTGCCAGCTTTGTCGCTTCGCAACCGCCGGAGCTGAAGGCCGACTTCGCCCTCATCTCCGACACGGAATTGTTCGCTCCGGGCTTGCCCACCCTGTGTGTCGGCCTGCGCGGCATGATCTATACCGAGATCGAGATTCGCGGCGCCAAGACCGACCTGCACTCCGGCATGTACGGCGGCGCAGCGCCCAATCCATTCTTCTCCCTGGCGCAGATCCTGGCCAAGCTCAAGGACGAAGAAGGCCACATCCTCATCCCCGGCTTCTACGACGACATCATTCCTCCCAGCCCGGAGGAGCTGGCCGCCTGGCGCAGCTTGCCCTTCGACGAGGAGCATTACCGCATCACCGAAGTCGGTTCGCGCCAACTGGTGGGCGAGGCCGGCTACAGCGTCCTCGAACGCACTTGGGCCCGGCCCTCGCTGGACGTACACGGCATTCCCGGCGGCTTCATCGGGGCCGGCGCAAAGACGGTGATCCCAGCCAAGGCGCTTGCCAAGGTCTCCATGCGGCTGGTTCCCGGCATGACTCCGGCCAAGAGCTTTGCGCTCTTCAAGGCGTACGTTGAGAAGATTGCCCCGGCTGGCGTGGACGTCGAAGTGCGGCTGATTCACTCGGGCGACGCTTGCCTGGTCCGCGTCGACAACCCATACATTCAGGCGGCCACGCGCGCTTTGCATGAGGTCTGGGGTAAGGACACGGTGTTTATCCGGTCCGGCGGTTCCATCCCCATCGTGGGCGACTTCGACCGCCATCTCGGCGTGCCGAGCGTGATGATGGGCTTCGGCCTGCCCGACGACAACATCCACGCTCCCAATGAGAAGTTCCATCTGAAGAACTTCGAACTGGGCATCGAGTCGATCGTGCGTTTCCTGGAGGAAGCCGGAAACTGACACGTCCAGCCAGAGATTCGGAGCAGTCCACCCCGCCACAAACTCCGGGTGCCCCTGGTCTCGATTTTGAGACCAGGGAGACTGACACCCAAAACCCTGGGGCCCTTCCAGAGGTTGCGGGTTTTGTGCTGGCCGGAGGCCGCTCCAGCCGCATGGGCGTCGACAAAGCTCTGGAGTTGCTGGCCGGCCGACCTCTGGTAGCCCACGCTCTCGACCTTCTGCACCAAGCTGGACTTCCGGCCGCCATCGCCGGTGCGCGGTCACCGCTGGCGGTCTTCGCGCCGGTGGTCGAAGACCTTCAGCCCGGCTTGGGGCCTCTGGCCGGCATCAGCGCCGCGCTGGCTTCCACGTCGGCGCCCCGGTCGGCGTTTGTGTCCGTCGACCTGCCCCTCTTGCCAGCGTCCCTGCTCGTTTTTCTGGTGCACCACGCGAAAATCACGGGAGCGGCCGTCACCCTCTGCTCGGTCAACGGTTTTCCGCAGACCTTTCCGGCGGTGGTATGCCGATCAGCCCTGCCCGTGCTGCAAGGCGAGTTGAAAGCGGACAGAAGAGGCTGCTTCTCTGCCTTTCAAGCCGCCGCGTCCAGCCTGAACCAGCCGATGACTATCCTCCCTGTCGAGTTTCTGGTCCAATCCGGCCACATCGCCCACCCCCACGGACTGCCTCCGGCCTGGTGGTTCCTCAACGTGAATACCCCGGAGGACCTCCGCCGCACTGCCGACCTCCATGCCTCTCGGCTCGCGTAAGCTGGATCTACAGCGATGTTCGATTCCCCTTCCAACCCGGAACTGACCGAGATGATGGCTGCCGCCGACGCCAGCGAGTTGCAACGCGCCACCCCGCAGGAGACGCCAAACTCGGAACCCATCATCGACTTCAGTCACATCAGCATCTCGTTTAGTGGCCGGATCGTTCTTGACGATGTGAGCTTCCATGTCAATCGCGGCCAAACCCTCTGCATCCTTGGTCGCAGCGGCGTGGGCAAGTCGGTCGCCCTGCGCATGTTGATGGGCTTTCTTGCGCCCGATTCAGGTTCCATCCGCGTCGAAGGCCAGGAGATCACAGGTCTCAGTGAAGACGGGATGCGGGCCATCCGCAAGCGAATCACGATGGTCTTCCAGAACGGCGCACTCTTTGACTCATTGAGCGTTCGCGAGAACGTGGCCTTTCCATTGCGCGAACGTGGCGGCCTGGACGAAGACCAGATTCAGCAGGTCGTGACCCGGTTGATTGGCATGGTCGGCGCCGAAGATGTCGTCGACGCGCTGCCGGCTAGCCTCTCCACAGGCCGCCGGCGCGCCGTGGCCATCGCTCGCGCTCTCGCCGCGCAGCCCGAGGTTGTGCTCTACGACGAGCCCACCACCATGGTTGACCCCATCATCGCCCGCCGCCTCGGCGACCTTATCCAGAGGCTGAAGCGCCAGCTTGGGTTCACCAGCATCGTGGTCACGCACGATATGCGATTTGCTGAGCGGCTCGCGGACCAGGTGTTGTTCCTTCACCAGGGACGAGCCCAGTTTTTCGGCCCGCTTCAGGAGTTTCTCGCCTCTCCCGACGAGTTTATCCAGCAGTTTCTAGCTCTGGACGCTTACGTGTTACCTTTGGAATAGCCTGCCCTCCTACCTGTAATCAAGTAATCACCAGTTTAACTTGCTGCCCCTCAGCATCTTGCGCCATGCTATCAAAGTCAGCACCAGCACAGTGCCGGGCGGGCGACTAACTCTGACTCGATGGCAAATGCGAACACCGCGGCGCGGTAAGTCTTGTATAATTCGCATGTCTTCCTTGCTGTTAATTTTCGCCGTCGCTGCCAGCGCGGTTAAGTCTAGTTGTGGACAACGAACCGAGTGGAGTCACACCAGCTCTTCAGTGGAATCTCGACATTTGTTGTTGGGATCGACTGACGATGGACGATATCAGATGAGTGGCGCGACGGGTCCGGGCCGCTCATATCTTCCCACGGTCACTGTGGAAACCGGCAATATTGCAACTCTTGGCAGTCCAGGGGCTCAAATCAGGTTTGAGCCCGGTTCCCCCGTCGCAAGAAGCCTTCGTATGGGCGCGGATTTTCGCTAGGGAGCTTTTGCAATCTCCCTGAATTTTGAAGGTTAGAGGTCTGTGAACGCTATGGCTACTTCGGAATTCTGGCAGAGAGTGTCCTCGTCGGTGTCTTATTTCCCGGAAAGGGCAGAAGGCACGACAGGCGATACGGTGCGCAGGCCGCGAGGTGCGGCTTCGCTTTGGATGGCGCTTGATGCGCTGACGATTCTAGGGTCGGCTGTCCTTGCCACGCTCTACCAAAGGCGTACGGGCCCGGTGGCTGGCATGAAGGGATTTTGGCACGGTACCCTGTTCCATGGCCGTTCCATCGAGATCTTGTTGGCACTCTTGTGCGGATTTGCCGTGACCTTGATCTTGACCAGCAGACGCTTGCATCTTTACACCCCCATACGGTTGACGAGCTTTCTCGGTGAGCAGCGGCTGAGCGTGCAGGCGTGCCTCACTTCAGGATTGCTGCTTACCGGCACGCTCTACCTCGTTCACGCCGAGGACATTTCCCGCACCATCGTTTTGATGACCATCGGGTTGGTTACCGTCGCGGTAAGCTTGCGCCGTCTGGCCTATCGGATTCTGCTTTACCGCCGTTTCGAGCGTGGTGTGGGCACGCGTAACGTGCTCATCGTTGGCACCGGCCCCGAGGCGCACGCCCTGCGCCATCACCTGGAGAGCGTCCGTCATCTCGGATACACATTCAAAGGTTTCATTGATCTTCCCGGCTACAGTTCCGGTTTTACGGCAACCTCCGGCGACGTCGTTGGTACCATCGAAACGCTTTTCCAGCGAGCACGCGAGCAGTTTGTGGATGAGATATTCTTCACCACTCCCTGTGAGCGCAATACCGTTCAGGACGTCCTCGTGGGGGCGCGGGCACACGGCGTCGACCTGCGCATTGTCCCCGACATGTACGATGGCTTGACCTGGAACAATCCCATTGAATATATCGGTCAGTTTCCGACCATTCCTTTGCACTGTGGCCAGGTGCCCGAGATGGGTTTGTTGCTCAAGCGCGCGTTGGACATTGTGTTTTCCAGCGCCGTTATGATCCTTCTTTCGCCGTTGTTGCTGGCCATTTCCATCGCCGTCAAGGTTGACTCTCACGGCCCGGTCTTCTATTTCTCGGATCGTATTGGGAAAAAGGGACGCGTCTTCCGCTGCATCAAGTTCCGCACCATGGTGCGCGATGCGGACAAGCGGCGCGGCGATGTCATGCATATGAACGAGCGCGACGGCGTGTTGTTCAAGATCACCAACGATCCCCGTCTCACCAGGCTGGGCCGCTTTCTGCGCAAGTATTCCCTGGACGAGCTCCCGCAGTTCTTCAACGTGTTGCGCGGCGATATGAGCGTAGTTGGTCCGCGACCGCCCATTGCCAGCGAGGTGCGCAAGTACAAGCTGAGCCATCTGCGCCGCCTCGATGTGACTCCCGGCATCACTGGCTTATGGCAGGTGCAAGGCCGGCAGGATCCATCTTTCGACAGTTACATCTCTCTGGATGTCACCTACATCGATAACTGGAGTATCTGGCTGGACCTGAAGATCATCGCCCGCACCTTCGGCGTCGTCTTTGCCGGAACCGGCTCCTAGAACGCAGTCTCCAGCTTTTGGCCTCCAGCCTCCAGCTTTTTTGGGCGCTCAGACACGTACGATTGACCCGGCTCTCCAATCGAAGCACCGTGCCCCATCCATTTCGCCGGTTTTATCGCGAAATGGGTGGGATAGCGCACGCCCTTGAAGGGCCGGATCCATCGTAGTTGCAAGCTGCCTCCTCGTCTGCTCGATTAAACTGGAAGTGTGAAAATAGCACTCGCCCAGATCAATCCCACTGTCGGAGACTTCACCGGCAATATTGAGAAGATTGTCGCCCTCAGCCGGCGCGCAGCAGCCGAGGGCGCCCGCCTCACAGTGTTTTCCGAGCTGGTGGTCTGCGGTTACCCTCCTGCCGACTTTCTTGAGAAGCCGAGTTTCCTGGCTCGCTGCCGCACAGCGGTCGATGAGTTGGCCGAGGCAACCCGCGAATTGCCCACCGCCTTGCTGGCGGGCGTGGCTCTGCCTGCGGGGGATGAAAGCGGTAAACCGGCCGTCAACGCTGCCGTTCTGCTGGATCGCGGACGGCTTGTTTTCGAACAGCACAAGCGCTTGCTGCCGTTTTACGATGTCTTCGACGAGCAGCGTTACTTTGCTCCCTCGCGCGGGCAGCAGGTAGTCGAACTGGACGGCGTGCGCCTGGCCATCACCATCTGCGAAGATGCCTGGAACGACAAGACCTTCTGGCCGCGGCGACTGTACTCCATCGACCCCATGGAAGAGTTGATGCGCCAGAATCCCGCGGTGCACATCAACCTTTCTTCCTCGCCCTTCTGGCACGGCAAACGCGCCATTCGCCGCGAGATGCTGGCGGCCATTGCCCGGCGCGATGGCGTGCCGGTGCTGTTGTGCAATCAGGTGGGCGGCAACGACAGCCTGGTCTTCGACGGCTCCTCGCTGGCTCTCGATGCCCGCGGTGAACTGATTGCCCAGGCAAGCTCGTTTGAAGAGGACTTGGTTATTGTCGATCCCTTCAATGCGCCCGTTGTATCTGCGCCGGAAGACGATGACACGGCCGCCGCGTATCGCGCCCTGGTTCTCGGCACTCGCGATTATGTGCTGAAGTGCGGCTTCCGCAAGGCCCTGATCGCGCTCAGTGGCGGCATCGACTCCGCGCTGGTTGCGGCCGTTGCCAAGGATGCGTTGGGAGCGGAAAACGTGCTCGCCATCGGCATGCCGAGCCCCTATTCCTCTGCCGGCTCCATCGACGACAGTCGTCAGTTGGCGGCCAACCTGGGAATTCGTTTTGAGGTCATCGGTATCAGCGGCCTCTTTGAAGAATTTGCCCACGCACTGGAGCCCCTGTTCGTCGGAACCAAGCCGGACATCACTGAAGAGAACATCCAGTCCCGTATTCGCGGCAATCTGATGATGGCCTTGTCCAACAAGTTCTCCGCGCTGGTGCTCACCACGGGCAACAAGTCGGAGATGGCCGTGGGCTATTGCACGCTCTACGGCGACATGATCGGCGCCTTGGCAGTGATCGGCGACCTGGTCAAGACACGCGTCTACGCTGTCTGCCGCTGGCTCAATCGGGAGGTCGAAGTGATCCCCGCAGCAATTCTGCAAAAGCCGCCGTCGGCGGAGTTGCGCCCCGACCAGAAAGACACGGACTCGCTGCCGCCTTACGAGGTTCTTGACCCCATTCTCGAAGCCTACGTGGAGCGCTATGAGACCCCCGAACAGATTGCCGAGGCGCACGGATTTCCGCTTCAGCTGGTCCAGCAGGTGGTGCGCCTGGTGGAGCGTTCCGAGTACAAACGCCAACAGGCCGCGCCGGTCCTAAAGGTCACCTCCAAGTCGTTCGGCATGGGCCGCCGTTTTCCCATTGCCGTCAAAGTTCAGGTATAAGCTAGAAGGCGGGAGCCTTCCCGCCATTTAATTGAGGAGAAACAGCTTGATTCGACTGTCCGTCCGTCTCGCCAGTGTTGTCGCACTGGCCGCCCTGTCCCTGCCGGTGTTTGAGGCCGTTGCCCAGCAGCAAGTGCCTCCGGCGCCTGCACAGGAGCCATCTGCACCGGCCCCCGCCGCTGCGCCCGCATTTCCAAAGCCCGATCCGGCGAACTTTACCGCCGCCTCTCCGACCAAGGACGTCATCAACGCCTTTCTGCAAACCAGTTGGGGCTACGATGAATCCCGCATCTGGCAGGTTCAGGCAATCCTCAAGACATCTGTGGAGGGCGTGAGCAAGGTAGTGGTCTTCGTCGGCGACAAAAGCGGCAAGCAGAAGCCGGCTGCGCTCCAGTTTTTTTCACTGCCTGATGGCAAGCACATCATTGCCGGCGAAGATGTCATTCCGTTTGGCGAGCATCCCTACGCGGAGTACCGCGCCCAGTTGCAGCAGCGCGCTGACGGCCCTTATCGCGGCTCGGCGACCAAGGAGCTGGAACTGGTTGAGTTTGCCGACTTCCAATGCCCTCATTGCAAGGAAGCGCAAGCCAACATGGACAAGCTGCTGGTGGATTTCCCCAAGGCACGCATTGTCTTCGAGAACTATCCCTTGCCCCAGCATCCCGCCGCGGCCGGCGCTGCCGCCTATGGCGTTTGCGTAGCCAAGCAGGGTGGCAGCAATGCATTTTTCACCTTTGCCGCAGCCGTGTTTGAAGGGCAGGACGGACTGGCGACCACAGACGGAGCCACTCTCACGCTGAACAGCGCTGTGACCAAGGCTGGACAGGACCCGGCGAAGATTGCCGCCTGTGCCTCGACCCCCGCGACCATCGCCGCTGTGGATGCCTCGGTGAAGTTGGCCAAGGACATCAACATCAACCAGACGCCCACCTTGGTGGTCAATGGCCGCCAGGTTCCGGCCAACGGTTCCTATGACACCATCAAGCAAATCATTGAGTACCAGATCAAGCTGGACGGCATCGCCCGGTAGGACTGGCTCTGGCGGGACGATGGACCATTGAAGCCCTATCGCTGCGCGACCCCAATGCAAGGGGATTGCTCCAGTGATGGGGCTTCGCTGTGTCTGCTGCTCAATTGCAGTGCGAAGTGAAGCGGACAAAATGAAGCGGACAAGGCATCAAGCTGGGTGCCCCAGGTCTCGATTCTGAGACCTGGGAATCATTGGGGTCAACGCATGAAATCACTTGGTCACAATGCAGCGTCCTATCGTGTCGACTGGCCGCGTTCGATGCGCATGACGGCCGAATGCCCGGCAGCCTGCGTCCCGCGGATCACGTGGGGAGTCATGATGATTAGCAGCGTTGCATAGTTTTTCTGCGTATCCTTGTCGGTTAGATCGTTCAAGCCGGGAATTTCGCTGATGCCCGGCGTGCCGCTGACGGCCCGGCTTTCTGACTTGTCCATCTCGCTCGCCACCATCACGGCTTCCCCCTCTTTCAACGTGATCACCCCGGCATAGGCGCGGTTGTTGAGGATCGGATTGCCATTGAGCGAGGAACCGGAGAGAGCGTCGATCTTCATGTCGACGGTGAGCGCTACGTCGCCATTGCGCAACACCTTGGGAGTGGCCTTCAAAG